>Ga0081538_10006183_pt1 | contig 10617 bp, 8 predicted proteins | sample TabmetS5T2R1_FD_71022 | JGI IMG/M metagenome (GOLD analysis project Ga0081538, IMG submission 71022) | Tabebuia heterophylla rhizosphere microbial communities from the University of Puerto Rico - S5T2R1 | ecosystem: Host-associated > Plants > Roots > Rhizosphere ...
AAGAGCTTCGCCCTGACCGCGGAGAATCTCGATTGGGCCAAGCGGCAGATCGCCAAGTATCCGGAGGGGCGGCAGGTCTCCGCCATCCTGCCGATCCTGTGGCGCGCGCAGGAGCAGGCCGGCGGCTGGCTGCCGCAGAAGGCGATCGAGCACGTCGCCGATCTCCTCGGCATGCCGAAGATCCGCGCCCTCGAAGTGGCGACCTTCTACACCATGTTCAATCTGGCGCCGGTGGGACAATTCCACGTCCAACTCTGCGGCACCACGCCGTGCGTGCTGCGGGGCGCCGACAAGCTGATCAAGCTCTGCCACGAGAAGATCGGCGAGCCGTTGCACGTCACCGCCGACGGCCAGCTGTCGTGGGTCGAGGTCGAGTGCCTCGGCGCCTGCGTGAACGCGCCCGTGGCGCAGATAAATTCCGATTATTATGAGGATCTTACGCCGGAGACCTTCACCCGAATTCTGACCGACCTCGCGGCCGGCAAAAAGGTCGAGCCGGGCCCGCAGGTCGAACGTCAGTTCTCGGCGCCCGTGGGGGGCCCGACCACGCTCACCGATCCCAGCCTCTACGCGCGCGGCAACGGCGGACGGGCACAGGAGCCGGCGTTGAGCGACGCCGACGCCAAGAAACCGGGCGCGGCAGCGAACGTGCACGAGGCAGCGGTGCCAAAACCCCCGATCGGCGATTCATCGGCGAACAGGCAATCGTGATGCTCGAGGACAAGGACCGCATCTTCACGAACCTCTACGGCTTCCACGACTGGGGCCTTGCAGGCGCGCGGGCGCGCGGCGCCTGGGACGGCAGCAAGGCGATCCTGGAGAAGGGCCGCGATTGGATCATCAACGAAGTCAAGGCCTCGGGCTTGCGCGGGCGCGGCGGCGCCGGCTTCCCGACCGGGCTCAAATGGTCGTTCATGCCCAAGCAGACCGACGGCCGTCCGCATTACCTCGTCGTCAACGCCGACGAGTCCGAGCCCGGCACCTGCAAGGACCGCGAGATCATGCGGCACGATCCGCACCTGCTGGTCGAGGGCTGCCTGCTGGCAAGCTTCGCCATGGGCGCCAATGCCTGCTACATCTATGTCCGCGGCGAATTCATCCGGGAACGCGAGCGCCTGCAGGCGGCGGTGGACCAGGCCTACGAGGCCGGTCTCATCGGCAAGAACAACGTCCACGGCTTCCCGTTCGACATCGTCGTCCATCACGGCGCCGGCGCCTATATCTGCGGCGAGGAGACGGCGCTGCTGGAAAGCCTCGAGGGCAAGAAGGGCCAGCCGCGCCTGAAGCCGCCGTTTCCGGCCAATGTCGGCCTCTACGGCTGTCCGAGCACCGTCAACAACGTCGAATCGATCGCGGTCGTGCCCGACATCCTGCGGCGCGGCGCCGCCTGGTTCGCCAGCATCGGACGGCCGAACAATACCGGGACGAAACTGTTCTGCATCTCGGGCCACGTGCAAAGGCCTTGCACGGTAGAGGATGCGATGAGCGTTCCCCTGCGCGAACTGCTGGAGAAGCATGCCGGCGGCGTGCGCGGCGGCTGGGACAACCTGCTCGCCGTGATCCCCGGCGGCTCGTCGATGCCGCTCATTCCGGCAGGGGAGTGCGACAGCCTGCTGATGGATTTCGACGGCTGCCGCGAGCACAAATCCGCGCTCGGTACCGCGGCGGTGATCGTGATGGACAAGTCGACCGACATCATCCGCGCCATGGCCCGCATCTCCTATTTCTACAAGCACGAGAGCTGCGGACAGTGCACGCCCTGCCGCGAGGGCATGGGCTGGATGTGGCGCGTGCTCACCCGCATGGCGGAGGGCCGCGCGCACAAGCGCGAGATCGACATGCTGATGGAGGTCACCACCCAGATCGAGGGCCACACGATCTGCGCCTTTGGCGACGGTGCGGCCTGGCCGGTGCAGGGCCTGCTGCGGCATTTCCGCCACGAGATCGAGCGGCGCATCGACGATTATGCCGCCAACCCGCACCCGGAGCCGGTGCGGGTCGCGGCGGAGTAGGGGACGAGCGATGATCCTCTCGAATCGCTTTTTGGCATCGCGTGGCGTGGTTGGTGCGTCTGGACATGGCGGCCAGCGTAGCGCTCGCCATCGCGCTGCTGCTTTGGTTGCAGTGGAATTGACATGACCAAGCTCGTCGTCGACGGCAAAGAGATCGACGTTCCGCCGGACTACACGCTGCTGCAGGCGTGCGAGGCGGCGGGCGCCGAGATCCCGCGCTTCTGCTTTCACGAGGGGCTCTCGATCGCCGGCAATTGCCGCATGTGCCTGGTCGAGCTCAAGGGCTCGCCCAAGCCGGTGGCCTCGTGCGCGTGGGGGGTACGCGACTGCCGGCCGGGACCGAAGGGCGAGCCGCCGGAGATCCTCACCAGATCGCCGATGGTGCGCAAGGCGCGCGAAGGGGTGATGGAGTTCCTGCTGATCAACCACCCGCTCGACTGCCCGATCTGCGACCAGGGCGGGGAATGCGATCTGCAGGACCAGGCCATGGCCTACGGCGTCGATTCCAGTCGCTTCAAGGAGAACAAGCGCGCGGTCGAGGACAAGTACGTGGGGGTCCTGGTCAAGACCGTCATGAACCGTTGCATCCACTGCACGCGCTGCGTCCGCTTCATGACCGAGGTCGCCGGCGTGCCCGAGCTCGGCGCCATCGGTCGCGGCGAGGACACGGAGATCACCACCTATCTCGAGCACGCCATGACCTCGGAGCTGCAGGGGAACGTGGTCGATCTCTGTCCGGTCGGCGCGCTCACCTCCAAGCCGTACGCGTTCGCCGCGCGGCCGTGGGAGCTCAACAAGACCGAGTCGGTCGACGTCATGGACGCGGTGGGCTCCGCCATCCGTATCGACAGCCGCGGCCGCGAGGTCATGCGCATCCTTCCGCGCGCCAACGACGACGTGAACGAGGAATGGATTTCCGATAAGACCCGCCACGTGGTCGACGGCCTGCGCACCCAGCGCCTCGATCAGCCCTATGTGCGCGAGGATGGACAGCTCCGTCCGGCCTCCTGGCGCGATGCCTTCGCCGCCATCGCCGGCAAGGTCAAAGCGAGCGAGGCAAGGCGCGTGGGGGCGATCGTCGGCGATCTGGCCGCGGTCGAGGAAATCTTCGCGCTCAAGGAGCTGATGACGCGGCTCGGCGTCGTGAACCTCGACTGCCGCCAGGACGGCGCGGTGCTCGACCCGAACTGGGGGAGGGCGACCTATCTCCTCAACGCCACCATCGCCGGCATCGAGAAGGCCGATGCGGTGCTGCTGGTCGGATGCAACCCGCGCCGCGAGGCGGCCGTGCTCAACGCCCGCATCCGCAAGCGCTGGCGCATGGGCGGCGTTTCGATCGGCTTGATCGGCCAGCGCGCCGATCTCACCTATCATTACGACTATCTCGGCGCCGGCCCGCAGACATTGGGCGAGGGCGCCGCCGGCTCGCACGAGTTCGCCCGCACGCTGAAGAAGGCCGAGCGCCCGCTGGTGCTGCTCGGCATGGGCGCGCTGGCGCGGCCCGACGGGGCGGCGATCGCCGCGCATGCCGCCCAGGTCGCTCATGATGCCGCTCGAAACACCGCGCCAAGCGCGGGCAATGCCGTCTGGAACGGCTACGCGGTCCTGCACACCGCGGCGGCGCGGGTCGGCGCGCTCGACCTCGGCTTCGTGCCCGGCGCGGGCGGGGCCGCGGCGCGGCAGATGGCGGCGCCCGGCGCATTGGACGTGCTCTTCCTGCTCGGAGCCGACGAGATCGAGATCGCGCCCGGTGCTTTCGTGATCTATATCGGCACCCACGGCGACCGCGGTGCACACCGCGCCGACGTCATCCTGCCGGGCGCGGCCTACCCCGAGAAATCCGGCATCTACGTCAACACCGAAGGACGCGTGCAGATGGCGCGGCGCGCCTCGTTCCCGCCGGGAGAGGCGCGCGAGGACTGGGCGATCCTGCGCGCGCTGTCGGACATGCTCGGGCAGAAGCTTCCCTACGATTCGCTCGCGCAGCTGCGCCGAGCTCTGTTCGCGGCGCATCCTCACCTCCAGCGCATCGACCAGATTGTGCCGGGCGATCCGGCCGACATCGCGGCGCTTGCGGCGCGCGGCGGCACCCTGGACAAGGCCGCGTTCGGTTCGGCCATCGACGATTTCTATCTCACCAATCCGATCGCGCGCGCCTCCGTCATCATGGCGGAATGCTCGGCGATCGCCGAAGGCCACGGCGCGCTGACCGCCGCGGAGTAGCTGGCATGTCCGCACTGTGGACCGACACCATCTGGCCGTTGATCGTCATGGTCGCGCAGAGCGTGCTGCTGCTCGTCCTGCTCCTCATCATCACCGCCTACGTGCTCTACGCCGACCGCAAGATCTGGGCGGCGGTGCAGATCAGGCGCGGGCCCAACGTCGTCGGGCCATGGGGCCTGCTGCAGTCCTTCGCCGATCTGATCAAGTTCGTGGTCAAGGAGCCCGTCGTTCCGGCCGGCGCCAACAAGGGCGTGTTCCTGTTGGCCCCGCTCGTCACCGCCGTGCTGGCGCTCTCGGCCTGGGCGGTGATTCCGGTCAACGCCGAATGGGTGATCGCCGATCTCAACATCGGCGTTCTCTATATATTCGCCATTTCCTCGCTCATGGTCTACGGCGTCATCATGGCGGGGTGGTCGTCGAACTCAAAGTATCCGTTCCTCGCGTCGCTGCGTTCCGCGGCGCAGATGGTGTCCTACGAGGTCTCGATCGGCTTCGTCATCATCACCGTGCTGCTCTGCGCGGGCTCGCTCAATCTTTCCGCGATCGTCGACGCGCAGGACGGCAAGTGGGGCATGTTCGGCTGGTACTGGCTGCCGCTGCTTCCGATGTTTGTGGTGTTCTTCGTCTCCGCGCTGGCGGAAACCAACCGTCCGCCGTTCGATCTGGTGGAGGCCGAATCCGAGCTGGTCGCCGGCTACGCCGTGGAATATTCCGCCACGCCGTTCCTGCTGTTCTTCCTGGGCGAGTACATCGCCATTCTCACCATGTGCGCGATGGCGACCATCCTGTTCCTCGGCGGCTGGCTGCCACCGTTTCCGGTGGCGCCGTTCACCTGGATCCCGGGCGTGATCTGGTTCACGCTCAAGTGCGCGTTCATGTTCTTCCTGTTCGCCATGGCGAAGGCGATCGTTCCGCGCTATCGCTACGACCAGCTCATGCGGCTGGGCTGGAAGGTCTTTCTGCCGCTCTCGCTCGCAATGGTCGCGATCGTCGCGGGCGTGCTGCAATACGCGGCGCTGGCACGGCAATGACGACCGGGAAGCGGCATGATCGACCTTTCCCTGGCCGGACTCCTCGGCGCCGTCGTCGGCACGATCGCGGCGGCCCTGGTCTACGGGCCGCTCGTCGCCGCCGTCGAGCGCGGCTTTCGCTCGCGCGATACTCTGGTGAGCGAGCAGGAGCTGTCGATGCTGCGCCGGGGCGTGCTGGCAGTGGACCTGCTCGTGCTCGCGGGCATCGGCTACTGGCTGGGCGAGAGGATCGGGGGGGGAGCCAGATGCAACGGCATAACGCCCGGCCCGAAAGGATGGCGCCATGAAGCTCGACCAGGCCGCCCGCTCGCTGTTCCTCAAGGAATTCGTATCGGCTTTCGCGCTCGCCATGCGCTACTTCTTCAAGCCGAAGCCCACGCTCAACTATCCATTCGAGAAGGGGGCGATCTCGCCGCGCTTTCGCGGCGAGCACGCGCTGCGCCGCTACCCGAACGGCGAGGAGCGCTGCATCGCCTGCAAGCTTTGCGAGGCGATCTGCCCGGCGCAAGCCATCACGATCGAGGCCGGGCCGCGGCGCAACGACGGCACGCGCCGCACGACGCGCTACGACATCGACATGGTCAAATGCATCTATTGCGGCCTTTGCCAGGAGGCCTGCCCGGTCGACGCCATCGTCGAGGGGCCGAATTTCGAGTTCGCGGCCGAGACGCGGGAGGAGCTCTATTTCGACAAGGAGCGCCTGCTGGCCAACGGCGACCGCTGGGAGCGCGAGATCGCCAAGAACATCGCGCTCGACGCGCCCTATCGCTGAGGCCGAGCATGGTTCTCCCCGCGATCTTCTTCTACCTCTTCGCCGGCGTGTGCATCGCCGCCGCCGTGATGGTCATCGCGTCGAGGAATCCCGTGCACTCGGTGCTGTTTCTCATTCTCGCCTTCGTCAACGCGGCCGGACTGTTCATCCTGCTGGGAGCGGAGTTCCTGGCGATGATCCTGGTGATCGTCTATGTCGGCGCCGTCCTGGTGCTGTTCCTGTTCGTGGTGATGATGCTGGACGTCAATTTTGCCGAGCTGCGTCAGGGTTTCCTGCAGTACCTGCCGATCGGCGCCTTTCTCGGCATCATTCTTCTGACCGAGCTGGTGCTGGTGGTGGGAACCTGGGTGATCGGCCCGGACGTGCAGCAGGCTATCACCTCGCCGATCCCGCCGATTGCCAGCACGTTCAACGCCGAAGCGCTCGGGCACGTGCTCTACACGCGCTACGTCTATTTCTTTCAGGCGGCCGGCGTCGTGCTGTTGGTCGCCATGGTCGGGGCGATCGTGTTGACGCTTCAGCACAAGCCGAACGTGAGGCGGCAGAACATCGCGGAGCAGATCGCGCGCACCAAGTCGACCGCCATCGACATCGTCAAAGTGCGGCCGGGCCAGGGACTCTAGCGAGAGGCCGCGAAGCAATCATGACTATCGTAGTAGGTCACTACCTCACGGTCGGCGCCATCCTGTTCACCATCGGCATTTTCGGCATTTTCCTCAACCGGAAGAACGTGATCGTCATTCTGATGTCGATCGAGCTGATCCTGCTGGCCGTGAACATCAACCTGGTCGCCTTCTCGAGCTTTCTCGGCGACCTGGTCGGCCAGGTTTTCGCGCTGCTGGTGCTGACGGTGGCGGCCGCTGAGGCCGCCATCGGGCTGGCCATTCTGGTCGCCTACTATCGCAATCGCGGCTCGATCGCGGTCGAGGACATCAACCTGATGAAAGGCTGAAGGACGGGGATGTACCACGCGATCGTTTTCCTGCCGCTGCTCGGCGCGGTCATCGCGGCCCTCATCACGCTGGCCGGGGCGCGCGCGCGTCACCCCGGCGGGCTGCCCGGCGCCGGGGATCACGCGCACGCGGCGGTCGATGGGAGCCACGGGGGCGGCGCCCCGTCACCCGACCAAGCGCATGCCGCGCTCGAGAGCCCGCACGGCGAACCGCCGGCGCAGCCGGTGGCGGCGGGCTCGCGCCCGGCCGAGCTGATAACCACCGTCTTCCTGTTCGCGTCGATGCTGCTGTCTTGGTTCGCGCTGGCCGATGTCGGCTTCGCACATCACGACAGCCGCGCCGAGATACTGCCCTGGATGATCTCGGGCGATCTGAAGATCGATTGGGCGCTGCGGATCGATACGCTGACCGCGGTGATGCTCGTTGTCGTCACCACCATCTCCGCCTTCGTCCACCTCTATTCCATCGGCTACATGGAGGATGATCCGTACCGGCCGCGCTTCTTCTCGTATCTGTCGTTGTTCACCTTCGCCATGCTGATGCTGGTGACGGCGGACAACCTCGTGCAACTGTTCTTCGGATGGGAGGGCGTCGGCCTGATGAGCTATCTGCTCATCGGCTTCTATTTCCAAAAGCCGGAGGCGAACGCCGCCGCGATCAAGGCCTTCATCGTCAACCGCATCGGCGATTTCGGGTTTTCGCTCGGCATCTTCGCCGTATTCGTGATGACGGGCGCGGTCGACCTTGACACCGTCTTTGCGCAGGCGCCGTCGCTCACCGGCAAGACCATCCATTTCCTGTCCTGGGACCTCGACGCGCTCACCGTGATCTGCCTGCTCCTGTTCATGGGAGCCATGGGCAAGTCGGCGCAGTTCCTGCTGCACACTTGGCTGCCGGACGCCATGGAGGGGCCGACGCCGGTGTCCGCGCTGATCCACGCCGCGACCATGGTGACGGCGGGCGTGTTCATGGTGGCGCGACTCTCGCCGCTGTTCGACCTGGCGCCGAGCGCGCAGACCTTCGTCACCTTCATCGGCGGGACGACCGCGTTTTTCGCCGCGACGATCGGGGTGGTGCAGAACGATATCAAGCGCATCGTCGCCTACTCGACTTGCTCGCAGCTCGGCTACATGTTCGTCGCGATGGGAACGGGCGCCTATTCGATCGGCATGTTCCATCTCTGTACGCATGCCTTCTTCAAGGCCTTGCTGTTCTTGTGCTGCGGCTCGGTGATCACTGCGATGCATCACGAGCAGGACATCCGGCACATGGGCGGGCTCAAGGACAAGCTCCCGTTCACCTACTTCACGATGGTGATCGGCGCGCTCGCGCTCACCGGATTCCCGCTCACCGCGGGCTATTTTTCCAAGGACGCCATCATCGAGGCGGCCTACGTGAGCACCAATCCGATGGCGCTCTATGGCTTCGGCACGACCGCCATCGCGGCCGCGCTGACGGCGATCTATATCTGGCGGCTGATCTTCATGACCTTCCACGGCAGTCCGCACGATCGCCGCCACTACGAGGAGGCGCGCGAAAGCCCGATGACGATGCTCATCCCGCTGGGCTTTCTAGCGGCAGGCTCGATCTTCGCCGGCTATCCGTTCAGGGAGCTGTTCGTCGGCCACGATGTCGGGGAATTCTTCGGCAGCTCGCTCGCGCTCACGCAAGAGAACCAGATCCTCGAGCAGATGCACCATATCCCCTACCTGGTGACCATGGCTCCCACGGTCATGATGGCTCTCGGCTTCGCCATCACCTGGGAGTTCTACATCCGGAGGCCGGAGCTGCCGGCCGAGCTCGCCCGCCAGCAGCGGCCGCTCTACGAATTCCTGCTCAACAAGTGGTACTTCGACGAGGTCTACGATGCTCTGATTGTGCGGCCGATGCTGTGGCTCGGCCGCGTGCTGTGGAAGTACGGCGACGGCTGGGTGATCGACGGCTTCGGGCCGGACGGCGTCTCCGCGCGCGTCCTCGACGTGACGCGCGGCGTGGTGCGGCTGCAGACCGGCTATCTCTACCACTACGCCTTCGCCATGCTGATCGGCGTGGCGGCGCTCATCACCTGGTTCATGTTCGGCGGACGGGCAGGTTGAGATGAGCTGGCCGATCCTCTCCGTCACCATTTTTCTGCCGCTCGTCGGCGCGCTGCTCATCATGATGATGCGCGGCGACGGCGAGGCGGAGAAGCGCAACGCGCGCTGGATCGCGCTCTGGGCCACGCTGATCACCTTCGCGATCTCGCTGATCCTGGTCTACCGGTTCGATCCCTCGTCGCCGGAATTCCAGTTCGTCGAGAAGCGACCGTGGCTCGCCGGCACCATCACCTATCACCTGGGCGTCGACGGCATCTCGCTGCCCTTCGTCGTGCTCACGACCGCGCTGATGCCGGTCTGCATCATCGCAAGCTGGCTCCCCATCCAGCACCGCGTCAAGGAATACATGGTCGCGTTCCTGGTGCTGGAGACGCTGATGGTCGGCACCTTCGCGGCGCTCGACCTGGTAGTGTTCTACCTGTTCTTCGAGGGCGGCCTCATTCCCATGTTCCTGATCATCGGGATCTGGGGCGGACCGCGCCGCGTCTATGCCAGCTTCAAGTTCTTTCTCTACACGCTGCTCGGCTCCGTGCTGATGCTACTCGCCATCATGGCGATGTACTGGGATGCCGGCACGACCGAAATCCCGGCGCTGCTGCGACACGGCTTCCCGCGCAGCCTGCAGACCTGGGCCTGGCTGGCGTTTTTCGCCTCCTTTGCGGTCAAGCTGCCGATGTGGCCGGTGCATACCTGGCTGCCGGACGCTCACGTCGAAGCACCCACCGCGGGCTCGGTGATCCTCGCCGCCATCCTGCTGAAGATGGGCGGCTACGGCTTCTTGCGTTTCTCGCTGCCGATGTTCCCGGCGGCCTCCCACGATCTCGCCCCGCTCGTGTTCGCGCTGTCGATCGTCGCGGTGATCTACACCTCGCTGGTGGCGCTGGTGCAGGAGGACATGAAGAAGCTCATCGCCTATTCCTCGGTGGCGCATATGGGCTTCGTCACCATGGGCATCTTCGCCGCCACCACCCAGGGCATCGCCGGCGGCATCTTCCAGATGATCTCGCACGGCATCGTATCGGCGGCTCTGTTCCTGTGCGTCGGCGTGGTCTACGACCGCATGCATACGCGCGAGATCGCCGCCTATGGCGGGCTCGTCAACCGCATGCCGCTCTACGCCGCGGCCTTCATGGTGTTCACGCTCGCCAATGTGGGACTGCCGGGAACCACGGGCTTCATCGGCGAGTTCCTCACGCTGATCGGCACCTTCCGGGTGAATACCTGGGTGGCGACGCTCGCCACCACCGGGACCATCCTGTCAGCGGCCTATGCGCTGTGGCTCTACCGCAAGGTCATTTTCGGCGCGCTGGTCAAGCCGAGCCTGGTCGCGATCAAGGATCTCGACTACCGCGAGATCATCACGCTCGGACCGCTGGTCGTGCTGACCATCCTGTTCGGCATCTACCCAAAGCCGGTGCTGGAAATGTCGGCGGCTTCGGTCACCCAGCTGCTCGAGAACTACGAACGCGCTTTGGGGGCGGCGAAGGCCGCCGCCCTCCTGATCCATTGAGCACAGGCCGCGAAATTCGC
>Ga0081538_10006184_pt1 | contig 10617 bp, 10 predicted proteins | sample TabmetS5T2R1_FD_71022 | JGI IMG/M metagenome (GOLD analysis project Ga0081538, IMG submission 71022) | Tabebuia heterophylla rhizosphere microbial communities from the University of Puerto Rico - S5T2R1 | ecosystem: Host-associated > Plants > Roots > Rhizosphere ...
GAGTCGACGACGCCGGCGACGATCTCCTTCGGGTAGTCCTGGGGTATCGCGTCGAGGCTCGTGGCGTAGAAGTCGACTCCGACTGCCGCGACGGGCGCCTCGGCCAGCTCGGAGAGCTGCGGCCCGGCGTCTCCGAAGGGGAGCTGCAGCGCGATGGGAACGTCCTGCGGCAGCTCGCGGAGCGACTCGATCAAGGCGCGCGCTGAGCCGGCGTGCAGCAGAAACGGATCGCTGAGAACCACGAGCGCGCATCCGTCGCGGGCGTACGACTCGATCTGCGGAGCGAGGACACCTGAGCCCAGGGCCTGCGGCGTGGCCGCGCCACCCGCTGCATGGGCGAGCGCGGTGGGCGACGGAAGCGTGGCCAGCCACCGTCCAGGCGGCAATTCGGGGGACCGAACCGGATCGCGCAGTCTCGGCTCACCCTCCACGAGCAGGGCGCGGTAGAAGGTGTTCGTGTCGAGGAAGCGCGTGAGCGGACGCGCCTCCAAACCCTCGGAGCGCTCGGCGAGTGGGCGGAAGAGGTCCTGCCAGCGGAGGAGCCCGTCGGAGAGGAGGTCGAGCCCGGCCCGCTCCTGTACCTCCACGAAGTCCCGAAAATCCTCCTCGAACCGGGCGTCCGCGGCCTCCTCTGTCGTCCGCCCGCGGTCGAGGTCCCGCGTGGCCTGGACGAGCGTCTCGGAACGCGCGTAGATCCCGGGTGCGTACGCCTTCAGCTCCACTGCCTCCTCAAATGGAAACTCCCGCCGGAGGCGGGAGCTTAGCGAGCCGCCGCGGCGGCTCTCAGAGCCTGCAGCCTGGGCAGACCCCCTCGCCGACGCCGAAGACGTCGTGGGGTGAGATCGAGGCTCCGCACCGCCGGCAGTAGCGGCCGGTCTCGAGCTTCACGAGGGAACGGATGAGCGTGTAGATCATCGGCCTCCTTCCGGTGGACTACGCCGCCCACGCTAGCGAGAGCCCCTCCGCCTCCACAAGCCCTTCGGCCGAACGCTTAAGACTTCTTCAAGCGCCGGCAACCACGCCGTTACTTGCCGGCGACGGCGACCTTGTTCTCGGCGTGGCGGAGCCGCTGCTCGGCCTGCCAGCGATCGACGCCCTCCGCGCCCGCCTGCGCGCGCTCGAGCAAAGCACGCGCCTCCTCGACCTCCCGGCGGGCCTCCTCGACGTCGATTTCCTCGGCGCGAACCGCGTCGTCGACCAAGACGATCGCCCTGTCCTGATGCACCTTGAAGTACCCCGGCCCGGCGGCGAACGACTGCCACTCGCCGCCGGCGCGGATGCGGATCTCCCCCGCCTTCAGCATCGCGACGAGCGGCGCGTGCCGGGCGAGCACGCCGATCTCGCCGGCGGCGCCCGGAACGATGAGCATCTGGGCCTCCCCCTCGAACACCGCCCCCTCCGGCGTCACGAGCGAGAGGTCGAACGTCCGCTGGCCGTTCTCGGCGGCGGCCATGGCTCAGGCCGCGGCGGGCTCTGGCTCCGGCTCGGGCTCGCGCTCGGGCTCGGCTTCCGCCTCGGCTTCGGGCTCCTCGGCCGCCCCACCCTCGCCGGCCATCGTCTTCGCCTGCTCGACCGCCTCCTCGATCGAGCCGACCATGTAGAAGGCCTGCTCGGGGAGGTCGTCATGCTTGCCGGCGATGATTTCGGAGAAGCCGCGGATCGTGTCCTCGAGCTCGACGTACTTCCCGGGCCGGCCCGTGAAGGCCTCCGCGACGAACATCGGCTGCGAGAGGAAGCGCTCGATCTTGCGCGCCCGCTGGACGACGAGCTTGTCCTCGTCGGAGAGCTCGTCCATGCCGAGGATGGCGATGATGTCCTGCAGGTCCTTGTAGCGCTGCAGGATCTCCTGGACGCGCGTGGCGGTCTGGTAGTGCTCGTCCGAGACGATGCCAGGCTGGAGCGCCCGCGAGAACGAGTCCAGCGGGTCGATGGCGGGATAGATCGCCTTCTCCGAGATGGAGCGCGAGAGGACGATGAACGCGTCCAGGTGCGCGAAGGTGTTCGCGGGCGCCGGATCGGTGAGGTCGTCGGCGGGGACGTAGATCGCCTGCACCGACGTGACCGAGCCCTTGCGCGTCGACGTGATCCGCTCCTGCAGCTGCCCCATCTCGGTCGCGAGAGTCGGCTGGTAGCCCACCGCGGAGGGCATGCGGCCGAGCAGCGCCGACACCTCGGAGCCCGCCTGCACGAAGCGGAAGATGTTGTCGATGAAGAGAAGGGTGTCGCGGCCCTCGTCGCGGAAGTACTCCGCCATCGTCAGGCCCGAAAGGCCGACGCGCAGACGCGCTCCCGGCGGCTCGTTCATCTGCCCGAAGACGAGCGCCGTCTTGTCGATGACTCCCGACTCGGTCATCTCGAGCCAGAGGTCGTTGCCCTCGCGGGAGCGCTCGCCGACGCCCGCGAAGACCGAATAGCCGCCGTGCTCCTGCGCGACGTTGCGGATCAGCTCCTGGATGAGGACGGTCTTGCCGAGGCCGGCGCCCCCGAAGAGCCCCACCTTGCCGCCCTTCACGAAGGGGGCGACGAGATCGATGACCTTGATGCCGGTGTGGAAGACCTCGATCGTCGGCTCGAGCGCGTCGAGCGTCGGCGCCGGCCGGTGGATGGGCCAGCTCTCTTGCGCGTCGGGGCTCTCGCCCTCGTCGATCGGCTCGCCGAGGACGTTGAAGATCCGCCCGAGCGTCGGTGCGCCGACGGGCACGGAGATGGGCGCGCCGGTGTCCTCCACCTCCATTCCGCGCGCGAGACCGTCCGTCGAGTCCATGGCCACTGCCCGCACTCGGTCGTTGCCGAGATGCTGCTGCACCTCTGCGATCAGGTCGAACGCGGGTCGGCCGTCCTGCTCGGGAACCGCGATCCGGAGGGCGTGGAAGATCTCGGGCAGCTTCTCGTGGAAGACGGCGTCGACGACGACGCCCCGGATTTCCACGATGCTGCCGACGTTCTGTTTTCGCTCAGCCAAAATCGCTCCCCGGTCGCTTTCGGGACTGAGTCTATCCGAGGCGGCGCGACGCCCTGGTGCCTAAATCAGGCCCTCGGGAGGCCCGCCGGGCTGGTGCGGGGGCGCGTCCGGAGCCACCCTTTTGCCACGCGGAAGCTCGCGCAGCTGGCTCACGTCCCGCGTGAGGAAGCTCACCTGGGCCGCGGGGCGCTCCGAGCTCGGCGCCGGCCGGTCGAGCGTCGACCCGACGATGCTTCCGAGAGCCGCCGCGCCGAGAACGCCCGCGACGGCGAGCACGCGCGCGAGCGGGAGCCGTCTACGGCCCGCATCCGGAACGTTGAAGCCGACCGACGGGCGGTCTGCTGGCGCCGTCCGCAGGAGCTCCGTCGACGTGCGCAGGCCGGCGTCGAACGCCTCGCACAGGGCGCAACTCTCGAGGTGCTTCTCGAGAAGGGCTTCCTCCAGCTCGGAGAGCTCACCGTCGAGCCGAAGCGAGGACCACTGCCGCGCGCGCTCGCAGGGTCCATGCGCAAAAGCGTGCAAATACGGTTCGCCAGCCATATTGAATCTGACGATAGCTAACCGGAGAGGTTAGGTCAGAGCTTCGGCATCGGCCGAAATGCGCTCGAGCTTGAGCCGCGCGCGCTCGGCCTTGCGCTCCCGCTGCCGCCGGGGATCCGGCACGGGCACGGCGGTGAAGAGCGCCTTCGTGTACTCGTCCTTCGGGTTCCTGTAGATCTGGTCGGCGGAGCCCACCTCGACGAGCTTCCCCTGGTTCATGACCGCGATTCGGTCGCTCATCGTGCGCACAACCGCGAGATCGTGCGAGATGAAGAGGTAGGTGAGCCCGAAGTCGCGCTGCAGGTCCTTCAGCAGGTTGAGGATCTGCGCCTGGATGGACACGTCGAGGGCCGAGACGGGCTCGTCGCAGACGATCAGCTTGGGGTTGAGGGCCAGGGCGCGCGCGATGCCGATGCGCTGGCGCTGGCCGCCCGAGAACTCATGCGGATAGCGGTTCGTGAAGTTCGGGTTGAAGCCGACGATGTCGAGGAGCTTCCGGACGGTCTCGCGGCGGCTGCTCCTCGTGCCGATCCCGTGCACCTCGAGGGGCTCGGCGACGATGCCGCCGACGGTCATGCGGGGATCGAGAGACGCGTACGGATCCTGGAAGACGATCTGCATCTCGCGCCGCATCCGCCGGAGATCTTCCCGGCCGAGCTCCGTGAGCTCCTTCCCCATGAAGCGAATCGAGCCGCTCGTGGGCTTGAGGAGCTGGAGAATGCAGTAGCCGGTCGTCGACTTGCCCGACCCGGACTCCCCGACGAGGCCGAGCGTCTCGCCCTCGGCGATGTCGAAGGTGACGCCGTCGACGGCTTTCACGTGGCCCACGGTGCGCTCGACGAGGATGCCTTTCCGGATCGGGAAGTGCTTGGCGAGATCCTCGACGCTGAGGAGCGCGCCGTTCTTGCTGCCGTCGACGGTGACTTCGGTCTCGCTCATACGCTCACCGGCTCCCGCTCGCCGGCGCGCTCGGTGGTCGGATGCGCGGTGCGTACGAGGTGCCCGGGCCGAATCTCGCGCAGCTCCGGCGGCACGGTCGCGCAGGTGTCACCATTGTCCGAGTAGGGACAGCGGGCGGCGAACCGGCACGCCTCGGGCGGGTTGATCAGGTCGGGCGGCCGTCCCGGAATCGAGGTCAGGCGACCCTCGCGGATCTCGTGTTCCTCGCCCTCGAGCTGCGGCAGCGCTCCGAGCAGCGCCTCGGTGTACGGATGCTCGGGGTTGTCGAAGAGCTCCAACGAGTTCGTGTACTCGACGATCTGCCCGGCGTACATGACGGCGATGTCGTCGGCGGTCTCGGCGACGACGCCCATGTCGTGCGTGATGAGGATCATCGCCATCTCGTGCTCGCGGCGGAGCTCGTCGAGGAGGTCGAGGATCTGAGCCTGGATCGTCACGTCCAGAGCAGTCGTGGGCTCGTCGGCGATCAGCAGCCGTGGGTTGCACGAGAGCGCGATGGCGATCATGACGCGCTGGCGCATGCCGCCCGAGAAGCGGTGCGGGTAGTCGTCGAGGCGCTCGGCCGCGCGCGGTATGCGCACTTCGTCGAGAAGCTCGACGGCCCGCTTGCGCGCTTCCTCCTTCGACATGTCGAAGTGGCGCCGGAGCGTCTCGGTGATCTGCGTCCCGATCTTGATCGTCGGGTTCAGCGACGTCATCGGGTCCTGGAAGATCATCGCGATCTGGCGTCCGCGGACGTTCTGCATCTGCTTGTCGTCGAGCTTGCTGATGTCCTTGCCGTCGAAAAGGACCTCGCCGCCGACGATCTTCGCGGGCGGCTTGGGGATCAGGCCCATGATCGAGAGCGCGGTGACGGACTTGCCGCAACCCGACTCGCCGACGATGCCGAGCGTCTGCCCCTTGTCCACCGTGAACGTGACGCCGTCCACCGCCTGGACGACCCCCTCGCGCGTGAAGAAGTGGGTCTTGAGGTCCTTGACCTCGAGAAGTGCCATGGCCTAGGTCTCCCGCGTGCGCGGGTCGAGGGCGTCCCGGAGCCCGTCGGCGATGAAGTTGGCGCAGAGGACGAGAGTCGCGATCGCCAGACAGGGGATGAAGAGCACTTCGGGATGGAGCACGTACGCCGCCCGGCCGTCCTGCGCCATCGAGCCCCACGACGCCGTCGGCGGGTTGATCCCGAGGCCGATGAACGAGAGGAACGCCTCGCCGAGCACGACGCCTGGCAGCTCGAGGAACACGGCGATGATGAGCACGCCGAGGGTGTTGGGGAGCAGGTGCCGGACGAGGATGCGGTACCAGCGCGCACCGACCGCCTTGGCCGCCCGCACGTAGTCGTTCTCCTTCAGCGTGATGATCTGCCCCCGGACGATGCGGGCGGCGGTGAACCAGCTCGCGATCGTCAGGGCGAACGTCATCGAGATGAAGTTCTGCTCGCCGATGATCGCGAGCGTGATGATCGCGAACGGCAGATACGGAAGCCCGTAGAGAGCGTCGAGGAACCGCATCATCGCGTTGTCGAGGCGGCCGCCGATGAAGCCGGCGATCGCCCCGTAGACGACGCCGATCACGAGGATGAAGAAGGTCGCGGCGAACCCGATCGCGATCGAGATCTGACCGCCGACCGCCGTGCGCGCGAAGAGGTCACGGCCGAACTTGTCCGTCGAGAACGGATGGTCGGCGCTGAAGCCGGCGTACGCCTCCGAGAAGTTGACCTGGTTCGGGTCGTAGTCCTTGATGGACGTCCAGATCCCCGGGATCTTCCAGAAGCCGGGGATGAAGAGGCAGTAGAGGATCATGATGATGAAGACGCACGCCGCGGCGACCGCGCCCTTGTTCCTGACGTAGCGGTACCACGCGTCCTTCCAGAGGCTCGCCTGTGCGACGGGTGCGCCGGCGGCCGTGTCCTCTGCGCCCGCGGCGCCGACCGCGGGAGGAGCGGTGGGGAGAGCTGCTTCGCGCCGGTCGACGACCACTATCTCGCCTCGCGCGTCCGCGGGTCGAGGACGCCGTACATGATGTCCACGAAGAGGTTCGCGATCACGATGATGATGGACGTCAGCACGGTGATTCCCATCACGACCGAGAAGTCACGGTTGGACACCGAGTTGATGAAGTAGCGGCCGATCCCCGGGATCCCGAAGATGAACTCGATCACGAACGTGCCGGTGACGATCAGGCCGAGAAGCGGGGCGGTCGCCGTTACGGCGGGAATGAGCGAGTTGCGCAGGACGTGGAGACCGACCACCCGGCGGTAGCGCAGACCCTTGGCCTTGGCGGTCCTCACGTAGTCCTGCTGCATCGTCTCCAGCATGGCTCCTCGCACGAGCCGTGCGAAGTACGCCATCGGGAAGAGCGACAGCGCGACCGCGGGGAGGATCACCCGGCTGTCGAAGGACCAGAAGGTGATCGGCCACCCGCTCGTGGGCGTCAACCCGAATTTCACTGAGAAGTAGTAGATGAGAAGCGTGGCGACGAAGAAACTCGGCAAGGCGAAGCCGACGCTCGAGAAGAACATCGCAGCGTAGTCGAACAGCGAGTTCGGTTTGAGCGCCGCGAGTATGCCCAGGGGCACCCCGATCGCGATCGCCAAGAGGTATGCGAGCAGGCCGAGTTTCAGCGATTTCGGAAAGCCGTCCTTGACGATGTCCGTCACGGAGCGGTTGCGCAGGACCATCGACGGCCCGAGGTCGAACGTGAAGACGCCCTTGACGTAGTAGGCGTACTGGACGTACCAGGGCTTGTCGAGGTGGAACTGCCGTTCGAGGTTGCGCTGGATCTCGGCCGGGACGTTCCGCTCCGTCCTCCGGAACGGATTCCCTCCGATCTCCCGCATCAGAAGGAACGTCATGAGGATGACCAGCAGGATCACCGGGATTGTCCAGACCACCCGGCGAATGATGAACGTGGTCATCGATCGGAATCTTTACCCGTTTGGGGGGACTTCGCAACGGGCCGGCCGGCGGAGAGCTTGCGCCCTCCGCCGGCCCGCGACCCGTCTTTGACGCTACGTACTTATCCAGCCACCTCGACCGTGGTGAAGTCGATCTGATCGAGCGGGCTGATGAAGAAGGATTCCTTGATGGACTCCCTCTCCAGGTTGGGATACGTGTACCAGTAGATCGGAATGATCGGGAGCGCACCGTCCTGCCCGAAGAGCATGTCTTCGAGCTGGCCGTACAGCTCTTCGCGCGCGGCCGTGTCTTCCGTTGCCTTCGCTTCCGCGACGAGGTCGTCGAACGCCTTGTCGCAGTAGTTCGTGTTGTTGTTACCCGAATCGCAGGTCCAGAGCTCGAGACCGTTGATCGCATCCGGGAAGTCGTAGATCCACCCGAGGCGATACACGTCCACCGCGCTGTTCGGCGGAGGTCCGAGGAACTCGAGGTACTGGGCCCACTCCTGCTGCTTCAGCGTCGTCGAGATGCCGAGCTGATCCCACTGTGCCTGAACGGCCGTGGCGATCTCCTTGTGGCCAGGCGCGTCGTTGAAGAACAACGTGATGTCGGTCTTCGCGTTCGCCGCCTGGTCGAGCTCGGCCTGGGCCCCCTCCGGGTCACCGTTCTCCGGCGTCCACGGCGACTGCGGGTTGATCGTGTCGAAGCCCGAAATGCCGTCCGGCGACATGCCCGTCGCGGGGATCTGGTCCGCCTGAGCCACCTGGTCGATGATCTCCCGGCGGTTGATCGCGAGCGACAGCGCGCGCCGCTGGTGGATGTCCGGGATGTTCTTGATGTTGACGCCGTAGTAGTAGGTACCCAGCGCGGGGTACACCTCGTACTCGGGCGTCTCCTTCAGCCGTGCGATCTCGTCCGGAGGCAGGCCGCCGCCGTCGAGAGCGTCGACCTCGCCGGCCTCGAACGCCTGAACGCGGGTCGTCCCGTCCACGATGATCCGGCCGGGGATCGACTCGAGCGCGACGTCAGCAGCACCGCGCCAGTCAGGGTTCTTCACCAGGTCGATCGACTGCTCATGCTCCCAAGCCTCGAGCATGAACGGACCGTTCGTGACGATGTTCTCCGGCTCGGTCCACCGGTCTCCGAACTCCTCGACCGTCGCCTGATGCACGGCGAGGAACGAGTGGTGGGAGACCTGCTGGATGAACCAGGGCTGCGGAGAGGTCAAGGTGACCTCGAGGGTCTGGTCGTCGACCGCCTTGACGCCGACCTTGTCGGCCATCGCGTCGCAGTTCTTCTCGCAGCCGTTGTACTCCGCCGCACCCTTGATGCCGTAGAGCTGGTAGGCGTAGTCGGCAGCGAGCTCGGGCGACAGCGTGCGCTTCCACGAGTACTCGAAGTCGCCCGCCGTCACCGGATCGCCGTTCGTCCACCGCCCGTCGTCGCGCAGGTTGAACGTGACGGTGACGCCGTCCTCGCTCACGTCCCAGCTCTCCGCGAGCTGAGGCTCCGCCTCGTTCGTCTCCGGGTTGAGCGAAACAAGCGGATCCATGATGTTCAGGATGATGTTCGACGAGGTCGTGTCGGTCGCGCGACCGGGGTCGAGCGACGGCGGCTCAGCGCCCCACGCCATGCGCAGGACCTGTTCGGCCCCACCGTCTCCTGTGCCGTCGCCACCGCCCGTTCCCTCGTCGTCGCCACCGCACCCCGCGGCCGCGAGAGCAAGGACAGCGAGCAGGCCGGTGACGAGCAGAACAAACTTCCTTGTTCTCACGTCTGCCCTCCTCGTACTTTGTCCATACCGGCCGCACGAAGAGCTGGGCCGCGCGGCCACCAGTGCATTAGACGCAGCTGGGCGGCGGAAAGTTAGCGGTTCAACTAAGGCGTCGCCGTTCGACCACCTGGCTGTCGTGGAGATCGGTCGTGCAGCCGCCGATCGTGAAGAGCGATCCCGCGACGGCAAAGGCTTTCAGCCCGTGCCTCGTGACGAGCGGGCGAGGGCCTGAGCGCCATTCTCCCGTGCCCGCGTCGTAGATCTGGTACGTGCTCTCCCAGATCGCATGGATCTCGTCGCCCGCGACCGCTGCGCCCACGAGCTCCATAGGCTCGGGAAGCGCCGGCCCGGGCCGCCAGCGGTCCGCGGCGGGGTTGTAAATCCAGACGTCGTGCAGAATCTCGTCGTTGCGGCGACCTCCGATGGCCCAGATCTCGCCGCGAAAAACGACGGCCCCGAAGGTGTGGTTCGGGGCGGGCAGCGGGGTGCCCGCGCTCCAGGAGTCGGAAGCGGGGTCGTAGACGAAGACCTCGGCCCGCTCCTTCGTCCCGCTGAAGCCTCCCATGGCGTAGATCCTTCCGTCGAGCGCGACCGCCGCCATGTTGAAGCGAGGTTCGGGGAGCGGGGCCCGTTCTTCCCAGGTCTCCGTCTCGACGTCGAGGGCGTAGACCTGGCGGCCGTCGTCGGCCTCCGCCTGGCCGCCGATCACGTAGACCGTGCCGTCGAGCGCCGCGCCGGCGGCGGCGCGAACGGCTTCGGGGAGGCGCGGCAGGCCGGTCCAGCCGTTGGCACGCGGGTCGAAGCGCTGCGCCACCGCGAGGAAGCGCCCGGTCTCCCCCACCATGCCGCCGACGGCGTAGATCTGTCCGTCCAGCTGCGCGGCGGCGATGTAGCTGCGCCGCTGCGACATGGCCGCGGCGAACGTCCAGGGCTCGTCGTCCGTGCCGCCGCCCTCCCGGCTGCCGACGACTGCCGCGAACGTGACGGCGAGCGCGACGGCCAGCACGACGGCGAGAATCGCCTTCATCCGTTTAGTTCGACGCCGCGAGGGCTACCGCGTTAGCACGTACTGCCTCGGCCGCGACCTCGGGAAGGATTAAAAGAGGGTCTGACCCTCGGGGTAGCCCCTTTCGGGCGTGGCCTTCGTGCCAAATGTGAAACAGAAGCGTGACGGTTTACTGCGTGAGCGCGTCCGCGCCGGCCACGACTTCTAGGATCTCCTGCGTGATTTCCGCCTGGCGCGCGCGGTTCATGTCGAGCGTGAGGCGGTCGATCAGCTCGCCCGCGTTCTTGGACGCGTTCCTCATGGCGGTCATCTGCGCGCCGTGCTTGGAAGCTGCGGACTCGAGCAGGGCGCGGTAGATGGACGTCTCGAGGTAGGTCGGCAGGAGGCGGGCGAGAATCTCCTCGGGCTCTGGCTCGTAGATGAAATCGCCCTCGAGCGCGATCTCGTACGCCGTCTTCTCCTCCTCGTCCTCGAGAGCCGAGCG
>Ga0081538_10006185_pt1 | contig 10617 bp, 7 predicted proteins | sample TabmetS5T2R1_FD_71022 | JGI IMG/M metagenome (GOLD analysis project Ga0081538, IMG submission 71022) | Tabebuia heterophylla rhizosphere microbial communities from the University of Puerto Rico - S5T2R1 | ecosystem: Host-associated > Plants > Roots > Rhizosphere ...
TGAAGGCGAATGACGTCATCAGGATCGGCCGAAGACGGGTGCGCGCGGCCTCCACGGCAGCGTCCCACCGATCCGATCCGCGCTCCTCCGCCTGTCTGGCGAACTCGACGATCAGAATCGCGTTCTTCGCGGCCAGTCCGATCAGCACCACGAACCCGATCTGGGTCAGGATGTTGTTGTCCATGCCGCGCAACAGCACGCCGCTGACCGCGGCCAGCAAACACATCGGCACGATCAAGATCACCGCGAGCGGCAACAGCACGCTCTCGTATTGCGCGGCCAGCAGCAGAAACACGAACACGACGGCGAGGCTGAAGGCGATCGCTGCCGTATTGCCGGTCGCCTTCTCCTGCAGCGCAATCTCCGTCCATTCGAAGCCGAACCCCGACGGCAGGTTGGCGTCGAGGATTTTCTCCATGGCGGTGATCGCCTGGCCGGTGGAGAAACCCGGCAGCGTCGAGCCCTGAATCTCGGCGGCCGGGAACAGATTGTACCGCGGCACGCGATAGGGGCCGGTGATTTCGCGGAAGCTCGCAACCGAGCCGAGCGGAACCATGTCGTTGGCGACCGAGCGCGTCCGCAGATTCTCGACATCACGCCGCGTCAGCCGGAACGGATTGTCGGCCTGCGCGGTGACCCGATAGGTTCGCCCGAGGATGTTGAAGTCATTGACGTAGGTCGAACCCATGTAGGTCGACAGGGTGTCGAAGAAACGCGTGATCGGCACGCCCAGCATCTCGGCCTTGGTGCGGTCGATATCGGCATAGAAGCGCGGCGTGGCGGTGTCGAACAGCGTAAAGACCTGCACCAGACCAGGCGTCTGGTTGGCGCGGGCGGTGATGCTGCCGACCGCCTGCTCGAGCGGCCTCGGACCGCGGCCGGCGCGATCCTGCACGTACAGCTTGAACCCGCCGCCGGTGCCGATGCCGGGAACGGAGGGAGGGGGAAGCACCAGCACTGAAGCTTCGCGCAGCCCCTGCATCTGCGCGCGTAGATCGTCCAGGATGCTCGCGGCCGTGAGCCCCGCCTTCACCCGCTCCTCGAACGGCTTCAGGGCGACGAAGATGACGCCGTAGTTGGGCGCGTCGGTAAACGTCGCTCCATCGAAGCCGGCGAACGCCACCGCATGCGCCACCCCGGAGCGCGACAACAACGTCTCGGACGCTCTGCGCACGACTCGATCGGTCCGTTCCAGGCTCGCGCCCGGCGGCAGGGAAATGGCGGTGATGAAATAGGCGCGATCGAGCGGGGGAATGAAGCCCGACGGCGCGCGCGTGAACTGAAAATAGGTCAGCGCGATCAACCCTCCATAGACGACCATCATGAGCGCCGGGATGCGCACCACCCGCCGGGTGAGCCCGCCGTAACCCGACGACAATGTCTCGAACAGCCGGTTGAAGCCCGAGAAGAAGGCGTCGAACGGCCGAGTCACGAGCCTCCATGGCCAGCGCCGTTCGTCATGCCCGTGCGGCCGCAATAGAAGCGCCGCGAGCGCCGGCGACAATGTCAACGACACCACGGCGGAAATGACCGTCGCGGCCGTGATGGTCAGCGCAAATTGGCGATAGAAGGCGCCGGAAATCCCGGTGATGAACAGCGCCGGGATGAACACGGCACAGAGCACGAGCGCAATGGCCACCAGGGCGCCGCTGACCTCGTCCATGGTCTTGTGCGCGGCTTCGCGCGGCGCGAGGCCCTGGTGCAAATAGCGCTCGACGTTCTCCACCACGACGATCGCGTCGTCGACGACAATGCCGATGGCGAGGACGAGGCCGAACAGCGTGAGATTGTTCAGTGAGAAACCGAACGCCGCCATGACGAAGAACGTGCCGATCAGCGACACCGGGATGGCGACGATCGGGATGACGGCGGCGCGCCACGTCTGCAGGAACAGAATGATGACGATCACGACCAGGAGCACCGCCTCGAACAAGGTCGTAATCACCTCGTCGACCGATTGCTGAATGAACTCGGTGGTGTTGTAGGCGACGCGATAGCCAAGTCCCGGCGGGAAGCTCCTGGCGAGCTCGTCCATCGTTGCGATCACGTTGGCCGCCGTTGCCAGCGCGTTCGAGCCCGGACGCTGGAAGATTCCGATCGCGGTCGCCACCTGGTTGTCGAGATAGGCGTTCCGCTTGTAATCCTGGGCGCCGAGCTCGACGCGCGCGATGTCGCGGATGCGCGTGACCCGGCCGTCCTGGTCGGTTGCCACGACGATGTCGTTGAACTGATCCGTGCTCGACAGGCGCCCGAGCGTCTGGACCGCAATCTCGAATGCGCCGGGCGAGGTTGCCGGCGGCTGGTTGATGGCGCCGGCCGCAACCGGGACGTTGGCGCCCCGCAAGGCGGCGACGACGTCGCTCGCCGTGAGCCCGCGCGCCTGCACCCTCGCGGGGTCGAGCCACACCCGCATGGCGTAATCGCGCGCGCCGAACACGACGGTGTCGCCCACGCCGTCGACGCGGGTAAGGACGTCCTTGATGTTGATGGTGGCGTAATTGGAGATGTACTGCTGGTCCAGCGTCCCGTCGGGCGAGATCAGGTGAATCACCAGCATCAGGTCGGGTGATCTCTTGCGCACGGTCACGCCGATGCGTTGCACCTCTTCCGGCAGCCGCGGCACCGCGACCGACACCCGGTTCTGCACCAGCACCTGCGCCTGGTCGATATTCGTTCCCGGCTTGAACACCACCTGGATCGACAAGGCGCCGTTGCCGATCGACTGGGAGATCATATAAAGCATGTTGTCGACGCCATTGATCTCCTGCTCGATCGGCGCCGCCACCGTGTCGGCGATGACTTCCGCCGCGGCGCCGGCATAGAGCGCGGTGACTTCCACCGTGGGCGGCGCGATCTCCGGGAATTCGGTGATGGGCAGGGCGCGAAACGAGATGGCGCCGACGAGCGTCAGGATGATCGAAATGACGGCGGCAAAGATCGGCCTGTCGATGAAGAAGTGCGAAAATCGCATGATGCCGATGCCTCATCCCGTCGACTGACAGGGGAATCTCCGACGTTTATTGAGCAGTCGCTCGAGCCGCCGCGGCTTCGATCTTGCCGTCCTCGGGCGCGACCTTCTGGCCCGGGCGGGCGCGTTGCAAGCCCTCGATAACGATGCGGTCGGTGGGCGCGAGGCCGGAGCGGATCACACGCAGGCCGTCGACGATCGGACCAAGTTCGACCAGCTTGGTGCCGACCGTGCCGTCTTCGGCGACGGTAAGGACGATCTTGCGCGATTGATCGGACATGATGGCGTTGTCCGGCATGAGCAGCGCCTCGTGCTCGCCACCGAACAGACGAAGACGGCCGAAGAATCCCGGCGTAAGCAGCCCATCCTTGTTGTCGAACACGGCACGACCGCGAATGGTGCCGGTCTTCGGATTGAGCGTGTTGTCGACGAAATTCATTCGCCCGTGATGCTTGTACTCGGTTTCGTCCGCCAGCCGCACCGAGACCGGGTTCTGCACGTCGCGCGACAACGGCCGCGCGCCGGACGCCGCAAGACGCAGGTAATGCAGGAAGTCGGCTTCACTGCCGTCGAACACGAAGTGGATGGGATCGAGCGAGACGATAACGGTCAGCGGCGTCGCGCCGTTTGCGCCGCTGGTGATCAGGTTCCCGGCATCGACGCGCTTGTCGGAAATGCGCCCGGATATCGGCGCGCGCACCTCGGTCCATTCGAGATTGAGCTCTGCTTGCTTCAACGCCGCTTCGAGCGAGGCGACGGCGCCGGCCGCCTCGCGCTGGGTCGATCGCCGGGTATCGAATTCCCGTTCGGTCACGGTCTGGCTGCGCACCAGCGGCGCCGCGCGTTCGACGTCGAGCGTGGCGATCTGCAGCCTCGACCGTGCCCGCTCCACCTCGGCCTTGGCCTGCTCCACCGCGATCCGGTAGGGCCGCGGATCGATGACGAACAGGAGGTCGCCCTGCTTGACGATCTGGCCATCCCTGAAATGGATGGAGTCGATGAATCCTGAGACCCGCGCCCGCACCTCCACGGTTTCGACCGCGATGAACCGACCGGTATACTCGTCCCATTCGGTGATCGTCTTCTGCAGCGGCCGCGATACCGTCACCGCGGGAGGAGGCGGGGGCGAGCTGGCAGCCGGCTTGCCGTCGCAGCCGACGAGAACGTGACCCGCAAATACCAGCAAGCTCAACAGAATCCCGCGCGTCATCGGATTTGCTCAAGGGTTGGAAGGAGGTATCTGGTCATCGACGTTGAAACCATGACCGGCTGGGACATGGCTACAATACAAGTTGCACAAGTCTCCTTGGTAGAGCCGCTGCGCGACGAGTTCAACACTGACGACCACGGCAGCCGGCTTAAGCATGGACGCCCCCGTCATTTCACGTTGCCCGCGGGGTGACGAAACCACGCGCCCGAGGCGACGGCCACAAGCAGACCGGCCGCCGCACTGCAGACTAGGCCCGCTACTTTGTGGCCGCGGCCGATGAGCATTGGGACGAGCGCGATGGACGGCTCGCCCGCGCGCAGATGTTCTACTATGACCTTCCAGGCATGATAGTTTCCTCACCTGGCGAGTTCGGCGAAAAGGATGAGGGCCGCGAAGCCCGCAGCTGCGAGAACGCCGGAATAGCGGGGTCCATTGTGGAAGGCCTCCGGGATCATGGTTTCGGCCGCCATCGCGATGAGCGCCCCGGCTCCGTATGCCTTGAGGATTGCCGTCGCGTCAGGGCCAAGGTCACTCAGGAAGTAGAAGGCAAGAGCCGTCGCCGCCGCAGTACCGAGCGCAATACCGCTCCATAGGCTCAGCACGTAAGTCGATGAGCGCGACGCGAGGCGCATCCCGGCCGTCCCGGAAAGTGCCTCCGGCAGGTTCGAGAGCGCGAGCGCCACGACCAGTGCCAGATCGGGTCCGCCGGCCCGCAGGGTGACGCCAAGGATCAACGCTTCCGGCACAGCATCAAGCGCGGTGCCGAGCGCAATCGAGGTGCCGCTGCCCGGCGCGTCGGCTTCGGAGGGTTGCGGCTTGCATTCCCCGCAGCGCTTGCGGTCCTTGGCGGCCACGAGAGCTGCGTTCGCGATGCTGAACGTAGCGGCACCGGCAACGATTCCGCCTACGGTGGATGCCGCGCCGGCCAGCATGAGCGCCTCGGACGCGACCTCGACCGAGGCGATTGAAAGCAGCACGCCCGCGCCGAGCGACATGATGGCGGCGATGGCCCGGTGCCGGAGGTCCGTTGTTAGCCCCAGAATTGCCCCGACAAGCACGCCGGAAGCCGCAGCCGCACCCCAGCAGAAGGCCCATACTGCTCCCATGATCCCTTCGGGCATTGCATGCTCCGCTTCGTCGCAACCCGCAGCCATCCGGGCCAGCGGCAAACCAAACGGCGCAGGGAGAAATCGCTCGCACAGGTATTTAGAACAGTCTCTAACGGTGACGGGCCGCGAATGTCCCTGGCGCTCCGGGCGGAGGCACTGGTGGCGGAGTGCGTCAGCGACAAGGTTCACTTCTACGTCTCAAATGAGACTACTCCCATGATGGGCCTGATCGACGAAAATCAGACTACCTATCCCAACTATGTTGGCAGCATCACGTCGAGTCCGAATACACACTCTGACCTGCCGGCCGGAAGCGTCGTCCGCTGTGGTATCGCAGGCGGCAGCGTCGGCGACGGCGGGGTCGAGGCCTAAGGCGCTCCGGCGGACACCGCGACGAAGGTTGCCGCGCGCCGCAGGTCGAGCCAGAGTCCCCGCGGCGTGCGGCCGATCCGTACCACCGCCTCGTCGCATGAAGGGCAGCGCAGGATGGCGCCCAGCTCGATGGCGTAGAGGCGTGCCTCACTTTGAATTTTCTGACTGTCGGTGTCTCCTTAATGTGCGCCGCAATGGCTGGCGAGGCGCGTCCGCGACAGGCCTTGTCGAGAGGCAACGAGCGGTGCTTACGCGCCGCCGCTCTTGCGGAAGTCGAACAAATTGGCGGCTCGTCTTCCGGCCGCACGTAGCCGCGCTCGATGCGCAAGCTTCCAGAGCCATCCGTGCACTCGAAAGGGCGGCCAATCAGCCCTGGCAGATCACCTCCCCCAATGCCTCGCTCAGCTTCTCGTTCTCCCTGTAATCGATGGGGCAGTCGATGAGTGACGGCGCGGTGCCTTCAAGGCTTGACCGGAGGGCCGGCAGCAGCTCGTCGGCGCGTTCGATGCGATAGCTCCGCACGCCGAAGCTCTCCGCGTAAGTCACGAGATCGGGATTGCCGAAGTCCACGCCGAAGTGACGCCCAAGGCGGGTGTCCATATGGTGTTGGATCACGCCGTATTTGCCGTCGCGCAGCACCAGCACGGTTATGGCAACGCCTAGACGCACGGCGGTTTCGAGCTCTTGCGAGTTCATCAGAAAGCCGCCGTCGCCGCTCACCGCTACCATCCGCCGCTCGGGCAGGGCGAGCTTCGCGGCGATCGCGCCTGGCAGCGCGATGCCCATGGCGGCGAAGCCGTTGGAGATGATGCAGGTGTTGGGGCGTTCCGCCGGGAACAGGCGCGCCACCCACAATTTGTGCGCGCCCACGTCGCACACCAGCACGTCGTCGTCGGCCATGGCGCGGCGTAGATCAGCGATCACGCGTTGCGGTTTCAGCGGGTGGGCCGTTTCATCGGCGCCCTGCTGGGTCACCTGTACCAGGCTGGAATGCAGGCGCTTGCTCGCTCCTTCAGGCTTGATCGCGGTGCGATTTGCAATGCGGTCCAGGGCATCGGCGATGTCGCCTACGATGCCGGCCGCCAGCGTGTAGTGTGCGTCGACTTCCGCGGGTGCCGAGTCGATGTGCACGATGCGCTTGTCACGCTTCGGGTTCCAGCGCGCCGGGTCGTACTCCACCATGTCGTAGCCGATGCACAGCACCAGGTCAGCGCCGTCCAGACCGAAGGCCACGGGATCCCGTGCCTGGAGGCCGATCGTGCCCAGGCATAACGGATGCGAGAAGGGCACCGCGCCTTTGGCCATGAAGGTGGTGGCCGCCGGCAGGTTGAGCCTTTCGATGAATGCCACCACCGCGCCGGAAGCGCGCTGGCGGATGACGCCGTTCCCCACCAGTACCAAAGGCGCCTCGGCCTCGTCGATCAGGCGCGCGATCTGCTCCACCTTGGCTTGCGGTGCGCGCGGTATCGCCGCTGCCTGCACCTTGAGCGGCGCGAGACCCTCAGCCGGCATCCGCGCGACGTTTTCCGGCACCTCGATGAAGCTCGCGCCGGGTTTTTCGGTCTGGGCCAGCTTGAACGCCTTGCGCACCACTTCGGGCACGATCTCCGGTTCCAGCACCTGGGCGCTGTACTTGGTGCAGTGCCTGAACAGGGCAGCCAGATCCAGCACCTGATGGCTCTCCTTGTGCAGGCGGGTCGTCGCCGCCTGCCCGGCGATGGCCACCAGCGGCGCGCGGTCCATGTTGGCGTCGGCCACGCCGGTGATCAGGTTGGTGGCGCCTGGTCCCAGGGTGGCCAGGCACACGCCGGCGCGGCCCGTGAGCCGGCCGTACACGTCGGCCATGAAGGCCGCGCCCTGCTCGTGGCGCGTGGTGACGAAACGGATGCGGCTTTGCGCAAGCGCATCCATGATGTCGATGTTCTCTTCCCCCGGAATGCCGAAGACGTAGTCCACGCCCTCGTTTTCCAGGCAGCGCACCAGGAGCTGGGCTGCGTTCATGCGCGCGGCCCCCGCGTCACTCGGTATCGCTGCCGCGGCCGTCAGGGCGCTCGGTGATGGACACCGCCTTGACGTTGACGAATTCGCGGATGCCGTGGCGCGCCAGCTCGCGCCCAAAGCCGGAGCGCTTCACGCCACCAAAGGGTAGGCGCGGATCCGAGGCCACCATGGCATTGACGAAGGTCGCGCCCGCTTCCAGCTCGTCGACGCAGCGCCGGCGTTCCTCTTCGTCGTGGGTCCAGACGCTCGAGCCGAGGCCGTAATCGCTGGCATTGGCGAGTTCGATCGCCTCGCCCAGATCGCGCACCTTGAACAGCAAGGCCACCGGACCGAACACCTCCTCCCGATACGCAGGCGCTCCCTGCGGTATCTGGGCCAGGGCCGAGACCGGGTAGAAATTGCCCGGACCGCGCAGGCGGTTGCCGCCGGTGAGCAGTCGGGCGCCGGCCTGCACCGACTCGTCGACCTGGCGTTCGACGGTTTCCAGGATCTGCTCGGTGGCGAGCGGCCCCACGTCGGTGTCCTCGTCCATGGGGTCGCCGACCTTGAGCCGCACCAGCGCTTCCACCATGCGCCGTTCAAACTCGTCGTACACCCGCGCGTGCACGATGAAGCGCTTGGCGGCGATGCAGGACTGGCCGTTGTTGATGTTGCGTGCGGTGACCGCGGTGCTGACCGCGGCGTCCAAATCCGCACTGGGCAGGACGATGAAAGGATCGGAGCCGCCCAGCTCCATCACGGCCTTCTTAATGTGCTTGCCGGCCTGCTCGGCGACCTTGGAGCCGGCGGCGTCCGATCCCGTGAGAGTGACGGCCTTGACGCGGTCGTCGGCGATCACACGCGCGACGCGCCCGGGGCTCATGAGTAGGGTCTCAAACGCGCCTACGGGGAAGCCGGCGCGGCTAAAGATCTTCTGCAGAGCGAGAGCGCAGCGCGACACGTTGGAGGCATGCTTGAGCATCCCTACGTTGCCCGCCATCAAGGCCGGGGCTGCAACGCGCACCACTTGCCAGAACGGGAAGTTCCACGGCATCACCGCGAGGATCGGCCCTAGCGGGAGGTAGCGGACGTAGCTTTTGTCGGCATCGGTCTCAATCGCCTCGTCGGCAAGAAAGCGAGCGCCGTTTTCTGCGAAATAGCGGCAGGCCCAGGCGCATTTCTGCGCTTCCGCCACCGCCGCCTTGTAGGTCTTGCCCATTTCCTCGGTCATCAGGCGCGCCCATTTGTCGCTCTCGCCCTCCAGGATCTGTGCGGCCTTGTGAAGCCAGCCGGCGCGCGCGGCAAAGGAAGTACTCCGGTATGTGCGGAAGGTTTGCTGCGCTCGCTCCAGAGCCGCTTCCAGATCCGCATCGTTGATCTCGTCGAAGCTGTCGATGAGCTCGCCGGTGGCTGGATTGATGCTTTGCAACTTCATGCGACCGCGCCATTCCAGGTTTAGCGCCCCGACCCGTCGGGACAACAACGGGCCGGGACTTGGCCCTACATTGCTGCAACCGCTTCGACGCCGCGTTTATCCTCGAGGTCGAACTGCGAGAGCAGAGGGCTGTCGAGGTCGATGACACCTGTCATCGGCTGCGCCCTGTTGATGTCCCCTACAAAGCCCGCAATCGGTACCCCGATTGCGGTGGCGAGTACCGCGGCTACCAAGAGCCTGTTTGTTTTCATCGATGAATGCCTTCTGGATTCTGAGCGATGTTGCCGTGCCTGTGCGACGACACGGCCGGGTTCAGAACCTCGACGGTCCTCTCCTCGTCGACAGCCGCGCGCAGGGCCTCAGCATTCGGGTGCGCGGTGCGCTCATGGACGTGCGACGCGGGCGTCCGATCGATCAGCAGGCTGAGCAGTTCGGGGCGGCTGTAGTGACCGCGCGCGTCCATGAGCCTCTTGCGGGTATCGATCTGGGCGAAGTCAAGATCTGCAATCACTTCGCCTTCACCGGCTTTGAGAGGTCCACCGATGATCCGGCCATCCGGGTTCGCAATCGCGGTGAAGCAGCCGCCGGATATCGGCCCGATGGCACAACCCGTATCCTTCATGATCTGGGCCTGCTGATCGGCATCGAGCCACGCCGTCGCGCTGACCACAAAGCAAGCGGATTCGAGAGCGTGCTGACGGATGTTAGCTTCCGTCTGCTCCGCGAATAGCGGACCGAAGATCGATCCGGGATACATCGCCGAGTGGATCTGCTCGCCATCGGCAATCAGCGCATAACGCGCGAGCGGCAGATAGTGCTCCCAGCAGGCGAGCTGTCCAATCCGTCCAACTGCGCTATCGACGGCGCGCAGGCCCGAGCCGTCACCTTGACCCCAGATCATTCGCTCATGATAGGTTGGCGTGATCTTGCGGCGGCGCTGGATCAGCGTACCGTCCGCATCGAAGAGAAGCTGCGTATTGTAGATCGAGCCACCGTCGCGCTCATTGACGCCGATCGAGACGACCATGTTCGCGTCGTTCGCGGCCTCGCCGATCGCACGGGTCTCGGCGGACGGGACGGTGACCGACTGTTCCAGCAGACGCTGATGCTCCTTCCCCATCACGAACGCGGGCTGCACGAAGGAGAAGTAGGGGTAGTAGGGAACCACAGTCTCCGGAAAGGTCGCGAACTGGACATCGTGTTTGCCCAGCTCGCGGATCTTCATCACGATCTTCTCGACAGTGCCCTGCCGGCTGTACAGCACGGGGCTGATCTGCACGGCGGCGGCTTTAACGATGGTGTTCACCGTACTTCCTTTCAAGCTGAATCCCCTTCTGGATTCCGATCGATGTTGCCGCGCTGGCACGGGAGTCGGCGCGCACAGCGCGCACGCTGTTCGCGCCGTGCCCTGCTTCCCCCGGGCGCAGCAGGGTCTTGGACGGGATGCACGCCCAGTGGGAGCACTCGCCACCGACGAGCTCGCGCTCGACGAGCGCGACGCGCAGACCGCCCTCTGCGAGCGCGCCGGTGCAGTGTTCGCCAG
>Ga0081538_10006186_pt1 | contig 10617 bp, 10 predicted proteins | sample TabmetS5T2R1_FD_71022 | JGI IMG/M metagenome (GOLD analysis project Ga0081538, IMG submission 71022) | Tabebuia heterophylla rhizosphere microbial communities from the University of Puerto Rico - S5T2R1 | ecosystem: Host-associated > Plants > Roots > Rhizosphere ...
ATCGAGGCCGTCGTCCAGGAGAAGAGCAGGAAGGCCAGGAAGAAGACCAGGCTCAGGTGGCCGGTGAGGCTCGACTCGAGGTTGCCGGCCATGCCGGCGCTCCACGGCGCCGTGAGGCCGCAGAACCCCGGGAACTCGGCCGGGCCGGCATGCCCTTCGGCCGGGCCGCCGTGCTCGAAGCAGCCGTAGATGTACCAGCCGAAGTAGTAGAAGCTCGGCGTGACGACGGCGATGGTGAGGATGTTCTTCATCGCCGTCGACATGATGTTCTTGCGCCGCGCCACGCCCGCCTCGTACGCCATGAAGCCGACGTGGATCAGCCACATGATCACGACGGTGAAGAAGTAAAAGACTTCCAGCAGGACGAGGCTGTCGAGGTCGACCTTGGCGTTGAGCTCTTCCAGGGTCGGAGCCTGCGCCAGAAGCGACGAAAGCACGGACGCCAGCGACGATGTCATCAGGAAGTCCTCCTCGGGACGACGCCAGCTACAGCACCGCTACACACCTGAGCCAGGGCGAGCGTACGAAACCCGTCGGACGTGGCCCAGGTGCGCGAGGCCCACCTTTTCCGCGCTCCGAGTGTTCGAAGCTCACACAGCCCGAGTTAACAGGATTCGGTCTCTGTCTCCCCGGTCTCCGAGTCCACGAGGACGGTCGCGCACTCCACTCTGACGCCGGCGGCGTTCTCGGTCGAGAGGGACACGGCCCAGAAGAGGTGCGCGTCCAGCCCGCGCTGGACGCCGCGGACGAGGACCTTGGTGGGCTGGAAGTCGACCTCGTCTCTCGCGATCTCCTCGGCCTCCTCGAAGGAGATCTCGTCGCCGCGCGCCGCACAGGTTTTCAGCGCGATGAAGGCAAGCAGGAACACCGCAAGCAGCATTGCCAGTCGCCCGAGAGGGCGGTCTCTGAACGGCCTAGGCTCCGGCTTGGGAGCGGCGTCGGTAGGCGGCGTAGCCACGGAGGATGAGGTAGCCGACGAAATGGGTCAGGAAGACGAACGACAGCCACCAGGCCCAGTAGACGAAGTGCGGCCGGGGCTCGAACTCGCGTAGCTCGATCACGGTCAGGTAGAGCGCGATCGCGAGCGTCAGGAAGAACATGACCTGAGGGAAGCCGGCCGGGGCGAAGACGACGAGGAGCATCCGGAGATCGTTCCCGACGGCGACGCGCCGCGCAACCGTCATCGGCGGAGGAGAGAATCCGCCCGGTGAACGCCCGCGACGTCATCGAGATCCTCGCGCTCGTCTTCGCAGCCGGCCTCGTCTCCGAGGTGGTGGCCGGCCTCCTGCGCGTTCCCCGGATGGTCGTGCTTCTCGGCGCGGGCGCCGTGCTCGGCCCCGACGTCGCTGATCTGATCGACGTCCCGCTCGACTCGGTCGCCGTCCAGATCCTCCTAACCCTGGGCGTCTCGATGATCCTCTTCTACGGCGGGCTCAGCCTCTCGTTCCACGTCCTACGGCCCGTCGTCCTCGGCCTCGGACTGCTGGCGATCCCAGGCGTGCTGATAACCGCATTCGTCACGGGCGCGGTCGCCGCCGCCGCGTTCGGCATTCCCCTCGAAGCCGGCTTCCTCATCGGCGCGGTGCTCGCGCCCACCGACCCCGCGATCCTCGTCCCGCTCTTCGAGCACCTACGGATCCGTCCGAAGGTGGTGCAGACGATCATCGCGGAGTCCGCGCTGAACGACGTCACCGGCGCCGTGCTCGCCCTTGCGCTGGCCTCGTTCGTGATCGAGGGCGAGGGCTCGCTCACCTCCCCCTTCGGCGACTTCCTGGTCGACCTCGGCGTCTCGACGGCGCTGGGGGCAGCCCTCGGCGTCGCCCTCGCGGTGACGATCTCGACGCGACGGCTCGGGATCTGGCGCGAGTCGCCGGTCATCGCCGTCTTCCTCGTCGTCGTCGCCGGCTACTTCGCGATCGACTACGCGGGGGGCAGCGGCTACCTCGGCGCCTTCCTGGCGGGCCTGATCGTCGCCAACATGGACCAGCTGGGGCTCGGCATGCACTCCACCCGAGAGCTGGAGATGCGCCTCTTCACCTCGGCGAGCGCCGACATCGTCGTGGTCTTCGTCTTCATCACCCTAGGCGCGAACCTCCCCTTCGACACGATCGCCGACGAGGCGCTCCCGGCCCTCGTGACCCTCGCCGTCCTCATCTTCCTGGCACGCCCTCTGACCGTGCTCGCCTGCCTGCTCCCCGACCGCCTCGGCCGCTGGCAGCGGACGGAGCTCGTCTTCCTCTCGTGGACCCGCGAGACCGGGGTCGTCCCTGCAGCCCTCGTCGGCATCCTCGTGGCCGACGGCTTCGAGGAGGGGCCGGAGCTCGCGACCGTGGTCGCGCTGGCGATCGTCGTCACGCTGCTCCTGCAGTCGACGACGAAGGCCTGGCTCGCACGCCGGCTCGAGCTCGACGAAGCCTAGGCCTAGGAACCCGTTTCTAGGACCAGGGATAGGGCGAGCTCGAGACCGGATGGAGGTCGCCGGTTGCGAAGCGCTCGAAGCGGAACGGGTAGAGCAGGCTCGAGTGGTCGCCCAGGAGCACCTTCGCCACTTCGCGGCCCACGCCGATCATCTTGTAGCCGTGGTTCGAGTCGAGGATCGCGTACGTGTTCGGACGCATGTAGTCGAAGACCGGGAAGTTGTCAGCCGTGAAGGCGCCGACCCCGCCCGACCGCGCGTGCTTGTAGAGCGGCCGGCAGCCTTCGAAGCGGCTCATCGCGTGTGAGAGCGCGGCGCACCACATATCCGCGAAGCCCGGGTCGACGTCGGTGGTCGACGGGTAGGGGTCGAGCTCGACGTCGCCCTCGACCACGAGCGGCGAGGCGCCGCCCTGGACGCCGTGGCGGTCGCGCTTGTAGTAGATCCCCCAGAGCTCGTCCGTGACGAGCTCGCCCTCGTCCGTATAGAGTGGCGCGTCCGTGTCGAGGTGGACGACGGGCGGCGCGCCTCCGTCCGCGGTGGCGAACGTCTCCGGGTCGACGGTGATCTCGCCCTCCTGGAGGTTCCAGTACGTCCACATCGGCTGGTCGTGGACGACCTCGCCGGACGGCGTGCGCACGTCGATCGTCGCCGGGAGCTCGAGCAGCGACCAGAACCGCTTCGCCCAGGGCCCCGGCGCGATCACGAGCTGCTCGCCGACCTCGATGCGCCCGCGGCTCGTCTCGAGGGCGCGCGCCGTCCCGTCGGCGGCGAGCTCGATCGCCCGGACTTCGACGCCGCTGAGGACCTCCACGCCCTCTTCGCCGCACTTCCCGGCGAGCCCCAGGACCGAGTCGCGGTTGAACGCGAAGCCGCCCTGGTGCTCGTGCAGGAGCGCGGTCACGCCCTGGGCCCGCCAGTCGGGGAAGAGCCGCTTCATGTACGCGTCCACGTCGGCTTCGCCCGTGACGAAGGTCGATCGGTACCCGATCTTCTCCTGGCGCTCGAACGTGGCCGCGAGATCCGACTCCTGGACGGCGGGGCCGAGGGCCATGTAGCCGACCGGGTTGTAGGCGTAGGACACGGGGTCCGACTCCCAGACCTCGACGCAGGCCTGCATCAGCTCGCTCATGGCCGGCTGGAAGTAGTTGTTGCGAACGACGCCGCAGGCGATGCCCGAGGCGCCCGCGCCCGGCTCCGACTTCTCCAGCACGACGACGTCGGCGCCCGAGCCCGCGCCGCGGGTGCGCAGCTCTTTCGCGAGGTGGTAGCCGGTGGAGAGGCCGTGGATCCCGGCGCCGACGATGACGAAGCGAGACGAGGTGGGCAGGTCGGGCATTCGTTGCCTCCTGGGCAATAGCGTTTCAAACCTGACATACTGACCGTACCATGGCCCGCACGGGAAAGCCAGCGACACGGCCGGTGGCGGCCGTTCAGCGCGCCGCCTCGGTCCTCGACGTGCTCGCCGCGGGCGGCGAGCTGGGCACGAACGAGGTGGCGCGGCGCACCGCGCTCCACCCCAGCTCGGTGTCGCGCCTCCTCGCAACGCTCGTTGGCGCCGGGCTCGTCGAGCACGTTCCCGACAGCGGCCGGTACCGCCTCGGGCTCCGCCTCGTCGAGCTCGGCAACGCCGTCCTGGCCCGGATCGACCTGCGCGAGGTCGTCCGCCCGCACCTGCGGGCGCTCGTCGACGAGACCGGCGAGACCGCCACGCTGTCCGCGCCGGGGGAGCCCGACGCGATCACGGTCGACTTCGTCCAGAGCGCGTCCTCCGTCCAGAGCGTCGCGCGCGTCGGGCGGCCCTCGATCGCGCACGCGACCGCGACGGGGAAGATCGCGCTTGCGTTCGGCGATGTCGAGCTCCCCGCCGAGCCGCTCCACGCCTTCACCGACCGCACCATCGCCGACCGCACCCTGCTCGCCCAGGAGGTCGGGCGCGTCCGGGCTCAGGGGTGGGCGCAGGCGGTCGGTGAGCGGGAAGAGGGCCTCAACGCGCTCGCGGCGCCGGTCCGAGGGAGCCGCGGCGAGCTTGCCGCCGTGCTCGGCGTCCAAGGCCCAGGGTCGCGCTTCGGGCCCGACTCGATGACACGTGCGCTCGAGCCGCTGCTCGCGCGTGCAGCGGCGGTCTCCCACGCTCTAGGATTCGATTCACGATGAGCCTCGTCGCCGGGTGTCCTGGGCGAGTGCGAGGCAAGGACGCAGGGAGCGCCGGTATTCGAGAATACGGGCGCGACTGAGGACGCCGAATCGCGCCGTCCAGGGCAGCCCGGTGGCACAGCGCTCATCGTGATTCGAGTCCTGAGGCTGGCGCCCAACGGCGAAGGAGGAAGCGTGAGCACCGACACCATCCGCACGGCCTTCGACGGCGTCCAGCGCGAGCTCGGCGCCGAGTTCATGGAGTGGGAAGGCTGGAACTGGACGACCGACTTCGGCGATGCGGTGGCCGAGCACCACGCCGTGAGGCAGGACGTCGGCGTGTGGGACGAGTCACCGTTGCGCAAGTGGGACTTCTCCGGGCCCGACGCGCTTGCGGCCGCCGACCGGGTCTTCACTAACCACATGCGCGGCCTCGAGATCGGCCAGGTCCGCTACGCCCCTTTCTGCGACGAGAACGGGAAGATGGTCGGCGACGGGACGGTCTTCAAGTTCACGGACTCGAGCGCGTGGGTGATCACGGCGCTCGACTCCGACCTCGACCACATCCGGGACGTCGTCGACGGGCTGAACGTGTCGATCGAGCCGATCACGGAGAAGCTCCCGCACGTCCAGCTTCAGGGGCCGCGCTCGCGCGAACTCCTCGCCGACCTCGTCGACGAGGACGTCGAGAGCCTCCGCTACTTCCACTTCTTCCCGCACCAGGTGCACGTCGGGCGCGTCCCTGCCTGGATCTCGCGCACCGGCTACTCCGGGGAGCTCGGCTACGAGATCTTCACGGAGCCGGACTACGCCGAGGAGCTCTGGGGCGTCCTCACCGAGGCGGGCGCGAAGCCGTACGGCCTCTCAGCTGTCGAGACCCTGCGGATCGAGTCAGGGCTGATCTTCATCGGCTACGACTACTTCCAGCACCAGACCGACCCCTTCGACATGTCGCTGGACAAGGTGATCCGCCTGGACACGGGCGACTTCCGCGGCAAGGCGGCGCTCGCCGAGACCGCGAAGGGCCCGCCTCGGCGCCTCGTCACGCTGTCGGTCGAGGGCTCCGACGTGCCCGAGTACGGTGCCGCGGTCACCAAGGGCGGCGAGCCGGCGGGCACGCTCACGAGCCCGGCGGAGAGCCCGACGCTCAGCGGCGTCATCGGGATGGCCGTCCTCGAGTCCCGTTTCGCCACGAAGGGTGAGACGGTGGACGTCGCGCTCGGCGACGGCACGGTGTCAGCGACAGTGGACGACTTCCCGATCTACGACCCGCAGAAGACCAGGCCGCGCAGCTAGCCGGACGCTCGTGCGACGGCCGGTTCGAGGCCGTAATGCCGGTAGGCCTCGCTCTCCAGCTCCGCAGAAATGCTGGCTTCCGGATCCTTGTACTCGGGCGCGCTCTGCACCTGATCCTTCGTCCACGGGACGCGGACCCCGGTCCCTTCGCCCTGGGCGCCTTCAACGGGAACCAGGTAGTGGTGCTGGCGGAACGTCCCGGTGAAGACGCCGAGCCACTCCGGCCTTCCGGTGGTTCGGTCGGCGAAGAACGTCTCGAGGTTGCCGATCGACTTTCCTTCGCGGTCGAGGACGTCGCGGCTCAGTAGGTCTCGAAGCTCGGATTCGGTCAGCACAGACCCTCCTCCCAGATGGATTGCACCTGCCAGGTACCCCTAGCCGACCCTCAGGAAACCAGGCCCAGAAGGATGAGGCCGGCGATCACCAGGCTGATGCCCGCCCAGTGCGTCCCGCGCGGGCGCTCGTGGAGGAGGACGATGCCGGCGACGATTGGGACGACCGCGTACGGGGCGGCGGCCGTGGCGACCACCGACGTGTCGGCGTGGCGGACGCCGAAGTTGAAGGCGACGTAGCCGAGGGTGTCGACGACGGCGATGAGCGCGATGGTCACGAGTAGTCGGGGTGAGCGGTCGGGGAACCGCAGCTCTCCTCCCGCCGCGGCGGTGCCGACGATGAAGAGCGTCGAGAAGCCCCTCGCCACGAAGATGGGCACGAGCCAGCCGTAGTCGACGCTGAAGTAGGCGACGCCGTAGACGAAGGCTCCGATCAGGACGGCCGTCACGAGGGCGAGGACGAGCCCGAGCGCGGCCACGCGCTCGATCCTCCGCATCTGCGCCAGGTCGGACGACGCGAGCACGACGCCGATCATGACCACCACGATCGCGGCGGTCTCGCCGCCGGCGAGCCGCTCTCCTCCGATCAGGACCGCGCAGACGACCGTGCTCGCGGCGTAGGCCGAGACGATCGGGCTCACGATCGAGATGGGCCCGATGGCGAGAGCTCGGTAGAAGGCGAGGTAGGAAAGCCAGCCGAGGGCCCCGATGAAGACGAACCAGACCAAGTCCGACCTGGAGATCTCCGCGAGGCCGCCGCCCGATCCGAAGAGCAGGACGGCGAGCAGGACCATCGCGACGACGTGGAAGCCGAGGACGACGCGGAGCGCGCCGGTGCGCCGCGACGCCATCGCGGCGAGGTAGTCCGCCAGACCCCACGACAGCGCGGCCGTGAGGCCGAGGAGGATCCCCATCTACGAGCTGTTCGAGGCTGCAGAGACGAACTGGGCGAACGGTTCGAGAAAGCGGCGGTCGACCCGCCACTCCTCCTGCAGCTCCCACTGCACCGCGAGGAGGTACTGGTCGCCGTCCAGCTCGACCGCCTCGACGACGCCGTCCGGAGCGGTGGCGACGACGCGAAGGTCGGGTGCGACCTCGTCGAGCGCCTGGTGGTGGAAGCTGTCCACCTCGATCTCCTCGACGCCGAGCGCAGCGTGCAGACGGCTCCCGGGCTCGATCGAGATCGAGTGGCGCGGATGCGGCGGCACCTCGTCGGAACCCTCGAGCGAGGCGCGCTCGACCTTCTTCCAGGCCCTCCAGCCGCGGTCGGAGGGGTGATCGGCCCATTCCGGCTTCACCGCGACGTCCTGCACGAGCGTGCCCCCGAGGGCAACGTTCAGGATCTGGAGGCCCCGGCACATGCCGAGGATCGGAAGCCCGCGGTCGAGCGCTCGCTCGGTCAGCTCGAGCTCGAAGGCGTCGCGAAGCGGTTCGGTCGGCGCGAGGTGCTCGGTCGGCTCCTGCCCATAGCGACTCGGGTCGATGTCGCGGCCGCCGCCGAGGAGGATGCCGTCGCAGACGTCGAGCGCGTCCTCCAGGCGCCCGTTGACGCGCGGAAGCGCCAGGCCGACGCCGCCGGCGAGCGCGACCGGCCGCTGGAAGCCGACGCCGGCGTAGTCGCCGAAGTCGTGCAGGCCGAGCGAGAGCCCGATGACGGGTTTGCGGCCGTCCGACATGACTGGAATTTCTATCGCAGTCGTCCTAGAGTCGGCGCGACCCAGCGAAGGAGGCGAATGGCGACTGAGAAGGTCAGCGATTCCGGGGGGACCGACGGGCGCACGGCCGAGTTCGTCGCTGAGTGGCGGAACGCGGCCTACAACTGCTACAGCTCGGGCCACAAGTTCTGCCGCGAGGTCTGCCCGGTCATGCAGGTCACGCGGGACGAGGCCCATACGCCGACGGCCTTCCACGCGAACGTCGTCGCGATGGAGCAGGGCCTCCTCACGATCGAGGACGTGGCGCGCGACTACGTGCACTGCACCCAGTGCGGGGCGTGCGAGCTGCGCTGCCCGAACACGCTCTTCACCGGCGATTTCTACCGCTTCCGCACGCGCACGGTCGATCTCGTCAAGGCGATGCGCGCGCTCGCGGTGGAGAACGGCATCCACCAGCCCCACTGGCAGCGCTGGAACGAGCTGACGGAGGAGCGCAAGAACGAGCCCGTCCTCAACGGGACGCCGGTCTCGCAGGAGCACGTCGCCGACTGGGCGCAGGGGCTCGACCTGCCGGTCGGCGGCGAGACCGTGCTCTTCTGCGACTGCGAGGCGGCCTTCTACCGCACGAGCGTCCCGCGAGCGGTGGCGCAGGTGCTCAGGAAAGCGGGCGTCGAGTTCGGCCTCATGCAGGAGCAGTGGTGCTGCGGCGGGCCGGCGGCCGAGATGGGCTACGTCGACCAGGCGCGGCGCTTCGCCGAGCACAACGTCGCCGACTGGCGCACGGTCGGAGCGAAGCGGATCCTCGTCCTCGACCCGCACGACTACATCTCCTTCACCGAGGACTATCCGCGCTACTTCGGCGACGACTACGACTTCGAGATCGTCCTCGTCGTCGAGCTGGTGGCAGACCTAGTTCGCGACGGCAAGCTCCAGCTCACCGAGCCCGTCGAGCGCGTCGTGACCTACCACGACGCGTGCAGGCTCAACAAGCGCAAGGGCATCCACAAAGAGCCGCGGGAGATCCTGCGTGCGATTCCGGGACTGACCTTCAAGGACGTGGACCATGTGACCCAGTGGTCGTACTGCTCTGGCGCCGGAGCGGGGCTCGGGATCGAACGCCCCGATCTGACCGCGGAGATCAGCCGCCGGCGGGTCGAGCGGGCGAAGGCGCTCGAGATCGACACGCTCGTCTCCGCGTGCGTCTGGTCGGAGCGCCCGCTGACCGAGCAGGGCCAGCAGCAGGACGTCGAGGTGGTCGACCTGATGGAGCTGGTCGCGGCGTCGGCCGGGATCGAGGTTTAGTGCCCCTCCCAGCAATACACATCGGCCAGCATTACTGGAAGGGGCACTAATGGCCGTCGCGATCTCCGACGCCCTCCTTGACGAGCTCGTCCAGATCTGCGGCGAGGAGCACGTCTTCGCCGGCGCGTCGGCGCGCTTCAACCGCGCACGTGTGCCCTCGCCGTTCCCGGTCCATCGCTGGGCCGAGTTCACGCCCGACGCGGTCGTTCTGCCCACCTCGGCCGAGCAGATCTCCGAGGTCGTGAAGCTCGCGAACCGCGAGCGCGTCCCGATCGTCCCGCGCGCGGGCGGCACCGGCCTCACCGACGGCGCCGTTCCGCTCAGGCACGGGATCATCGTCGACGTGAAGCTGATGAACCGGATCCTCGAGCTCGACCTCGAGGACCGCACCGTGACGGTGCAGCCGGGGATCAACATGCTGAAGCTCTCCGAGGAGCTGAAGCCGCACGGCTTCATCTATCCCGACAACCCGGCCTCATACCCGTGCTCGCTCGTCGGCGGGCGGATCGGGACGAGCGGGTGGTCGCTGATCGGCGGCCGCTACGGGCACACGCGCGACCTGGTCATCAGCTTCGAGCTCGTGCTCCCGACCGGCGAGATCATCCGGGTCGGCGACGGCGGCGGCAAGAAGGTGCGCAAGTCGTCGAGCGGCTACCAGCTAAAGCACCTGTTCATGGGCCACCAGGGCACGCTCGGCATCGCCACGGAGGCGACGCTGGAGCTCGTCAAGCGGCCGGAGGCCGAGTTCTCCGCCTTCTTCGCCTACCGCTCCTACGAGGACGCCTGGCGCGCGACCGGGGAGTTCGCCCGCTCGGGCGCCGCGACGCTCGCCGGCGTCGTCCTCTTCGACGAGTGGAAGATCGCTTATCTCCGCCGCGACGACGAGGCCTACATCCCGCAGCCCGACTGGGTGAAGGGCGTCGTCGCGCTCGCCATGTACGGCAACGCCGACGAGGTGCGCGCCTCGGCGAAGCGCCTGCTGAAGATCGGCAGGGCCTCGGGTGGCGAGTACCTGGGCGACGAGATCTCCCAGGGCGACTGGGCCTCGCGCCACGACCGCTACGCGACGCCGCTCCACGGCCGCCTCAAGGACGACCAGGTCGTCCCCATGAGCTGGCACTGCGAGGACGCGTCGATCCTCTACTCGCAGCTCCCGGCCGTCCGGGAGAAGTGGCACGCCGTCGCGGCCGACCTGCGCGAGCGCTTCGACATGTTCGACGACTGGGGCATGTTCGCCTACACGAACGGCGCCTTCAAGTCGTGGGGCGACTACCTCACCGAGATCGACATCGGCATCTGGGAGATGCAGTGGGACGACGAGAGCTGGGCCGCCTGGGTGGACGCAAAGCGGGAGATCGCCCGCATCGCCATCGAGCACGGCGGCTCCATCTCCGCATGCCACGGCTCCTGCCGGGAGGGCGAGGTCGACCTCGGCCCGCTCGAGCTCGGCGGCGGCTACGAGGGGATGGAGACGATCAAG
>Ga0081538_10006187_pt1 | contig 10616 bp, 12 predicted proteins | sample TabmetS5T2R1_FD_71022 | JGI IMG/M metagenome (GOLD analysis project Ga0081538, IMG submission 71022) | Tabebuia heterophylla rhizosphere microbial communities from the University of Puerto Rico - S5T2R1 | ecosystem: Host-associated > Plants > Roots > Rhizosphere ...
TAGGCGGATCAGGCGAGCCCCAGGAGGGCGATGGCGATGATCAGGGTGAAGGCCCCCACGAAGTCGACCGACGAGCTGACCAGCGGGATGCCGTAGGTGTCGGGGTCGACGCCGGTGCGGTAGGCGGCGACCGTGCCGTGGTAGGCGACGGCCACGACGAACAGCGCCGCCAGGGCGCCGCCGATGAGCGAGGCGGCGACCATCTGGCCCAGGCCGGGGCTGGCCTCGCCCAGGGCGCGGGCGACCCAGTGCGCACCGACCCCGTTGAAGACGTACACGGGCACGGCGAGGACGGCGACGAGGGAGATGTCGCGCCGGGCCTCGCGGTTGGGCGCCGTCTGGGGCTCGACCAGGCCCAGGAACAGCTTCGACGACAGCCGTCCCGACAGGATGCCGCCGAGCGCGCCGGAGCTCGACAGGTGGGCCGGGACCAGCACCAGCAGCGCCGGCAAGGCCTCGAAGCGCGCGAACGACTTCTCGAGGGTCACGCCGGCCAGCGCGCTGATGCACCCGGCGAGCACCAGGATGGGCACGGACTCCCGGACGATGCGGCGCAGGCCCTCGGTCGATGACTGCCAGCCGACGACGAGGAGGACGAGCGACGACACCACCAGGACGGCACCCACCGTGGGGGTGACCACCGGGATCCCCAGCAGCAGCGTGCCGAGGAACAGGGCCGGCAGCGTCAGGACGTCGCCCAGGGTCGAGACGAGCGGGGCCGCCACGTTGTCGAGATCCCAGCCGTAGCGCACCGCCCCCCCGGTCAGGGCGAGCGCGGCGCCGAGGACGACCAGTGACCCCAGCACCCCGCCGGCGATGGATACGGTCGACATCGACAACAGGTCGATCGAGTCGGCGAGCCCGAAGCCGACGGCGATCGCCTTCGCCACCACCGCCAGTGCCAGCGAGATCGCCATGGTCAGCAACATCGATGCCAAGACGTTCTGACCCAGGACGGTTTCGCGTCGCAACGACCACCTGAACGTGCCGGCATGGATGGACGTCGACAGCCGGTTGCCGAAGGAGCCGAAGATGTTGCCGCGCAGCCCGATGGCTGCCGGGACGAGCACCAGCAGGCCCGGGTAGCGCTCGAGGGTTCCGGTGATCGACCCCAGGAACGCGCCGGCCACGAAGCTGGTGGTCGAGTTCAGCCCGAGCGCGACGAGGCTCTGCCGGGCGCCGGCCGCGTCCGGCCCCAGGAGTGCGCGCAACCGCGCCCTAGGGGGCAAGAGCCATTGCATCGGTGCTGTGGTTTCACGAGTCAGTCGAGGGGGCTACCCAACGGGCGCCGACAGTCTGCAACACCCCAGAGCGTGACCGTGTTCTTTCGGTACTTGACCAGCGGACCTGATCCGCGGCCAGGACGAGCTTTGACGGGCCGTGCCGTGTCTGGCCGCCCAGCCGCTACCAAGAAAAAGTCACTACGTCACGGTTAACGCGGAAGTCTTACCTTGACGCCCCGGCGCCACAGCGGGTGACGCCGAGCGTCGCGTTCAGGGGCGACGCCTACTAGGCGGGACAAAGGAGGCCAGCTCATGAAGAGCTCGTCATCCGGAGCGATGAGGCTTCTACTTGCGGTGATTGTCGGCACGCTCGGCGTGCTGGTGCTTCCCACGGCGACAGCGAGCGCGGATCCGACCAACCACTTCGGAACCTTCGAAATAACGTGTGACGGACACAGCCTGGTGATCGTCTCAAAGCCTGGTTCCAGCAACGTCGTAACATTCGACGGCCAACCGAGCACGAGGGTCTCGATCCTCAAGGGACTCACGGTCACCGTCAACGGCGTTGTCGTGGAGGAGTTCCACAAGCCGTTTACGCGCCATCAGGACGTGACCGTCTGCACGGAGGTCTCTCCGCCCGGAGAACTCGTGGTGGTTGAGACCATCCTCACTCCACGAAGTAAGTAGCGCGCCCCCAAGCGCTTGCGCAGCCCACCCGCAGCTCCACGCTGCCGTGCGATCCGGGCCAGTCCGGAACCTGCTCCTCATGGTCGCCGCCACCGTCGTGCTGGCGTTGGTCGCCAACGCTGATGGCGCCCGCCATCCCTCGATCATGGCTAGCGTCGTGGTCGCCATCATCGTTCTGTTGTGCGGGCCAGCGCTGATGGCCGCCGTCCGCCGGCGCCTCGCGCACCGCGTCGTGGCATGACGGCGCCGGCTCGCTTCGACGAGCTGATCCATCCAAGCACTCGCCTCTCGATCGTGGCGCTGCTGGCCTCCGCTGATTGGACCGACTTCGCCTTCGTCCGCGATCGGCTCGGCCTGTCCGATTCTGCCCTGTCCAAGCAGTTCGGAACACTCGCAGACGCCGGCTACATCGTCATCGAACGGCCGGTATCCGGCCGGAGGCGGCGGGTCCGCGTGCGACTCACCGACGCGGGAGCCAAGGCGTTCGAAGGTCACGTCGCCGCCCTACGAGCCGTCATCGCCAGCGCGGACGCAGCAGGAGCCAACCGCTAGCGCGATCCTCGCCGGCCTCAACCAAGCGTTCAGGCCGCGAAGCGAAAGCCGACCATGTCAGAACCGCCGTCCCTGAGTGGGAGAAGCACGCCGAATGTGCCTCGATCTCGGGTTCAACGATCTTCTCGGTGAACGGCACCAGGTGGACGCGCCGCCAGATGCCGTTGGAGCCGTCGCCCCCGACAGTCTGCAACACTCGACCGATGCGGTGGGTATTGGCGACCTGTGCCGTGGCCCTCGCCCTCGCCGGGTGCGGCGACGAGGGGCAGGAGCTGCGGGCACCGGGTTCCGAGCAGACCACGACGTCGGCGAGCACGACCTCCACGACCGCAGCGTCGTCCACGACCGACGTCGCCGCGGGCACCGGCGGCGGGACGGGCGAGCAGAACGCCACCGGCGGCGGAGCCACGGCGACGACCGCCACGACGCTGCGGCTGACCAGCCCCGCCTTCGAGAACGGGGCGGCGATCCCCCCCGAGTTCACGTGCGTGGGCGACGACGTGTCGCCGCCCCTAGCGTGGACCGGGGTGCCGGCGGGCACCGCGGAGCTGGCGGTGGTGGTCCGTGATCCCGACGCTGACGGCTTCATCCACTGGGTCATCGCCGGCCTGTCACCCGATCTCGGCGGTGTGGCGCTCGGCAACCCGCCCGCGCAGGCGGTCGAGGAGCTCAACGACTTCGGCCGCCAGGGATGGTCGGGTCCCTGCCCGCCGTCGGGCACGCACAACTACGACTTCCGCATCTACGCCCTAGCCCGGCCGAGCGGGCTCGCCCCCGGTGCGGACGGGGCACAGGCGGCCGAACGGCTGGAGTCCGCCACGGTGCTGGCGTCGGCTGCCCTCAGCGGGACGGCGGCGGCGCCCTAGGCGCCAACACCGCCGGCCACCGTCAGCGGACCGCGAACCGCGGCCTCGTCCCGGAGCCTGGTGCCTCGACCGGCAACGCGTCGACGGTGACGGAGTCGACGATCGCCAGCCGGGGACCCTCGTGGGCCCAAGCAACCAGCGCGTCGACCGCCGCCCGGCTGCCCTGGGCCTCGATCTCGACGCGGCCGTCCCGTAGGTTGTGCACCCAGCCGATGACGCCCAAGCGCTCGGCCTCGCGGCGGCAGCTCTCGCGGAACCACACCCCCTGCACCCGACCAGCGACCACCGCCCGCACCCGGACGACGGGGCCGGGATCCGGGGCCGCGCCGCTCACTCCTCTGGCTTCGACTCGCGGGGCGGATCCCCACCCCCGCGGGAGCGCTCCTCGGCCTCCATCTCGGCCTCCAGCTCGGCCAAGGGGTCGGCCTCGCCTCGCGACTCGTCGCTCGCAGGGTCGACCGTGTCGTCATGGGTCCCTTCGGTGCGGCCGGCGTCGTCGAACGGTTCGTCCGTGACCTCCTCGGAGTCGGCGTCGATCGCGCCGCGCCGCCCCCGGGTCGGGGCCGCCCGCTCGGCGACACGCGCCGGCATGTCGGCCTTGCGGATCTGGTAGCTGGCCACCGCCAGGGCGACGAGCGTCGGGAAGAAGAAGTAACCGCCGAGGAACAGCACGAGGCCGGCCATCGCCACGAGTGCGAACGTCAGGAGGCGGCTGCGGTCGGGGCGGCGGTTGGCCCAGAATGCGAAGGCCGCCACCGCCACCGGCAGAGCCAGGTACAGGATCACGCCCGGTCCGCTGGCCTCGAGGAGTGACTCGCTCCGGTCGGGCATCCGCTCGCCGGTGACGGCCTCGCGGGCGGCGACTGCGACCCCTTCGAATGTGCGCGGCAGCGGCTCGCCCCGGTCGTCCACGGGAACCCGGGTGAAGAACAGCACCGAGACGGCCGAGACGATGGCGAGGCCCAGCGCAACCATGACGGCCAGATCGCCGGGTCGGCGGTTGCCCCGGGCGCCCAGCAGGCCGCCACCGCCGGCCCTGCCGGTCGTCGCACTCGCGGTGGTCCCGGACCCTGCGCCCGCGGAACCCGAGCTCGAGGCGCGTGAGGAGGTGGGCGACGTCGCGCTGGGCACGGCGTTGGTCCGACGGGCGGCGAGCGCGTCACGGGATGCCCGGTTCCGGGCTGCCCGGCGCTGCTTGGAGGTCTGGCGCTTGTCCGGCACAGCCGACAACGGTACGCCGCGGGGAGCCCGCCGGGCGATCCGGCACCACTCCCCCACCGCCGGCCCCGATGGCCGGTCAGCACGCTTCCCGGTCCCACCCCCGCCCGCCCCCTAAGCTGCCGCCCGGTGGGACGCATCTCGAATGCCTGGAGGCTCGCCCAGGCCTCGTGGCGGGTGCTGTCGCGTGACCGTGAGCTGATCGCGATCCCGATCATCGCCGGGGTCGCGGCCCTGGTGGCGTTCGGGATCATCGCCGGGCCGGGGGCCCTGCTTCTCGGCGGCACCGACGAGTCCGATGCCAGCGACTTCGCGCTGTGGTTGATCGTTGTGGTGGCGGCCATCGCCGCCAACTGGATGGCGGCCCTCGGCCAGGCCGCCGTCGTGGCCGGCGCCGGACAGCGGATGGACGGTGGAGATCCAACGCTCGCCACCGGGTTCGACGCGGCTCGTGCCCGAGCGGGCCGCCTGTTCGGTTGGGCATTCCTGGCCACGGTGGTGGCGGTGGTCCTCGACCTCATCCAGGAGCGACTGGGCCTCGCTGGACGCATCCTCGGCTCGCTGGGCAACCTCGCGTTCAGCGTCATCTCGTTCCTGGCCCTGCCGGTGATCGTGTTCGAGGACATGGGGCCGATCGACAGCTTCAAGCGCTCGTCGCAGCTGCTGCGGTCCACCTGGGGGGAGCAGATCACCTTCAGCTTCGGGATGGGACTGCTGGGCTTCATCGCCGCGCTGCCGGGCATCGCACTCGGGGCGGGCTCCGTTGCCTCCGGGGTGCTCGTCGTCCAGGTCGTGGGCGTGGCGCTCGCCGCAGCCTGGGTGATCGCGGTCGTGGCGGTGGTGTCTGCCCTCTCCGCGGTCTTCAAGACCGCGCTGTACCGCTGGGCCACGAAGCGCCCCGTCGACCCCGCGTTCGACACCGCCGACCTGTCCGGCGCCTTCCGCCACCGCTGACGCAGTCGGCCCCCATGGATGTCCGCCTGGGGACGTTCAATCTCAACAACCTGTTCGATCGGTTCAACTTCGAGACCGACCTCGGCAGGCGTCCCGCGGCGGACCGCAACGTCCACACGACGTTCCAGTGGGTCTTCGTGGGACAGGGCACGGGGCCCCAAGACCCACCGCCGCAGCTCGACGTCCCCACCTCGTCGACGCCGATCGTCCGGATCCAGAGGGGCGCCCGGGGCGAGCTGATCCGGGGCAAGCCCGCCGCCGCCCAGCGGGCGCTGGCGACGCGCATCGCCGCCCTGGACGCCGACGTGCTCGCACTGCAGGAGGTCGAGAACCTCGACGCACTGCGGCGCTTCAACCGCGACGTTCTGGCCCGGCCGTACGCCTACGAGGTCCTCGTCGAGGGCAACGACCCTCGCTTCATCGACGTCGCGGTGCTCTCCCGTCTGCCGATCCGCCACGTGACCTCACACCGCTTCGAGGTCCACCCCGACGTCCCGATGACACCCGTTTTCGGACGCGACCTGCTCGAGCTCCAGGTGTTCAACCAGACACGCAGCCGGAAGCTGCTGACGCTGTTCGTGACCCACCTCAAGTCCAAGTTCGTGCCCTTCGAGGACCCCGACCCCGTGGCCACGGCGTTGGCCAACGACCGCCTCCGCACCCGGCAGGCCGAGACCGTCGCTCGCGTCGTGTCCGGCCGCACGCGGCCGGACACGCGCTATCTCGTCATGGGAGACCTCAACGACGCCCCCGCGGCCGACACGCTGGCCCCGATGGTCGCCGGGCTGGGCCTGGTCGACGCCCTCGCCGACGTGGTCGAGAGCCGTCGGCCGCCGCCAGCCACGGCCGAGAACTCACCGACCACGGTGCGCTGGACGTTTCGTCACTCGGTCGCCAATGCCCCCGACACGTTCGAGCTGCTCGACCAGATCTGGCTCGGTCCCGCCCTGGCCGGGAGGGTGGCACATGCGGAGATAGAGCGGCGGAGGGCGTGGAACGCCAGCTCGGCCGGCGTGGGCAGCGATCACGACCCCGCATGGATCGTGCTCGGCGACCTGTGAACGCGTTTGGATGGCGCCCAAACCCGGCCGATTGTGGCTGAGTCGAGTTCCGACCCCGTGCAGCAGTATCGGTATAGTCGCACGGCCGAGCGTCGACATCCGCGCCGCGCCGGCGAAGGAGTGGTTCCGTGGCACGAACCTCCACCAAGCGGACCACGTCCGCTGCGGTCGTCCGGCTGAGCACGCACCACGACGGGCCCAAGCGATCGTCGTTGGCGCAGGAACGCTCCCGCGAGACGAGGCGGAAGCTCGTCAAGGCCGCCCTCGACCTGTGGAGCGAACGGGGCTTCGAGACCGGGATCGACAGCACGACCGCCGAGGAGATCGCCGCCCGCGCCGGCGTGGCCAAGGGAACGTTCTACTTCCACTTCGCGCGCAAGGAACAGGTCTTGCTGGAGATGGGTTGGTTGACCGCGAGGGCGCTGTACGAGGACGCACTCAGCGCCCTCGCCAACGGCCGCCCACTCGACACGGTGCTCGACCAGCTGATGACGAAGCTCGCCCGGCGCATCGAGAAGGGCCCGCGCGCCGCAGTCGGCCGCATGATCCAGGAGTTCCACCGCGCTCCCGAGTCGGAGGTCCTGTACGACCAGGAGCACTTCGGGTTCCAGAGGGCGTTCTCCGTCGTGTTCACCCACGCCCAGGACTCCGGTGAGCTACCTGACGACATCTCCCCGCGGGACCTGGCGGCGATGCTCACCGCGCTGGTCATGGACGGGATCCGCGAATGGACCGCGGACGAACGCGTCGATCTCGGTGCCGTCCTGCGGCAGCGCACCGCCTTGCTACTGGCCGGTGCGCGCCACATGGTCGTCACCCCGACCCGCCGGCGTCGACCGGCCGCCGCCGCGCGCCGGGCCTGAGCCCCGGTGCGGGAGGCGACGTTGTTGGACACTGACCAATAACGAGCATGGCACGATTTGCGGCGGCTCTGACGATCAGCGCCGGATCGCGCCCTGGAGACACGCCATGACACGGGATCCGTACTTCGACCTGACCGGCAAGGTCGCCCTGGTGACCGGAGGCAGCCGCGGCCTCGGTCGCCAGATGGTCCTGGCGTTCGCCGAGCGCGGCGCCGAGGTCATCGTCGCCAGCCGCAAGCTCGAGAACTGCGAGAAGGTTGCCGACGAGGTCCGCAAGCTGGGCCATCGGGCCCTCCCGTTCTCGGTGCACGCCGCCAAGTGGGATGCGATCGACGAGTTGATCGAGGCCGCGTACATCGAGTTCGGGCACGTCGACATCCTGGTCAACAACGCCGGCATGAGCCCGGCGATGCCCAGCCACGAGGTGACCGAGGAGCTGTTCGACAGCGTCGTGGGCCTCAACTTCAAGGGACCGTTCCGGTTGGCCAGCCAGGTGGCCAAGCGCATGTACGACGGCGACGGCGGCGTCATCATCAACGTGTCGTCGACCGGTGCGCTCATGCCGTTGCCGGGCGTCATCCCCTACGGCTCTGCCAAGGCGGCGTTGAACGCCATGACCCGGTCGCTGGCCGCCGAGTACGGGCCGAAGGTGCGGGTCAACACCCTGTCGCCGGGGCCGTTCCTCACCGACATCTCCAAGGCGTGGCCGCAGGAGCACCGGGAGACGACGGACAACGCGCTGGGCCGGCCCGGCAACCCCGAGGAGATCGTCACCGCCGCACTGTTCCTCGCCAGCCCGGCGTCGAGCTTCACGAGCGGTGCGATCGTGCGGGTCGACGGTGGCCTGCAGGTTGGCCAGTAGGACGTCATCAGGAGGAACGGCCGATGGCATGGGACTTCGAGACCGAGCCCGAGTTCCAGGAGAAGCTGGACTGGGTCGAGACCTTCGTGCGGGAGGAGATCGAGCCCCTCGACCTCGTACTCGGCAACCCGTACGACAAGAGCGACACCAAAGCCCTCGACATCGTCCGGCCGCTCCAGCGACAGGTGCGGGAGCACGGCCTGTGGGCCGCACACCTCGGCCCCGAGCTCGGCGGTCAGGGCTACGGGCAACTGAAGCTCGCGCTGCTCAACGAGATCCTCGGCCAGTCGCGGTGGGCGCCAACCGTCTTCGGGTGCCAGGCCCCCGACACGGGGAACGCCGAGATCCTCGCCCACTTCGGCACGGATGAGCAGAAGGCCCGCTACCTCGAGCCCCTCCTCAACGGCGAGATCTCGTCGGCCTACTCCATGACCGAACCCCACGGCGGCGCTGACCCGACCCTGTTCAGGACGCGCGCGGAGCTCGACGGCGGTGAGTGGGTCATCACCGGGGAGAAGTGGTTCTCGTCCAACGCCCGCTACGCGAGCTTTCTCATCGTGATGGCGGTCACCAACACCGAGGTCAGCGCCTACCAGGGCATGTCGATGTTCATCGTGCCGGCCGACACGCCGGGGGTGAACATCGTCCGCAACGTCGGGATCGGCACCGAGCCCGAGGGCGAGGGCTCGCACGCCTACATCCGCTACGAGAACGTGCGGGTGCCCCGGGACCACCTGCTCGGCGAGGAGGGCGGCGCCTTCGCCATCGCCCAGACCCGCCTGGGCGGCGGGCGCATCCATCACGGCATGCGGACGGTGGGCCAGTGCCGGCGGGCCTTCGACATGATGTGCGAGCGGGCCCTGTCCCGGCAGACCCGCGACGGCCCGCTGGCGTCGCTGGAGATCGTCCAGGAGCAGATCGCCGACAGCTGGATCGAGCTCGAGCAGTTCCGCCTTCTGGTGCTGCGCACGGCATGGCTGATCGACCGGTACCAGGACTACCGGCGCGTCCGGAAGGACATCGCCGCGGTGAAGGCGACGATGCCGAAGGTGCTCTCGAACATCGCCCAGCGCGCCCTGCACCTGCACGGCGCCCTCGGAGTGTCCAACGAGATGCCGTTCGTGGGGATGCTGATCGGCGCGGAGAGCCTGGCGCTCGCGGACGGTCCCACCGAGGTGCACAAGGTCACCGTCGCCCGCCAGGTGCTGCGCGAGCACAAGCCCGTCGACGGCCTGTGGCCGAGCGCCCACCTACCCACGCGTCGCGCCGACGCCCGGGCGCGCTTCGCCGAGCTCCTCGAGCACGAGGTCGCGAACGCGTAGGACCGGTTCGGGCGGTTCTTCGGCCACGGGGGCGCGTCCTGCGGTGGGCCAACCGGGGACGCGGGCTCAGTTCTTCGGCAGGTCCCGGAAGGGCACGCCCCGGACGGTGCTGGGCTCTCGGGGTAGGCCCAGCACACGCTCGCCGACGATGTTGCGCTGAATCTGGTCGGACCCGCCGTAGATCGGTGGCCCCTGGGCGAAGAGTGCGCCCTCCATCAGGCCACCGAGGTCGGCGATGCCGGTCTCCGCCTCGGCCGCCGCCACGGCCGCCGGGTCGTAGCCGTGGAGCATCCCCGCCGCCTGCAGCACGGCGAAGGTCAGGTCGCGCCCCAGGCGCATCGCGTGGTTCTGGGCCATCTTGGCGAGGTTGGGCAGCCCGGGCAGTTCCCGACCCGACTCCTGCAGGGCGCGGGCCCGCCTGCTGGTCAGGGCGAGCAGCCGCTCGAACGTGTAGAGCCGGGCCAGGCCCTGGCGAACGGTGGGGTCGGAGCTCCGTCCCGCCTCGCGCGCCAGTGCGGCGAGGCGCTGCGAGTCACCCGGCCGCGAGGCGACCGACGGTGCGTCGGCGCCCGGGGCGACGACGAACGTGCCGGCGGGAAGGTCGAGGTCGCCGGCGATCGGCCCCGGCCGCGCCGTCGTGGTTGCGCCCCAGCCCCCCGACAGGGCGCGCTCGAACGCAAGCGTCGTGTTGGCCACGGTCCAGCCCCGACCCTCGCCACCGACGAGGTCCGCGGCGGGAACGCGGGCATCGGTGATGAACACCTCGTTGAAGAACCGCCGGCCGGTCATCTCTCGCAGGGGACGAACCTCGATGCCGGGCTGGTCCATGCGGATCAGGAAGTAGGAGATCCCGGCGTGCTTGGGCACGTCCACGTTCGTGCGTGCGACCAGCATCGCCTTGTTGGCGACCTGGCCGCCCGAGGTCCACACCTTCTGGCCGTTGACGACCCAGTCGTCGCCGTCCGGGACCGCGAGGGTCTGGAGCCCGGCGAGGTCGGACCCGGCATT
>Ga0081538_10006188_pt1 | contig 10615 bp, 8 predicted proteins | sample TabmetS5T2R1_FD_71022 | JGI IMG/M metagenome (GOLD analysis project Ga0081538, IMG submission 71022) | Tabebuia heterophylla rhizosphere microbial communities from the University of Puerto Rico - S5T2R1 | ecosystem: Host-associated > Plants > Roots > Rhizosphere ...
GACGTCCAGCCGAGCGCCGACGACGAGAACGCCTACCTGGAGGCCCACTCCTGGGAGGAGTACGCCGCCTGGCACCTGGCCCTCACCGACGGCGCCAGCGACAACACCAAGGCCAGGTACGCCTTCGTCTACGGCGACTTGCGCCGCCTCCACCGCATGGGCCTGATCGCCTGCCAGTACCGGGCCGCCGAATGGCGCCACAAGGAGGTCGAGCTCGCCGCCCACGACCTCCTCCAGTACCTCGACGAGCGCAGCGGCTGAACCGTCTCCGTCAGGTGGCTGATGCCCGCAGGTCCGCTCGCAGGGACTCCAGGGTCAGGCGCTCCTTGCGGGCCCGCAGGTCCAGATACAGCAGCACCCCGACCAGCACCCCATAGGGCATGGTGACCGTCGTGGCCACCGCCGACACCAGCCCCTGCACGAACCAGCCGGTGTCGCCGAACGGCAGCGTGATCAACGATTCGACGACCCCGACGATCAGCCACGCCACCACCAGCGTCCCGAAGGCGTGCCACCAGTGCCCGCCGACCAGCTCCCAGGACCGGCCCATCGCCTGGGTCCCCCGGCGGCCCTCGACCACCAGCGCCTCGATGCTGACCACCAACCGCACCCCGATGTAGATGCCGGGGATCACCAACAGGATCAGCCCGCCCACGGTGGCCAGCCCCACCAGCACGCTCACCAGCAGCACCGACCAGATCCGGTGGAAGCCGAAGCGGTAGCTCTGCTCCACACCGGGATCCTCACCGGCCACCTCGGCCGCCACCGCCCTGGTGATCGCCCCCGTCAGGACCAGGAACATCAGCAGCGCGGCCAGCGCCGTCACCAGCCCGGCGATCCCCACGGCCCAGCCCGCGGTCTCGATCACCACCCCGTTGGCGGTCTCCTCGCCCCGGGCGCGGATCTGGTCGCCGAACAGGTACTGGAGCAGGGTGAACGGGACGACCACCACCGCCGCGATGGCCAGCAGGGTGCGCCAGTGCCGCTGGTAGAGCTGGAAGGCGGTGCTCAGGATCTCGCCGATGCCCATCGGGCGGGGCAACGCCGCCCCGCTGGGATGTTCAATCGCCTCGCTCATGTCCCGACCTCCTACCGACGCTGAAGCCCGCGGGTCGACAGCGTCCTAGCACCACCACCCGCACCCGGCAAGGGGGATCAGGGTTCGACCCTCTCCGGTCGTCGCCAGAGCCGATGACGATATGGACGGGGTCCTCGCCCTGGTTGCAGGATGAGCAGATGGAGACCAGCCCGCGTCCGGTGCTCCCGGGCGATGTCGGACCGGCGAGAACGGGCGAACCGGAGGTGCGGCGGTCGAGACGCCGGCGGCGTCCCACCGGCGCGCCACCCCCGCTGCCGCGCAGCATCCAGATCACCGGCGTCTGGTGGGCGGCCGCCGCCGTGGTCCTGGTGACGTTGGCGAAGATCAGCTTCGGGCCGGCCCGCCGCAGTCTGGGCGTGGCGGTGACCGTGTGGGACGACGCGGTGGTCCGGTGGCTGGCCGGGCTGCGCCTTCCCGGCCTGACCGGCCTCATGGAGGCGATCGTCGCCTCCACCGGATCGGTCGGCATGGTGGGGGCGCTGCGCTGGGCGACCGTGATCGCGTTGCTGGCGTTGCGTCGCTTCCGCCACCTGGTCGTGTTCGTCGGCTCCTTCCTGGCGGTCCTGCTGGCGGTCCGCCTTGCGACGGTGGACCGCCCACGGCCGTTCGGGGTGGAGCTTCGCGGCAGTTGGGCCGGCTGGGCGATGCCGTCCCGGCCGGTCGCCATCCTGGCCGCCACCCTGGTCGGCATCCTCTACACCCTGATTCCGGTGGGCCGCTGGCGGCAGCTCGGCAAGTGGGTCGCGACCGGCCTGGTCGCGGCGTTCGCCCTGGCCCGGATCCACCTGGGCGTTGACGCCCCCAGCGACGCGCTCCTGGGTGCCGTGATCGGGGTCGCGGTCTCGGTGGCGGCCTACCGGCTGTTCGTGCCCAACGAGATCTTCCCGGTCGCCTACAAGCGGGGCCGCAGCGCCCACCTGGACGTTGGCGGCCGCCGGGGCGAGGCCATCCGCCAGGCCCTGGCCGACCAGCTCGGGCTGACCGCGCTCGAGGTCAAACCGTTCGGGCTGTCGGGGTCGGCCGGGTCGACCCCGCTGCGGATCCGGGTCCAGGGTGAGGCCGGCACCACCCGGTATGTCTTCGGCAAGCTCTATGCGCGCAGCCATCTGCGGGCTGACCGCTCCTACAAGCTCGTCCGGGCGCTGCTGTATGGGCGACTCGAGGATGAGAAGCCGTTCAACACCGTCAAGCGGCTGGTGCAGCAGGAGGATTACGCGCTCGCGCTGATGCAGCGGGCCGGCCTGCCCAGCCCGGAGCCGTTCGGTGTGGCTGAGCTGACCCCCGAGCGGGAGTACCTGATCGTCTTTGAGTTCATCGACGGCGCCAGGGAGATCGGTGAGGCCGAGGTCGACGACGCCATCATCGACCAGGGCCTGGGCATCGTCCGCCGGCTCTGGGACGCCAACCTCGCCCACCGTGACATCAAACCGGCCAACTTGCTGGTCCGCGACGGCAAGCTGTACCTGATCGACGTGTTCTTCGCCGAGATCCACCCCAGTCCATGGCGCCAGGCCGTCGACCTGGCCAACATGATGCTCTGCCTGGCCCTGCGCTCCAGCCCGCAGCGGGTCTACCAGCGGGCCCTCCAGCACTTCACGGTTGATGAGATCTCCGAGGCCTTCGCCGCCGCTCGGGGACTGGCATTGCCTTCCCAGCTCCGCAAGCTGATGCGCGCCCAGGGACGCAACCTGCATGCCGAGTTCGCGCGTCTGCTGCCCGAGGCACCCCGCCCGATCGGCGTGCAGCGCTGGAGCACACGACGCGTCGTGCTCCTCGTCCTTGTCCTGCTCGCCCTGATCCCGGCCATCCCGCTGGCCTGGGCGTTCGCCAGCTCGAGCGCCAACCCCGGCGGCGCGGCCGCCGTCACCGGCGGGAACGGGTCCTGCACCCAGATCGACGAGCTGTGGCTGGAGGCGCAATCGGTGCCGTCCGCCTCTCGCATCCCGTGTGTTCAGGCGTTCCCGGCGGGCGTCGTCGGCACCCTGGCAGTCCGCGACGGCGAGTCGTTGCTCGAGCTCAGCCACGCGAGCGTCGACCTCAACATCGGCGCCGGCGGCCAGCCCCGGGCCGCCGCCGCGGCCGGCAGCGTGACCATCCGGCTCACGGCAACCTGCGCCGTCCCGACGACCGGGGAGGAGCAGACCGCCGAACCGGGTGTCAGACGGTTCCAGACCCAGGAACCGGCCACTGCACCTCAGGTGGTCGACGTGTTCCCCGGCGGCTGTGTCACCTACCAGGCTGAGCCCGGCATTGGCCCGTCGGCTCCGATTCTGGACCAGGCCCGGCGCGCTGTGACGTACCGGACCCGTGCTGACCTGCGCGACGCCCTCCGGGACCGCTCTGGCGGCCGACTCGAGCTCGACCCCGAAGGCGGCACCTAGCACCTCACCGGCTCGCCGGCCAGGCCGGCAAGGTCTGTTGGAAGGTCGCGGCGCTCGGGGTTGTCACCTACGCAACGGAAGGGGACCGATGGACCAGCCGACCGACCCGGTGGCCCGCCAGCTGGCGCTCACGGCGCTGACCACCGAGCACTTCAACCTCCAGACCGCCCGCATGGGCACCATCGCCGAGGCCAACGGCCGCGCCACCCTGTATCTCGGCACCTTGTCCAGCGCGGTCATCGCCCTCGCCTTCGTCGGACAGGCCAACCAGCTCGGCGACAGCTTCTACCTGTTCGCGCTGCTGCTGCTGCCCCCGGTGTTCCTGCTGGGGGTGTTCAGCTACCTGCGGCTGGTCCAGACCTCGATCGAGGACATGGTCTATGCGCTGGGGTCGTTCCGGATCCGCCAGTACTTCCTGGGCCTCGATCCGGCGGCGGCGCCGTTCTTCCCCCCGACCGACCCTCAGGGGATGACGAAGCTGGAGCGCATCGGCGTGGTGGCCACCGGCCCCCTGCAGATGCTCTTGACGGCAGCCAGCATGGTCGGCTGCATCGACGCCATCGTGGGCGGGGTGGCGGTGGCCCTGGCGGTGCGTTCGCTACTGGCGGCGTCGGTCCCGGTGGCCGCGGTGACCGGCACGCTGGTGGCGTTGGGGTTGGCCGCCCTGTGCTTCGGCTATCAGGTCCGGCGCTTCCGGCGAGCCGCGGCCGCGGTCCCAGAGCTGTACGAGGGTCAGAGCCCGGACATGCCCGGGTGGCCAACCGCCTGACACGACGGCACGAGTCACCACTCCGACCGCCACGGGAACGCCTCGCTTCGCCCGGCTGGCCACCGCGATTCCGCTGACCCCTGGTGGGGTCGGGTTCGTTGGCCGATCCTTGTCGGGATCGGCTGCGATGTGCTGCCGGATCGAGGTTGAGCACGGAGGCAACCGATGGACTCCCCCGGACGTCAGATCCTTCCGGATGTGGCCGGTCCGGTGCGCTCCGGTGTGCCCATGGTCCGGCACTCGGGACGGCGCCGGCGGCCCTCTGGCGAGGCGCCGCCGTTGCCCCACCACCTTCAGGTCAGCGGGGTGGGCTGGCTGGTCGCCTCGGTCATGCTGGTCGCGCTGTCGCTCGTCGTCTTCGCCGGCGGGCTGCGCGGCCCCGCCGTCGAGGTCACGGTCGTGGACGACGCGATCGTCGGGTGGCTGGCCGGGCTGGACGCCCCCGGGCTGGAAGGGACCTGGCGCGCCATGGCCGCTCCCGCCTCCTGGTGGGTCCTCAATGCGCTGGCGGTCGGGCTGGTCCTCGCGCTGCTTGCGCTGCGGCGCTTCCGCCACCTGATCGTCGCGCTGCTGGTCGCCAACCTTCAGATCCTCGCCCACTTCAACGTGGTGGGCCCGATCACGCAGCGGCCACGGCCATTCGGGGTGGTGATCCGGGAAGGCTGGGGCGGCTGGGCCATGCCGTCGCTGCAGGTCGCCTACCTGACGACGACGCTCCTGGTGCTCCTGTACACGCTGGTGCCGGAGGGTCGCTGGCGGCAGCGGGGCAAGCTCCTGGCCACCGGGATCGTGGCCCTGGCCGCACTGGGCCGGATCGCGCTGGGCGCCGACGCGCCGACCGATGTGCTGGTCGGCGTGGCCACCGGGGTCGCGATCCCGCTCATCCTGTTCCGCCTGCTGACCCCCAACGAGGTCTTCCCGATCACCTACCGGCGGGGCCGCGGCGCCCACCTGGACGTCGGCGGAGCCAGAGGCGAGGCCATCCGGCGGGCCCTCTCCGACCAGCTCGGCCTGGCGGTCACCGAGGTGAAGCCGTTCGGCCTGTCCGGCTCGGCCGGGTCGACCCCGCTGCGGATCACCGTCGACGGCGACCCGCCACAGCAGCTGTTCGGCAAGCTGTACGCCCAGAGCCACCTGCGCTCGGACCGGTGGTACAAGCTGGGCCGGGAGCTGCTCTACGGCCGCCTGGAGGACGAGAAGCCGTTCAACACCGTGCGGCGGCTGGTCCAGCAGGAGGACTACGCGCTGTCGCTGATGCAGCGGGCCGGGCTCCCCAGCCCGGCGCCGTTCGGGTTCGTGGAGCTGACCCCCGAGCGCGAGTACCTGCTGGTGGCGGAGTTCTTCGCCGGCGCCGTCGAGCTGGGCGAGGCCGAGGTCGAGGTCGACGAGGGCGTGATCGACGACGGGCTGGCCGTCATCCGCAAGCTGTGGGACGCCGGCCTGGCCCACCGCGACATCAAGCCGGCCAACCTGCTGGTCCGCGACGGCCGCATGCTGCTCATCGACGTCGCCTTCGTGCAGGCCCGCCCCAGCCCCTGGCGCCAGGCCGTCGACCTGGCCAACATGATGCTCTGCCTGGGGCTGCGGTCCAGCCCGGAGCTGGTCTACCAGCGGGCCCTGCGCCAGTTCAGCGTCGAGGAGATCACCGAGGGGTTCGCCGCCGCCCGCGGCCTGGCCCTGCCCTCCCAGCTTCGTCGCCTGCTGCACACCCAGGGCCGCGACCTGCACGCCCAGTTCACGCGCCTGCTGCCCTCCCCGCCGCGGCCGATCCGGATCCAGCGCTGGAGCATGCGGCGGATCGGGCTCCTGGCCGGCATGGTGTTGCTCCTGGTGCTCCTCCTCGACCAGTGGGCCTTCTCGCTCAACTTCGGGAAGGAGGCCGTCGCCACGCCGACGAGCGTCGGCGAGCTGTCCTGCGCCGACCTCGAGCCGCAGTGGCTGATGGCCCAGTCGGTGCCGTCGGCGTCGCTGGTGCCATGCCTGCGATCCCTGCCGCCCGGCTGGGCGGTCGGGCTGGTGACGGTCAACGACGGCCGGTCGGTGATCGCCCTGGACCATGACCGAGCGGGCGCCGGCGTGCTGACCATCCGGCTGACGGCCGCCTGCGACACCCAGGGGGCGACCGAGGTGGCCGCCGACCAGCCGCAGATCCGGCGCTACCAGCGGGTCGATCGTCTGGCGCCGCGTTTCGAGGCCACCCGCTTCGACCTGTTCCCGGGCGGCTGCGTCACCGCCCAGGCGGCCGCGCCGGCGGCCAACCGGGCCGAGGTCACCGGCGAGCTGAGCGCGATCCTCGGCCACACCAGCCGGCAGACCCTCCAGCGGGCGCTCGACCAGCGCTCGGATGGGCGACTGCGACTCGACCCACCCACCCTATGAGGACGACCGGTCGGCTGTCGGGTCCGGCCGCAGGATCACCACCTGGCGCGATTCGAGCTCGAAGGTCTGCACCGTCCAGAAGACCATGAACAGCAGGAACACGAGAGCTTCGACCAGGAAGAGCGTGATGAGGTCGGTGAACCGCCACAGCGCCAACGTCACCGCGGCGACCCCCAGCATCAGGCGGGCGATCCAGATGTACAGATTGCGGCGTCGCATCGCGATGAGCCCGCGGGCCGCATCCAGGGACTCCTTCACCGCGGACTGCGAGCCATCGCCGGACTGCTCGGTCTCGACGCGACGGGCGTTTGCCACGGCCACGACGAAGATGCAAGCGAACAGGAGGACGGCGGCGATCCAGTGCCCGTTGTCGATCACCCATTGGAGGGACGCCAGGCGAGCGATCAGCACGGCCGCCCACAGGCCCAACGCCACCCCGAATCCCCGCCAGAAGTTCCTCTTCGCAGCTTCGTCGGCCCCAGGCTGCAACGTCCCGTCTCTGCGGGCGACGACCAGGCTGAGGAGGAGAGCGAGGAACCCCACGAGGAGGAGGGCGAACAGGTTGTTGTCCACGTTCGCTCTGGTGGCGTCGGCCAGCGCCTGGACCGTTGGGCAGTCCAGCCCGGTCGACGCCTTGTCGGTGAGCAGCGGGGTGCCCGCCTCCCGGCAGGCGCGGACCGCCGCCCGGTAATCGGCGTCGCGACCCGTAGGAACGATCGCGACGATAGCCGCGAACACGCCGCCGAGGTTGAGCGCGACGTCCTCGACGATGTTCGTCCCCCTCAGCGCGATCATGCACGCGCCGAGGCCGATGAGCCCGCCGACAAAGAAGGCCTGGGCAGGCGTGTAGTAGTAGGCGCTGACGGATCCGAGGAGGCTTCCCTGACGCAGGCTCTGGTAGGCGACCGCCATCGCCAGGCAGAGCAGCAGACCGACCATTGCCAGTCGCAGGTAGCGATAGGACTTGGCAAGGGTGTCGCTGCCTGGTGGCGGAGCGGCCGCGGCTCCGGCTGGCTCACCGCGTACGTCGACGTCGGGCTGCTGCGATCTCATAGGACAGGCCCCCCAGCTTGCTCCGGACGTTCCGGGTCGCTGATCCTCGGCGCGCGCGCGTCGGGTGAGTTGACGGTGTAGTACAGGATGCTCGCCTTGTCAGTGACGGGCAGCACACGGTTCCTGTGATGATCACTACAGTTGTGCTGCGCCATCCGAGCTTGCCGCCTACTCCGCCGATTACCTGCCACCGGTTAGAGCGCCGCGGCTGCTCCAAGCGGGCGGGGCTACCTCGTCCGGCGGCCCGCGCTTGGGCGGATGGCTCGCCAGGCCCCCAGCAGCAGCAGCGCGCCCAGGATCGAGCCGATGATGCCGCTCGGCCGCAGCGCCAGCCCGTCCCCGCTGAGCAGGCTGATCAGCAGCCCTCCGACGAACGATCCGGCGAGGCCGACGGCCAGCAGCTCGGCCCAGTTGATGGGCTCGTTGCGGGCCAGGAGCAGATGGGCGATCCACCCGGCGAACATGCCCCAGACGAGGATGAACAGCAGGATCATCGGTGCTCCTTCTCCAGCGGGTGGATCACCCGGGACGGATGATGCCTGGTCGAGGCCCGCCAGCCAAACTCGAGTGGTCGCGGAGCCCTGGGAGGCAGCATGCACCAGTGGGCCCTACCCACCATCGCCGTCATGTTGCTGGCGTATGGCGCGGTGTCGGGTCGGCTGCTGACGACCCCGGTCAGCCAGGCCATGGTGTTCCTCGCCCTCGGCCTCCTGGTCGGTAACCGGATCCTGGACCTCGTCGAGGTCGAGACGGCCAACCAGTTCGTCCGCCACCTCGCCGAGGCCACCCTCACCCTGGTGCTGTTCTGTGACGCGGTCCGGGTCAACCGGGGCAGGCTGCGCCATGAGTCGGCCCTCCCGACACGACTGCTCGTGGTCGGCCTACCCCTCACCATTCTGGCCGGCACCCTGGCCGGCCTGGCCCTGTTCCCCCGGCTGGACCTGTGGACGGCGGCCGCCCTGGCCACCATGCTCGCCCCCACCGACGCCGCCCTGGGGCTGCCGGTGGTCACCAACCCGCGGCTCCCCTCCCGGGTCCGGCAGAGCCTGAACGTCGAGAGCGGCCTCAACGACGGCCTGTGTGTCCCGCTGCTGCTCATCTTCCTCACCATCGGCCAGGCCGAGGAAGGCGTCGGCCGGGTCGAACCCCTGCGGGTGGTCCTGGAGGAGATCGGCTTCGGCGTCATCGGCGGGGTCGCCGCCGGCGCCCTGGGCGCCTGGATCCTGCGGAGCTTTGGGGGCCGGGGATGGATGGAAGGGACCTGGCGGCAGATCAACGCGGTGGCGACGCCGCTGCTGGCCTACACGGTGGCGGTCGCGTTGGGGGGCAGCGGGTTCATCGCCGCCTTCGTCGCCGGGATCACCTTCAGGATCATCGCCACCGACCATGCCAAGGAGGCGACATTGCTGGCCGAGCAGTCCGGAGAGCTGCTCAATGCCATCACCTTCCTGTTGTTCGGGGCGGTGCTGCTCGGCCCGGCGCTGGGCGAGCTCGACTGGCCCGTCGCCGCCTACGCGGTGGCCAGCCTGACCCTGGTGCGGATGGCGCCGGTGGCCCTGGCCATGGTGGGCACCGGCATGCACCGGGTCACCGCCGGGTTCCTGGGCTGGTTCGGACCCAGGGGGCTGGCCTCGATCGTGTTCCTGCTGGTCCTGCTCGAGGAAACCGAGCTGCCCGAGCGTCCGCTGATGGCTGCCGTGGTCACCTGGACGGTGGCGCTGTCGGTCTACGCCCATGGCCTGACCGCCGCGCCGGCCGCCAGCCGCTATGCCGACTGGTACGCCGCCCGCCACGAGCAGCACGGCGTCATGCCCGAGAGCACCCCGGTGGCCCAGCAACGCGCTCGAGGTGTCGTCCCCGCCCAACAGATAGCTGACGCCCCCACTCCCAGGAGGCGGCCATGACGTCCAAGGAGGACTTCACCGACGAGGAATGGACCCGGATCCGGCGCGCCCCCTGGTCGCCGGCGGGTGAGCGCCGGGGAACAGCAGATGCTGCAGCAGGTCCGAGCGGTGCTCGGCATGGCCTGACCGGCGCCGCCTAGTACCCGGTGCCGGTCTTGACGCGCCGGCGGTCGTGCTCGTGCAGGCCACCCTTCTCGGCCAGCACGTCGCAGGCCATCGCGATGTCGTCGGCCAGGGTCTCGGCCAGCGTGTGCCCGAGGGTCAGCTTCACCAGGATCCGCATGATCTTGACGTGGTCGGCGTCGGGCGGGAGGGTGTACGCCGGGACCATCCAGCCACGCTCGGCGGCAAGCTGCGAGGCCACGTCGAACTCGTCGTAGTTGTGGTCGCCGTCGAGCTGGAAGGCCACCAGCGGAAGCTGCTCGTCGTCCTCGGACCCGATGAGCCGGAAGTCACCGATGGCGGCGATCCGCTGGGCCAGCTGACGCGCGTTGGCCTGCATGGTCTCCATGATGTACCGGTAGCCGTCGTGGCCGAAGCGGACGAAGTTGTAGTACTGGGCCAGCACCATCGAGGCGCCGGTGGAGAAGTTCAAGGTGAAGGTGGCGTCCCGCTTCCCCAGGTAGTTCTCGTAGAACACCAGATCCTCGGGCAGGTCGCCGCGCTCGCGGAACACCAGCCAGCCGATCCCCGGGTACACGAGACCGAACTTGTGGCCGGAGACGTTGATCGAGCGCACCTGCGGGAGTCGGAAGTCCCACTCGGTGTCGGGGTACAGGAACGGCCAGACGAAGCCGCCGCTGGCCGCGTCGACGTGCACGGGCACGTCCAGGCCCCGCTCCTCCTTGAGCCGCTGGAGGAGGTTGTCGATGCCGACGATGTCGTCCGCGTGGCCGGTGAAGGTCGTGCCCAGGACCGCGGCGACACCGATGGTGTTCTCGTCGACGTGCGGCTCCACGTCCTCCGGGCCGATCACGTACTTGTCGGGCTGGAGGGGGATGATCCGCGGCTCGACGTCGAAGTAGCGGAC
>Ga0081538_10006189_pt1 | contig 10604 bp, 7 predicted proteins | sample TabmetS5T2R1_FD_71022 | JGI IMG/M metagenome (GOLD analysis project Ga0081538, IMG submission 71022) | Tabebuia heterophylla rhizosphere microbial communities from the University of Puerto Rico - S5T2R1 | ecosystem: Host-associated > Plants > Roots > Rhizosphere ...
GAACGCGTAGGTGTTCCAGAGCGGCTTCAGGAACTGCCGGACGGACTCGCCCACGGTCTCGAGCGAGAAGCGGTACCCGTCCCAGGGCTGCTTCGAGGTGAAGTAGTACCAGCGGAAGGCGTCAGCGCCGTGCGCCGAGATCACGTCCCAGGGGACGACCACGTTGCCGCGCGACTTGCTCATCTTCTGCCCCTCGGGATCGAGGATCAGGCCGAGGCAGAGGCAGGTCTCGTAGGAGCTGCGGCCGAACAGCAGCGTCGACACCGCGAGCAGCGAGTAGAACCAGCCACGCGTCTGGTCGAGCCCTTCGCAGATGTAGTTCGCGGGGAAGCGCTGCTCGAAGACGTCCTGGTTCTCGAAGGGCGCGTGCCACTGCGCGAAGGGCATGCAGCCGGAGTCCCACCAGACGTCGATCAGGTCGGGCACGCGGCGGAAGGTCTTTCCGTCGCGCTCGAAGGTCGCCTCGTCGATGTAGGGGCGGTGCAGGTCGTCCGGCACCTTCGCCCCGAGCTCGCGCAGCTCGGCGCGCGAGCCGACGCAGATCGTCTCGCCGTCGTCGGCCCGCCAGATCGGCAGCGGCGTGCCCCAGTAGCGCTCGCGCGACAGCGCCCAGTCGACGTTGTTCTCGAGCCACTTGCCGAAGCGGCCGTGCTTGATGTGCTCCGGGTACCAGGTGATCGACTCGTTGGCGGCCAGCAGCTGGTCCTTGACCTCCGTCGTGCGGGCGTACCAGTTCGTCTTGGCGTAGTAGATGAGCGGGGTGCCGCAGCGCCAGCAGTGCGGATAGGCGTGCTCGTACTGGCCCGCTCGAAACAGCCTGCCGGACTCGCGCAGCGCCTCGACGATCTTCGGGTCGGCCTCGCGCACGCCCAGCCCCGCGAACGGGCCGGTGCGCTCGTCGAACGTACCGTCGGGCCGAACGGGGTTGTGGATGGTGAGGCCGTTGTCCCGGGCGAGCCGGAAGTCGTCCTCGCCGTACGCGGCGCCGGTGTGCACGACGCCGGTGCCGTCCTCGATCGACACGAAGTCCCCCGGCAGCACGGTGTGACCGCGCGGCCCGTAGTCGCCGATGTACGGGAAGGGAGGCTCGTAGCGAAGCCCGAGTAGGGCCGAGCCCGGCATGCGCTCCTCGATCACGGCCTCCTCGCCGAGAACCCGCTCGACAAGCGCCTCGGCGAGAATCAGCCGCTCGTCCCCGAGGCGGGCGCGTACGTAGGTGACGTCCGGGTCGACGGCGATCGCCGCGTGGGGCACGAGCGTCCAGGGCATCGTGGTCCAGGCGAGCAGGGAGACGCTCGGGTCGTCGAGCAGCGGGAACGTCACGTACACGCTCGGGTCGACCACGTCCTCGTAGCCCTGCGCCACCTCGTGCGAGGAGAGGGCCGTGCCGCAGCGAGGGCAGTACGGCACCACCTGGTGGCCCTCGGTCAGGAGGCCCTTGTCGAAGACCTGCTTGAGCGACCACCAGACCGACTCGATGTACTCGTTCGTCAGCGTGTAATAGGCGTCGTCGGTGTCGAGCCAGAAGCCGATCCGCTCGGTCAGCTCGTTCCACTCGTCGATGTAACGGAGCACGGACTCGCGGCACTTGGCGTTGAACTCGGCCACGCCGTAGCGCTCGATGTCGTGCTTCGTGGTGAAGCCGAGCTCCCTCTCGATCTCGAGCTCGATCGGGAGGCCGTGGCAGTCCCAGCCGCCCTTGCGGGGCACGAAGTAGCCGCGCATGGTCCGATAGCGCGGGAACACGTCCTTGAATATCCGGCTCAGTACGTGGTGGGAGCCGGGCCGCCCGTTGGCCGTGGGCGGACCCTCGTAGAAGACGAAGGGGGGGCCGCCCTCGCGGCGACGGATGGATTCGTGGAAGACGTCGCGCTCGCGCCAGCGCTCGAGTACGCGCTCCTCGAGCTCGGGGAACGACTGGGCGGGGTCGACGGGCTCGTAGCGGGGCACGGGCCGTCGATTCTAGGTCGGGTGCTCCACGAGGTCGCCGAGAAAGGCCTCCAACGATCCACCTCGTCCGATCTTCTGCCTACGATCGCCCCGGGATGACGCCCCTCGAGCTCGGCGATCCGCTTGCCCACCGCGCTCTGCAGGCCCTTCTCCGCGCCGAGGCCGCCGTGCGGCGGAGGCTTGCGGCCGAGCTCGAGCGCGAGGGCGTCTCGGGCGCGGGTTTCTCGGCGCTTGTCGTGCTCACAACAGCGGGCGGATCCCTCGAGCTGAAAACGCTCCGCCGCCGGCTCGGCTGGAGCAAGGCGAATGCGACGGAGGTCACGGCCACGCTCTCCACGCGTGGGCTCGTGATCCGACGGCGGGTCGCCCAGGACCGGCGCGCCGTGGCGATCGATCTCACAGCGGCCGGGCGCGACGTCGTAGAACGCCTCTTCCCCGACCACGCCGACCGCGTCACCCGCGCCTTCGGCGCGCTCGACGAGAGCGAGAAGCGCTCTCTCGCCGAGATCTGCCGGAAGCTCGCTGCCTAGCTGCGCGCGGCCAGCGAGATCCGCATCCCGGCAGCCTGGCCGGGCTCGGGTACCACCACCTGCTCGAGTCGCCCGCTGTCCACGTAGGCCTTGAGGCGCTCCACTGCCTCGACCGGAGTGGTGCCGAGCGAGGGAATCCCGTGGTCGCTCGTCACCGCCATTGCCTCTCGATACTCGAACACCGGCGCAGCGGAGCCGACCTGCCGGACGGTGTAGACGAGGCGCCCGAGCACGTCGAGGGTGGCCGCCCCGCCGCAGAAGACGAAGGCGGTGGGATCGAGTGCGCGCACCGCGCGCACCACACGCTCGGGCGGAAGGTCGAACGCCAGCATCAGTGTGCGAAAGCCGGCCCGGCGCAGGCCCAGCTCGAGCGCCTGGACGTTGAGGGACTCCAGGTCGAGCCGCGAGCTCGAATCGAACAGCAGCACTCCCTGCGTCCGGCTGGCGGGCGGAGCCACCCGGCGCGAGGCGTAGAGCCAGCCGGTCGCCCAGCGCAGGGCCAGTTCGCGCTCGGCCTCGCGGCTCTCGCGGCCGTCGGCGAGCTCGAGCCCGGGCAGGAGAACCTCCTCGACCGTGCGCTCGACGGAGCGTACGGCCAGGCTCTCCTCCATGACCCGGTCGGCCGCGCTCTCGTCGAAATGGTCAAACGCGTCGACCAGCCGGCTGGGCGAGCTCGGACCCTCGCCGCGCTGGCGCGCGAGCTCGATCGCCGAGGAGATGTTGTGGGTCTCGAGCAGCGCCCGCCGGAGCGCTTCGAGCTCCGCCAGGTCGTACTGGCGGTGGCCGCCCTGGGTGCGCCGCGGCCTCGGGTATCCGAAGCGGCGCTCCCAGCTGCGAAGCGTGTTGGGACTCACTCCGAGCAGCTCGGCGGCCGCATTCGTCCTAATCCCGCTCAAGTTTTGTCCATCTCCATGGGGCGCGCGACGACCCTCCTGCAGAAGTTATCGGCACGAGCAGCCAGACCTTGATGGAGGTTTCCTCTTGTACGGCCGGTCCCGCACGGCTTCGCCGGCCCGGCGACCCGGGCGACGGGCGCCTCAGCGGCGGCCGAAGTCGCTCGGCTCGACGGTCAGCAGCGCCGCTCGAGGCGGGCCGCAGGTGGCGATCCTAGCCGCCATCGTCCCCACCCGCCGGGCGCGGTCGGAGACGAGGCGCACGGGTATCACAACCGGGTCGCTGGGACGCTGGGCGGCCGTACTGGCGTGGCGGACGAGCTTGTCGTCGCCCAGCGGGCTGGTGAGCAGGTCGAGCAGCTGCCCGCCGATAAGGGGTTGCTCGGGGCCGAAGATCTTCTCGCCGGCCTCGCTCACTGCGCTCACCTCGAGCTCGTAGGTGAGGATGAGGAAGGCGGCAGCCTCACCCGGGAGGGCGTCGCGGGGGCAGGTGAGCACCATGCCCATGCCGCAGCGGTCGCAGACGCGCCGGCGCAGCTCGGGGTGCCCCGGAGGATCCTCCGAGGGCTGGCCGCAGCGGGAGCAGAAGCGGATCGGCCGCGGCCGGCCGTCGCCGGGCGCAGCCGTCCACGACCGGTCGATCCGGATGAGAGCGGTCACGCGCAGCGATCAGAACACGGAACCCTCAGCATCGCCTGCGGGGCACGGGGAATGCAACGATTCGGGCCCTGAACATCGTGCGAACCTCCATCGCAGGCGGTCTCGCAGGCCCCGCGCCGCCGGCCGGTGCGGCCGCCCGTGGCCGCCGCGGCGATAGCCTCCTTCGAGGCAAGCGACGAAGGAGACGTATTGGCGGTTCAGCAGGAGCTTTGGGGGCCTGAGACGAGCAAGGCCGTGGTGAACTTTCCGGTTTCGGGCGAGCGCGTACCGGCGCCGGTGGTGCGTTGGCTCGGACGAATCAAGGCCTCGGCGGCCCGGGTGAACGCCGAGCTGGGGCTGCTCGACGCCGAGCTTGCCGAGCGGATCGCTCGAGCCGGCGACGAGGTGGCCGCGGGCGAGCACGACGACCAGTTCCCGATCGACGTCTTCCAGACCGGCTCCGGCACCTCCTCCAACATGAACGCCAACGAGGTGATCGCGAGCCTCGCCGGGGGCGACGTGCACGCCAACGACCACGTGAACATGGGTCAGTCCTCGAATGACGTCTTCCCCTCCGCGGTGCACCTCGCCGCCGTCGACTGCGTCGAGTCCGATCTGTTCCCGGCGCTCGAGCGCCTGGCCGGCTCCTTCCAGCGCAAGGCCGACGAGTTCGCGGACCTCGTCAAATCGGGGCGGACGCACATGATGGACGCGGTCCCCGTCACGCTCGGCCAGGAGTTCGCCGGCTATGCCGCCCAGATGACCCTTGCCCGCGATCGCCTTCGTGACGCCCTCGGCCGCGCCTCCGAGATCCCGCTTGGCGGCACGGCGACCGGAACCGGGCTCAACACTCACCCCGAGTTCGCGGAACGCGTGCGCGAGAAGCTCGGGCTGGGCGAGGCGCCGCGAGACCGGTTCGAGGCGCAGGCCAACCGCGACGGACTGGTGGAGCTCCACGCCGGGCTGAAGGGGCTGGCGGTGTCGCTCACAAAGATCGCGAACGACCTCGTGCTGATGGGCTCAGGCCCGCGCGCGGGCCTGGCGGAGGTCCAGCTTCCCGAGCTTCAGAAGGGCTCGTCGATCATGCCCGGGAAGGTGAACCCGGTCATACCCGAGGTCGTGTTGCAGGTGGCGGCGCAGGTGATCGGCAATGACACGGCAGTGACCGTCGCCGGCAGCCAGGGGGCGTTCGAGCTGAACGTGCGCGTGCCCGTGATGGCCCGCAACCTGTTCGAGTCGATCCGGATCCTCACCGCCGCGTGCCACATGTTCGCCGAGAAGTGCGTGGAGGGGATCGAGGCGAACGCGGAGGTGCTGCGCCGGTATGCCGAGTCCACCCCGGCGATCGCGACCGCCCTGAACCCCTACATCGGCTATGACAGGGCGACCGAGATCGTCAAGGAGGCCGTGGCCTCGGAGCGGACCATCCGCGAGGTCGCGATCGAGAAGGGCGTGGACGAGGCGACACTCGACAAGGCGCTCGACCTGCGCGCGATGGCCCGCGGGACTAAGAGCTCGGGCTGACGGCCCCGCCTGAGCGTCCCATGCCGGCACAAAGTCGCTCACGCGCGATCCAGGTCGAATCGCGCGGCGCGCGCTCGGAGCTCCCGGACCCCTCGCACTCGAGGCGCTCGTGCTCGTCGCGGTCGTGGCCGCGGCGCGCCGCGACGGCGCTCTGCAGCAGCGGTACCGGGTCGATCGGCGTGTTGTAGCGCCGCACCTCGAAGTGCAGGTGGGGACCGGTCGAGTAGCCGGTCGAGCCGACCCGGCCGATCTCCGTGCCGCCCACCACGTTCTGCCCGACGCTGGTGGTGATGCTGGAGAGGTGGGCGTACCAGGTCGTATAGCCCAGCCGGTGCTGGACCACCACGAGGTTTCCGTAGCCGCCGTAGTTGTAGGCCGCGAAGATCGTGGTCCCGACGCCGGCCGCCCCCACGCGGGTGCCGTAGGCGACCGGGAAGTCGAGCCCCTGGTGGCGGCGGCCGCCCTCCCGCGGCGCGCCGAAGCCGTCGCCGAACGGCCCGGCAACTGGGCGCAGGAAGCTCACCGGGCCGGTGGGGCTGCTCACCGGCTGCGTCGCGCTGCCGCCGCCACGGCCCCGCAGGGCGCTGATCGTCTGCGGTCCGGCGAGGGCGTCCGCGGAGATGCCGTACGCGCGTTGGGCGCGCAGCACCGCGGCCTGGGTCAGAGGCCCGAACGCGCCGTCGACGCGACCCGGACCGTGGCCCCGGCGAAGCAGGAGGAACTGGAGCGCCGCCACGTCCCAGCCCTGATGTCCAAGCCGCATCACGCGGCTGCCGAGCCTCGGCCGGCCGCGGCTCCCCAGTGCGCGCCGGGTCTGCGGGCCGGCGATTCCGTCGACCAGCAGGTGACGGCGTCGCTGGAAGCGGATGACCGCCGCGCGGGTGAGTGGGCCTCTCACGCCGTCCACAAAACCCTTGTAGAGGTTCAGCGCGGTCAGCGCCGACTGGAGCGCGGCGACGTTGGCCCTGCCCGCCGCCGCCGGCGAGGGCAGCGCGAGTGCCATGACGAGTACCAGGAGGGCCCCGCCGGAGATAGCCCGACCGAGACGCACCTCAACATGCTGCTCACATCATCCGCCGTGCCTCAACCCCTGCACGTCATCGTGCAGCGCGCGGCGCCCGGAAGGAGATCAGAGGTTCACGGCGACGTACTTCGTCTCGAGGAACTCCTCGAGCCCCTCCTTGCCGCCCTCGCGGCCGATGCCCGACTGCTTGACACCCCCGAAGGGCGCGCCGGCGTTGGAGACCATGCCCTGGTTCAGCCCGACCATGCCGGTCTCCAGTCCCTCGCACACCCGGATGGCGCGCTTGATGTCGCGCGTGAACACGTAGGCCACGAGGCCGTACTCGGTGTCGTTGGCACGCGCGATCGCGTCCTCCTCGGAGTCGAACGTGGTGACCGGCGCCACCGGACCGAAGATCTCCTCGTGGAGGAGGCGGGCCTCGTCGGGCACGCCCCCGAGCACCGTCGGCGGGTAGAAGTAGCCGCGCCCGTCGGGGATCTCGCCGCCCACTACGCGGGTGGCACCCTTGTCGAGGGCGTCCTGCACGAGCTCGGCGACCTTCTCGCGTGAGGGCTGGTCGATCAGCGGACCCACCTTCACGTCCTCCTCGGTGCCCCGCCCGATCTTGAGGCCGCCCATCTTCTCGCCGAGGCGGCGCTGGAACTCCTCCCGCACCGGCTCGGCGACGTGGAAGCGGTTGGCCGACGTACAGGCCTCCCCGATATTGCGCATCTTGGCGAGGAGAGCGCCGTCGACCGCGGCGTCGAGATCGGCGTCCTCGAAGATCAGGAACGGCGCGTTCCCGCCCAGCTCCATCGACGTCCTGAGGACATTCCCCGCCGACGCTGCGATCAGCTTGCGTCCGACCTCGGTGGAGCCGGTGAAGCTGAGCTTGCGCAGCCGCGGGTCCTCGATGAGGGGGCCGGTGGTCTTGCCGGAGGAGGAGGTCGTGAGGATGTTGAAAACCCCGCCCGGCAGCCCGGCCTCCTCGAGAATCTGGCCGAGCGCCAGCATCGAGAGCGGCGTCTGCTGCGCCGGCTTCATCACGATCGTGCAGCCCGCCGCGATGGCCGGGCCGACCTTGCGGGTGCCCATCGCCATCGGGAAGTTCCAGGGGGTGATCATCAGGCTGGGCCCCACCGGCTGCTTCATGACGAGCACGCGGCTGGTGCCGTTCGCGAACTGCTTGTAGTTCCCGTCGATGCGCAGCGCCTCGCCGGAGAACCAGCGGAAGAAGTCGGCCGCGTAGATGATCTCGGCCTTCGACTCGGCAACCGGCTTGCCCATCTCGAGCGTCATGAGGAGCGCGAGCTCGTCGGCCCGCTCGGTGAGCGTCTCGAACGCCTTCCAGAGGATTCCCGCACGGTCGTTCGGGGGCGTGGCGGCCCATTCGGCCTGCTTCTCCACGGCCGCGTCGAGCGCCGCCATGGCGTCCTCGGGCGTCCCGTCGGCCACCTCGCAGAGCGGCTCCTCGGTGGCGGGATCGAGCACCTCCAGCGTGCCGCCCCCCGACGCGTCGCGCCATTCCCCGCCGATGTAGAGCTTCTTCTCGACCCTGTCGACGACCGTCTGTTCCTCGGTTGCAATAGCCATGTCTGCTCCTCCGGTACCCGTTGTCCTGAGACTACTCTCGGTCCGCTGGCGCAGTTGCTCGGCGGGACCGCCCGGCGCGGGCCGCCCCGGGGCTGGGTGAGGGGTCTCGGACGGCTTCGCTCGGCGGGTCGCTGGCGAAGAATCTTCGGTCGCTGGCGCCTTTGGCCGAATCTTCGGCGGCGGCCTCGCCGGCGGCGGCGGCGATGCGGCGCAAGCGTCCCACCCTCGGCTCGTTATGCGACACCAATCCGGCACGGTACGTGCGCTCGCCCGCGGGACCCGAACGATCTTCGACGCGCCCCAGGACGTCACGCCCGCGCGTCGTCGCTCAGGTAGCGACCGTCTCGGTGCCCAGCTCCGCGCTGATGGCCACGTCGAGCGAGTAGTCGATCGGCACGACGATCAATGACGGCACGTCGAGGGTGAGCGCGTGGCGCAGCCGCTCGCCGAACTCGCCGGCGGACTCGCAGCGCCAGGCGGGCATGCCGAAGCCCTCGGCCAGTTTCACGAAGTCCGGGTTCGTGAAGTCGGTGCCGAAGTGGCCGCCGAACCTCTTGTCCTGCTTCCAGACGATCGAGCCGTACGAGTTGTTCTCCCAGATGACGCTCACGAACGGCGTCCCCAGCCGAACGGCCGTCTCGAGCTCCTGGCAATTCATGAGGAAGCCGCCGTCGCCGTTCACCGCCACGACCTTCCGCTCCGGGTGCACGAGCTTCGCCGCGATCGCTGCCGGCAGCGCGAAGCCCATCCCGGCGAGGCCGTTCGCGATCAGCACCGTGTTCGGCTCGTACGCGGGGAACATGCGCGCGATCCACAGCTTGTGCAGGCCGACGTCGGAGATCAGGATGTCGTCGCGGCCGAGCGCCTCACGGATGTCGTAGAGCACGCGCGGCGGCTGCAACGGAAACTGGTCGTCGTCCTTCGCCTGCTCGAAGCGACCGAGCACGAGGTCGCGAAGCCTGGCCGAGCCGCCCTGGTGCGGGATATGCCGGCACTCCTCGGCCAGGCGGGTGAGGACGCTGTAGATATCGCCCACGAGCTCGACCTCCGGCATGAAGTAGGCGTCGGTCTCCGCGGGCACCGAGTCGATGCAGATGACCGTCTTGTCGCGCTTCGGGTTCCAGTGCTCGGGCGAGTGCTCGACGAGGTCGTAGCCGATCGCCAGCACCAGGTCGGCCTCGTCGAACCCGGCCATCGTGTAGTCGCCCGACTGGAGCCCGACCGTGCCGAGCGCCTTCGGGTTGTCAGGGGAGATGACGCCTTTGCCCATGAACGTCTCGGCGACCGGGATGCCGGTGGCCCGCACGAACTCGCGGAGGGCGGGCGCGGCGTTGCCGCGCACGACGCCGTTCCCCGCGAGCGCGACCGGATCGATGGCCCCGCGCACGAGATCGGCGGCCTTGAGCAGCTCACGCGCGGCCGGCTCGGGACGCGCTTGGCGGCGCCGCGGCAGCGGCTCGCCGTCCGTGTCGGCCGCCATCACGTCCTCCGGCAGCTCGATGTGCGTGGCGCCGGGCTTCTCGCCCTCGGCGAGCTTGAACGCCTTCCGCACGACCTCGGGGATGATCGCCGGATCCGACAGCCGTGCGTTCCACTTGGTGATCGGGCGCATGAGCCGCAGCAGGTCGACGTACTGGTGCGATTCCTTGTGCATGCGCTCGAGGTCGCCCTGCCCCGTGAGCGCGACCAGCGGCGCCCGGTCGAGGAAGGCGTCCGCTACTCCGGTGACGAGGTTGAGCGCACCCGGTCCGAGCGTGCCGAGGCAGACGCCCGCGCGGCCGGTGAGCCGGCCGTACACGTCCGCCATGTATGCGCCGCCCTGCTCGTGGCGAACCGGGATGAACTCGATCGATGAGCGGGAGAACGACTCGTTCAGGTCGAGCGTCTCCTCGCCGGGGATCCCGAACACGTGCTGCACGCCCTCGGCCTCCAGGCATTCCACGAAGACGTCGCTTGCCTTTCTCGTGGCCACGGGCTTGTGACTGTAACGCTGGAAGTGCCGCTACCTTGCATCGCTACGTGCGTTAGGGGACCCGTGCGACGCATCCTGCTGCCCACATTCCTGGCCCTGCTGGCGTTCGCGCCAGCTTCCGAAGCCGACGTGCGCCACGTCATCCGCGGGGCTGGGTTCGGGCATGGCGTCGGCATGAGTCAATACGGCGCCTACGGCTTCGCGCTCGAGGGCACGCGCTACTCGGAGATCCTCGCCCACTACTTCAAGGGCACCCGTTTGAGCGCCGCGCCCAGCCGTCCCGTCCGCGTGCTGCTACAGCCCGTCGACCCGTACATCCGGGTCCGCGGCGCCACCAGCGTCGACGGAGAGCGCCTGCGGGCGGGATCCACCTACGTCGCGCGCCGCTCCGGCTCGGGCATCGCCGTCACGACCGCATCGGGCAAGCGGGTGGCTCAGTTGGCGGCGCCCGTGAGCTTCTCGGGGCCCGGCGCGCTTCGACTCCTCGGTCCGTCGCTGAA
>Ga0081538_10006190_pt1 | contig 10602 bp, 9 predicted proteins | sample TabmetS5T2R1_FD_71022 | JGI IMG/M metagenome (GOLD analysis project Ga0081538, IMG submission 71022) | Tabebuia heterophylla rhizosphere microbial communities from the University of Puerto Rico - S5T2R1 | ecosystem: Host-associated > Plants > Roots > Rhizosphere ...
AGTAAAAATTCTATTGACAGAATTTTTGAATTTCATTATCGTAGGGACACTATTAGAGTGGCCGAATGAATCAGCCTCTGAGGACTCCGGAAGATGGCTATGACCTCCCCATTCCTACGGAGCGAGGTGGCACTCTGACGGATGACTGTCGCGCAATTTATCAACCAGCTTCAGGGTAACGAGGGAGTTATGATTCACGACCTTCTCAGCCAGCAACCTCAAGAGCAAGCGGATGACAACCCGGAAGTGGTGCTGGCAACCATTCCTCAGCGAAACGATGACACCGTATTGGAAGTCGTAATGATGCATAGGGCCGACGGGGCCACCAGCGTTGAACTGCGCTCTCTGGTGTGGGGAAATGGTCTAGGTTGGTATCGTCAGCACACCCTTCAGCTTGACGGGACGACCGCGCGGAATCTCATTCAGGCGTTGGGTGTTGTGCAGCGTCGCGTGGAGCATCAAAGTATCGATGCCTTGGTGCACAAAGTGCTCGCGTTTCCACGCAAGCTTCACCAAGATGCAACAACCGTCTAGCATATGCCTATGCGCAGGTCTACCGACTAGCCCATCGCGGGGAAAAGCCCTGAAGCTGACCTCTCGGCCGCCCTACTTCTTGAGAACGCAGGTTGGCGTCTCCGGTGTCAAGAACGTTCGGTTACGACTAACCGCTCTTGCCAACATCCGATAATAGGTTACACGACGCGTAAATTGACTTCGGGTGCGACTGCTCCTGTCCTGACCATATCAAGATAGAGCTCCAATTCTTCTATATCCCGCTGCTCCTGCTCAATGTGGTCTTCGAGCATATTTCGCAGCGCCACATCGTCCTGGGACAGAGTATGAGCTGCCACGTATGCCTGCATCGCTTGGCGTTCCAGATCTAGATCCTGTCGCAACATCTCTTCCACATTTAATGATTGTCGCACCGTCGCCCCCACCTCGACCGTTGGCACGCCGCCCAAGGCGACGATCTTCTGGCCGAATTTGCGTGCATGGTCCAAAGCACTGTGGCTTTCAGAGGAGAAAAATCCGGCAAACACTCTCCGCCAGAGGCCGCGCACGAGCAGCTCATGTTGCTTGTATTGAAGCATCGCGGCATTTTCCAGGGCAACGGCTTTGTTCAGGGCGTCGATGACTCGTGGCGTATCCATGTGCTCCTCCATTTCTTGAGGTGTCTGTACATAATCGGGGGATCAATATGCTACCCCGATTATACATGCCGACAGGCAACGTCGCAAACCGTCTATGTCAGCATCTGTAGGTACGTCATCGGTGCTGGCACCTTCAACCTGGACTATCCTGAGCTAGGCCTGAGTGGAGCCTGCCTTAGGTGCTCTACTAACTGCAGAGCCTGCAGAACGCGATGTTCCAGACTGCTGACGAGCTCCTGGTGGTTCGAGAGACTATCTTGGCTGGCAACGGGTGGGAGTGCTGGTTGGGACGGAAGCGCCCATGACGATGGTGAAGGGTTGTGGACGATACTAGGCCGGCGCCCTCTGTTAAGGGAAAAGCCTGTGGATCAGCCTTGGCATCCGGCCACCTAAATAGGGTAGAACAGTGGCGGGCTGTGTAGTATCAACTCCGGCGATTTCCGTTCGTTCTCTGCCCTTGGACGCTGCAGCACCCACCTGACACGAAGGTTGCTGACACCTATCTCGAGGACGAAGGTCCTACCGCCCCTTAGGCCATTCTTCGAGCCCGTGAAGGAGGTCGCGAAACTCTTCGATTGGAACATGCCTGATGCTGCTTGTTACAGCCGATCAACCCCCTTGCTTGATCCGTTGCACCCGTGTGCGTGCCTGATGTTTGCGCCACCAGATGGAGAGGCCGGTGACCTAGAGTAGGGCCAGGCTCAGGCCACTCAACAGGATGACGATCCGGCCGGGGAGGCCAAACGCCTCGCCGTTGTGCAGCGGGAATTGCCAAAGCAGGAACCTATCGCCTGCGCTCATCGTGCGGGGATTGCGGATGTGGAGGATATCCCCACGGTATTGGTCCACCCACACAACGCTGGCACCGCCCGACTTACGCACCTCTCCCGGCTGTCGCAGGCGGACGACGTAAGCCCCCTCAGGCCCCATGGAAGGAAGGTCGATAGAGGTCAGATCCGCGTCAGGGAATACGCTGCTAGCAGCGGCGATGGCACGCGACGGCGCAATCGGCGATCGACCCGGCTGCGCCATCGATTTGAGAGCCCGAGGGGCATCGCTGACGGGCAAGAACATTCGTACCATCAACTGCGCATAGCGGGGGAAAATCATCGATATCCCGGAAAAGCTCACCACCAGTAACACCAGCCCCACATAGAGGCCGCTTACCCGGTGCAGGTCAAAGTTCAGGCGCGTTCGACCGGCGCGGAAATTGATCGTCAGTGCCTGTCCTATCTTCCCACGGCGCGGCCACCACAGGTAGACACCGCTGAAGACGCTGAGCAAAAGTAAGAGGCCGCTAATTCCCACCGCCGTCTCGCCCCATTCCCCGAGCAGTAGCGTGTAATGCAGGCTGTAGAGAAGACTGATCAGGGATGTCTCCTGTTCCCGGACGCCACGCACCGCACCGGTGTAAGGATCCAGGCTGACCTGCTGCCAGCGTACATCCTCAGCCGTTTCGCCGGGAATCTTGACCCAGGCCAGGTAAGTGCCGTCCATGCGGGAAGGCACGTGTACGGAAATGGAGGCGTCTGGACCCACAGCTTGCGGGACAGCGGCGCGGGCCGCGGCGAAGATGTTGTCGATGGAGGTGCGAGCCCCGCGCTCTCTGGTGGTCAGCAAGCGCGGGTTGAGCCACGCATCGATGGTCTTGTGGAACACCAACAGGCTGCCGGTGAGACCAACGAGGGATAGCTCGAGGCCGAGCACCAAGCCGATGTAGCGGTGGATCTTCAACCACAGTTGACGGCCCTTGCGCCGGCCGGGCGGGAACGACATACGATCGGAGGTCACGGCCTAACGGTCCACCCGATAGGCGACCCCGTCACCGACGGATTCCCGCCCCGTCGTCAAGACATCCCCTTCACCAAGGACCCGCGCATCGACTCCGCCGAAGGTAAACTTATCGCCCTCAGGCGAAGGAAACAGATGGTCATGACTCGTAAAGCCATCTTCATCCATGCTGGTCCACGGCACGGTACAATCCCGATTCACGGTGTACGTCCCGCTATAGGGGACGAACGGGCTCACGGTAACAGGGGGGGCTCGGTCGGGGCGTCTTGTGGGGGCCATGGCATTGACTGCGGTAAAGTTTCCTCGGCCATCGTATTCCTCCTGGCCCGCATAGGGAAAAGGCCGCCGATCTCCCGCAGGCTGCGTCGTCGACGGCGCCCCGCTTTCCCACCCATCTTGGGTCAAGATATACACGCCATTCAGCGTGTGATTACTGCGGGATGAGCTGCCGCCGTGCGAGCCGTCTGCCAGCACAGGTGAGGCCATCCCTACGCCTAGGGCGAGATTTCCCCGCGCCAACAATGCCGACAAGCAGAACGTCCATGTGGCAATGGTCTTGAGCTGTTCCATGGGTCTCTCCGGTGTCGATTGAACGAGACATGCTGCGGCGGTTACAGGTTGGTTTCTCTGCATCAGAGACGTGCCAGACCGGTTTCCCACCGGTGCTATGCAACCCCTCCTTTCTGCCAGATGTGATTTCCCAACCTTCTCTGACGTCCTCGACTCCCCCCTCCCGGGGAGCTCACCCAGTGGGGCACTGCAACACGGTGGCATCCACATCTTTGTTCTCTTTGCATCTATACCGGCACTGAGACGTGGGGTGTGACTGCTCTGTGTGCACGTGCGGGCTGTCGCGTGCAATTGGTCAACGGGCCACTCTGGTGCGCTCAATACCGGGCGGTGACGGAGCCGAATACGCTGAATGGGGCGCCGGGGCTGATCCCAGCGTCCGGATCAGCGAACGTTGACGTCTCGAAGTACTCGACGTCGAAAAGGTTCTTGAAGTTCAGTGCGAGGTCGAGGTGCTTCCAGCGGCGATAATACAGGGCCGCATCGGTCCGCACATAGGACGGCAGGCTGGCCGTGTCGAAGTTGTCGGCCGGGCGGCTGCCGACGGCGATCACACCCAGCCCAAACCCGAGGCCCTTGAGGGGGCCGTCGCCGACATCGTAAACGCCCCACACGCTGCCGGTATTCTTCGGGACGTTGGCCGGTCGGTTCCCCTGCGTGCCATCGTTGCTCTTGGTGATCTTGGCGTCGGTGTAGGCATACGACCCAATGAGACGAAGACCAGGCAGCACTGACGCGGCGACATCGAGCTCCACGCCCCGGCTGCGTTGCTCACCGGTCTGGATGCTGAAGGTCGGATGGTCAGGATCGGTAGTCAGCACATTCTCCCTGGTCAGCTGATAGATCGCCAGCGTTGACGACAGTCGCCCCCCGAAGAGGTCGAGCTTGACACCGCCTTCATACTGTACGCCCTCCTCCGGATCGAAGGCCGTGCCGTCGAAGGTAGTGCCCACGAGCGGCCTGAACGACGTGGAATAGCTCGCGTAGAGCGCCACTGGCGGCACAGGCTGGTAGACAAGCCCGACTCGTGGGGTGAACACGTTGTCATCGGACTTCCCATGAGTGGCATCGGGCGAGTCGCTGAACTCTGTCTGCGTCCTGAACGTGGCGATATCATAACGACCACCGAGGAGTAGTTTTACCTGGTCGATGATCGTCACCAAATCCTGGGCATATATGCCGATGAATGTTCCCGATTGCGTGAAGATTCTGCGGGGCGTATTCGGACCGATCGGATCAATCAGGCCTCCATAGGTGGGATTGAAGACGTCGATCGGCTCGATGACATCGGTGGCGGATCGGTCGGAGGTGGAAAGAAACCGCTGGTCGGTGCCGAACAGGAGTTTATGCCCGAGAGGACCCGTCTTGAAGTTGAAAAAGAGATCGGTGAGGACGTAATAGTCTCGCCACCACCCCTTGGCGACGAAGAGATCGCGGTCGAATGTGCGCTGATCTGGTTGGAGCGCGATCCCGATGATGTCCCGCTCGTCGCGCGACTGGTAGGTGAAACGGAAGCCCTGGCGCAGCGAGACATACTCGTTGAAGCGGTGATCGAGCCTGTAGCCGAGCTTGGCGAGTGTCCGCTCGGGGAAGTTGTCACCCTCGAGCTCGGGGTCGCCGAGGTACCGTGACCGGGGGATCTTGCCGTTCGGGTTACCCAAGATGGTGCCGACGGCGGGCAACCCAGTCCAGTTGAGCTCCCCGAGTGCCTGATACTCGCCTTCCAAGGTCAGCTGGGTGTCGGGACCGATTGACAGCGCCAGCACCGGGGCGACGATGTAGCGTTCGGAGTCGACGAAGTCGACGAAGGAGTCCTCTTGCTGGTAGGCAGCATTGAGGCGGAAGCGCAGGGCTTTATTCGAAGTGAGTGGCCCCGACACGTCAATCGCAGGGCTGACGAAGCCATAGCTGCCGGCGGTGACCGACGCGGCGGCGTACCAGTCGGCCAGCGGTTGCTTGGTGAGGATGTTGATGGTGGCACCCGTCTCCCCCTGTCCGTAGAGAACCGAGGAGGCCCCTTTCAGCACTTCGACCTGCTCGATGTTGGCGAGATCAAACGTGAAGCTGGTGCCGTTGAACGCGTCCTTGAAGCCATTGGTGTAGTAGTTGTTGTTGGTAAAGCCCCGAAAGATGACATTGCGATCCCCGAAGCGCTGGCTCTGAGAGCTCACGCCGGGGGAGAACCCACTCACATTGCGGAGCACGTCGCTCAAGGTGATGGCGCGCTGCTCGGTGATCACCTCATGGGGCACGACTTGGATCGACTGGGGGACGTCGAGCAGCGGCAGGTCGAGCTTGGTGCCGACAGTGCTGCGGGTCGCCACGTATCCTGTTACCGGCGGCCGCTGCTCCTGCACCGTCACCGGCTCGGCTGGCAATACGTCAGCGGCTGGCGGTCGAGGTGCGGCACTGGTCGTCTGGGCCATTAGGAGCCCTTCACTAGGACGAGGCATGGCCCCCTCTAAGGTCACTACGGTGGCTTCCGAAAAGCGGGCGCTGAGGCCGGTGCCGACGAGCAAGCGGTCGAGCGTCTGCGCGGCCGTGAAGGTTCCGACAACAGGTCGCGAGGTTCCTAAGATGGGCTCATCGTTTAGCCGTACGACCTGGACCCCGGTCGCTGCCGTGAAGTCGGCGAGCGCAGAGAGCAGAGGCTTCGCAGGAATGTTGAAATCATAAGTCTGGGCGGACTCTGTGAGCTGTGACACCGTTGGGCGGACCACAGCCATGCGTTCCGCCTTTGCCACTTGCCGTTTCCCGGCACCCTGTGCTCCAGTCCCTTCACTCCCTGCGATCGCCACGATGACCACCACCACCGACATCCCGTTCCGCAAGCGCTTGCCCACGATCGCACCCATAATTGCGTTGTCCCCCATCAGTCGAGATCTGCTTAGGCGCTAACACATCATTCCGCAATGACAACGGCTGAAAGGCCCACACCCCTCATGGCGTGTTAATACGTCAGCGGAGTACACGAAGACGTTCGGTTGGTCCGCAGACCATCAGCTCTTCATTATCGGCGGCGTGATTAGGTAACGTCCCCCATCAGGAGCGGCGGTTGGCCAAACACTGACGGCATGAATCAAGGGCGCGAATCATCTCCTTCTCGATCGTGCTGACCGACACCCCCAGGGCTTTAGCGATTTCTGGATAGGAGAGCCCGTCGAGACGATTGAGGAAGAAAATGCGTTGAGTGCGCTCCGGCAAGAGGTGCAGCGCCTGTAATAGCAGGTCGAGTTCTTGGCGTGCGGCCGCGGCGGTGTCCGGAGCAATGCCCTGTGCCGGCCCCTGCTCCGGGGTGGCGATCTGCGCATAGTTACTCCGGACACGCTGTGCCCGTACATGATCGATCGCCACGGTTTGCGCGGTGCGGAACAATAGACTGCGGTCCTGATCGGTGATAATGCGACCCCACAGTTTGACAAAGACATCCTGTGCCAACTCCTCTGCCGTTTCCCGGCAGCCGACAATGCGGTCAATCAGCCGGATGATCTTGCCATGCTCGGCTAGGAAGAGCTCTAGCAGGGGAGTGGACGTCGTGCCCATAGTCTGATGTCGGAGCCATGCGTTGGGCGGCTACCTAGAGCACAGCGTCCACGGCCAACCACCCGGACAATAAAAAAGCCAGGAACCCCCTTGCATGGGGTTGGTCTGGCTGGCGACCATTCGGACAGCTGGCTGGGATCCTAGCATCAGGTATACAGCATGCGCCTTGCCCCCGGATGATAGTCGTCCTGCATGACTCGTTACTTGCGGGTTCGATCCGGGGCTCGGGGTAAAGCACGATATCAAGATTTCAGAGGGTCGTTCTCCTATGCCTCCAGAGGCATCTTCACAAGACTTCCCGAAGAGCCGGCATTCTCTGCAGAGACTACTTGCACCGTCAGCCTACGCCATTCCATAGGGAGACCTGGGCGGTGAGGGATCAGCCGCAAGTGCTCTGCCATACAGACAGACAGTTCATTGCGGCTTCCACGAAGTGACGAGGTCGTCAAGGGTGGGTCGGCGCCGGTCTGGGGGACGCTCTCGAGCGCTACCGATGTGGACAAGGCCCGCGATTTTCTCCTCTGGCCGCACACCCAGGGTGCGTAGCGCTTCGGCATCGTAGGCTACCCAGCCCGTCAGCCACACCGAGGCATAACCGAGGGCGGTTGTCGCGGCGATCAGGTTCATACACACAGCGCCCACTGTTAGTACCTGCTCCCATTCGGGTTTACGAGCTTTCGGATCAGCTCTACTGACGACGGCCACCACAAGCGGTGCGTGAGTGAAGAGGCGGGAGAGCTTTCTCAGCGTTCCCGAAGTCCGCTCCGAGAGGTCTGGGTTCTGAGCCGCATAGAGGGCTGCCAGTCGTGTGCTTGCCGCCTGTCGAGCTTCGCCCTGAAATAGGATGAACCTCCAGGGCACGAGCACGCCGTGATCCGGTACGCGGCAGGCAACAGTCAGGATACGCCGCAGCTCGTCCGCCGTCGGCCCGGGTTCGCCTAGATCGACGGGCTTTACCGACCGTCGGCTCTCAAGTAAGCAAAGGAGATTGCCACCGCTAGGAGGAGCGGATGGCGTCGGATTGGGCATGAACGGAGTTGTCATAGGACTTGTTTCGGGCATGGAGTCTTCCTTCCTTTCCAGGGTGTCTAGATGGTCACGGGGTGCGTCATCAGATGGTCACGGCTATGTAAAAAAGTCCGTTGGCTTAATCCGTGCTAACCAGGCATGAACATCTTCGTCGGATTCTCTCACAGGGAGGTTCGGGGCGGGCGTTCGCGGCTCTGCATGAACAAGGGCGCGCTCTGTGGCATAGATTGGCGTCTGCATCTGTGCCGCCAAGGCCAGGGCATCGGGCGCATAGCACGGTATGCTGAGCATGGTGCCCGCTCGTTGGACTTGCACGAAGGCCATAAGCCCTTTTCCGGGGACATCATCGAGGACGACGTCGGTGGGGGTAACCAGAAAGGCTTCGAGCAGCGCATGAATAAAATCGTACAGTGGATGAACAACCTGCCGGGAGCCCTTCATCATGCGCGCCAGACGGGGAACCTCGTCAGGGTGCACGTCAAATGCCAGCGTCAAACGTTGGGCGACATCTCCCAGCACGATGAGCCCTCGCCTATGGTGGGAACAAAAGGTAAGCTCTTGAATCTGCATCAGAGTCATCGGCGATGTCCTCCGCGTGTCTCTCATGAACGAAAGTGTCGGCGATATTCCCGCTCGTCAGTCTTTGCTAGCTGCTTGACCGCGGGTGCCGGGTCAGACGAGAACGCCGGTACATCTTCTACCCGGTCCACGATCATGCGCTGAAAGTAGCGGATCTGCATGCTATCGAATGGCTAGCTGCCTGGAACCCAAGGCGGGTGTCGTGGTGGCTGGCGGAGTCCTCCATCGTCGTATGGCCGCCGCAGCCGGCGGCGGCCCGAGCAATCATGCGTGCGAGCAGAAATCAGCGGTCGCGCACTGGAACCCTGTCAAGGGGTCGCCGCGGCAGCCGCACTCGGATCGGGATCAGGCGTTCCGATATAATTTAGGCTGCCGAAGCCGCCGTCGGTCTCATCGTTAAAGCCTGCTGTCCAGTACAGAAAATCGGCTCGGCCGAGGGAGGCACCATTGCCGAAGAAGAGCGCCCACAGCCCATCGATGGCAATAATGTCCCCTTGGGGATCGCGCAGGTAATCGATTTGTTTACCTGTGGTGAGATCAAATCCGACAATGGTTCCATCGCCGAAATTGCCAACGAGCAGGGCACGACTGAACGGGCCGAAATTCGCTGGTGCGACAGCCATGCCCCAGGGCGCATTCAGGCGACCCTGTCCTTCGAGGGTCCGAATGTGCAAACCCCGTTGATCGAACACCGCGACGAACCCACAGCCCGGACAGGCGCGTTCCACGTAAGGCTCGGCCGGGTCATAGTCGGGGTCGTCAGGCTGAATCAACTCGGCATACGCCACGTAGAGCAGGCCTTCGAGGTATTGGATATTGAAGGGCACGTAATGTTCTGGGATGTCAGCTGGCTTGGCGAATGGCCTCACGAACCCTTGACCATCCCACACCCAGCGGATCCGTCGCCAGCGGCTGTTATAGACCTCGATACGATCCTGGCTGAAATTGGCCGCGTAAAGCCAGTTCGCGGAGTCATACGCGGTGACGGCTAAGCCACGATACAGCGCCCCTCTCCGTGTGTTGTCCACCACAGTGACGAATGTACGCATGCGGCCAAACTGACCGTCGATCGTGCCCTCGGTCCAGGCGGCGATCTGCCCCTCCTCGGTGGCGACGATGAAGCGGCTCGGACCGGTAAATTCACCGAGAAAGGCGTCGCCTTGCGAGGCGTTACAGGCCTCGAGACCGTCGTCGGTGCACAGCGGGCCGGTCACCGGGAAGTCGCCTGGCGACGCGCTGAACACCTGGCCGATCGGAGAGCCCTCGACGCTGACGAATTGCAGATCGTCTTGGAAGAGGGGAACAAATCGGCCAGTTTCGTCATAGACATCGCCGACGTAGGTCGTGACCGTGGCGCTGCCGGCGTTGGCGAGCCAGAAGTGGCCGCCGAGGCCGGCGGAACGGATCGCCGCCCCCCAGGGGTTGACCAGCAGCGGGTCGACAATGGGCGCCGCCGGCGGGCTGGTGGGGTCGTTGGGGTCGTGGCGGTTGACGACCAGGTCACGTCGGACGTAGGCGTTCTCCGTTTCAGCACTGACCGGGGGGGCATACAAGGTCGCCCCGGACGTAACGACCACTACTGCGAGCAGGACTCGGATACACCACATCGGACACTCCCCCTTGTGCACGTAGGCTATTGCCAGACTTCATGAACCCCCTTCACTCTTACCCTCTCCCCATCCCAGCCTTAGTGCAGCACCGTGAAACCAGCCAGACCTATCAGGCTCACGGTATCGGAATATCTCCACAGTACTGCGTGCATGGTCAGGACTCCTGCCCGCAGTGTGCTTGACGCTCTCTTGCACGCCTGGCGTGCAAACGACCCGCTGAGGGCTGAGGACCGGAAGTGACGAACCGCGCAATGCTTCTCAGGAGCTGGCTGCCTGAAACCCAAGGCGGGTATCGTGGTGGCTGGCGGGTGGGGCATGTGAACATGGCC
>Ga0081538_10006191_pt1 | contig 10602 bp, 10 predicted proteins | sample TabmetS5T2R1_FD_71022 | JGI IMG/M metagenome (GOLD analysis project Ga0081538, IMG submission 71022) | Tabebuia heterophylla rhizosphere microbial communities from the University of Puerto Rico - S5T2R1 | ecosystem: Host-associated > Plants > Roots > Rhizosphere ...
GTTTGTCTCGGCGGGGGTGGTGGCGGCCGAAAGAAACATCTCGCAAAAACCGGATTTCGTCCGCCGTTTCATCCGCGGCGCTCTCAAGACATTCTACTTCATCAAGGCCAACGAGAAGGAAGTTGTCGCTCGGCTGGCCAAAGCGACGAAGTCTTCAGAGAGTGATGGGCTCGAACTCTATCGAACCGGAATCAAGCTTTTTTCGCAGGACGGAAGCATACCGCGAAGCCTCCAGGAGAGAATGGTCTCACTGCAGCGAAAGGTTCTCCAGGTAGAAAAAGAGATTGCGCCCGAGATCGTCTATGACTTCAGTTTTGTCCGCGCCGCCAACAAAGAGTTAGGCAAAGGAGAGTCACTATGAGCGCTCTGGATCAACCGCTTCTCATCGCCAATGTCAACTACCATGTCGGCCACTGGGTCGCCATTTACGTCGCCGAAGAACAAGGCTTCTTCAAAGAGGAAGGTCTTACGCGTTACGAGTACGAGCGCAGCGGGCTTTTGCCGGGCCCATCGGAGAGCCAAACCCTTGGACTCGCCATCAAGGAGCATGGCGTGGACATCGCTACCGCGGTCGACGCCGAATCGGCCATCTCTCAGAGAGTTCAAGGCGCCGATGTTTACATCGTCGGCGGTTGGCGCTACACGCCGTTTCTCAAATGGTATGGCTCGAAACACATCACCGATATCAGCAAGCTCCGCGGCGGCAAGATCGGCGTCCGGGAGATCTCAGCCGACGGCGGCGGGCTCGTCGAATTCTTCATCGAGGAGGCCCTGAGAGAGGCCGGCGTCGATCCCGAGACCGAAGTCGAACAGGTTCAAGATCCGGTGTTCGGCTACCGCAACAACCCGGCGCACATCGAAATGCTCCGCTCCGGAAAAGTCAACGCGATCACGTCCTCGCCGCCCTTCTCCGATCAACTCGAGAAGGAAGGTTATCCAGTCATCCTCGACCCGAACAAAGTTTTTCCCCGCCGTCCGGGCAAGGTTACCGTGGCTCCGCGAAAAACGATTGAACAGCGTGGCGACGATCTGAAGGCTTACTTCCGCGCCATCATCCGGACGTTTTGGTTCATGCGGGATGTAAAGAACTTCGAATATCTCCACGCCCTTGAAGCGCGGCTAAGAAAACTTACCCACAACGAAGACGAGCAGCGTCTCTTTATCGCTTCGGCGCCCGATCGGGTGGACAGCTGGGCACTGCCGATGGACGGCGGCATAGAACGCCAGGCACTCGATAGAATCATGCAAGAGATGGTCAAGCGAGGCAGGTTGAAACGTGCGCTCCCGGTCGGGGAAGTATTTAGAGACGACGCAGTGCGCGTTGCCTATCAGGAGATCAGCAACCGGGCAAAGCTCAAACCGGCCTTCGATACGGCCATGGCGGTTCTAGAGAAATATGGATTCTGAGCATCCGAAGAGGATCTAGCCTATGACTGGCAACCCGGCATCCGGAAGTCCGGTAGCTATTTAACACTCCGCTTTTTTCACCTTTTTTTGCTGGGGCTACCACCGTGACCCAACAAGTTACGCCTATGCGAGGCCGGGTGAAGAGTTTTTTATGTCCGCCGGCATCTACGTCGGTCACACCCAGATGGGAACAGCGGCATGTTCCTTGGAGTTCCGGGGCGCGCTGATCCTCGGTGGCTGCCTCGGTTCGGCGGCAGTGCTTTTGGTCGCCAAATATGCCCGCAGCTTAAGAACCATCGACGCTTAACAAAACGATAGGCAATAAAAGATTCTGGGGCACGCTAGCTTCAGCCTGAGGTGAGCCGTCTCTGGTGGAATCCCAAGCTCACGTGGAAGGATGCCAGAATTTATTCGACAGGTTGCGCGCACAGCACTGTAATAGTCGAGTCCGACCCATCCGCGAGAGAGGCGCCGAACGTAATATCAGTGAGGGGACACACTGATGAATGAATTTCTGTTGCTTGCGGTGGTCATGTTCTATGTCGCGGTCTCTTACAGACCGCGCAACCCCAAAACCCGCCAGCGTAAATCACGTCTGCTGAGTCGATGATGACTCGATGTTCACGAGCTGGGGGAACTTCTCGAGCATCGCTTCGCTAGGCATAGCTTTTAGCCTCAGACCCAATTCCTGCGACAGCATGATGGCGTTCGCCGGCGCATTGGCGCGGGCATGATTGTTGAAAAAGGCAAATCCCTTCTTAATCCCCGGCGTGTTCGTGGCGCCTGTGATACGCTCCGCGATTTTCTTGATCTCGTCGCGCGAATAGCAATAATCGTAGCGCTCCCACGACTCCTTGGGCCGCCACCACGTCTTCGCGTTGCGGCCGTGGGCGCGAAAATAAAATATCTCGCCGATGGCCGCGAAGTCCTGGCGGATGGAAGAGGCAAACTTCGGTTCGTCGATAAGCACCCCGCTCGCGCGATTGTCTTCCAGGAGCGCTCTGATCTCGGGGCTCTCGTTCCAGCTGTTGTGCCGAAGCTCGACCACCTTGGGATAATCGTAAAACGCTCGTAGGACCCGTTCGACTTTTTCCTGATTCTCCGGAGTGCAGTGGAATCCCGTCGGGTACTGCAAGAGTAGCGCCCCAAGTTTTCCAGCCTCAGCCAGAGGCTGAATCCCGCTGCGAAATTCATCTATGTCTTCTTGGGTTACCGGGTGCCACTGGTCTTCCGAGCTTTTTCGGCCAATTTTCATCGGATGCGTGAACTTTTGCCAAAGTTTTATCGCAAAGCTGAAATCGGTTGGCGTCTTATCCACCCAACTCTTAGCGACCGCCTGAGACGGCGGCCGATAAAAGGTAAAGTTGATCTCCACTGTATTGAAGATCTGAGAGTAATACTTTAGCTCATCGAAGCCTTTGACTTTCTTTTCGGGATAGAAGGCACCAAACCAACCCTGCGGCGGGAAACCGGGATACGAATAACCTGAAGTGCCGATTAAGAGAGGCTGATTCATAGCTGCTTAACGTCATCTCTCTTATCTATACTGGCGAATCTAAGCATAGACTCAATAGGGCAGGATAAAATAATTGCCGCGTATCTGGATCGAACACCCTAAAGAAAAACACCATCGGCTTAGTACTAATGGGCACCCAACTGGCGCCAGTTTCATGAGGCAATTCTGATGTGCAACTTTGTCACAGTTGGTCCAGATTGTGGCGGTTGAGGCCAAGCCTATCTATTTAAACTCTTCCGCCCGCTGTGTCCAATTGCCACATCTGCGTCATTGCATGGCAATCTCCGGAGTGAATCTCGTCTGTTCCACTCGCACCACGGACAGGGCACGGACATTGCTCTTTCCTTCTCCGGTCGAGGAGATCAACATGCTCAAACCCTATTTCATCGCCGCGGCTCTGGTATCGGCCTGGCTCGCTCTGGCACAGGGAGCGGAGCGAAAACCAAAGGAATGCGACGAAGCGACAGCCCTGGAAGGGATGCGCGAAAGCCGAATCGAAGCTGAATTCAGCCGGAGAGGTATTTTCGATCCGTTTGAAAAGATCAACCGTCGCGCCGAAATCGAAAGCGAAGTAGATAACCGTATTCGTATCGTCAAGGATATTTGCGAGAGGCTGTTAGAACAGTGACCGGAGCAAAGGAAATGATTCGATTCTTCGAAAAAAATAACGTGGTGTAGGATGCCGATCGTCGAAGCAGATCCCTGGCGCACCCAGTATTTCACCGCTGTTTCCTGCCCCGATAACGTCGTCGTTCCCACTGACGACGAGTTGGCCTACCAGTTGTTTCCCAAGCACCGTTGGATCTACAACAAGCTGCTCATCTGTGAAACGCAAGGACTGGACAATGCCCCTCACGATATTATGCCGCGGCAATTTCCCGCTTTCAGCAAACCGATCTACAATCTGCGCGGCATGGGCAGCGGCGGTAAAATTATCGAGTCACCCGAACAGTTCAGGGCCGAGCTACAGCCCGGGCATATGTGGATGCCGCTTCTCAGCGGCGAGCATGTGAGCAGCGATGCCGCCGTGGTAGACGGAGAGGCGGTGTGGTGGCGGCACACCGTCGGCAAAGTTTTAGAGCGGGGCACGTTTGACTACTGGGTTATTTTGCGGGAAGCGCGTCCCGAGATCGAATGGTATTGCGGCGATTGGCTGCGCCGCAACCTCAAAGGCTATACGGGCTGCGTGAACTTCGAGACCATTGGCGCCAAGATTATCGAGGCCCATCTGCGTTTTGCCGACCAGTGGCCCGATCTGTACGGTCCGGGTTGGATCGAGGCCGTCGTCAATCTCTACGCCAGCGGCCATTGGCGCTTTTGCGATGACGCGCGCCGAACCGGCTACAGCATCGTGCTGTTCGGGCCACATGGTCCTTACTACAAAAAACCCGATCATAGAGCGATGAGCGAGTTTCTCAGTTGGGAAGGCATTTCTAGCATCCAAATAACCTTTCACGACGATCGACCTCCGCAGATGCACTCCATGCCGCCGGGCGGCTTCAGACTCGCCATTATCAATTGCTGGAATGCCAAAATCGGATTCAAAGTCCGCGAGCAACTCGCCTTGATGTTCCAATCGAGCCCGCCGCCTACGCCGTTGCACCAACCCGAAAATCAAGTTCAAGATCTCGCTGAACTCTAGCCGCTGAAACGCATCATCCGCCTCGTTGCGGCGCGAAAATTTCCAGATTGAACCTCCTAAAATCGGGTATAATGGCGCGCAAATAGAGCGCCATGAAGACCATCGATCGGTTTCCCCACGCCGTCCACGTCATTGAAAACTGCTGGATCCCGATGTCGGACGGGTGCCGCCTTGCCGCGCGCATCTGGCTGCCGGTCGACGCGCAGATGAACCCCGTACCAGCCATCTTGGAATACATCCCTTACCGCAAGCGCGATTTCACGCGCGCGCGCGACGAGCCCATGCATTACTACTTCGCCGGTCATGGATATGCCGCGGTGCGCGTCGACCTCAGAGGTTCGGGCGATTCGGACGGCCTCTTGCTCGACGAATATTTGCAACAGGAGCACGACGACGCTTTGGAAGCGATCCGCTGGATCGCGCAGCAGCCGTGGTGCAGCGGCACGGTCGGGATGATGGGCAAATCCTGGGGCGGATTCAATTCCTTACAAGTGGCAGCGCGGCGCCCGTCCGAACTCAAGGCGATCGTCACCGTCTGCTCCACGGATGATCGTTACGCCGACGACGTGCACTACATGGGCGGTTGCCTGCTGAACGAAAACCTAACCTGGGGCTCGGTGCTGATGAGCTACAACGCCTATCCACCGGATCCTGAACTCGTCGGCGAGCGCTGGCGCGCGATGTGGCGCGACCGGCTGGAACACGCGGTATTTTTTCCTGAGGTGTGGCTCGAACATGCCCGCCGCGATGATTACTGGAAGCACGGCTCCGTGTGCGAAGATTACGACGCCATCACATGCCCGGTATACGCTATCGGCGGTTGGGCCGACGCCTACAGCAACGCGATTCCCCGGTTATTAGCCGGGCTCAAAGCCCCGCGCAAAGGCCTCATCGGACCTTGGGCCCATCTCTATCCGCACGATGGCGTGCCTGGTCCAGCCATCGGATTCCTCCAAGAAGCGCTGCGCTGGTGGGATCACTGGTTGAAAGGTATCGACACGGGAATGATGGCTGAGCCGATGCTGCGAGTCTGGATGCAGGAGAGCGTCCCACCGAAACCGTTTTACAAAAATCGCCCGGGCCGCTGGGTCGCGGAATCCCAATGGCCGTCACCACGCATTACCCGCAAACGTCATTGGCTGGATGCGGGCCGGCTGAGCCACGCCCCGGCTACGAAGGCACAACTCGATTTTCACTCCCCGCAAACGACCGGACTCGGCGCAGGTGAATGGTGCGGCTTCGGCGCGCCCGGCGAAGCGCCACTGGACCAGCGCGGCGACGACGGTTGTTCGTTGACCTTCGACTCCGAGCCGCTGCAGGAGAGAACGGAAATCCTGGGCGCCCCGGTGGTGACGCTCGAGGTTGCAGCCGACCAGCCCGTGGCACTGATCGCCGTCCGCTTGAACGATGTCGCCCGTGGCGGCGCATCCACCCGGGTCACCTATGGACTGCTAAACCTCACGCATCGTCACGGCCACGAGCAGCCTGAGCCTCTCGAGCCCGGCAAGCGCTACCTGGTAAGAGTCACGATGAACGATGTCGCGCATGCCTTCGCTGCGGGCCACAAACTTCGCCTGGCGATTTCCACGAGTTACTGGCCGATCGTTTGGCCGGCCCCGCAGCCCGTGACGGTAAGCCTCTTCACCGACGAAAGCTTTTTGGATCTTCCAGTGCGACCGCCAGACCCAACAGACGACGCGCTCAGGCCATTCGAACCGCCGGAGCGCGCGGCAGCAGAAACAACCGAGCTTCGGCCTCCGCCTTTGAAACGGATCATCGAGCGTGATCGCACGACTAACGAGACGATCTACACCGTCTCCAGCGGTCGTGGCGACCTGGACAGCGCAAAACTGACGCGTATCAAGGCGATCGGCCTGGAGGTCGGCCACACCATGCTCAAACGTTTTCGCATCGGCGAAGAGGAGCCGGGTCGGGCCCAGGCGGAGATTATTCAGAAAACCTGGTTTCGCCGCGGCGCGTGGAACACCCGCGTCGAGACTCACTCCCGTTTCTCTTCCAGCCCTGACGATTTCCAGCTCGAAGCAGAACTTAAGGCCTATGAAGGCGATGCGCTGATCTTCACCCGCACCTGGAGCCGCCGCATCAAACGCGACCTTGTCTGATCGCTAGCCCAATTATTCACCGTACGAAGGAAAGGCATCACACACTGTAAACCGAGGAGCAAGCCTCGGAGTGAGCGGGCACCCTAAGGCATGTCCAATTGCAAATCGCAAATTGCAAAATGGAAATCTGAGATTTGGAATCTGAGATTCCGAGCAAAGCGAGGAAGTGGTACAGGCCCATTTCCGCCGGAGGCGGATCAGCCTCTGGCTGAGCCGTCGCGATCGGAGAGGCTTGCTCCTCGGTGGCGGTGCTCCATGAATAATCGAGGCTACGGGTCAGGGCTTCCTCCCAAGATTTTCGCAGCGAAAGCGTAAATATACTGCGTGCCCATGTTGACCACCACCACGCGGAACAAGTGGAAAGCGACCACCAGCGGCACGCTGATCTGTAGCGCTTGCGCAGTGATGGTCATCTCCGCCAGGCCGCCCGGCGCCGTGGCGATAATCATCGTCGCCAAAGGAAGATCGAAGATCAAAGCGAGAACCACGGCGACCGCCGCGGAAGCGATCAGGATGAAGAACGAGTTAAGCAGCGCAAACGGAATAAACAGCCGGTAGCGGACGAAGAAGGCGCGCTCGTAGCGCGCGCCTAACACCAGGCCGAACATGAGTTGGGCGAACTCCGTCATCCAGCTCGGTACGGCGGAAAGCTGGACACCGCTCACCGTCAGCGCCGCGCCGAAAAAAATCGGCGCCAGCAGGTAGCCGTTTTGCAGCCGGAGACGCTCCGAAAATTCGCCCAGCACAAAACCGAAGGCCAACCACGGCGCCAATATCGAGTAATCGAGCGGTACATTCGGTCGATACGGAGTTGCTTCAAGCGGGAATCCGCCATAGGTCAACGCGAGCGGGATCAGGATGATGAGGATGGAGACACGCAGGCTATGAGCCACCGCCACCGGCGCGATCTGTGCGCCGTAGCGCTCTGCCAGCACAGCCATCGCCATGGCGCCTCCCGGGATCGAGGCGAAAAAAGTAGACTTGCCTTCTAGGCCCGAGGCGCGGCTCAAGGTCAGCGCGCCGAGACCGCCGACGAAGAAGACTGAAACGGTTGCCGCTGCGATGGCGGGTAGGTTGGCTGCCAACGCCGCCACCACGGTCGGCGTGAAATAGAGGGAAACCGCCGAACCGAGAACCACCTGTCCGATTTGACGAGCATAGGGAGGTGAATGCACGCGCACGCCCGTCAAGTTAAGAACGGCGACAGCAATCATCGGCCCGATCATCCAAGGAATTGGAATGTGGAGAAGATCGAACAGGTAACCCGCCGGGACCCCCACGGCGAGCGCCTTGAGAACGGCCGGCATCCGCCCCCGGACATTGCTGAATTCGCTCATTGATATTTGATAGCAATCTCCGTTGCGGTTAGATCGAGGGATCTGCGGCCGGTCCGGAAAAATTTCTGCGAGTCACGTTAGAATAGTGAACAATCCGGTGTTACGCAACGCTTTATTCTCAAGGACGATCACCGGATCGAACAGCGATCGTGACTGATAGTTTTTTCTTGACACCCAACGGGACGCTCACCTAGTCTCCTGGTACATTCTGTCCCGTGGAGGAAATATGGCGCGATGGACAAACTTAGCGGAGCCAGCTCTCGGCGCACTTCTCGCTATTCTTGGTCATTTGCCGTTCGCATTCGAGCTTTGCGCCGGTGAGCCGCCAAGTCTTCGCGGCGTCTATAACGCTCTCGGCGGAACGATGACGCCTGCCTGGGTCGCCCAAGAACTCGGGCTCTTTACGAAACACGGGCTGCAGCACAGCCTCAACTATCTAGCGGCCACTACCGCAATACAGGCGATCGTTGGCGGAACCGAGGAAATCGGGCTGGTGGGAAATCAGGGGATCGATGTCGCTCTCGAAGGTGCCGATACCGTTTACATCGCCAACACGGCGTCGCGATTTATTTTCCGTCTGTACGGCGAACCTTCTATTAAAACCGTAGCGGACCTGAAAGGGAAAACCCTCGCCGTGACCCAGCCGGCCGCTTCGACGGACTACGCCAGCCGCATGTTGTTGCGAAGGTACGGATTGGTGCCCGACAAGGATGTGAAAATTCTTTATGCCGGCAGCTCACCAGCCATCTTAACTACCCTGAAGGCAGGCAACGCCGCAGCCGGGCTCATGAACGCCCCGGTTATATTCCAGGCTGAAGAATTGGGCTTCAAGCAGATCCTCAACGTTACCGAACTTAATATTCCTTTCATTTTTGTGGGGGTCGTGACCAGCCGCAAGGTCCTCCAGCAGAAGCCCGACGCGATAACCCGTTACCTCAGAGGCTATACCGAAGCAATCTCTATCATCGGGCGCGATCAAGAGACGGCCATGAAAGTGATGTCGAAATTCATGAAGACCGACAACCGGAAAACACTCGAAGCGGTTTACGAGGAGCACGCGCCGGTTTTTCAGCGGCTGCCGCTGATGACTAAAGAAGAAGTTCAAGCCGTCTTAGACGTGGCGAAAAGCCCCAAAGCGGCGCAAGTAAAACCGGAGGACTTTTTCGATAATTCGTTCTTGCAAAAGCTGGAAGCCTCCGGCTTCATTAATTCTCTCTATGCCCGCTAGTGATTTATGTTCCTCACACGGAGACGGGAGAAGCCAGGTGGATGATGGAGTCGAGTGGCTTGTTTTTTTGTGGCAAAACCCGCAAAGAGTTTCCCAGCAGCTCTAGCGCGATGCGCTAGCCGGGCGGTCCGGCACCACGTTGGTTACCGCGGGGGATTTTTCCAATACCTGCAGCGCATCCAAACCGACGCGGAGCGCGATACCGGGTATGCTACGATATAGGCGCATGACCTTGAACTGGGTGCCACCCAGTTCCGCCAAGACATAGCTTTGGGCGCTCAAGATCGCGTTTCTCTGAACCATCTTGAGATCCTCGCTCAGCTGATCTTCGCGCTGCCAGGGTGTTCGTAATCCCGCCAACACCAGCACGGTGCCATCGCTTGCCGCGCGCTTGAAGAGTTGCCACGGTACTTTCTCCGACGGCACCGCCTCCGCATCTAGCGAACGGTCGAGCAACACGTTGGTCACGTTCGGCGAGCGCGCCAACTCCGCGAGCACATCAGCGCCGGCCTCCAAGGCGATGCCCGGGATTCGATCGTAGCGGCGAATGACCTTATAAGACCTTCCCTCCAACTCGGTCAAAAGATCCTTCTGAATGGAAGCGATCGCCTCACGCTGGGCGCGCGTCTCGTCTTCACTCAGACGTGATTCCATTTGCCATGGCACGTTCAAACCCACAAGTACTAACACCGTCCCATGGGCGGCCGCGTGGTCGATAACTTCTGGGGGAATCTTCCCACCTGCTTGCGCCATCGCCGCACTCTTGCCGAGGAATAGCAGAGCGACAAGACAACTCGCCTTTAACCAGGACGTTTTTCGGAAGGACACTTTCGTAACCATCGCTCAACCAAGACCAGATGAAACGTAGAGTTACGGGTGAGAAGCTAAACCGTTCCTTGCCCCTAAATCCATCCTAGACTTTTCGCCGGTTGATGTCCAGAAATTTTTCTGTGCATGTCGATCCAAAATACCACTAGCTCCGGTCTTCACTTTCTGATATTCACCCCGTCTTAAAGGGCATTCAGCCCCGGAACCTTGGTAGAGGGTTTAGATGATGAAGCGGATAGCATCGGTTTTGGTTTGGCTGGTATCCTTCGTTTTGCCGTGCGCTGCTCTGGCTGCAGACCGGCTCTTGGGCATCCACTCTGCCCGTGTCATGTCCCAATCTATGCCGTGGATCGCCGAGGAGGCGGGACTCTTTCGGAAATACGATCTCGAGTTCCCGCTGGTTTACATTGGTTCTTCGCCACTGGCGACCGCAGCGATGCTCGGTGGCGACGGCGAGCTGCTGATGGACGGTGGGTTGGGCATCGTGCGTGCTTATGTCCAGGGAACTACCGAGCTTGTCT
>Ga0081538_10006192_pt1 | contig 10602 bp, 9 predicted proteins | sample TabmetS5T2R1_FD_71022 | JGI IMG/M metagenome (GOLD analysis project Ga0081538, IMG submission 71022) | Tabebuia heterophylla rhizosphere microbial communities from the University of Puerto Rico - S5T2R1 | ecosystem: Host-associated > Plants > Roots > Rhizosphere ...
CGGCGGCAGCACCCGCCCGGCCAGCCCGGGCCGGCGCCGGCCGCCGGGCGCCGGCGGCTCCTCGGGCAGCGGCGGCGCCGCCCGGGGGTCGGTCCTGGCCGGCACGGTCATGAGACCTCGCCGAGGGTCATGCCCAGGCGCTCCAGGAGCAGCTGCTTGCGCTCGACGAACGGCTCGCTGGTGATCAGCTCGTAGGCCCACGGGCGGGGGAGGGCGACCTCCAGCGACAGCACCACCCGGCCCGGGGCTGAGCACGTACACCCGGTCGGACAGGAACAGGGCCTCGTCGACGTCGTGGGTGATCAGCAGGATGGTCTTGCGGTGCTGCTCCCAGACCTCGACCAGCCACTGCTGCATGCCCGCCCGGGTGCTGGCTCACCTGGGCGGTCAGGTCCTGCTGGGTGGGTTGAAGGACACCCTGGTCACCCGGAAGCCGCCCTGCCCGCCCAGGTCCTGGATGAGCTGCCGGCGACCCGTGCCTCCCTGGTTGGCGCCGTTGAGGACGCCGACCGACCGCACCGACTGTCCGCCGACGACCCCGAGGGCCGAGTAGAACGACTCGCCCAGGGTCCGGTCGGTGGGGCCGGTGCCGAGGAACCAATCGCGGCCGGACTGTCAGGAACTCGGCCGAGGCGTCGCCTTCAGGAACGGCAACGCCCGGCCACTCCGAGCGCTGGGCGGCCTGGTTGGTCACGTTGGCGTGGTAGGCGCCCACCAGCCCGACCACCCGCTCGGCGGTGACCAGGCGGCCGGCCTCGCTGGCCCCGCGGGCGGGGTCGCCGCGGGTGTTGCCCTGGACGATGGGACCTTGGGGCTGCCCAGGCGGGCCAGACCGTCGGGGCCGATGCCGGCCAGCGACACCTCACCCTCCTCGCCGTTGAGGAAGATGGCGGCCAGCTGGGCGCCGCGCAGCGATTCGGTGCCCACCGCCTTGTCGCCTCCGCTGAGGGGCGAGGACGCCGATGCGGACCTCGCCGACCGAAGTCGTCTCCTTCGACAGGGACTCGGATATCCCGCCCGGACGAGCGTGACCCAGGACGTGTGCTCGGACTGCGCTACTGGCGCGTCCGCTCCAAGCTGATCGCCGTCCTGGTCATCCCCGCGGTTGCGTTCCTGATCGTGGCCAGCTTCGGCATCGGCTCCACGGTCCGTAACGCTCGCCGGGCGGTGCTGGACGAGCGGGTCCGGATCGCCCGAAAGCTGCATGATGTGGTCGCCCACCACGTGAGCGCGATGGCCATCCAGGCCGGGTGGCCCGCCGGCTGTTGGACCGCGACCCCACAGAGGCCGTGGCCGCCATCGGGTCGGTCGAGACGGCCAGCCGCCAGGCCATCGCCGACCTGCAACAGCTGGTCGGGGTCCTGCGTCGCCAGGATGAGGGTGACGACCTGGCTCCCCAACCCAGCCTGCAGCGGCTCCCCGAGCCGGTCGAGCAGATGCGCCAGGCCGGGCTCCGGGTCGAGCTGACCCAGCACGCCAGCCGCGGGAGCTGCCGCCGGGGTGGAGTTGTCGGCCTACCGGATCAGCCAAGAGGCCCTGACCAATGCTGGTGTCACCGTCCGCTACTACGACGGGGCGGTCCAAGTCGAGCTGGTCGACGACGGCCAGGGGCCGCCCCCGCGGGTCCCAGGATCAGCTGGCCATCCGCTCGGCGTCCTTCGCCCGGACCTTGCGGCCACCAACCAGCTCTGACCCCGATTCGGCCGCGTCGTCCGAGGGGGCCAGCACCGACGCCAACGGTCAAGCCCATCGCCAGCGCACGGCCGCCCTGTGGTCGCCAACCGACGGGCCGAGACCACCACCCACTGGGTGAGCGACAAGACCGACGCCGACATCCCGCCGTTCCGGTCACCAAGTGGCGGGTGGGCGGTTTCCTTCAACGGGGTCATCGCCAATGACGACCGCCTCCGCGCCGAGCTCGGCATCCATGACGCGCCAACCCAGATCGACGCCTGGACCATCGGCGTGCTGGACGCCCTCGGCTGGGACGAAGGCATTCGCCGGCTCGAAGGGTCTATCGCGATCGTGGCTGCCAACCGGTCCCACCCAGGCCGGCTGTGGGTGGCCTGCAACTACCAACCCCCTTTACGAGCGGGGCGCGCCGGATCAGCGGCTGCTGGAGGTGGCCAGCCAGGCTACCTACCTAGACCATGGGAGCCTGGCCGACCGGCTGGTGCGGCCCGCCGCCTTCCAGATTCTGCCGTACTTGATCGGCTGGGTTGAGCTTGAGGATCTGTCGCTTGCGAGCCTGTATCCCCCGATTCCGCCGGAAGAGGACAAGGTCCTGGCCATCTGCTCATCGGGAATGGACAGCACCACCGCCGCCGCCTACCACCTGCGCCGCGGTCAGCAAGTCACGCTGCTCCACTTTGATATTGGCCAGCGGGCCGCCGAACGTGAGCAGGAAGCAGTGCACGAGATCGCCGAGGCGCTCGGCGTCCCAGTCAAGGTCATCACCACCGACCTGTGGAAGCAGTTCTACAGCCGCTCGACCTTGATCGATCGAACCAGGCCGGTCCGTACCGGCCACTACGGTCAAGACGGAGCGGAGCTGCACCACGACTGGGTCGACTTCCGCAACACCCTGTTGCTCGCGATGGCGGGCGGTCAGGCCGACGCGCAGGGCTTCCACACCATCTGCCTGGGCACCAACCTCGCCGAGTCGCAGGCCTACGCGGACAACGTCGAGGAGCTGCCGCGCCGGTTCGGGGAGTTGCTGCCGTGGGGGATGCGGCCCTACCACCAAGTGGTCGTCAGCCGCCCGGTCGGCACCCTCATGAAGGCAGAGATCATCCAGCTCGGCGACGAACTTGAAGTCCCCTGGAAGCGCACCTACAGCTGCTATGTCGGCCGCCGGCGGCATTGCGGCGTCTGCGCGAGCTGCTAGAACCGGCGACGCGCCTTCGCCCAGGCCGGCCGCCCCGACCCCACCGAGTACGAGGTCGCCCCCGCCGGCGAGTCGCTCGCCGTCCTGCCCAACTGACGGATATCCGCCACTCATCGAGCCAGGCCAGGAACGGACTGATCGGTCTGTGCCGGCCTAATCAGTGGGCTATAGTCGACTACTGAAGGGACGGCCGAATTCAGGAGCGCCAGCGTGCCGCAACCGGCTACGGGTCGTGGCGGCACCGTTTCGTCCACGGCGCCTCGGCGGCCGGTCACCCCCACCGGCTCGTTGGGCCATCGAGCCTGATTCCCCCGGAATCCTTGTCGCTGTTGGACGGGTCGCGATGATGACCGGTCCCGTGAGCGCGACCCCGGTGGAGGCAGCCCCGGGCATGCGCCTTCATCTCGCCTACCACGGCCGCTATGACATCGACCCGATCAGACTGCTTGATCAGCTCCCCCGACCCTGGAGCTGTTCGCCGCCGCCGGAACCACTGGTGCCGCCGGACGCGGCGAGCGGCTCCCGCTGGACGGCTATGGCCTGTGGCTGCGCGACCTTGAGCGCCGATCCGTGGTCTATGCCAACCTGCTGGTGCCCGGCGACCCAGAGGCCACCTGGCAGCATCAGCGCCGCTTGGAGGCCTGGGGCCTGTGCCCCATCCCGGTGGTGGAGGTCGCCCACGACCACCGGGAGCTTGCCCGCTATCTGGAGGCCGGCTACCACCACATCGCCCTGAGCCGACCACCAGATCCCCGCCACACCCGCTGGGACCTTGACACCGCCTTGCCGTGGCTGCGTCGCGGGTTCCGGATGGCCGGTGCTGGCGTCGGCTTCCATCTGCTGGAGGCCACGAGTTGGGCGCTGGTGGCGGCGTTGCCCTGGTACTCCGCTGATGTCCACGGGTGGACCGATGCCCTGGGACGCGAGGAGTTGGTGTGGTTCGACCCAGGGCAGGGCTGCTTTCGGCAGATGGCGATGGCTAGGTCGGCTCGGTGGCGAATCCTGGGCCTTGACGATCCCGACTCGGTGCTGATGTGTCTATGAGCGGCGGGCAGTGCTGGCCGGGCTGGCCGCCGAGGCCTGGCAGGCGGCCGAAACCTGGCTCGGCGGCGAGTTCGGCCCCGTTACCATCGCTGGCAATGACCAGACCGGGCCGCGGCTGTACCTGGAGTCGCTGACTGGTGTGCAGCTGGCCCCCATCGCGGGTTCGGCCATCTCGCCACGCTGGCCGACCTTCCAACCAGGCCCGGCGGCCACGACGCCACCTGACTCTCTGGGGTCGCCAACGCCGCCGGGCCGAGCTGACGACCGCGAGCCACAGGACGGGACGTCGGGCTAAGCGAGCATGAGCCGGTCAGCTCCAGGGGCGGCGCGGCTGCCCCGACACCTGCCGCGCGCCCTCCCGGTCGTGCACCCAGCTGGGACGCTGCTCCAGGAAGGCGAGATCCGCCGCGGCGGGGTCCTCGGCAGCTCGGATACGCTCGGCCTCCTCGTCGTCGAGCCTGGTGAACCACGACGTGAGATCGTCGGGGCCGTCGAAGGTCACGTACTCCGAGAAGCGGTAGAACCACGGGGCCTGGCAGCGCGTGCAACGCATGAGGGCTTCGGCATCATGGCTGACCTGGTAGAGGGGCCGGACCACCTCGAGCGTCGGCTGCTCACAGCAGTCCAGATAGTCAGTACGCACGCTGGCTCCTGTCCTTGCCACGCCGCTGCGATTCTTGCACGGTGGCTCGACGAGGCCTCGGTGGACAGTACGGGTTGGGTGCTGTTCCGGGGCTGCTGTGTACGCACCCGGTTCCTGCGGAATCGGGTGGGCGGCTCGGCGTCGGTTCTGAGTGATTGTAATGACGCACGGTAGGCTGGCTGGCCATGGGGACGAAACGCGCGCCTGCGGTACGGCTGTGCGTGGCCTGCGGGCAGCTGAAGTCAGCCAAGCACTTTGCGCCGGGTCGATTAAAGTGCCTGGCCTGCCAGCAGACGGGGAGGAAGCGCAGGCGGCGCGCTCGGACGCCGCATGCCCCTCGTGCTTCGCTGCACGCCCGGGCACGAGACCAGGCGCTGCGGCGCCTAGGGCGCGAGCACCTAGCCGCGTACCGGGCGCACTACCGGGCGGAGCGGCGTGCGATACCGAGCACCGTTCCGACGGACCTGGCCCGCAAGCGGGCCGTCAGCCGTGCGCTCCGGGCGGTGGAGAAACAGCATCGCCCACGCTATGACGAGCTGTACCAGCAGGAGCTGAGACAAGCTCGATCGCGACGGCAGCTGCGGCCCCCTGGCCGTCCGGCGGGTACCCGTGACCGGCTCACGACTAGAGCAGGACCGGCGTGGACCTGGCGGCCGGATGGGGCTGGCGGCGGCCCGTCTCGCCAAGGAGCGGAGGGGGCGAGGCGGCGGGCCGACCTGGAGGCGGTCCGCGAGCGTGCGGCCGAACTGTTTGCCGAAGGTCGCTCGGCGGCCACCGTCGCCGAGGACCTTCGTGTGGCCAGACAGACGGCGACCAAATGGCGGGCGCGCTGGCGATCCGGTGGTGCCGCAGCATTGCGGAACCGAAGGGTTGGTCGACTGCCGGCGGTTCCCGATAGTCAGGTGTCGGCGATCGAGCAGGCCCTACTGGCGGGGGCGGTAGCTCACGGCTTTGACAGCGACGGGTGGACCTCTGCGCGGGTGGCGGTGGTCGTTCAGCGAATCACCGGCGCGCAGGTTGGCCGTAGCACAGTGCGGTTGCTGCTGCGGGAACGGCTCGGCTGGTGCTACCAGCCGGCATCATCGGGCGTGACCGCGCATCCCCTGCCGGCGCCGGTATCCGCGACCGATTCCCTCGCTGCGGCCGCCGCGGCCGCGCTGGTGAACCCGGGGAAAGATGAACCCGGGATCAGCGACACCGCTCTGGCCGAGCGGCTCGGGGTCGGCGGCCGAACCATCCAGCGCGACATCCAGGCTCTCCAGGCGCAGGGCATCCAGCGCCGCCGGCGTCGAAGCGACCGGACCCGGCTGGTGTACGCGGGCATCTACCGGCGGTTCATCGCCTGGCTGACCGACGGGCTCGGTCGGCTCCCGACCGGGGAGGACCTCAGCGACGATGTCCTCGTCCGCTGGATCGCTCAGCGGGCAAGGGTCGGCGGGCGCGGTGGCCGGGGACTGTCGTCGGCGTCGCTGCGGCAGGAATGCACTGCCCTGCGCCAACTTGTCCGCCAGGCCGGCCGTCCGGAGCTGGCCGCCAGCCTGCGCACCTTCCGGAAGCAGGCACCTTCGCCGGCGACCATCTCACCCGCCCAGTACGAGCGGCTGCTGCTTGAGCCCGACCTGACGACTCGGGTCGGCGTCCGCGACCGGGCCATCCTGCGGCTGCTGGGCGACGTGGGCCTGCGTCCCAGCGAGGTGTGCGCCCTGAAGTTGGGGGACATCATCTGGAGTGGCGACGGCCAAGTGCCCGCACAGCTTAAGGTGGCCTGGGGCAAGGGGCGGATTGTCCAGCTCACCGTCCAGGCGGCCGCCGCGCTGGCCGGCTGGCTCCTACAGCATCCGAACTAGCAACCTGACGAAAGGGGCTGGGAGCTGCCGGGGGAGGCGCCACTGTTCGTCGCGCTCGGACCGCCGAACCCCCTCAGGCGGGCAATCACCGAGACCGGTCCGCTTACCCGGGTCCTGCGGTATGCCCAGCAGGCCGGGATCCCGGCGCACCTGCGCTACCCCTCTTTGCTGCGTCACTTCTGGGCGACCCAGCAGGCCGCCCGCGGGACCACACCGGCCGAGCTACAGGCTCAGGGATGCGGCACTCAGCGAGGGTCGACCATCAAGAAAACAAAAGTGGCCTCCCTGGCCGAGCCCCGGTCGAGCAGTAGCCTGCCGTGAAGCACCTAACCCACCGGTTCAGCTACCCGGAGCTCAGCGGGGAAGACGACCCGGAACGCGTCCCCCACTCGCTGCTCGACCACGCCGTTGGCGGCCACGTTCTGCCGGGAGGCGTCGAAGCGGACCCCGCTCCAGGGCATGATCGTCTCGCGGCCGGGGATGTCCAGGTTGAGCAGCGCCGCCCGCACCCGCTGGGGGTCGGTCGAGCCGGCGTTGTCGATCGCCTCGGCAAGCATCAGCACCGCGGTGAAGGTCCCGGCCGCGGTCTCGGTCATCGGCTGGTTGAAGCGCTGCTCGTACCGCTCCATCACCGCCTTGGCGATGCCGCTACGCCCGGCGATCCGGGGTGACCAGGCGGTGCTGTAGAACACGCCCTCGCCGGCCGTGCCGGCGGCCTGTAGCATCCTCGGCTCGGAGAACGCGTCGCCGAACGCGAAGATCTGCGGCGGCCGGTAGCCCATGGTCTCCATGGTCTTGAGGACCCGCACGGTGTCGCTGGCGGTCGGGGTCATGATGAACAGTCCCTCGGCCTTCTCCACGTCGCGCATTTCCTCGAGCTCCGGGACGAGGTTCGGCTTGCCCGGGGCGAAACTAACCATGCCGTGCTCTTCGTAGCCGGCCTCGGGGGCGAGGTTGTGGAGCACGTCGTGCAGGGTCTCACCGGCCGGGTCGCTGGTGTACAGCTGGCCGATGCGCTTGGGTGGGATGTTCTGCTGCAGAAGGGTGGAGTACATCGCCTCCCCGAGCATCCGGTCCGTCGGCCCGGTCCGGAAGAACCAGTTCAGGCCGCGCTGGGTCAGGTAGCCGGCCGGGCTGTCGCCGTTGACAAAGGGGAGCCCCCGCCGCTCGGTCCGCTGGCTGGCCGCCTCGGTCACGGCCGCGTCGTAGGCGCCGACCAGCCCCACCACCCGCTCCTGGGCGACCAGGCGGGCCGCCTCGGCGGCGCCGACCTCGGGGCTGCTCTTGGTGTCGCCGGCGACGAGGGTGAACTTGGCCCCGCCCAGCCCGGCCAGCCCCTCGCTCCCGGCCCCGGCCAGCGACGCCGCCTCCCCCTCCTCCCCGTTGACCAGGGCGGCTGCCAGCTCGGCGCCATGCAGCGCCTCGGCGCCGGCGGCGGCGCTCGCTCCCGACCTGGGCACCAGGACGCCGATGCGGACCTCGCTCACCGAGGCGGACTCACTCTCCGGCTCCGATGCCGTGCAGGCGGCGACCGACAGGACGGCGGCCAGCACCATCCCGGACAATAAGCGCATCCTCATCATCTTCCCAAAACTCCCAGGTCGGAACGGTTGCGGGCGGACCCGTCAGTATATAGTCCGGCTGGTAACCGGCATCTTGCGAGAGAGGTCGTGAACCCCCCGTATGGACACAACGTCTCCGCCAGCAAGCGGCTCCGGTCGGTCGATCGGACTGCGCAACTGGCGTGTCCGCTCCAAGCTGATCGCCGTCCTGGTCATCCCGGCGGTCGCCTTCCTGGTGCTGGCCAGCTTCGGCATCGGCGCCCTGGTCGGCAACGCCCAGGCCTTCGAGGACGGCCGCAAGCTGGCCGAGCTCGGCCGGCAGGTGACGGCGCTGGTGCATGAGCTGCAGGCCGAACGTGACCTCAGCGTCGCCTTCACCGCCACCGCCGACAAAGGGGTCCGCAACGCGCTGGACGCGCAGCAACCGCGGGTCAACCAGGCCGTCGTCGCCTATCGGGAGGCCCAGGCGCCGCTGGAGGACGAGCTCGGGGAGGGCGTGCAGGGCCACTTCGACGCGGCCCGGGTGGGGCTGGAGGACCTGGCCGCACTGCGGGAGTCGGCGCGGGCCTCCTCGCTCACCGGGCGCGCCATCTCGGCCGAGTACTCCCGGATCATCGACCATCTGCTGGCCGTGAACGGCGAGATCGCCGCGCCGGGTGGGGATGAGGATCTCTCGCAGTCGGTGCGGGCCTTCACCGACCTGTCGCGGGCCAAGGAGGTCACCTCCCAGGTGCGCGGCGTCCTGTATGCCCTGTCGTTCCGGGACGACTTCGAGTTCGGCGGCTTCCAGGAGTTCTCCGGGCTGCTGGCCCGCCAACAGGCCGCCTTCGACCAGTTCCAGGCCGACGCCAACGATGCCCAGCGGAGGCTCTTCGCCGATGTCGCGGGGCAGGCGGTGCTCCAGGTCGACCGCATCCAGCAGGAGACGATCCGCCAGCAGTCCGGGGAGGACATCGACGGCCCCCAGTGGCTGGCCGCCAGCACGACCAGCCTGGAGCTGCTGCGCAGTGTCGAGTCCCAGCTGCTCGACGGGGTCATCGGCCAGAGCGGGGACCTCAGCTCGACCGCCCAGCGCGACGCCCTGCGCAACGCCCTGATCATCGCGGCCATCCTGGGCATCGCCCTGCTGGCCCTGCTGGTGGTGGCCCGGTCCATGGCCCAGCCGCTGCAGCGGCTGCGGGCCCGGGCGATCGAGATCGCCGAGCGCCGCCTCCCGGAGGCCGTCCAGCGGCTGCGGACCACCGAGACCGGCGACCTCGATGTCCAGGTGGAACCGATCGGGATCAACTCGAGGGACGAGATCGGCCAGGTCGCCCAGGCCGTCGACGACATCCAGGAGGTGGCGGTCCGACTGGCCACCGAGCAGGCCGCTCTGCGCCGGTCCATCGGCGACATGTTCACCAACCTGGCCCGCCGCTCCCAGACCCTGATCGATCGCCAGCTGGAGCTGATCGACGACCTGGAGCGCAACGAGACCGACTCCGAGACGCTGGGGGCCCTGTTCCGCCTCGACCACCTGGCCACCCGTATGCGCCGCAACGCCGAGGACCTGATCGTGCTCTCGGGCGCCGAGACCGGGCGCCACTGGGCGCAGCAGATGACCGTGGTCGACGTGGTCCGGGCGGCCGCGGCCGAGGTCGAGGAGTACCAGCGGGTCGAGCTGCTCCCCCTGGCCGACCTGGAGGTCGCCGGCCACGTGGCCGTGGACGTCATCCACCTGCTGGCCGAGCTGGTCGAGAACGCGACGGCGTTCTCTCCGCCCAACACCAGGGTGCAGATCGCCGGCCAGGCGGTGCCGCACGGCTATGTGATCGAGGTCGAGGACCGCGGCCTCGGGATGAGCGACGAGGAGCTGATCCAGGCCAACGAGCGGCTGGCCAACCCGCCGGAGATCGACTTCGCCCTGTCGCGGGTGCTGGGCCTGTATGTGGTTGGCCGGCTGAGCAAGCGCCACAACATCAAGGTCCAGCTGCGCCACTCCTGGTACGGCGGGGTGACGGCGCTAGTCTTGCTGCCCAACGCCCTGCTGGTCTGGCCCCCGGCACCGCAGGTAGTAGCGGCGGAACCCGCTGCCGCGACCGGGGTCCAGGGTCGGGCGGAGCTCCCGGCGCCGGAGCGCCGGGCGCCGAACGGGCTGGCCGAGCCAGCAGGTGGGCCGCCGCCGGGCGACCCCACGCCGATCTTCGAGGCGGCCCGCTCCGATTGGTTCGTGACCGAGCCGTCCGAGCCGCCGCACCGGCTGCACCGCCAACGCGGCCCTGGGAACGGCGATGGCCGCCCGGCCTCCCAGCCAGCGCCGGGACCCCCGCCACCGTCGACCCCAACGGAGGTGCGGGCCTACCCGACGGCCCAGCCTCCACCACCATCGCCCCCGGAGCCGCCGCCGTCCCGGCCCGAGCCGGTCCAGGCCGCCGACGAGCAGCCCCCGCTGTATCGGGCCGAACGGGCCCGGCTACGGGACGACACCCCGCCGCCATACCAGCCGGCCCCCCAAGCGAGCGCCGAGGAGCCCCGGCCGCCCTACCGCCCGGCGCCGGTGGCTGAGGCGCCGCCAGCTCCGGCGCCCGGGCCAGCGCCCGAGCCGGGCGAGCGGATGACCCAGGCCGGCCTGCCCCGGCG
>Ga0081538_10006193_pt1 | contig 10600 bp, 8 predicted proteins | sample TabmetS5T2R1_FD_71022 | JGI IMG/M metagenome (GOLD analysis project Ga0081538, IMG submission 71022) | Tabebuia heterophylla rhizosphere microbial communities from the University of Puerto Rico - S5T2R1 | ecosystem: Host-associated > Plants > Roots > Rhizosphere ...
TGGCGGCTGCTTCTGCGGCCGCTGGCGGAGGGCAGCGTGGGGCACGCGCTCACCCTCCTTGGCGGCCCGGCGCTAGAGCTGCGCGAGCAGGTGAGGGCGCTGCTCGACGCGCTGCCGGCCACCGACGCCAGGGCATTGCATGCCCTGGGCGAGGCATTGGGCGGCTCGGACGGGGCGTCCCTGACCGCCTTCTGCGACATGGTCCGCGACTGGCTGTCGGCCCGCCTCGACCACCAGCCGGCCGAGCCCCTTCGCCTTGCACGGGTCGCGGAGGTGTGGGAAAAGGTCAACCGCGCCGCGCGCGAGGTCGAGGACTACAATCTCGACCGCAAGCCGCTGGTTTTCGCCGTGTTCGGCCTGCTCGCCGAGGCGGCGCGCCTCTGACATTCCGCCGATCCTAGAGCCGCCAGATGGCTGCCAAGCCCTATTATGTCACGACAGCCATTGCCTATCCCAACGGCCCTCCGCACGTCGGCCACGCCTATGAGGCGATCGCCACCGACGCCATCGCCCGGTTCATGCGGCTCGACGGCTATGACGTGTTCTTTCTCACCGGAACCGATGAGCACGGGCTGAAAATCCAGCAAACCGCGGTGCGGGAGGGCCTTTCCGCACGCGCGCTGCTCGAGCGCAACGTGCCGCGCTTTCGCGCCATGGTGGAGCGGCTGAACTGCTCCAATGACGACTTCATCCGCACCACCGAGGAGCGTCACTACCGGTCCTCGGCCGCCATCTGGGAACTGATGGCGAAGGCGGGCGACATCTATCTCGACAAGTACTCCGGCTGGTACTCGGTCCGCGACGAGGCCTATTACGACGAGAAGGAGACGCGGCTGGAGGACGGCATACGCCTGGGGCCGAACGGCACGCCGGTCGAATGGGTGGAGGAGGAGAGCTATTTTTTCCGCCTGTCGGCCTACCAGGACAAGCTGCTCGATCTCTATACGCGGGTGCCCGACTTCGTGCTGCCGAAGGAGCGCTTCAACGAAGTTGCCAGTTTCGTGCGCCGTGGCCTGCAGGACCTCTCGATCTCGCGCACCACCTTCGACTGGGGCATTCGGGTTCCCGGCGATCCGAAGCACATCATGTACGTGTGGGTCGATGCGCTGACCAACTACATCACGGCGGTCGGCTTCCCCGACACCGATAGCAGCACGTTCCGGCGCTACTGGCCGGCCGACCTGCATGTGATCGGCAAGGACATCGTCCGGTTCCACGCGGTCTATTGGCCCGCCTTTCTCATGTCCGCCGGTCTTGAGTTGCCCCGGCGCATCTTCAGCCACGGGTTCATGCTCAGCCGGGGCGAGAAAATGTCGAAATCGGTGGGCAACGTGCTCGATCCCTTCGCGCTGGCCGACGCCTATGGGGTCGACCAGTTCCGCTACTTCGTGTTGCGCGAGGTGCCGTTCGGCCAGGACGGCAACTACAGCCACGAGGCGATCGTGGCGCGGATCAACGCCGACCTCGCCAACGATCTAGGCAACCTTGCGCAGCGCTCGCTGTCGATGATCGCGCGCAATTGCGACGGCTTGCTGCCGGCACCCGGCCCCCTGACCGGTGCCGATGAGGCCGTTCTGGCCGCCGCCGACGCCATGATCGTCAGGGCGCGCGACGCGATGGCCACTCAGCAGCTGCACCAAGTGCTCAACCTGGCTTGGTCGGTGGTTGCGGACGCCAACCGCTATTTTGCCGGCGAGGCACCGTGGGCCTTGAGCAGGACCGACCGGCAGCGCATGGGCACCATCCTCTACGTCACGGCCGAGGCGCTGCGGCAGATCGCGATCCTGGCGCAGCCGTTCATTCCGGCCTCGGCCGGGAAGCTGCTCGACCTTCTTGGCGTCCCGTCGGCCGAGCGCGACTTCGCTTGGCTGGGGAGCGACCATCGCATTGCCCATGGCGTCATGCTGCCGCCTCCGGCGCCAGTCTTTCCGCGTTACGTCGATCCCGAGGCGGCCGCAGCGAGCTGACCAAGCCGCAGCGAGCCGACCAAAAAATGCTCGTCGACAGCCACTGTCACCTGGATTTTCCCGACTTTGCCGGCGAGCTAGACGCGGTGGTCGCGCGCGCCCAAGCGGCCGACATCGGGCGCATCGTGACTATCTCGACCCGCGTGCGCCGCCACGGCGAGACGCTGGCGATCGCCGAACGGTTTCCGCCGGTCTACTGCTCGGTCGGGACCCACCCGCACCACGCCCATGAGGAACTGGACATCACGGCGGCCGCCCTGGTGCAGCGAACCCAGCACGCCAAAGTGGTGGCGATCGGCGAAGCGGGGCTCGACTACCACTACGATTTCAGCCCGCGCGAGGCGCAGGGGCAGGGCTTTCGCGCCCATATCGCGGCGGCGCGCGAGTCCGGCCTGCCGCTGGTGATCCATTCGCGCGCGGCCGACGACGACATGCGGCGCATTCTCGAGGAGGAGATGGGGAAGGGGGCCTTTGCGGCCGTGCTCCATTGCTTCACCGGCACCCGCGACCTCGCCATGGCCGGGATCGACCTTGGCCTCTATGTTTCATTCACCGGTATCCTGACCTTCAAGAAATCCGATGACCTGCGCGCGATCGCGGCCGAGCTTCCGGCGGATCGCATCCTGATCGAGACCGACGCGCCGTACCTTGCGCCTGGGCGCTACCGTGGTAAGCGCAACGAGCCGGCGTATGTGGTGGAAACCGCCGCGGTGCTGGCGGACGTGCGCGGCGCCAGTCCGCAGGAGGTGGCTTGGCAGACGACCGAGAACTTCTTTCGGCTGTTTGCCAAGGTGCCGCGCGGCCCACCGCGCGACGCAACGCGCGGCGCGTCGGGCGGCGCGGCAGCGCCAGCATGACGCTGACGTTTACCATTCTCGGCTGCGGCTCTTCCGGCGGCGTGCCGCGGCCGGCGCTCGGCTGGGGCGCGTGCGACCCGCGCAACCCCAGGAACCGCCGCCGCCGCACGTCGCTTCTGATCGAGCGCCGCAACGCCCACGGCACGACCCGCGTTCTCGTCGATACCCCCCCGGACTTGCGTGAGCAGTTGCTGGATGCCGAGGTCGACGGGCTCGACGGCGTGCTGTTCACCCATGAGCACGCCGACCATACCCACGGGATCGACGACCTGCGCTCGCTGGCCATTCATCGTCGCCGCCTTGTGGACGTCTACCTCGACGAGGCGACGGCCCAAGTGGTCAAGGCGCGCTTCGGCTATTGCTTTGCCACGCCTCCGGGTAGCGAATACCCGCCGATCCTTAACGAGCATCGGATCGAGCCCGGTCGGGCGATTGATATCGGCGGCGCCGCAGGCAGCATCACGGCGCTGCCGTTCCTCCAGGAGCACGGCGATGTCGCGTCGCTCGGGTTCCGCTTTGGCGCGCTGGCCTATTCGTGCGATCTCAAGCGCCTGCCGGCGGAGAGCCTGGATGTTCTGCCCGGACTCGACGTCTGGATCGTCGACGCCTTGCGCGATGCGCCGCACCCGAGCCATTTCAACCTGGCGGAAGCGCTCGACTGGATCTCCCGGGTCAAGCCGCGGCGCGCCATCCTGACCAACCTGCATTCCGACCTCGATTACGACGCGCTGCGCGCCCGGCTGCCGGATCACGTGGAGCCGGCCTATGATGGAATGCGCATCGACCTCTGATCCTGGCCACGATACCGTTTCCTTTAAATGTCAATGTTTTGCCAGCTTTAGCTGAGGTGGCAGAAAAATTCCATAATATCTCTTATGCGAATCACTCCACTGGGGTGCCCCGGGCCCAGCCGGCCGGGGTCGGAGCTTTTCTGTGCGCGCCGCATCTGGTCATCGCGCCGGCGCCGGCGGTCTGATATGGTCCGCGGCCCAAAACCCAAGGCCCGGAAGGCGATGAAACCGTCGCGCGACATGGCGGCCCTGATCCAGATCATGGCGGCGCTGCGCACGCCGGGTTCGGGCTGCCCGTGGGACCTGGAACAGAGCTTCGCGACCATTGCGCCCTATACGATCGAAGAAGCCTACGAGGTTGCCGACGCGATCAGCCGGGGTGACCTCGAGCATCTGCAGGAAGAACTCGGCGACCTCCTGTTGCAGGTCGTCTTTCACGCGCGCATGGCCGAGGAATCCGGCGCCTTCGATTTTGGCGATGTCGTGCTTGGCCTCACCGAAAAGCTCCTGCGCCGGCACCCGCATGTGTTCGGCGAGGCGCGCGGGCTTTCGCCGGAGGCCGTGAAGGAGCTGTGGGAGGGTATTAAGACGGCGGAGAAGGCCGCGCGGGGGCCGGCCAGGTCTGCCGGGCGAGACGGCACGCTTGCCAGCGTGCCGGTTGCCCTGCCTGCCCTCACCCGCTCACTCAAGCTTCAGACCAAGGCCGGCAGCGTGGGATTCGACTGGCATGATCCGCGCGCGGTGCTGGCCAAAATCCGCGAGGAGGCCGACGAGATCGAGGCGGAAATCGCCCGCGGCCGCCACGCCGACGCGGGCAGCGAGGTGGGCGATCTGTTGTTCGCGGTGGTCAACCTCGCCCGCCACCTGGGCATCGACCCCGAGGCCGCGTTGCGCGCCACGAATGCGAAATTCGAGCGCCGCTTCGCGGCCATCGAACATGCGCTCGCGGCCCGCGGTAAGTCGCCCAAGGACGCGAGCCTGGCCGAGATGGATGCCCTGTGGGATGAGGCAAAGGCGGCCGAGAAGGTTACCGGTAGCAAGGACGGAGCGTAGCCGCGCTACGGCGCGGCCCCGACGCCGCCAAAAGCGATCTGTTCGCCAAACTTCCGCCGCAGCGTGTCGAGCTTGGCCTTGTCCACGCGCACCGTCATGGCGAGCCGCCCGTCGTCGCGGCTCGCCTTGCCCAGCACCTCGGCGTGCCGGTGCAGCCAGCTGATGCCTGCCCCGTCGGCAGGATCGAGCATGAGCGCGAGCGTCACGCGAGCGGCCGCCACCCGCGCCTCGATCGCGTCCGCCAAGCGGTCGAGCCCCTCGCCGGTCGCGGCCGAGACCAGGACTGGACGGCGATCGGCGGCCTTGCGGGCGGCGCTGTTGGCAAGCTGCACGCGCCGATCCTCATCGAGCAGGTCGAGCTTGTTCCACACCTCGATCAACCGCCGGCTGTCGTTGGGGTCCACGTCGAGCTGACGCAGCACCTCGCCGACGTCGTGCGCCTGGGCCGCCGTGTCCACGTGGGCGACGTCGCGCACGTGCAGGATCACGTCGGCCTCGATCACCTCCTCCAGGGTGGCGCGAAAGGCGGCCACCAGCATGGTCGGCAGGTCGGAAATAAAGCCGACGGTATCGGAAACAATGATCCGCGTGCCGTGCGGCAAGTCGACCGCGCGCAGGGTCGGATCGAGCGTGGCAAACAGCATGTCGGCGGACAGCACGTCGGCCCGTGTCATCCGGTTGAATAGGGTCGACTTGCCGGCGTTGGTGTAGCCGACCAGCGCCACGATCGGATACGGCACGCGCCTGCGGCTCTCGCGGTGGAGCTTGCGGGTGCGCTTGACGCCTTCGAGTTCGCGCTCGATGCGCCCGATGCGTTCTCCGATGACGCGGCGGTCGGCTTCGAGCTGGGTCTCGCCGGGGCCGCCGAGGAAGCCAAAGCCGCCGCGCTGACGCTCCAGGTGGGTCCACGAGCGGACCAGCCTGCTCTTCTGGTAGTTCAAATGAGCAAGCTCGACCTGCAGTGCGCCCTCGCGCGTGTGCGCGCGCTCGCCGAAGATTTCCAGGATCAGGCCGGTGCGGTCGACGACCTTGGCGCTCCACGCCTTTTCCAGATTGCGCTGCTGCACCGGCGAGACCGCGCAATCCATGATGACCAGCGTTGCCTCAAGGCTCTTCGCCAGCCCGGCAATCTCCTCGACTTTGCCTTTGCCGAGATAGGTGGCCGGTCGAATCTCGCCGAGCGGCACGAGGCCGGCCTCAACCACGTCCAGATCGATCGCCCGCGCCAAGCCGACCGCCTCTTCCAAGCGCGCCTCGGGCGAACGCAGGCCGTTTTCGCGCGCCGCGGCCCGGCGAAACGGCGTGATCACGATCGCGCGTGCGGTGGAGCCCGAATCAGTCGGGCTCAGCCGGTTCGCCTGCCTGTCGCGACGACGTGAATATGGTTCCAGGCTCTAGACCTTTTCCACTTGAGGGGTCTCCTCGGCCCCTTCGAACAGCTGGATCGGATGACCCGGCATGATCGTGGATATAGCGTGCTTGTAGACCAACTGCGAGTGGCCATCCCGACGCAGCAGCACGCAAAAATTATCGAACCAGGTGACGACGCCCTGGAGCTTCACCCCGTTCACCAGGAAAATGGTAAGCGGGGTCTTGTTCTTACGCACGTGATTGAGGAAGGTGTCTTGAAGGTTCTGAGAGCGGTCGGCCGCCATTGCCGTTGTTCCGTTATTCGCTCGGCGGCGTTGCCTCGCCGCGAGACGTTCTTGTACAGTCCATTCGCCCGAAAAATTCCCCTGCGTGGACTTTTGGCCCGCCCATTAGATGGCACGCGCAAGGCCAGTGCAAGCCCAACTTGCGGGCGTAGAGCTCGCCTGCGGCCCTCAGCCGATCTCCGCGCACCCATGAAAATCCCGCCGCAAGGCCAGCGTCACCAGGCCCGGCGCACCATTGCCGACCGGCCGGCCATCGATCGATACGACCGGCATCACGATCTGGCTCGCCGATGTGATGAAGGCCTCGCGCGCCCCGTAGGCTTCGGCAACGGAGAATTTTCGCTCCTCGAAGCCGAGATTCTGCGCCGCCACCACATCGAGCACCACGCTGCGGGTGATTCCACGCAGGATCCCGTGATCCGCCGGTCGGGTGACGATCTTTCCGTCGCGCGTCACGATCCAGGCATTGCTTGACGCCCCCTCGGTCACGAACCCGTCCCGGTCGACAAACCACGCTTCCCGGGCGCCGCCCGCGCGCGCCGCCTCCTTCGCCAACACATTCGGCAGCAGCGAGACGGACTTGATGTCGACGCGGTCCCAGCGATTGTCCGGCACGGTGACAACCGCGATGCCTTCGCCCGCGCTCTGTTCCAGCTTGGCGCGATCGAGATTGCGCGCCGTGACGATGACGCTCGGCTCGACGTCGGGAAGCGGGAACATGAAGTCGCGCCGCGCCACCCCGCGCGTCACCTGCAAATAGACGAGCCCGTCACGTACCCGGTTGCGCCGTATCGTTTCGCGCAAGACGACGCCGAGCGCGGGGAGCGACATCGGCAAGGCGATGCGCAGCTCGCCGAGCGAGCGCACCAGGCGCTGCATGTGCCGCCGCTCATCGATCAGCCAGCCTTCCCTCACCTCGCAGACTTCGTAGACCCCGTCGGCAAACTGGTAGCCGCGGTCCTCGACATGCACCGCCGCATCGCGATGCGGCACATAGCGACCGTTCACATAGGCGATGCGTGACATTTCTCAGCTGATTCCCAGCGCCTTGAGCTTGCGATGGAGCGCGGAACGCTCCATGCCGACGAACTCGGCCGTGCGGGAGATGTTGCCGCCGAACCTGCTGATCTGGGCCAGCAGATACTCGCGCTCGAACACTTCGCGCGCGTCGCGCAGCGGCAGGCCCATCAGCTGCTCGCCTCCTCCTCCGTTCGGCATGGCCGGCACCATGGCGCCAACTTCCTGCGGCAGCATGCTGGCGCTGATCACCGCGTCGGCGTCGCCGCCCGCGAGAATCATTAGCCGTTCGACGTTGTTGCGCAGCTGGCGCACGTTGCCGGGCCAATCGTGCGATTGCAGCACGGCGACCGCGTCTTCGCCGATCTTGCGCTTGGGCAGCCCGGTCGTGTGCGAGATGTGGTCCATGAAATAGTTGATGAGCTCGGGGATGTCCTCCCGCCGCTCGGCCAGCGGCGGCACCCGGATCGGCACCACCGAGAGCCGGTGAAACAGATCCTCGCGGAACTTGCCGGCGGCGATTTCCGCCTCCAGATTGCGCGCCGTCGACGAGATGATGCGCACGTCGACGGAAATCCTCTTGACACCGCCGACGCGCGTGAACGTCTGCTCGACCAGCACCCGCAGGATCTTGTTCTGCGTTTCGCGCGGCATGTCGGCGATCTCGTCGATGAACAGCGTGCCGCCGTCCGCCTCCTCCAGTGCTCCCGGCTTGCGCCCCTGTGATCCGTTCGAGGCTTCGATCCCGAACAGCTCCGGCTCCATCCGCTCGGGCGTGATCGCCGCCGCATTGATGACGACGAACGGGGCGTTGTGGCGGCTCGACAGCGCATGGATGCTGCGCGCCGCCAGCTCCTTGCCGGCGCCGGATGGACCGACGATCAGGATCCGGCTGTTGGTCGGCGCGACCTTATCGATGACCTGGCGCAGCTGGTTGATGGTCGAGGAATGCCCGACGAGCGACATGGGCAAAGGCGACCACTGCTTAAGCTCCTTGACCTCGCGCTTGAGCCGCGACGTCTCCAGGGCGCGATCAGCGATGAGCACCAGCCGGTCGGCCTTGAATGGCTTCTCGATGAAGTCGTAGGCGCCACGCTTGATCGCCGACACCGCGGTCTCGATATTGCCGTGGCCGGAGATCATGACCACTGGCAGGTCCGGGTGCTCGCTCTTGATCGCGTCAAGCAGCTGCAACCCGTCGAGCCGGCTGCCTTGCAGCCAGATGTCGAGGAACACCAGGCTCGGCCGCCGCGTCGTCACCGCGGCGAGCGCCTCGTCACTGTCCCGCGCTGTGCGTGTGCCATAGCCTTCGTCCTGCAGGATACCCGCGACCAGCTCGCGGATATCGATTTCGTCATCGACGATGAGAATATCGGCCGCCATGCCACTTATCTCTCGCTCGCGACCAGACGTATCCTGGGCTCCGCCTCGCCCGCGCGGGTCGCCTTTGCGTTGTCCTTTGTCCCCTCGGAATCGGAATACTCACCACTGACGATTTCTGCCGCCGCAAAGCGCAGGCGCAGCCAGGCGCCGCGGCCGCCGTGCGCCACATCGGGCGCGTCGAACAGCTCGAGCTTGCCGCCGTGCTCTTCCAGGATCTTGCCGACGATTGCGAGCCCGAGGCCGGTCCCCTTCTCCCGGGTGGTGACGTAGGGCTCGAGCAGCCGGTTGCGGTTCTCCTTCGGCAGGCCCGTTCCGTTGTCGATCACGTCGATGACGATGTCGCTTCCGTCCCGCCCTGCCCGCACGTGGATGCGGCCGCGGCCGCGCTCCGCCGCCGGCACGGAGCCGATCGCTTCGGCGGCATTCTTGACGATGTTGGTCAGCGCCTGCGAGATCAGCCGGCGGTCGAACCGCGCCGGCATCGCCTCATCGGTGGTTTCGACGTCGATGTTGATGTCCGGGTGCGCTACCCGCATCATGAACACAGCCTGGCGCACCGTCTCGGCAACGTCTTCGGCGGCAATCACCGGCTTCGGCATGCGCGCGAAGCGGGAGAATTCGTCGACCATGCGCTTGATGTCGTCGACCTGGCGCACGATCGTGTCGGTGCACTGCTCGAAGATCACCTTGTCTTCTTTGATTGCGTTCCCGTACTTGCGCCGGAGGCGCTCGGCCGAGAGCTGGATCGGTGTAAGCGGATTCTTGATCTCGTGGGCGATGCGGCGGGCAATGTCGGCCCATGCCGACGAGCGCTGGGCCGTGACCAGGTCGGTGATGTCGTCGAGCGTGATCACGTAACCATGCTCGCTCTGGCCCGATTGCTCGCTGGTGACGCGGATCGACAGGTTGCGCTCGCGGCCATTGCGATTGATGGTGATCTGTCCCTGGATCAGGCGGGGTGCCGCGAAACGGGCTTCGTCGAACAGCGTGATCAGTTCCGGCACGACATCGGCCAGGGGCCGACCCAAGACCTCGGCCTCGCTGTGGCCGATGAGCTTCTCGGCGGAACGGTTGAGGATGCTGATGCATCCGTCGGGATCGACACCGATCACGCCGGCGCTCGCTCCCGAAAGCACGGCCTCGGTAAATCGCCGCCGGCTGTCGATCACGTCATGCGCGCGGATGAGATCGTCGCGCTGGGTTCTCAGCTCCTGCGTCATCTTGTTGAAGGTCTCGCCGAGATGGGCGAGATCGCCTTCCGCCGAGCGCACCGGCACCTGTACATAGAGATTGCCGGTGGAAACCTGGTTGGCGGCGCCGATCAGGCGCCGGATCGGCGCGACCAGGCTGGCGGCGAAGTTGATGCCGATCCACGCCGCCGACAACAGGCAGATCAGCGCGATGACGGTGAACATCAACCCGAACGCGACCTGAACGCCGAGCCGTCGCGCATCGAGGTTGGCATAGTCGGCAACGCCGGCCTCGGTCACCCGCAACTGTTCCAGCACCTGCGGATTGAGCGGTCGCGCGACGTAGAGATACGTGTCGTCGTAGGAGCGCAGCTTGATGATCGCGGCCACGTAGTCGGCATTCGGCAGCAGCGCGATCTGCGGCTCATTGTCGCCAACTTCGGCCAGCGCCTCGCGCGACGGCCCGAGGAAGTCGCGATTGAACCCGAGGTCGGCCCGTTCGATCAGGGAGAGGTCGCCGCCAATCATGATGGCGGCCGGCAGGCCGCGCAGCGAGGCCTGGGCACGCAAGAATTGGCGGAATCGCTCGCGATCCGAATCGAACATCGGCTTGGCGCGCGGCAGGTCGACCGCCATGGCCATGATGTCGCCGCGCACCGTCTCGGCGTGCTCGCGCACGTAGGCCTG
>Ga0081538_10006194_pt1 | contig 10598 bp, 8 predicted proteins | sample TabmetS5T2R1_FD_71022 | JGI IMG/M metagenome (GOLD analysis project Ga0081538, IMG submission 71022) | Tabebuia heterophylla rhizosphere microbial communities from the University of Puerto Rico - S5T2R1 | ecosystem: Host-associated > Plants > Roots > Rhizosphere ...
GGCGGGTTGCTGGTGTCCAGCGTGGTGTGCCAGTAGGCGTCCCAGTCCAGCAGGTCCGCGTATTCCTTGAAGCACTCGGGGAAGTGCTCCTCGCTGAACCGTTCAAAGATCGCCGGGTCGGTGGCGTTTGCCTGTCCGATGAACTTCGCAGGAGCGGGGTAGTAGTCCTCCTCGCGCCAGTGGACTGCGATCTGCGCCTCGGAGATCTCCATCTCCTGTCCTGCTGCCATTGCTCGACCTCCCGCTGGAGACGACTTCGAAGACCCTTGCAGACGAGGGCAGCCACCATCCGTCAGCCTACGCGGCGCTGCCGGCAGCGGCCGCACCGGAAGCATCTCACGCCCGAAGGCGACATTGGTCACCGCTGCCAACGACGCATACCATGCCGCGACCGCTGCCGATCACGGCGCCCTCGACCTGGTTCCAGACCGGGGATGACCTCGGGCGTCGGCAGCGGGTGCCGACGCAGCAGATCGGTCAGTGGTAGGGGTAGCGGTGGGCGGTCGCCAGGAACAGCGGCTCGTCGGTCTCCAACAGCAGCTTGGTGGCCAGCAGCTCGTCGGCGACCGGCACCCGGGGAGGTCGCCTCGATGCAGTAAGCCCACCCGCGGGGATCCAGCCGCACCACTCCACCCGGGCAGACACGGTAGCGGTGGCCAGCGGCGGTAGTGACCTCGAACCGGCCACGGGCCAGGTACTGCGCCCGCTGCTCAGGTGACAGCCACGCCAGCAGCAACGCCTCCGCCCGCAGCCTGGCCTGGCGCCGGCGCACCAGCGCCTCCCTGGCTTGCTGGATCGGGTCGTCCACCAGCCGCGCGAGGCCCACGACGACAGCCGTCGCGACCGCCCCCCCACACCAGGACGGACATGGCCGCCGGTGCCTAGCCGCCGGCCAGGCGCGGGGCAACGACCAGCTCGGTGTCCTGCTCCGGCTTCCAGGTGGTGAGGGTGACCTGCTCGCCGGTGCCGTCGCCGGTCTGCCGGTAGACCAGCCGCCCGGACGCCGCCGCCTGGCGGAAGAGCTCCTCGATCTCCCGGACGGTCTGGGGGTCGGCGGTGTCCCAGGTGCGGGTGGTGTCGCCGTGGACGTCGGCGATGTGGATGCTGCCGGTCATGGCCCGCCTCCTCCAATAGCGTAGCGCTGACGCAGGACGACCCGACGCGCGCCACCGGGCGGCGGTGGCCCTGGTCTGCCTCGCCAGCGGTACTCCCGCGTCATTCTGATGCAACGCCGAGCGGGATGAACAGGTGTTCTCGCCAGCGAGATCCGGACTGCCACCTTGGCAGCGGGGCGACGCCGAGAAGCGCCTGGCGGCCGGCATCCTGGTAATGAGCGCCTGGCTGAGGCTGCGCAACTGCTCTACACGGCCCGTGACGCGGGCCCAGCGGCCGGTGGTACTGGTCGGCACGCTTCCGAGCGGGCCCACGAGCGAACGATGGCCAATGCCGCCACCTCAGCACGCGGGGTAGGCTTGGCGCATGGCGCACCCGCACGTGTTCGCGATGGTCCTGGCCGCCGGCGAGGGCAAGCGGCTGGCACCGCTGACCGCCGACCGCGCCAAACCGGCCGTGCCGTTCGGCGGCGACCACCGCCTAGTGTCCTGAGTTGTTGATGCGTTGGCAGTAGTTGGCGATGGTGTCGAGGATCTCGTCGGCGGTCTTGGCCCACACAAACGGTCGCGGGTTGTCGTTCCAGGTGTCGATCCAGGCCTGGATGGACTGTTGGAGTTCAGCGACCGAGCGGTGGGTGCCCCGCTTGAGCCACTTGGTGGTCAGCTCAGCAAACCACCGCTCGACCAGGTTCAGCCAGGAGCTGTAGGTCGGGGTGAAGTGCAGGTGCACGCGGGGATGGGCCACTAGCCACCGCTGGATCGCCGGAGTCTTGTGGGTGGAGGAGTTGTCACAGATGACGTGCAACTCCAACGCGGCTGGCACGGCCCGATCCACCTGGGCCAAGAACCGCTTGAACTCGGTGGCGCGGTGGCGCGTGGTCATCTGGGAGATGACCTTGCCGGAGGCGACGTCCAAGGCCGCGTACAGGTTGGTGGTGCCGTGGCGGGCGTCGTCGTGGGTGGCCCGCTGCGGAGTCCCCGGCAGCAGCGGCAGGATCGGGGCCGTGCAGTCCAGCGCCTGCACGCTCGTCTTTTCGTCCACGCAGAGCACCATGGCCGCCTCGGGCGGGTTCAGGTAGAGCCCGACCACGTCGCGGACCTTCTCGATGAACTGGGGGTCGGTCGACAGCTTGAAGGTGTCGACCAGGTGCGGCTTGAGCCCAAAGGCCCGCCAGATCCGGCTGATGGCCGACTGCGACATGCCCAGCCGGCGGGCCAGGCTCCGGGTCGACCAATGGGTGGCGTCGGCGGGGGTGGTCTCCAACGTCATTACCAGCACCTGCTCGACCTGCTCGTCGGTGATGGTGCGGGCCGCCCCCGGCCGGGGCTCATCGGCGAGCCCTTCCAACCGGCGGGCGACAAACCGCGAGCGCCACTTGGTCACCGTCGGCCGCGAGATGCCCAGCCGGTCCGCGACCGCCTGGTTGCTGTGGCCCTCGGCACAGGCCAGCACGATCCGGCAGCGCAGCGCCAACGCCTGGCTGGACTTCGCCCGCCGAGCCCAGCGCTGCAGGATGGCTCGTTCGTCATCGGTCAGCGCCAGCTGGGGCAGCTTCGGCCCGCGGCGGCGGGCTGGAGTGTCGGTCACCGTGTCCATGCCCGGACCCTACCAAACCAGCAACCAACCAGCGACTCAGCACACTAGTCGACTTCGTCCTGTCCAACCTGGTCACGGCGGCTACCTGAAGGTCGTGGTGCTGACCCAGTACAAGAGCCACAGCCCGCAGAACGACATCGTCGTGTAGCGGCACAGGGTCTTCGCGTTCATCCGTGCTGGGGTCTCGACATAGCAGGATCATAGGGAACCCGCGGCCACCCAACGGTCACTATGAGCCAACAGAAACCGCAGGTCGGCGAGCCTCGAGCTGAACCAGCTTGCACGACGCCATGTGGATAGCTCGCCAGCATGGTCGTCGACGGGCTGATTGCGCGGCTGACCGCAGAGCCTGCCGTACCTTCCATGAACCTGCTCGACAATCTGGCCGATCAGCTCACCTGGCCACGACGCTGCGCCGGCTCAAGGTCGTGCAGCCCACGCCGCCGGCGCTCGGCGGTCGGGTCGCAGCCCGCTTCGAGAGGCAATCGCAGTAGGACGCTTCAGCTGCTTGCCTGAGGAAGTCGGTGAGGCGAACTCGTCATAGCCGAGGGTGGCGTCGAGCCCGCCGCACTGGGCGTGGTGCTCGATGTCGCTCATCACCGACCCTCCCCTGCCCTGCCGTGCGGTCGCCGGCCCGAGGCCGGCCTCGATGCGAAAAGTGCGAGTTACACGCCGGTAACACGGGTGGAACACAGGCGACCTACGGTGAGGCGGTCCAGCGCGGTAGGAGGAGCGCATGAACTGGGCGCTAGGGCAGTGTGGAGCGGTCCGGTGATCGTCGCAGACGCCCGGATCGATACCGGGGACACCGCCTGGGTGCTGGCTGCGGCGGCGCTGGTGATGTTCATGACCCCGGGGCTGGCCTTCTTCTATGGCGGGCTGGTCCGCACCAAGAACGTGCTGGCGACGATCATGTACTCGTTCGCGGCGCTGGCGCTGGTCACCGTCGTGTGGACGCTGGTGGGGCACACCATCGCCTTCGGCCCGGACGAGGGCTCGGTCATCGGCGAGGGCGGGTGGACCGGCGGTCTGGACTTCGTCGGCTTCCGGGGCGTGGGAGCCGAGCCGCACCCGCTGGCGCCCACCATCCCGCACCTGGCGTTCGCGGTCTACCAGATGATGTTCGCCATCATCACGCCGGCCTTGATCTCCGGAGCGTTCGCCGAACGCATGCGCTTCTCCGGCTTCCTGGTGTTCACGGCGCTGTGGGTCATGCTCGTCTACGCGCCGCTGGCCCACTGGGTGTGGGGCGGCGGGTTCCTCGGCCCCGAGGGGATCGGTGCGCTCGACTTCGCCGGCGGGACCGTGGTCCACCTCAACGCGGGCGTGGCCGCGCTGGCGGCCGCGCTCGTCGTCGGGGCCCGGCGGGGCTGGCCGCGCCCGGTGCTGCCGCACAACGTGCCGTTCGTGGTGCTGGGCGCGTCGATCCTGTGGTTTGGCTGGTTCGGCTTCAACGCCGGCAGCGCGCTGTCCGCGGGGTCGCTGGCCGCCAGCGCCTTTGTCGCGACGCAGCTGGCCACCGCGGCGGCGGTCTTCGGGTGGGTGCTGCCCGAGTGGATCCGGCACGGCCGCCCGACGACGGTGGGCGCGGCCACCGGCGCCGTCGCGGGCTTGGTGGCCATCACCCCGGCGTCAGGGTACGTGCGGCCGTGGGCGGCGTTGCTGATCGGCTTTGCCGCCGGTGCGGTCTGCGAGCTCGCCGTCGGTCTCAAGTACAAGCTGCGCTACGACGATGCGCTGGACGTGGTCGCCGTCCATGGGGTCGGTGGCGCGCTCGGCGCGCTGCTCACCGGCGTGTTCGCCACCACGGCCGTGAACCCGGCCGGCGCCCAGGGGCTACTGTACGGCAACCCCTGGCAGGTGGGCCGGCAGGCAGCCGCGGTGGGGGTGACGCTGCTGTGGTCGTTCCTGGTGAGCCTCGTCATCCTCAAGCTGCTCGAGCGGGTCATGGCCTTGCGAGTCAGCGAGGAGGACGAGGTGGCGGGCCTGGACTTCTCCCAGCACGCCGAGGCCGGCTACGCCCTGGCGGAGTACGGCGCCGCGGCCACGCCATCGCCGGCTCCGCCGCCCCCACCCACTCCCATTCCCGCGCCTGCTGCCAGCCCCGCGCCCGTTCCCGCTGCCACCTCCGGTCCGGCCGCCCAGCCGCCGGCGGGTCCCCGGATCTCCTTCTCCAAGAACCTCAGCGCGGCCACGCCAGCCTCGCCGGCCTACCAGGCCCGCGTCCGGGCCGGCGAGCTGGACGCCCGGCTGGACGTGTGGCGCGAACCCCGCCCAGACGATCCACGCATGCGGGAGGCGTACTGGGCCGAGGTCCTAGGTGTGCGCCTGGAGCGAGCGAACCTGCCCGCCCTGGAGACCGCGCTGCAGCGGTTTCTGGTGGAGCTGCTTCCCTCCGGGAAGGTGCCGCGCTACCTGTTCCGGGCACTCGGAGGCCTGCTGGTGCCGGTCTTCGAGGAGGGAGGCGTGCTGCAGGCGTCCCTGGAGGGCCACCGCAGCGAGGCTGTCGATCTGTCCGAGCTCCGCAGGGCAGTATCGGCATCGATGGCCAAGCCAGGAGCGCCGCACGGTACGACCGAGCTGGAGATCCTTCTGTTCGACCAGGAACTGCGCGGCGTCCTCCCCGTCGCGATCTTGCGCCACGGGGACCTGTGGTTGCCAGTCTTCACCGAGCCGCCAGGCGTGCTGTGCACCGGGGTGGCCGGCCGTCGCCTGGAGGCCACGGTGGATCTGGAGGGGATGCTTGCGCTCCGGGATCAGGTCGCGGAGCGGCTCCTGGATGCCGGCAAGCTGGACGATGCCTGCGACCTGGCCATCACGACCCTGGCACCCGAGACATGGGCGAGCTGGGCGGCGGGGCTGGAGCGCGTCGGTGAGCTGTCGGCCAGCGTGGCTGCGGCATCACCCGCGCTGCACCGCACCGGCCAGCGCTACTTGGTGGCCGTCCAGGAGCCGGCAGGCACGCTGGCGGTGTGGTGCGGGCGAAGCTGGCTCGACCTCAGCTTGCGGGTCCAGCGCAAGGTTGGAAGACACTCCATCCTCGCCTGAGCGCCGTCATGGGTCCGGGACGGGTGAAGAGGTGGATCGTGATGCAGGAGGCAGCAATGATCAATGCGGTGAAGGTGAGGTTCGGGGCGCCTCGGAAGTGCGCTTAACCTCACGCGAGGAGAGCACTTAACTTCGGCCCCCTACGGTCGCGCGTGACCTGCTAAACGGCCGTCCGCACAGCGGTTCCCGGTGGTTTGCTGACACGGAAGAGGACGGAGGTTCAACTCCTCCCGCGCCCACCGTACCGCTTGACCAGCGGTTTCTTTTTCGCTCAGGACTTCTCACCTTCCACTGTCTGTGAAACGGTGGAGTGAGGGTGCGCACGGCGGTAGGAGGACGCTTAACTGATTAACTGCCAGTGGTCTCTGGAGCGTCGGTGATGCCTGGCTGTGGCCCATCTCGTCGCTAGGACCCTGCTGAACGGGTGGTGAAGGACCCGGCCGGGCTGGAGCCTGCGTCAGTCCCACCAGAACGCCCAGGACTGCTCACCGCGGATCTGCTCGGCATAGGCAGCAAGCGGGTTGGGTCCAAAGCCGATCAGGTCCGCGAGGACGTTGTCGGTGCAGAACGCGAAGTGCTCGGCGGCCACCTGCAGCGCATGCTCGGGGGTGGCTGGGGGTGCGGCGACGCTGAGATGGAGGGTGTCGAAGCCGATCCCGACCACCCGGACCCCGAAGCGGTCCTCCCAGCTGCGCACGACCGTGGCCAGCGGCGCCGTCCGCTGGACGTAGTTGCATGGACCGACCCAGCCGGTGACGGCGAGCGCGTCGGCGCTGCGGTCGGCGGCGACCAGGCCCAGCCGCGGCGTGCCATCGGCGAGCAGCCCCGCGTACCGGTCGGCGACCACGGCAGGATCTTCCAGCGGCTCCCCGGCCGGGGCGAGGCCCGGCCAGGCACGGCCAAACGGTGCAAGCTCGTGGAAGTCGCACGCGTCGCCTTCCTCTTCTGCCGCGCGCTCCACCAGCTCGACCCAGCTGGTCCACATGGTGGCCAGGAACCCGGCCGCGTCGTAGCCATCGATCTCGCTTGCGGGTTCGGGGTCGACGTCGCCGATCGCCCAGGGCCGCTGCGGACGGTCATCGAAACCCTGCAGCAGCAGCGGCCACAAGCCCGACGAGGGTGCTCGGCGTGCAGCCGCCGCCACAGCGTGGCGGTGGCCGGCTGCTGGCTGAGCCAGTACGCGGGCTGCGCCACCGTCGTGGGCTTGGGGTCGGGGCGGAGGCGGTCCAGATTTGGCCGCACCAGCCGTCCCGCTGGGAGCATGACCGGCAGGCTCCGCCTCGCGCCGCCGTCGCTGAACAGTATGGCCAGCCCCGCAGGCAACGCGGGTTCGCGTTGCTCCTCGGCCATGGCGGGACCTCCCCTGGGTGCGGACAGCATCAAGCGTGGCAGCAACCCGCGACGTTAGCCGGCCCTCAGCGGTGCGTTTGGTGGGGTGGGATCCCGAGTCCCGTGCCGGTTGGTGGCCTGGGCGATGCCGGGGTGGTCGACGGTGGCGGTGTAGCGGTGGGCGCCAGCGACCGACAGGCCGAACAGGTCGCACAGGGCCCGGATATCGCCGCCGGTGGCGCGCCTCGTCCAGGATGCGGGCTTGGCGAATGCGCTGGATCTGGCCACTTCCCGTGATCAACCAACCCCGACAGGAGCAGGCATCTTCAGCAGGTCCTGGTGGCCGGCACCACCGCGGTCCAGCAGAGCTTCGGGTTCTTCGTGTCGCGCTATCTCGGTCGCTAATTCCACGGGCACCCAAGAGCGGACTGCCAATCTGGCGCACGATGTGGCCGAGAGGTAATACGTCCAAGCCCGATGTCGATCTCGTGGCACTTCTCGGGTGCCTCGGCACAAGGAGCCAGTTCGCCGTGGCTGCGACTGGCCTCACCATGCCCGGCCGCGCCGGTCGCCGCATCCGGAGGACGGGAGCAGCTGATGTGTCCGGGACCGAACCTCAGTCCGCGCCGGGGACCACACGCACCAAGACCACAAGGGCATGACTGGCAACTACGGTCAGTAGGTGCTGAGGCCACCGTCATTCCTGCCGCTGAACGGTCATGAGCGGCCCGCTGCCGACCCGTTGTCCCCTGACCTGCCTGAGCGTGAAGTCACGGATGACGTACCGAGTCTTGCCGCCATGACCAGTCTGCCGCCCATGCGGAGTGGCTTCTTCCTGTTCACCCCGGGGTGGCTGTGCCCGCGTAGGACCAGCTCCCTGAGGGGCCCGTACCCTGCTGGGCGCGTCGGGCTCGAGGGACTCCCGGGGGAACGCGTCTGCAGGTGCGCGCGCCGCGGTTGCAAGACGTGGCCGCCTCCTTGGCTGGGTCGCTGGTTTCACCGTGGCGTCACGCCGGGGCTACCTCGATGGTTTGCAACGGCTGTAGATTCCGATCCGACCTCAAAGGGAAGGAAGGTGCCCTATGCGCGTGTTGTCTGTGGCGCTCGCCGCCTCGGTGTTGGCCCTCGCGGCGTTGGCGGCGCCCGCCACGGCGGCGGCCGACGATAAGCCGCCGACGCTGCTGGGCCGCGCGATCCTGCCGTCGGACGCCTACCAGCCGGGTCCGCCCTCGGGCGCGTTCATCACCGGCGACAACGGCGTCACCCCGCCGTTCCCGGGACAGCCGATCCCCGGCTTCTCCGCGGTCCTGGACGCCGGACACGGGACGTTCTGGGCGATGCCCGACAACGGCTACGGCGCCAAGACCAACTCCGGTGACTTCCTGCTGCGCCTCTACAAGATCCGGCCAGACTTCAAGACGGCCGCTGGTGGGAGCGGAACGGTGGCAGTGCTTGGCTTCCTGCAGCTCCGCGACCCCGACGGGAAGGTCCCGTTCCCGCTGTTCCGGCCGGATCGGCTGCTGACCGGGGCCGACTTCGACCTGGAGTCGGTGCGACGGGCCAGGGACGGCAGCTTCTGGTTCGGTGAGGAGTTCGGGCCCTTCCTGCTGCACACCGACGCCACCGGCAGGGTGCTGGAGGCGCCGGTGCCGCTGCCGGGGGCCCAGTCGCCGCAGAACCCCTTCCTTCCCGATCCGGACGCCTGGACGATTCGCGCCAGCCGCGGGTTCGAGGGCATGGCCAGCAGCATCGACCGCAAGCGGCTGTACCCGATGCTGGAGGGCGCGCTCCGCCACGACCCCGACCCAAGGCGGCGCATCCTCAACGAGTTCGACCTCCGCGCCGGCGCCTACACCGGGCGGACCTGGCAGTACCGCGTCGACGCGGGCTTCCCCGACGCGGTGATCGGCGACCTCACGGCGCTGGACCGGCACCGGTTCGTCCTCATCGAGCGCGACGACGCCCAGGGCGTCGAGGCCAGACAGAAGAAGGTGTACCTGGTCGATCTGCGCCGCGTCGACGGCGACGGCTTCCTGGCCAAGCGCCTGGTGCTCGACCTGCTGCGCATCCCCGACCCGGACGGGATCTCGCTGCCGCCGCGGCCGGGTGAGTTCGGCGTCGGCGACCCGTTCTCGTTCCCGCTGCAGTCGGTGGAGAGCCTGGAGGTCCTCGGCGACGAGCGGCTGCTGATCGCCAACGACAACAACTACCCGTTCAGCGACGGGCGCTGGATCGCCCGCGACCGGCCCGACGACACCGAGCTGATCGTCGTCCGCGCGCCCGCACTGCGCTAGCAACACGGGCGCCTCCACAAGAGAGGAGAAATCCATGCGGCAACCTAACCGCAAGACGAGCCGTCGGCTGCTCGGCAGCGCCCTCGTCGCAGTCCTCGCCATGACGGTGGTGGCAAGCGCCGGGCTGGCCGCCACCTCGGTGAAGCCGTACGTCGAGCCGGTCGGCGGCCACTACCAGATCAAGCCGCTGTTCAGCGTCGACGACAAGGTGCCCCTGCTCGGCGGCGCCCCCGGCCAGCAGTACCGCATGGTCGGGATCCCCGACGGGCTCGGCGCCCACCCGAACCCCGACGGCACCAGCACCCTGTTCATGAACCACGAGCTCGGCTTCACCACGCAGTCGGAGCCGGTCGTGGGTGGGCCGCAGAACCGCGGCGCGATCGTCTCGCAGTGGGTCCTGGACCAGGACGGGGACCCGGTCGCGGGCAGGCGCGCCTACGACTCGGTCTACGACGAGAACACCCTCGTCGGCCCGGCGCCGGAGGTCGGCAATGACACCAGCCCATTCGCGCGGTTCTGCTCCGGCTTCCTCGCCGGCCCCGCCACCGGCTTCGACCGGCACATCTACCTGACCAACGAGGAGTCCACCAGCCCCGACACCTTCGACGGCAACGGCGGCCTGTCGGTCGCCATCTTCAACAGCGAGCTGCACACGCTGCCGAAGCTGGGCCGCTACTCCAAGGAGAACACCGTCGTCCAGCCCACGCGCGGCAGGCGGACGGTGATCCTCCCCACCGAGGACGGCCCGGCCACCCTCGACAACCAGCTCTACATGTACGTCGGCACCAAGGACCGCTCGGCCAACGCCACCGTCCTGGGCCGCAATGGGCTCGACAACGGCCGGCTGTACGTCTTCCGCTCGCTCGACCCGGAACGCAACAGCGAGCGCACCTTCACCAGCGGCTCGGTGACGGGCAAGTGGGTCGAGATCCCCAACGCCGAGGACCTCACCGACACCCAGCTGGAGGCCGCCAGCGACGCCGTCGGCGCGATGACCTTCGTGCGGCCGGAGGACGGCGCCTTCAACCCCACCAACCCCAACGAGTTCTTCTTCGACACCACCGGCTCCTCCAGCGGCGCCGACAACGGCGTCAACGAGCTCGGGCGGCTCTACTCCCTGCGGCTGAACCCCGATGACCCGGTCAAGCCGGCGACGCTCTCGATCGTCTACAACGCCGATGCCGTGGTCGCGGCGGGCGGCGGGACCCCCCCCACTCC
>Ga0081538_10006195_pt1 | contig 10597 bp, 9 predicted proteins | sample TabmetS5T2R1_FD_71022 | JGI IMG/M metagenome (GOLD analysis project Ga0081538, IMG submission 71022) | Tabebuia heterophylla rhizosphere microbial communities from the University of Puerto Rico - S5T2R1 | ecosystem: Host-associated > Plants > Roots > Rhizosphere ...
CCAGCGGAGGAGCGCGCCGCAGGCGGTGGGGGAGACGGTCAGCATCATTCGCCGCGCGGCGGCGGATCCGTCGCCGAAGCTTCCGGTGACGCGGATGCGCCCGTGGTCGGCGGTCAGGCGGCGGCCCATCGGAGCGAGCCGCTCCGTGCCCTGGATTCGGATAGGGCCGGCGCCGGCCGGGTCGCTTGCGCGCGGTCGCGTGGGAAGGACGTCCTGCCAGGCGGCCCCCGCGCTCCGTTTCAGGGCGACGAGGCCGAAGTCCGAGCGGAGATCTCCACCCTCATCGCCGGCGGAGCGTACGGCCAGCCACATGCCGCCGGCCCGCAGCAGACCGAGGTGGCCTCCAGGAGCGTGGAGAACGCCCGACCCCGGCCGGTCGGCGGCGAGGCTGCCTCCAGCGTGCGGGCCGATCCCGCCTCGCTCGACCAGCCAGTCGAGGGCGACGAGCGTGAGCCCCGCGTACGCGGCCGCGTCGGCGTACACGTCCATCGCCGCGGCGGCGCGGGCGCTCCCTGGCGAGAGCCCGGGAGCGATAGCGATGCCGAGCGGAGTGAGCGTATGACGCCCGCGGACCCGTGCCAGCGCCCGCTCCGCGACCGCATGCAGGTCGCCCGAGCCCGTTCCGGCCGCGGGCGCCGCCAGCGCACTGCCGTAGGCCGTGTAGGCGAGCGCCCAGACGTGGTCCTGAGAGCGGCCGGTGTAGGCGACGTCGCCGTCCGGCGCCATCACGCCCCACGTGCCCCAGGCCGCCTCGGCCAGCGCACGACGCGCCGCGGGTGATGCCAGCGGACCGAGTCGGTCGACCGCGCGCGCCAGGAGCCCGAGCGAGAGCGCGTGATAGGCAAGCGGGGCGGGAGCGGGATCGGCCAGCAGGCGGGCCCGGCGGCCCCAGACCACGCCGCGCGAGCGCGAGGTGAGCCGTGGCACGTCGCGATTCACGTAGCGGATCACCGTGCGCGCCGAGCGCCGGGGGTCGAACAGCACGGCGGCGGGGTCGCTGGCGCGGAGGCCGGTGGCCCATAGCTCCAGCCAGGCGCACGCCTCGACAAGGTGCTTGTTGAAGAAGGCCCCGCGGAGCCGTCCCAGGAACACCGGCCGTACGCGGCGGAGCCAGTCCTCCCATCTGGCGCGGAGCGCCTCGAAGCGGGGATCGCCCGACAGGCGCCCGCGGGCCACGTTGTAGGCGGTGGCGAGGGCGAAGGTCTCGAACACGCTCGGATCGGCGGCCTGGCGGTCGCCGTGAGCGAGCGCGTATCCGACGCCCCGCAGCCCGGAGCTCACGAAGCGGTCGTCGCCGTCCCGGAGTCCAACCTGGAGGAGCGCCAGGCCGAGCATCGCCTCGCTGTAGCGACCGCCGCCGTACGGCTTCAGGTAGTCGTAATAGCTGCCGTCCTCGCGCTGAAGGCCGGGCCACGGGGCGGCGATGTCGCGCGTGAGCCCCGCCGTATCATCGGCTGTCGCGGCCGCAGGGAGAGCCACCAACAGGGCCAGGAACACGGCCGCGGCCGCCGGAAGTCTGGATAAGGCACACGGCGTTGGATTCGCGCCGGGCCGACGTGCAGATCACCCGGACCTAGAGAGAGTTCGTCCGAAGCGGCGCGAGGACGAGGACCTTCGTGCCCAGGTCCGACGTCTCAATCTCGAGTCTGCCCCCGAGCAGCTCGGCACGCTCGCGAATGCTCGCCAAGCCAAGGTGGCCGGGCTCGGACCCGCCCAGCGGATCGGAGTTCACGAAGCCGTGCCCGTTGTCGGTCACGCGCAGCTCGACGTTCGAGTCGACGGTGCGCAGCGAGATCGATACCGCTCGGGCGTCCGCGTGGCGGCCGGCATTCGCGACCGCCTCCTGCGCGATTCTGAACAGGTCGCCGGCCACCTCGCTGGGCAGCTCCACGCGCTCGATCGCGGCCATCACCTCGAACCCGTAGCGCCGCTTCCAGATGGGGATGCAGTGCTCGATTGCAGCATCGAAGGTGAGCTCTCGGTAGGCGTAGGGAGCCAGGTCGACGATCTCGTCGCGAAGCGCCTGGACGTTTGCGGCCGCGAGCACGCGCGCATCCTCGATCAGCGCGGCCGCCTCCTTGTCGCGCCCCTCCTCGGCGGCGCCGCGGGCGGCCGAGAGGACCATGTCGAGTGCGATCAGTTCCTGCACCGGGCCGTCGTGGATGGCCTCCGCCACGCGCCGGCGCACCGCGGTCTCGGCCTGGATCGTCCTCCGGGACAGGCCGCGGGCGCGCATGCGCGAGGCCGATTCGGCCGTGCGGAGCGTTCCCACCACGAGCGAGGTGGCGAGGGCCGAGATCACGAAGACGGTCTCGTAGAGACCGAGCAGGTTGCCGCTGACCGGCTCGTCGCCCCGTATCTGGGTTGTGATCACGAGCAGGGCCGATGCCCCCGCCGCCATCGCCAGGCCGCGCCGCTCGCCCTGGAAGTGGGCGTGCGAGGCGATCAGGAACAGGGCGGCGATGCGGACCGCGCCGAACGTCTCCGGGACCGCCGCCTCGAGCAGTGCCAACAGCAGGAAATCCACCGCGGGGACGATCGGGTTGAGCGCCGCATCGGGGTTGCGCCGTGCCAGCAGGAGCACCCCCACCGACCACGGAAGGAGCAGTCCGGCGATGATGCTGACTGCCCAACCCTCGTACGGGAAGCCGAGCACCACGATCGCGAGCAGCGCGAGCAGGGTGACGGCGAGGCGCGTGACGGCGAACAGCACGACCGGCCCGGCCGACTCGATGGGCAGGCGCCGCAGCATCAGGTGCCCGCCCGCGTATGTCGCCGGGCCCGCAGCCGCAGCGCGACGACAGCGGCCCCGGCGCTGTCAATGGCCCAATCGACGGGGGTTCCAGTGCGGCCCTCCACCAGCGTCTGGTGGAGCTCGTCCGTCGCTGCATAACCGCTGGTGATCAGGAACGCCGCCAGGGCGGCGCGGCCCGGGTCCGTCACCCTGGCGAATGCGCGCCACCAGAGGAAGCAGAGGAGCGCGTACTCGGCGAAGTGGACGACCTTGCGAGCGACGAGATCGATCACGCCCAGCCCCGAGTCGAGGCTCGGTTGGGCGGAGAAAAAGAAGATCACTCCCATCAAGAGGAGCGGCGGGAGCCAGGGGTCGAGTCGCCGGATAGCCCACATTTTCATACCGTAGAGTGACTTCGTGCTCGTGATCACGACCAAGTCGCCGTATGCCGTGCGCGCCCTGGCCGAGCTCGCCCGCCGCGGCAACGCGACCCCCGTGCCGATCGGCGAGATCGCCCGAGCGCGCGGCATCCCGGTGCAGTTCCTCGAGGGACTCTTCGCGACTCTCCGCCGCGCGGGCATCCTGCAGTCCCAGCGCGGAGTGAAGGGCGGATACCTCTTCGGCCGCCCGCCCAGCGACGTGACCGTGCTGGAGGTGGTGGAGCTGCTCGAGGGTGAGCTCGGCGTGGACGCCTCGAGCTCCAGCGCCGTCTGGACCGAGGCGATCGACGCCGTGAAATCCGTCCTCGGGAGCACCACGATCGCGGAGGTGGCGGAGCGCGAGGCCCACGAGGCCGGGGCGCCGATGTACCGCATTTAGATGACTGATTCCAAACGGACCTCGTCGCCCGGGTAGACGCTGCAGTCGGCAGCGTGCGAAGCGGCGGCGCCGGGACCGCCGAGCGCCGCCGGAAGGGCCAGTGCGGCTGCCGCTGCGAGCCAGCGCCGCATAGGGAGAGTATGCCCGCGAAAGGTACAGTCGGGGCGATGAGCATTCCCCCAATTGCCCGCGTGATTCCGGATAACCTCGCAGACCTCGTCGGCAACACGCCGATGGTGAGGCTCACGCGAGTCGCGCCGGAGCTTCCCGCCGAGCTGATCGCGAAGCTCGAGGCGTACAACCCGGCGGGCAGCGTGAAGGACCGCATCGGCGTCGCGATGATCGATGCCGCCGAGGCCGAGGGTCGGATCCAGCCGGGCCGCAACACCATCGTGGAGCCAACTTCCGGCAACACGGGCATCGCGCTGGCCTTCGTCTGCGCCGCCAGGGGCTACGACGTCGTGCTCACCATGCCGCAGGGCATGAGCCGTGAGCGCGAGAAGCTCCTCCGCCTCTACGGCGCGGAGGTCGTCTGGGTGGAGTCGATGGGAGGCATGAACGAGGCGGTAGAGGCGGCGCGGCGGATCTGCCGCGAGCGCGGCAACTGCTACGTCCCGAACCAGTTCGCCAACCCCGCGAATCCCGAGATGCACCGCCGCACCACCGCCGAGGAGATCTGGCGCGACATGGACGGGAGGATCGACGTCCTGGTCGCCGGGGTGGGCACCGGCGGGACCATCACCGGCTGCGGTGAGCGCCTCAAGGAACGGGGCGCCGACCTTCACGTGGTCGCGGTCGAGCCGAAGAGCTCGCCGGTCCTCTCGGGCGGGATGCCCGGGCCGCACAAGATCGACGGCATCGGCGCCGGATTCGTACCGGAGGTCCTCAACCGCGAGGTGATCGACGAGGTGCTCCCCGTGGACGACGAGGACGCCATCGAGACCGCCCGGCTCTGCGCGCGCCGCGAGGGGATAAACGCGGGCATTTCGGCGGGCGCCGCGGTCTGGGCTGGTGTGCAGGTGGGTTCGCGTCCCGAGATGCGGGGCAAGCGAGTGGTGATGATCATGCCCGACTCGGGCGAGCGCTACATCAGCACGCCATTCTTTGCACCATGATCGGCCTCGGGACCTTTGCCCGCGTCGCCCGCGAGCTGCGGGAGGACCTCACGGCCGCCCAGGAGCGCGACCCGGCCGCGCGCAGCGTGGGGAGGGTCGAGATGCTCCTCACCTACGCCGGCGTGCAGGCGCTGCTCTCGCACCGGATAACGCACGCCATGTACGACGCGGGCGTTCCCGTGGCGCCGCGCTTCCTCGCGAACCTGACGAAAATCGTGACCGGCATCGAGATCCACCCGAACGCGAGCATCGGGCGCGGACTGTTCATGGACCACGGCTCGGGCATCGTGATCGGCGAGACCGCCGAGGTGGGCGACGACGTAACGATGTACCAGGGCGTGACGCTCGGGGGGACGGGCTTCGCGCGCGGCAAGCGCCACCCGACTGTCGGGAACGAGGTGATGATCGGCGCCGGCTCAAAGCTGCTCGGTCCCATCGAGGTCGGCGACCGCTCCAAGATCGGCGCCAACTCGGTGGTGATCCACGACGTGCCGCCCAACTCGACGGTCGTCGGCAACCCCGGGCATCCCGTGCGCGTGGACGGCAAGAGGCCGGACGGCCCCGACGCCGACTGGCTCCACCTGCCCGACCCGGTGGCCGACGCCATCAGCGGGCTCGCCAACCGCCTGACCGAGCTGGAGGAGCTGGTGGCGGAGCAGAGCGGGCGCAAGCCCGAGGGTGCCGAGATGCGCCCGCTCCGGCGCCGCGGCGGCCCGGACTCGACGGGCGGTTAAAAACGGGCTTTGGCCGCGATCCCGCGCCGCGACGCAGTGCTGAGCTCCGAAGCGCTGGCGGCCGCCGGCGTAGGGCCGTCGCCCACGCCTCCCGACGGCGACCACCTGGTCATGCTGGGCACGGGCGGCGGGCCGGTGCTGAACCGGTTCAAGACCCAGACCGCGATCGACCTCGTGGTCGCCGGCTCGCAGCACCTGATCGACTGCGGAGCCGGCGCCGCGCGCCGCATAGTGGAGGCGGGCAGGGGCTTCGCGAGCCTGCGGCACGTGTTTGTGACACACCACCACCTCGACCACCTCGCCGGCTATCCGGAGCTGCTGGTGCTGGGCTCGAGCACCCAGGAGGTCGACGTGTGGGGACCGCCGCCGATCGGCGCGCTCCACGAGAGTCTGGTCGGCGCGTTCGCGCACAGCGTGGAGCTGTTCGACGGCGCTCCGCTCCTGCAATCTCGTTACCGCGTTCACGAGATCGTGCTTCCGGAGCGAGGGGTGGCGAGCGTCATGGAGGACGAGAAAGTCCGCGTGAGCGGAACCCGGGTCTTCCACGGCGCCGAGGTGCGTGATGCCTATGCCTACCGCTTCGACGTCCCTCGCACCGGCAAGTCGGTCGTGTTCTCCGGCGACACCGCCGGGCCGAACGAGCAGCTGATCGAGCTGGCCCGGGAGGCGGACGTTCTCATCCACGAGGTGCAGCTGAACGCGCGGCTCGGCCTGATCCTGGACCAGCTCCAGCCGCAGCGCCGCGAGGCGCTCCGCCACCACCTCGTTACGACCCACACCGACGTTCTCGACCTTCCGCGCGTGGCGCTGGCCGCGAACGTGAAGCGCGTCGTGATGTGCCACTACGTGCCGGCCTACCTGCCGCCGGCGGAGTTCCTGGAGGCGGCGCGCGAGGCGGCTGAGGCGGTGGGATACGAGGGGGAGATCCTGGCGCCCGCCGACCTCGACGTGATCGTCCTCTGAGAGAACGGCCGGCGCTCGGGCTACACCACGGCCGGCCGCCGGGCGCCGGCGCTCGGGACGAGCCTGCGGCGACGCCGCCAATTGGACTCGCGGCGGCGGCTCAGGGTCCGCAGTTGCGCAGCGCGCAGCTGGACCAGGCTGACAAGCGTCTCGGTGGGGCGGAAGGGGTCGGCGATGGCGGGCCCGCCCGCGAGCGGCGCGGCGGCCAGGAGTTCGCCGTCGACCTCGGCGACCAGGAGGCGTCCACCGGGCACCCGACCGTTGTCGAGACTCGCGAGCTCTCTCAGAGCCGCCTCGTCTCCGGCCTGGGCTTCGCGGATCGTCAGGGCGTTGGGATCGGGGGTCATTTTCGATGCTCCTTGCTCGGATTGGCGTGTGAGACGATGATCGCCCGCGTCGGCGTCCCGGCCAATCGGCCTGGGACCCGAGCAGGGGTGGTGCCAGCACCCGTCCGCCGGCGCTCAACCGCAGGGCAGCTGGGCGCGCACGCGGGTGCCGGCGCCGGGAGTGCTCTCGAGGTCGAGCGTGCCGCCGGCGGCGGCGACGCGGTCGGCGAGGCCGGCGAGGCCGCTGCCGCGGGCGCGGTCGGCGCCGCCGATGCCGTCGTCCGTAACCTCGATCCGCAGTGCGCCGTCGTGCTGGTGGAGCGAGACCGTCGCGCTGGTCGCCTGAGCGTGCTTGATTACGTTGACGAGCGCCTCGTTGATGACGAAGTACCCCGTGCTCTGGATGTGCGGGGGCGCGTCGAGCTCGTCGCCGTCGGTGTCGAATGCGACCGGGATCGGGGCCTGGGCGGCCAGCTCCTGCGCCGCGGCGCGCAGTCCGCGCTCCGCCAACAGCGGCGGCACGAGGCCCTGGATCATGGCGCGCAGGTCGTCGAGCGCGGCGTCGAGGCCGGCGTGCAATTCCCCGGCTCCTCGCCGTACCGCCTCAGGATCCTCTGCCCGCCGCGCGAGCAGCTCGCTCTCGATGGCGAGCAGCACGAGCCGCTGCTGGGCGCCGTCGTGGAGGTCCCGCGCGATCCGCCGCCGCTCGACGTCCGATGCTTCGGCCAGCCGCGCCCGCGATGCCTCCAGCTCGCGAGCGCTGGCGCGCAGCTCCGCCGTCAGCCGCTCATGGTCGAGTGCGAGCCCGGACATGCGCGCCACCGACCGGACGGGCTCGGCGTCGCGCAGCAGCTGGCCGTCGTAGACGATCGCCCCGACCTTGCGACCTCCGCTGGTCACCTCCTCGGCGGCGCGCCCGGGACCGAGTTCGACTGGCGCGCCGCCGGCATCCACGTAGCGGCGCTCGCCCGGCAGCCAGTAGACGAGTGACGCGGTGGGATCGCCGAGAGCGTCGCCCCCCGCGGCCGCCAGGCGGTCGGGTGGCAGGGGTGCGTCGCCGAGCCGGCGTACCAGCTCCTGCAGCTCGCCGGCGCGCGCGAACCCGCCGCGCAGGATTCCGGCGAGGAAGGCGAGCGGCAGAAGCAGCACGATCCCGATGCCGACGGCATTCAGCACCTCCACGGGCCAGCCGCCGGTGACCGTAAGGCCGGCGCCGCTGAGCGCGTCGATCAGCACCACGACGGTGAGCGCGACGATTCCAGCCAGGTAGAGGGGAGCCGCTCGCGCCCCGCCCGGTTGCGCGCTGCGCAGGCGCGGAACCAACAGCGCCGCCGTGGCGATCAGCAGCACCGCGGCTGCAGTGGTCTGGATGGCCTGGGCCGCATCGGCGACCGCTGGATCGTCGACCACGTCGAGCACCCGGATGTCGTCGCGGCGCGACGCGCCCAACAGCTCGGCCGTGGCGTACACGAGCGGGATCAGCAAGTAGCCGGCGGTCACCACGATCCGCTCGGCACTGCCCTCGAGCCGTCCGGAGGGGCAGGCCAGCAGCAGGTGCACGGTGATCGCGAGTGGCAGCGGCCCGCAGAGCAGCCCCAACGCGGTCAGCACCGGGATGTCGGCCGCCCACAGCCCCCAGCCGATCCACGCCAGCCCGGCGGCCGTCAGGAGCGCCCCGATCCGGTTGTGCGGCCGGCGCCCCCAGGCAAGGAGCCCGGCGCCGACGTAGACCAGGCCGACCACGGCCGGCAGTGCCGCTACCGCGCCCGACGTCCCTCTGTCGTCGTTTGCGAGCACGACCGACAGCTGGACCACGGCGAGCCCTGCCGTGCACAGCGCGATCGTCGCCAGCGCCGGGCGCACCGCGCGCGACCCGGCGGCGCGCCGGCCGCCCGATCGGAAGTGCGTCCGGGCCATGAGAGCACGCTACCGCGACCGCCCGGCGGCGGAAATGGGGCCGGCGCCCGAGGCTCAGCGGTCCAGGTAGCGGATCACCGCGAGCACGCGGCGGTGGCCCTCGGCGCTCGGCGGCAGCCCCAGCGCCTCGAAGATCCCTGCCACGTGCTTCGCGACGGCCTTCTCCGTGATTACGAGCTCCTCGGCGATCCCCGCGTTGGTGCGTCCCTCGGCCATCAGCGCGAGAACCTCGCGCTGGCGCGGGGTGAGGGCGGCGAGCGGATCGCCGCGCGCCCTTCCAAGCAGGGCGGAGACCACCTCGGGATCGATCACGGACCCGCCGGCGCGGATTCGCTCGAGCGCGGCGAAGAAGCGGTCGAGGTCCGCAACCCGCTGCTTGAGCAGGTAGCCGACGCCCGAGGCGTCGCCCGAGAGCAGCTCGACCGCGTAGCGCACCTCGACGTGGTGCGAGAGCACCAGGATCCCGATCGCGGGCTCGGCGGCGCGGATCTCGAGCGCGGCGCGCAGGCCCTCGTCGGTCTGGGAGGGCGGCATGCGCACGTCGGCGATCACCAGCTCGGGGCGGTGGGCCTTGGCCTTGCGCACGAGGTCGGGGCCGTCGCCGGCGCTGCCCACGACCTCGTGGCCCTCCTCCTCGAGCAGCCGGACCAGTCCCTCTCGCAGCAGCAGCTGGTCCTCGCCGATCACTATCCGCATGCGCGGCCCAGAATATGGGCTCCGGAGCCCTTCGCTAGCGTCGTGCGGGTTGAGCAACGCGGATGGAGAGCGACGCGGACGGCTCGTCAAGCGCATCGTCCACCTGTTCCGGCCCTACCGGGGCCGCACGGCCCTGATCCTCTTCTCGATCCTGGTCACGTCCGGGTTGGGCATCGTCAATCCGCTGCTCATCCAGGTCGTGTTCGACGACGCGCTGTTCGTCGCGGGCGGACCGGACCTGAGCCTGCTGTATCTGCTCGTGGGCGTGATGATCGCCATCCCCATCGTCACGGGGGTCATTGGGGTCGGTCAGACCTACCTCACGAACTTCGTCGGCAATCGCGTGATGCAGGACCTGCGCGACCGGCTGTACGCGCACCTCCAGTCGATGCCGCTGTCGTTTTTCACAGGCACCCGGACGGGCGAGATCCAGTCGCGGCTGGCCAACGACGTGGGCGGCGTCCAGACCGTCGTCACGAGCACCGCGTCGTCGATCCTCTCGAACGTCGTGACCGTGTCGAGCAGCCTGGTCGCGATGGTCGTCCTCTCCTGGCAGCTGACGGTCGTGTCGCTGATCCTCGTGCCGCTGTTCGTGTTCCTGACCTGGCGGGTGGGGCGTGTCCGGCGCGCGGTGACCGCGGAGACGCAGGAGTCGATGGCCGAGATGAGCGCGATCACCCAAGAGACGCTCTCGGTGTCGGGCATCCTGCTGTCGAAGGTCTTCGAGCGGCGCGCCGACGAGATCCAGCGCTACCGGCGGGCGAACGAGCGGCTGGCCGGCCTTCAGGTGCGCCAGCAGATGACCGGCCAGGGCTTCTTCGCCCTCGTGCAGGCCTTCTTCGGCATCACGCCGGCGATCATCTACCTCGTCGCGGGCCTCTCCCTCGACAGCGGCAGCGGGCCCGCCATCAGCGCCGGCACGATCGTGGCGTTCACGACGCTGCAGACGCGACTGTTCTTCCCGATCATCCAGCTGCTCAGGGTGTCGGTGGAGATCCAGTCGTCGCTCGCCCTGTTCGAGCGGGTGTTCGAGTACCTCGACCTCGAACCCGAGATCGTCGACAGGCCGGACGCGGTCGCGCTCGATCCGCGCTCCGTACGGGGCCAGGTGGCCCTCCGCGACGTCATATTCGAATATCCGGGGAGCTCGCCGCCGGCCACCGCGGCCTCCGCGGACGGCGCCGACGGCCGGCCGCGGCGGCGGGCGCTCGACGGCCTCTCGCTGACGATCGAGCCCGGCCAGCTCGCCGCGCTGGTGGGCCCGAGCGGCGCCGGCAAGACCACCGTCTCCTA
>Ga0081538_10006196_pt1 | contig 10597 bp, 11 predicted proteins | sample TabmetS5T2R1_FD_71022 | JGI IMG/M metagenome (GOLD analysis project Ga0081538, IMG submission 71022) | Tabebuia heterophylla rhizosphere microbial communities from the University of Puerto Rico - S5T2R1 | ecosystem: Host-associated > Plants > Roots > Rhizosphere ...
CTCGACTAGCGACCCGAGCGCATAGCGGTAGGTGCGGATCGTCTTCTCGTCCTTCGGCCGGCCACGGGTGGGGCCGCGCTTCGCAACCGTGTACGCCTCCAACCAGTGAGACACGAACTCGTGTACCCCCGGGCTCACGCCGGTCCGGCGCCGGCGGCGCCGCTCCATGCGGCGCAGATAGTCCTTCGCGTCGCGCTCGCGGTCGAAGGTCTTTGCCGGGAGCCGGCGGCCGTCGACCTCGGGGCGGGCCTGGTAGGCAATCGTGCCGTCCTTGCGGAGTCTCCTTGTGATGCTCATACCGTTCGTCCCATCCGTCGCTGGCGCCGATCCAACCACTCCCGGCACCGCGACGGCAAGAAAACCCTGCGGCCCACGTAGTCAAGGCCCTCCGAGGGCATCCCCTCCCGGTAGCGGTAGCGCAGAAACCGCACCGATACGCCGAGCTCGCGCGACAGCTCACTATAGGTGAGCCGACGCTCCTGGGCCTGGCGGCGGGGGAACTCGACGACTGTGCCGCTCACGACGATGTGTCTCCTCTCCGCCCAGAGCCCCGCGGGTGCTCAACGCGCTCGTCGCCGTCGTCGGCCTGGGAGCCATCGCGGCGGCTGGCGAGGAACTCGACCACGTCGGCGACGATGTAGACGCGCGAGGCGTAGTCGCCGCCCTTGGTCTCGAACTCCTCGAAGCCGTCGATCGCGACCTGGCGGCCCTTGGCGAGGTGATCGGCGCAGGCGCGGGCCTGGCCCTCGAAGCACTTGACGTCGACGAACACCGCGCCGTCGTCGCGGCGCCGGCGGTCGACCGCCACCCGCAGGTTGGGGATGTCCGTGCCGTTGTCGGTGGTGTGGAGCTCGGGGTCGCGGGTCAGGCGGGCGATCAGGCTCACGTCGTTCATCGGGTCCTCCTTCGCCCTGGGGCGGTTGGTGACTGACGAGGCGGTGAACCGGGGCCAACTACGCGGGCGGAGCGCACCCGCAGGGCGGACGTCAGTCCGAGCCCGAGCGCAGCGAGCGGCTTGCGCGCAGTCCCGCAGGCCCCGACACTGCCGCCGAAGACAGGCACCCAGCCCGCCCCCAAGCGGCGCAGGAAACCGATCCGATGAACGTGAGCGCGGCCGCCAGGCCGCAACCCAGCTCCCCCCTCCAACCGGCACGCGCTTGGCCGAGACGGATCGCCAACAGCGGCATGTCCGGCGACACGCATACGGTGGAGCTGCAGAGGGCGCGGTCGCTCCATGTGCCTCTACCGACAAAGGCGGAGCCGGCCCCGATCTGGCCCCTTCCGCGCCGCGCGATGACTCAGAGCCGCCCGCCGACCTAAGCCGGTTTGCCCCGCTGGCGCGCCCGGTGCAAGGGGCTCGCGGTTGCGGCGACGGCTCGCGGGCCAGACTGCTTGGTCGCATCAAATCCGCGATGCCGTTGCCGTTCAGAGCGGCGTAATAGCAGCCGGCTGGCGACATCCCTCCGCCACGATCACCCCGCAGCACCACCCCGCCTGAGCACCCACTCCGTCGAGTCGCTGTCCCCGCTTGCCCCCTCCTCCGCCGCCCAGACCACCACCCACGCCTTAGCCCACGTCCGCTCCCTCCCCCATCGCCCGCGCCGACCTCGACGCCGTGATCGGACCTCCCTTCCCATGGTGTGATCCGAACCCCGATCTTGTCGCTGCCCCGGCTTCTGCCGCTGCCCCGCCCAAGGGCCTCACCGACCTGTGCCTGGGCTGGCCCGACAGGTTTACCTGGCGGGTCGAGGAAGGGGGTCCCGCGCGGCAGCGGGGGACCCCCGTCCTCGAAAGCCCAGGCGGGAAGCGGAAAACAGGCCGGGAGCGGGGCAGCGGCCTGTTGCGCTCCGGGAGAACAACAGCTAGAGAACAACAGGCGAGAACAACAACCCCGGCTGACCGCTTGGAAACAGTTCAGCGCTGGTTTCGTCGTTCGAGAACAAGTACTCGATCTGCTCCGGCGCGGAAGTGTTGTAGATCGAAAACGGGACCGCACCCAGGTGGAGCGCCGCCGTATCGACGAGATTGAACTCGGGCCAATTGACCAGCATCAGCGCCACCGTGTCGCCGCGCCCGACGCCGAGCCAGGCCAAGCCGCGCGCGATCCGACGCACCCGCTCGGCGTACTCCCGATAGGTGATCGCCACCGCGTCGCCCGGCGTGCGAAGCGTGACCTGGTCGGCGCCCTCCGCCGCCGTCAGCTGAAACGCCCGGCAAAGCGTCCCCGCCTCCAGCGCGGGCGGGGCCGCGACGGCGTCCGCAGCCGTAGTCTCCATGGCCTTCCTCGTCGCCCGGACCGGGGTCGCCGAGCGGCCCGCGTCCAGATCACAGCGATCCTCCAGCCCCGTCCGCCGAAGGCAAGGTCAGATCTCCGCCCGGCCTGACGTTGCGCCGCGCGGTCGTCTGAGGGGGCAGGGTGGAGGCTGCACCACCGCGGGCCGCCGCAGATGGCCGCCAGCAGCACTCCTGGCCATCGGGCGAGGGCCGTGGCGCACTCGCCTTCGTCGACGAGCAGCACTCTCGACTCAGACTGCTGCTGGTCGTCCGACGCGAGAGCCTTGGCGCCGGATCGCAGACGCCCGCTTCCAATCAGGTGGCGGGACTCTCGCTACCGGCTCTCGAGTACTTCTTCGATGAACGCGAGCGCCTCGGGCGCCGCCGGATCGATCAGATGGCCGCCGCCGACGAGGGCGCTGCGGGCGTTGGGGAGCGCGGCCGCCATCGCCTCGTTGGGCTCGCGGAGCTGGGGAGCCGAGTCGGTTGAAGCAATCAGCAGCACGGGCTGGTTGATAGCCGCGAGCGCGGCCGCGTCGGCCTTGAGCCAATCGCCCTGGAGGTCAGCGAGGACCGCCGGGCCGTTGTGCGTGAAGATCAGGCGAGCCTCGTGCGGGAGCGAGCCCCAGGCGCCCTCGCCCGCCAGCTCGCGGATCAGCTCCTCGCCGATCGCGTCTTCGCCGGAGGCGGCCGCCACCTCGCGCAAGCGGTCGCGGAAGGCACGCGTCCACTCGGCCGCGACGGGAAGGAGCTCGACCGGCGCGGCCTCGAGTAGGACCAGGGCGCGCGCCCGGTCGGGATAGCGAAGCGCGAGGTCGGTCGCCACCTCGCCCCCGTAGCTGCGGGCGACGACCACCGCGGGCGTGGCGTTGAGAGCGTCGAGCAGCGCGGCGGCATCGTCGGCGTGGTCGGCGACGTTGACGCGCTCCCGGGGCGCTGGGCGCTCGCTGCGACCGAAGCCGCGGCGGTCATAGGCGATGGCGCGTCCGAGTCGCGCCAGCTTCTCGACCGCGTCGGCCCAGAGCTGCGCCGAGGTTCCAGCGCCGTGGATACAGACGATCGGGCCCCGCTGCCGCGCTCCTCATAGTGGAGCCGGATCGCGTTGACGCGGGCCTCGGCACGCGTCAAGGCTAGTGCCCCGGACGATTCCGATCGTGCGCTCGCTCCCCATCAGAGCGGGCAAGCCGCGGTGCAACTGCAGGCCTGCGGACCTCGTATCGCGGACGGCTCGGCGAGCCGCGGCCGCGCTGGTGATCTAGGGTCGCGACATGAGCGAGCAGCCGTGCTGGAGCCGGGTGCGTTCGAGCCGCCTATTCCGCGAGCTGTCCCGCGAAGAATTCGAGCGCGGTGCGGGTCTTGGTCTGCTGCTCGCCGGACAGGTCCACCCCGCGCTCTGCGAGGAACGCGCGGGTTTCGGCTGCGACCTGGAATGCTTCGCCGGGCTTGCACTTCGTCGATAGCTCGAGAATCCGTGAGCCGTCCGGATAGAGCCACAGCTCGGCGACCAGCCGGCGCTCGTAGCCCTCGGGCGAGAACTTGAGCTTCAGCACGAGCACCGGGCCGAGAATCGAGAGGGCGTCGAGGCGAATCCCCTCCGGCGCGTGCTCGGCGTAGAACGCGCGCTGGTGCTTGTTGAACAGGTCGGAGAGCCTCCCGCCTGCGCTGATCACCGGCTTGACGACGCCGGTGCCGTGCTCTCCCTTGAGAGAGCCCGAGCAGACGAATCCACCGGGCAACACGTCGACCTCGACGCCGAAGCCTTTGTGCTCGCGAACCTCGGCCGGCAGCTCAGCGGGAACGACCGGGCGCAGCTTGACGACCGAGTCGTCGGGCTTGCCCTGCGAGCGGCGGGCGCGGACGACGACCCCGGCGCCGTCGAGGTCGAGGGCCGGCGTGTCGAAGAAGAAGACCTGGCGCAGGAAGGCGTCCATCGGGTCCATGCCGAGCGCAGCCACCGTCGAGCGCCATCCCTTCTGGCCCTCGTCGGGGACGGTCAGCTTTAGCTCGGCGCTGTCGGCGCCGCGCAGCAGGCCGACGAGTTCCTGAAGCTGGTCGCCGGAGACCGGCGGCGGGGCCTGTTTGGTGTCGGTCATCTGGGAGTCCCTTCTTCGATTGTCGCCGCAGCGTTTCGAGTCGACCGCTTCAGACGGAGGCTACGACGGATTCGACGTCGCGTCGCAGCTGGCCGCGGAGCGCAGCTGACTGGCGCCGGCGTGGACGCTGCCTCCCAACCGGACCACGCACGGAATGCGCTCCCGGGTCTGAACTTGGACCTAATGGTCTCGGCCGCCTGGTCCCACCGCATCGTCCAGGTGGGATGAAAGTGATTGCCGGGCGGGTCATCAATGGTGGCCCTGCCCGCGCCGTGACCTATGAGCAGCGCCAGTCCGCGCGCGTAGGGCGGCGACCAGCCATCGGCCCGGACGCGTGGGTGCAGGCAGCGGTCCTGCAGGTCCGCGATCTTCACCAGCCGCGCCAGCCGGCCCGCCCGGCCCGCCGCGCGCGCTATCAGGCCCACGTGCGCGAGGTAGACGCCGTCCGAGCGCGCGTCGTCCGCGCGATGCAGGAGCCGCAGCGCGCGCAGTTCGTCGCTTTCGAGGCCCTCCCTGAGCAGCTCGTCTTCCGCGACGACGGTCCACTCGAGGACCTCGTGCAGCCAGGCCACGACGTGCTCGTCCGCGTCCACGCGGCGCACGACCCGCCGGATGTGCTCCAGCAGCGCGGTTCCGTCCTCCTCGTAGTCGTCGGCGTGCAGTCGCTCAGCGAGCAGCCGGGCGCGATCGATCTCCATTGCGCCTATCCTGCCTAGCCGCGGCCCCGCGCACCATAGGGTGCGCATGCGTTCACCACCCGGCGTGGACACCACCGCGACCGAAGGAACGCGGTCACCAAGCGCCGTCGGCGAACGCGCACGAGCGCAAACACCCCGCTCGACCCGCATGCACACCACCTTGCCGACCCGCTCGGCCCGCGGGAGCATGCCGCCAACCACCCGCCTTCAGTTGCTGTGGATGGGCAGTTCACCCGCTGCGTCACCGGTGGCTGCCGTCGCTCGCGCGCATCGCCTCGTAGAAGGCGAGCACTGTGCGCAGGTCGTCGACCGCGACGTCGCCGAACTCGGCGGCGACTGCAAGCAAATCGTGGACTTGAGGCGATTGCCTTCAACGTGGGTCCTCGGGGTCGCCTATTACTCGGCGGCGCAGTCGCCGAAGGCGATCTCCCTCGACCCGCTCCGTCAGGCGGCGGACGGCGCCGGAGGGGCCGCGGACGCTGCGCTCGAGCAGGTCGACCGGGAAGGCCGGGTAGACCGTCTCGGAGTCGGCGTATTGGTAGAGCACGACGGTGAGTACCGCCCGCGCCGCCTGCGCGAGCAGGTAGGCGAGCGCGAGGCCGGACACCCCCGCGGCGAACAGCGCCCCGCCCAAGATCACAGCGCCGCCGCGGATCAGCAACACGCCGGCGGCCGCGGCGACGGCGGCGGGCGCGCCGAAGAGGACCATCGCGCGCACCCACAGGTAGACGGTGCTGTACACGGCATCGCCCCAGTGGGTGCGCACCAAGCGCAGCGAGCGGTGGGCGGTGGCCCGCGGGGACCCGCCGACGAGCGCGATCGTCGGGATTGCGAAGAAGCTCACGAGACTCCAGCCGAACCCGATCAGCAGCACGGCGAGCTGATTGACCGTCCAGCTCCCGATCATCCTGCTCGGCAGGCCCACCGCGAGATCCACCACCGCCCAGCCCGCGATCGACCGGCGGCGGCGCACGATCACCCGCCAGCCGCCGGCGGGGGTCACAGGACGTGAGTCGAGCCTGTCTGCGACCAGACCCGCGAGACCCACGGCGGCGGCTGTGACCACCAGGCTGAGGCAGTAGTAGGCCGCCAGCCCGACCAGTACGTAGCCCACGGGGCCGGCCTCACGACGCAGCGCGACGGCGGCCACCGCGACCGCGACGGAGCCGACCAGCACGATCCCGGCCGAAATCAGCACGAACCGCTTCAGCACACGATCCCCCCGCACGAAGGCGAGCGCCGCGCCCCCCAGAAGCCAGCCATTCCTGACGTGATTGCGCACGCCGCGCGATTGGCGAGGGGCGTTCCCCGCAGGCGGAGCCATGGCAAGGCATCGTTCCACGGCCGCACCCCGGCAGATTCGAGGCCGGGTCGCGTTGCGCGCGCCGCCGTTCTCGCTGATGCCCCACGAGGGGATCACCCACTTGCAGCGCGCTTCCACAGCGAGGAGGCTAGGCGAGGCCCTCCCCGGTGCCGGCAGAGAGCGCTACCGGACACCGCGACGAGAGGAAGCCGCATGACCGACGTCGAGACGCCCGTCCTGGACACGCTGGTTCAGACGAGCGCGAACACGCTCGAGCGCTCGCGACTCGATCCCGAGACCTTCATGCTTCTACGGATCGCGGCCCTCGCCTCGGTCGGGGCGGCGCCCGCCTCGTGCCCCGCGAACCTCGGCGCGGCCGACGAGTTCGGCGTCGAGCCGGAGAAGGTGCAGCTCGTCTTGGAGGAGCAGAAGTCTCAAGCTGCGCTCCTGCTCATCGTCGAGGCTGTTGCATAAAGCCGGCTGAGAAACCGCGGAGCCCGCCCGCGGAAGTGCACGCCAGAGCCGACGTGCGGGACCGGCTCGCGACGGACCGGCCGCTCGCGATGGACGAGGTGGACGATTTCGGAGCCCACGCCTAGAAACGATTCAGCGACCTCGCCGGGGCTTTGTGCAACAGCCTCCGTCCCAAGCGGGCGTCGATCGTCGTCGTCGACCAAGATGCCTGCTTGGCCGCGGGAGCGGGAGCGCCAGGGTCACTTCGAGGACAGTCCGTCTCGGACGCGGTGGCGAAACGGTGCGACTTTGAGATGATCGTCTGGCCTGGAACCGGATGGACCGCCTGCTATCGCCGGCCGAACCGCGCAACTTGGTCGCCCGGCTGGCACTTAGGCCAGCCGGAGCGACGGTGCGGTTCCCCGCTCAGTTCGACGTGGCGGATGCGACCAGCCGCTTGCGGGCGTTCCGGCTGGTCCATGTGTCTGGTCGAGCATGGCCGGCAGTTGCCGGCGCGGGCGAATGTTGAGCTTGCGGTGGTGGCCGCCGCCGGCTACGTGCCCGCACCACCGCGATCCGGATGCCGACGCCCTGGTACGCAGCCCCACCGCGGACCACACTCTCGGCGACCGCCGGCAAGGAGCATGAGATGTGTCGCTGGATCGCGTGGCTCGGACAACCGGTGCTGATCGACGAGCTGCTGTTCAAGACCCAGCACCAAATCGTCGACCAGAGCCTGCACGCCCGCATGGGTGCCGAGCCGACCAACGGCGACGGCTTCGGCCTCGGCTGGTACGGCCCCGGAGAAGGCCCCGGCCCCAACGAGAGCGTCCCCCCAGCCTGGGGAGACGCCAACCGCCGCGACCTGGCCGCGCACATCGAGTCGCCGCTGTTCCTGGCCCACGTATGCGCCGCGATCGGCTCGCCCGGGCAGCAGACCGACTGCCATCCCTTCCGCCGCGGCCGCTGGCTGTTCGTGCACAACGGCTTCATCGCCGACTTCCACACGATCCGCAGGGACCTGATGCTCGCAGTCGACCCGGGCCTGTTCTCGCACGTGCAGGGCTCCGCGGACACCGAGGTCGTGTTCCACCTCGCGCTCACGCTCGGGCTCGAACAGGACCCGATCGCGCAACTCGAGCGCACGGTCAGCCTGATCGAAGAGACGGCGCAGCGGCGAGGAGTCACCGGCGTGGTGCAAGCGAGCTTCGGCTTGTCCGACGGCACCAGCCTGTGGGCGGTCCGGTACGCCACGGCGGGACGCGCCCCGTCGCTGTTCGCCTCCGCCGACGTCGACGCGGTGCGCCGACTGTATCCCGACTACCCACGCTTTCAGTGCCTCAGCCCCGACGACCGGCTGATCGTCTCCGAGCCGTCCTTTGATCTGCCCGGCGTCTGGCAGGAGATCCCCGAGGCAACCGCGGTAACCGTGCGCCGCGGCGGCGTGCTCGAGCAGCAACCGTTCCGCCCCCAGGCTGTTGCCGCGCCGCGCCGAACCTCGCGGGCGCGCCCGATGCCCGAGCGCCCCACCGGGCCACCGATTCCGGACTGGGCGCGCTGGAGCGCGACCGTGGCCGAGCGCCCGTGGACCGTCGGCATCGAAGAGGAGGTGATGCTGCTCGAGCCGCACACGTGGTCATTGGCAAACCGGATCGACGACGTGCTCGCGGCCCTGCCGCCGGAGGTCGCCTCGCACGCGTCGGCCGAGACCCATGCCTGCGTCGTCGAGCTCAAGACCGCCGCGCACCCAACCGTCGCGGGCGCGGGGGCAGAACTGGCGCTGCTGCGCCAATCGCTCGACGACGTTCTACGCAACCGGCTCGGGCTGCGCGCGGCCGCGGCCGGCACCCATCCGCTGGCCACCCAGTCCGACGTCGCCGTCTCCTCGGGGCCTCGCTACGCAGAGATCGCGGCGACGACGCGAGCGCTCGCCCGCCGTGAGCCGACGATGGCCCAGCACGTCCACGTGGCGGTGCCCGACGAACACGCCGGAGTACGCGCCCTCGAAGGCCTGCGCAGCGACCTCCCCGTGCTGCTGGCGTTGTCGGCCAACTCGCCGTACTGGCGCGCCGACGACTCCGGGTTCGCGTCGGTACGCACGCCAATCTTCTCCATGTTCCCCCGCGTCGGGATCCCTCGCCGATTTGGCGCCTACGCCGAGTACTTGCGGGCGGTCGACCCGCTGCTGCGCTCCAACGCGATCCCCGAACCCGGGTTCCTCTGGTGGGACGCCCGCCTGCAACCACGGCTCGGCACCGTCGAGGTCCGGATCATGGATGCCCAATCGCGGGTGCGCGACGCCGCGGCGCTCGCCGCCGTCGTCCACTGCCTCGTCCGCCGCCATGCCGACGCCCATGGTCCAGGTGCCACCCCACCGGAGGTGATCGCCGAGAACCGCTTCCTGGCGGCGCGCGACGGGATGCACGCGCAGCTGATCGACGATCGCAGGCAGCAGCGGCGCACGGCGCGCGACGCGCTCGCGGAGCTGCTGGAGCACTGCGAGCCGCTCGCGCGCGAACTGGGCTGCGCCGCCGAGCTCGCGGCCGCGACGACGCTCGCCGCGGATCCCGGCTACGCGCGGCAACGAATGCACGCCGCCCGTGATGGGCTCGCCGCCCTGCCCGCGCGGCTCGAAGACGAGTTCGTATCCGCGGGCCGCGCCGTGGTCGCGGCGTGAGGGCGCGGCCACCGCAACACTCGACAGCTTGGCGCTCGAGCGCGTCACGGCCCGGGTGCTCGCGGATCCGGCGGCGGCGCGGCTGCTCGGGCGAGCGCTCGACAGCCCGCACCTGGCGGAGCTGGTCGAGCGTGTCCTCGACAGCGAGGGCGCGGAGCGGCTCGTCGCCCACGTGCTCGACAGCCATCTGCTCGATGCGAGCGTCGCCCGCGTTCTGGAGAGCAATGAGCTGTGGCTCGTCGTCGAGGAGATCGCGCAGACCCCGCCGTCACGGCCGCCATCACGCAACAGGGCGCCGGCTTTGACGATCAGTTGGCGGATGAGGTCGGCCGGCGGTCGCGGCGCGCGGACGTCTGGCTGGAGCGCGCCGCGCGCCGGATGCTGCACCGACCTCCTCCGCCCGGCGACGCCGCGGCGACGGGCGCCGAACCGGGGCCGCCGTGAGCTTCGCCGCCCATCAACCGAGGATGACCGAAGCGCCGCGGGTGCCGTCCGCCGTCGCGACCGACGACCGCGGCGTGCTGGAGTCGCCCTCGCCGCAGCCGTACGTTGGCCTGGCCACGCGCGCGATCGCGTTCGCGCTCGATGCCGCGCTGATCAACGCGGTCGCGATCCTCACCGCGGCGGTCGTGACGCTCAGGTTGTCGATCGTGACGATCCCCGAGCAGCTGCGCACGGTCGCGATCGCGGCGGGCGGCGCGCTCTACCTGCTAGATGGTGGGCTACTTCGTGACCTGCGCATCCGCGTCCAACCCGCATCCGGTGAAACACTGCGCCCGCGACGCGCGCTCGTGCGGTTCGTGCGACTGACGCTCGCCGGCTTCCTGCTGATCCTCGTCGACGATCGCCGCCGCGGCCTCCACGACCGACTCGCGCGCACGGTCGTGATCGAGGCCGAACCAGCGCCTCAACGACGCAATCGGCGAACTCGCGCAAGGCACCACCGTCGAGCCCGACCTTCTGTTCGAAGATCCCGCCGACGCGCTGGTGGCCGCGTCCGAAAGCCTCGACGCGCTCGTCATGGGAGCCCGCGGATACGGGCCACTCGGCGCGGTGATGCTTGGCGGCACCTCGCGCCAGGTGACGTACGCGCCGCCCG
>Ga0081538_10006197_pt1 | contig 10593 bp, 5 predicted proteins | sample TabmetS5T2R1_FD_71022 | JGI IMG/M metagenome (GOLD analysis project Ga0081538, IMG submission 71022) | Tabebuia heterophylla rhizosphere microbial communities from the University of Puerto Rico - S5T2R1 | ecosystem: Host-associated > Plants > Roots > Rhizosphere ...
GACCCACAGATAGCGGTCGCGGTCGAACACGGGCTGATAGCCGCTGTTCCACGCCAGCAATCCGACCACCGGCACCGCGGCCAAGGCGAAGGCGGCGATCTCGTGCTGCGACCGCAGCCGACCGCTCACGGCACCGACCGTCGCCAACAGAACCGCGAAAACCCAGTCGCCCGTCTGAAATCCGCTATGCTCCAGCCGCACGATCATGAGGAGAGCGGCCGCGATCGCAGTCGCCAAGCCGACGATGCGCGATGGCGGCCAATCGGTTTCGTTCGCCCAGCGCGCCGACAGCCAGAACACGCTGGCCGCCACCAGGATGAGATAGATCGGTGCGGCAACGCCATCGATCCCGCCGCTCGGCGGCAGCAGCAAGACGAGGAACGCCCAGCCGAGGCCGCCTGCATTTGCGATCGCCGGCAGGTACCACCAGCCGCGCTGCCGTTCCAGCCACAACACGCCGAGCTGCATCAGGAACAGGTAGCTCAGCAGGATCGCGGGATGCGGCTCTCCGGTCGAGACCATCGCCGGCGTGACGAAGCCGCCGGCGAGGCCGACCAGCCCGACGAACGGTCCATGCCGCAATGACAGGCCGATCGCGACAAACGTGAGCGCGGCGAGGATCACGAAAGCGACAGCGGGCGCCAGGAGATGATAGAGCGCGACCGACGCGAACAGGCTGGCATAGAGCGCGGCCACGCCGGCCGCCGTCAGCGACTGGCCGATGGTGGCGGATTTGCGCCGCATGAAGTCGCCGCCGATCAGCAGCGCGATACCCAGCAGGATGCCAAGCATGACGCGCATCCCGGGACCGAGCAGGCCCTCGTCGATCGAATATTTGACCAGGAAGATGACTGCCAGCCCGACACAAACGCCGCCGAGCCAGACGAACCCGCGCGCCCCCAGCCGCTGCTCGAGTCCGCGCGGCGTGGGCTCGACGGCGGGGCGCAGCGGCGCCGATGGCGCAGGCGGTTCCGGAGCGGCGACAGGCGCGGCCTGCATCGCTGGCTCAGGAACGATAGCCGGCTCGGGCTCGACCGGCGGCTTCGGCGGTACCGGCGGAACTACGGGTTCCGGCGCCTCCGCGACCGGATGCGATGGCCGATGCGGCATGTAGGCTGCGGTGACGTCGCAGTCCTGCAGAGTCCTGAGTTCGCCGCGCAGCAAAGCAATCTGGCCTTCAAGGCGCTGGGTCGCGCGAAAGGCTGCGATGGCGAGGCCGGGCACCACAAAGACGAAGAAGATGCCGGCCGCAAAGAAGATCAGTCCCCAGAGAGCCTCGTCCACGCGCAGACGCCCCACGATAGCGAGCGACTCGCCGCGAACCGGCGGCGGCCAGCTGCATCATGACGCGGCGCTAGGGGCTCATGCAACCGCCGCCTGCGAGCGTCACTCGCAGGCGCGGGCTGCGAGCGCTCCTCACAAACTGCGCGCTACTTGTTGTTGCCTTGGCGACCGCCGGCCGGCGTCGTGGCGCCACTCTCCTGCTGCGCAATCAAGGTCGGGTTGGCGAGGCCCGCCGGGATGCTGACGCTGGGGTCGCGCTTGTAGACGTCGTTGCGGAAGTTGGCGATGCCCTGCTCGTCCACCCACGCCGTCATGTAGACGATGTGCAGCGGGATCGGCCGCACCAGCTTCACGAAGGTGGTCTTGCCGCCCTTGACGACCTCGTCCACCCGCGCACGGTTCCAGGCCGGATCGTCCTGAACCAGGAAGGTCGCGAGTCCCAGCGGATCGTCCACGCGAACGCAGCCGGAGGAGAAGAAGCGGTCCTGCTTCTCGAACAGCTTGGGCGTCGAGGTGCCGTGGATGAACACCGCGTAGTCGTTCTTGAAGTCGAGCTTCATCGGGCCGAGCGCGTTCTCCGGTCCCGCATCCTGCTTCAGGCGATAGGGGAAACTGCCGCCGTCCTTCACCTGCTTCCAGTCTATCGCGCGCGGATCGACCTGGCGCCCGTCGGAGGTGTAGACGCGAACATTCTTGTTGGCGAAATAGCCGGGCTCTTCCAGCTCGTGCTTCAGCATGTCAACCCTGGCGATCTTCGCCGGCACCGACCAATCGGGATTGAGCTTGGCCTGGAAGATCTCGCTCTTCAGCAGCGGCGTCTTGCGCGCGACGCGGCCGACGATGGCATTGGCGAAATAGGTGGTGACGCCGTTGTCGATCACGCGCAGCTCGGTGCTCGGGATGTTCACGAACACGAAGCGGTCTTCCATGTCCGGGCTTTCGCTGCGCATGCGGTCGAGATTGAGCAGCACCATTTCCAGCCGCTCCTTGGCCGACACGTTCATCTCTTCGATCGTGCGCTTGCCGATCACGCCGTCGTCGTTGAGGCCGTGCGATTTCTGGAATGCCTTCACCGCGACCTCGAGCGCCGGATCGTAGAGCTCGGGATCGGCCCCGAGCACCGGCAGCTCGCCGGTCACCAGCAGGCGCTCCGCCACCTGCTTCACGCGCGGGCCCTTGTCGCCCGGCTCCAACTTCTCGCTGCCCGACACGGTCGGCCAGCCACCGCGCTCGTAGTAGGCGATGTAGGTCGGCAGCGCCGCGTGCAGGCGCCAGAACATGTGGAAGCTCGGATACTGCATCGCGATCACGCGCGCCTGATCCTTGGCCGCGCGCAGGCTGGTCAGCAGCCCGGCGCTGGGATTCGTCCGCACGCCCGGCGCGTTGGTCACGTCGTAGGCGCCGACCATGTAGAGCGCGCTCAGCAGCACTTCGGTGTCGGCGAGTTGCTCCGGAGTCGTCATCGGCGATAGCAGCTGCGGCGCCGCGGCGAGGGCTGACTGCACATCCGCCGACACGGTCATGCCCGCGGCGGCTGCCTTCGGCACCTGGCGAATCAAGAGCGACCCAAGGGCACTGTATCCGGTCGGCATCACCCATAATGCCGGACCACCGCTCGCGTAGAAGATTTTGAGACCGGCCCAATCGACCGGCAAAGCCGCCAGCCGCTGGCTCTGCTGCAACCGGTCGACCGCCTCGGAGAGCCCAACGATCGCGGGCGCGACCGCGGCAGGCGGTGCTTCCGTCGGTCCCGCCGGCGCGATGACGTTGCGCTGGTCCTTGTCGGCATAGGCCGCCTCGGACAGGCTGGACGCCATCAAGCCCAAGCTCAGGGTCGTGACCAGCAGACCTCCCCAACGTGAAACCGACATTCAGCCCTCGATTATGTTATTGAAAGTGCCCGATCTTTGCCGCGCTCAGACCGCAAACAGATAGGTCAAGAATAATATGCTGCGGTGACTAGGTTGTCACCGGATGCGCAGTCATATCCGGCATGGCTGTGGCGCGTATCACACACGCTTGAAGGCTACACCGCCAGTCCCGGCCGCCCGAAAGCTGTCGCGGCAATGGTCGATTCGATGAAAATCCTAAGGCCGGTCGGCTGTTCGAATACCTTGTCCGCGCGCTCGGTCTTGACCTGGATCTCGACCGCGCCGGCGCGGGTCGCGAGGCTGGCCGCCTCCGCGCTCACTAGGTCGGAACAATAGCGCGCCGCTTCCTCCAGATTGACGAAGTCCTTGATGCCGGTCGCGAGATGCGCGCGGAACAATCCTTCCTGCGGCTGGGTGATGGTCGCGGTCGCGCGCTGCAGCACGCCACCGGCAACCGCGCCGACCGCATTGGAAACGTCGGCGTGCGGCGGAATGACAAGGCGCGTGCGGAGGCGCTTGGCGATTTCCGGATAGTAGCTGCCGACCGGCGCGCCGATCGCCGCCAGCGGCGCATTCAATTTCAGCTCGGACACGAACAGCGCCTCTGCCGGCTGCGTCGCCGACAGCGAGCGGCGAATGAGGTCGCGCCCCAGCTGGCCCCAGTGATGCGGATCGATGCGGCTGGTCTCGCGGATCGCGGAATCGAGGATGACCTCGCCCGACTGATGCACCACCTGCTCCACCACGTCGCGGCACAGCTGTTCGACATCGGCTGGCGGCTTCCAGATCGGATTGGCAGGACGGCGCAGGAACTGCCGCGCGGCCAGCTCCGCCGCTTCGCGGTTCCAGTGCCCTTGCAGGCCGAGCACATGCGCCGCGTCGCTCGGCGTCAGGCTGCTGATCGCGACCAGGCCGCGATCGACCAGCCGGCCGAGATGCCGCTGCATCGCCGGGCTGTACAGCAGATCGGCCAGCGGTACCGGGCCATGCTCAAGCTTGTCCCACAGTTCGAGCTGGCCGGCGCTGAGGCTGGCGCGCCCGGCGTCGAGCGGACGCTGGCGCAGCGCGAACTGCCCGCGATGGGGCACGATGTCCTCGTTCGCGTCCTGCGTCCTCAACACCTGCAGCACCGAAGGAAACTGCGTCGCCAGCAGGCTGAGCGGAACCGCGCGCCGCGGCCCCACCATGAAGCCGTGATGATCGTCGATCCTGACTTCGCTGTCGCCGCCGAGGCCATAGGTGTGCACGGCGACCGCCTCCACCATCGTCTTCCAGCCGCCGACCGTCGCCCCTTCTTTGTTCAGCACCGGCCGGCCGCCGCGCAGCATCGCGATGTCGGTGGTAGTGCCACCCATGTCGGAGACCAGGATGTCGTCCTCGCGCGCCAAGTGCCGCGCGCCGACCAGGCTCGCGGCCGGGCCGGAGAGGATCGTCTCGACCGGGCAGGTCAGCGCCAGGTCGGACTTGATCAGCGAGCCATCGCCCTTCACCACCATCAGCGGCGCCTTGATGCCCTTGCGCGCGAGCAACCCTTCGACCGCCTGCACCAGCTGCTGCAGCTGCGGAATGAGCCGCGCGTTGAGCGCGGCGGTGAGCGCACGGCGCGGCGCGTCGAGCTTGGAGGTAAGCTCGTGGCCGCAGGTCACCGGCTCGCCTGTCAGCTCGCGGATCAGAGCGCGCACTGCGATCTCGTGCGCGGGATTGCGCACCGAGAAATAGCCGCTGACCGCGAAGGCGGCGACCTTGGGCGCATGCTCCAGGATCGCGGCGCGCACCGCGGCCACGTCGAGCTCCGCCTGCGGCTCGCCGGTCGGCTTATGGCCTCCCGCCACCATCACCACCGGATCGCCGCCCATCGCCTGGCGCAGGCCGGCGCGCTCCAGCGCCTTGGCGTCGTAGCCCATGAGGATGAGGCAGATCGGCGCGCCATGCTTCTCCACGATCGCGTTGGTGGCGAGGGTGGTGGAGATCGAGACCATGGCGATGTCGGCGATGCCGTGATTCGCCGGCAGATGCGGCAGGATCGCCTCGACCGCGCCGGTCAGCCCGATCGCAAGGTCGTGCTTGGTGGTGAGCGCCTTGGCTTTGGCGATCACGCCGCCGTCGACGTCGGCGCGCGCCGGGTCGAACAAGACCGCGTCGGTGTAGGTTCCGCCCGTATCGAGCCCCAAGAGGATCGGCAAGTCGCGCTCCGAAAAATGGCCAGCCCCGCGGGTTCGTAGCCGCCCTGCGGAGCGCGCGCAACATGGTCCGGCCGAATATCCGCTGGCTTGCTAATTTTCCCCCTCCCTCGACACGGGGGAGGGTTGGGTGGGGGAAGCGAGCGATGACTCCATCCCACCGAAACGCGGCTTCCCCCTCCCTAACCCTCCCCCAGTTTGGGGGAGGGGATTGAAGCGCTTTCTTCATATGCGGAAGGGTTGTCGGCGCGGAATCGCCACCTATAATGGTAGCGCTAGGTGCCGGGGGAAGCGGCACCGCACCTACGGGGGATTCCGTGCCCATTGGACCGACCAGCGCGCGCGGCGCGACGGGACTTTGCGGGGCCATTGCCCTGTTCCTGCTTGGCCTCTCGGCCGGAGCCCTTGCGCAGGATGACGCCCTGCCGCCCTCGGGTGACGTCACCTACGATCAGGTGCTCGAGAATCCCGACGACATCATGCTCTCCTACCGCTTCGCGCTGAAGCAGATCGAGGATGGCGATCTGCTCGGCGCCTCGGCGACCCTGGACCGCCTGACCCTGCTCGCGCCGCAGGAGCCGAACATCCGCGCCTTGCGCGCCATCGTGCTCTATCGCCTCGGCAACCTGCGCGAGGCCAAGGACGAGTTCGAGGACCTGCTGAAGCTGGACATCGATCCGCAGCTGCGGACCAACATCGAGCGCTATGCCGACGCGATCGACCGGCAATCGCAGGATACCCGCGTCAACCTGCTGCTCAGCCTCGGCGGCCAGTTCGACAGCAACCGCGCCGGCGGCAACAAGGTGAACCGGGTGCGCACCGTGGTCGGCGATTTCGACCTCAACAACGCCGCGCCGACCGAGGACGATGCGTCGATCCAGGCGCTGGCCCGCCTGTCGGTCGAGCATGACCTGCCGGGTCAGGACCGCCACATGCTGTTCGGCAACGTCACGCTCTATGACGGCGACCAGATCGAGCTCGACGATTTCGACACCCAGACCGTCGGCGCGCAGGCCGGCATCCGGCTGGAGATCGGCGAACTCTTCGTGACGCCGAACATCAACTACAACCACCTGTGGCTGGGCAAGGAAAGCTACGTCGACATCTTCCAGGCGCAAGCGCGCTACGACTGGCGCCTCAACGATCCCGTCAACCTGTTCGCCGTCTTCAGTGGCTCCGACTATGACTATCACGGCACCCCGGACTATCCGGAAGCCGACATCCAGAGCGGCCTCGATATCGCTGCCACCATCGGCGCCGACTGGTATATCGGGGCGGACCACAAGTTGACCTTCGCCTATACCCACCGCCGCTTCGACGCCGAGGTCGATTTCGAGAGCTTCGACGGCGACCGGCTCAACATCGATCACGTCTGGCTGATCGGCCACGGCATCTTCCTGGTGACCAACGCTTCGGCGGAGTGGGACCGCTACGACGCGCTCGACCCCTTGTTCGTCGGCGACGACCGCGAGGACGTGATCTATCGCGGCCGCCTCACCCTCGGCGTGCCGGTCGCAACCATGATCGGCGAGGAGCAGACTGGCTTCCTCGAGGGCCTGCTGATGACGACCTATGGCGAATACTACCGCCAGGATTCGAACAGCGACCTCTACGAGTTCGAAAACGTCCGCGCCGGCATCGCGGTCAGCAAGCGCTTCCAGTTCTAGGAAGCGCTATCAAGGCATCGGACGCGGTGTCGCCACCGTCTGGCCGTCATAGGTGCCGGTGATGGTTATCGCGCCCGTGGTCGTGTTGTGGCGGTAAGTCACCTGTCCCTGGTGCCCGCCGCTGACCGTGAGGTCCAGGGTCAGCCCGATATTCTCAGCGCCCTCGTCGATCTGCGTGCCGCTGCCGTCCAGCACCAGGCCCTGCCACCAGACGCATTTGCTGAAGGTGTAGGCGGTGCCCTCCTCCGCGGCGCTCACTTCCACGACGCCGCCGAAGTTGCAGCCGACGGCGAGCGGGTCGCCGCCGTCCCAATTGGCGAGCTCCGGCGACTGCGCTATCTCGGTCTCCACCGCGCGTGCCACCTGGAACGCATCGCCGCTCGCCGCCGCATCGGTCAGCGTCAGCGGCGCATAGGTGCCGATCAGATCCTGGGTGCAGACCTGCTCCTTGTCCTCCGGCAGCGTGCCGTCGAACATCAGCCCGAATACGATCTCGTCCGGGCAGCTGAGGCCGCGGCCCCAGATCACGTGCGGCCCGTTCTCCATCGCTACCATGTAGCTGCTCTTCGCATTGTCCAGGATCGCGTAGGACATGGTGATGGGCGTGATCGGGTCGGCATCGGCGTTGAGAATGAGGGTCGGGAAATCGCCGCCGGCATAGGGCTTGGGCCGCTCGTTTGATCCGCGCTTCGGCCAGAACGCGCAGGCCAGGCGCTCGGCGAAATAGGCCCGCAGCAGGCGCGGCGCCTGCCGTGCGAACGCCTTCGCTCGCTCGATCACGGCACGCGCGGTCTCCTCGCCGTCTTGCGTCCCTTCGCCGTAGTCGGTGCAGGTGATCGCGTAGTAGGCGGCGCCGAACCAGGCCGGGTCCGGCACGCCCTCCTCGGTCTCCGGATCGATCGCGAGATTCGAATAGGCGAGGCGCAGCATCGGCAGCAGCTCTCCGCGCGCGGCCGCCGCCAGCGCGCGCAGGAAGGTCGCGCGATCGTCCGGCCCATAGAGCGCGTAGAACGCGTTCGCCTCCAGCATGGCCGAGGTCAGCTGCCGCTTGACGGTGGTGCCGTCGCCGCGCGGGAAATCGACTTCGACCGGCAGCTTCGCCGCCAGCGCATCGTAGGCGGCTGCGGCACCGCCCTTCATGTCCCTGGCGCACGCCACGATGTCGCCGCAGGCCGCGAGCACGCGCGCCAGGATCTTCTCGGCAGCGTCGGTGTAGGACGCATAGTACGCATCGAAATCAAGCGCCAGGTCCACGACGCCGTCGAGCACCACGCCCTTGACCGCAGTCGGAAAGACCGTGGCGTATTGCTGGGAGAATTGCGTGCCGTAGCTTTCGCCGTAGATCCATACCTTGGGCGCGCCGATCTTCTGGCGGAACTCCTCCAGATCGCGGATCGCCACCTCGGTATCAACGAACCCCAGCAGGTCGCGCGATTTCAGCTCCGCCGGACAATCGGTAGCGAATTTCTTGGCAGCCGCGATCGCCTCGTCCGGCTTGTCGACTTTGATCTCCGTCATGTCGAACACGCCCTGCGCCTTGGGGCATTCGATGCCGTGATCCGGGCCGACCCCGCGCTGGTCGAAGAACACGATGTCCATGTTCTCGGTCAGGCGCGCATCGAACGCGGACAGGTAGTCGTCGGCGACGCCGATGCCGCTGCCGCCCGGCCCGCCCACGACGTAGAACAGGATGCCCTTGCTCTCGCCGCTGGCGAAGCTGACCGAATACTCGATCTTGATCTTGGGGCCGGTGTTGGCACGGTAATCGACCGGCACCTCGATCGAGACGCAGGTCAGGTCGCCGACCCGGCAGGGCTGGCCGCCCAGCTTGTCGATGGTTGCCTTCAGGGTGTCGGCCGCGCTCGCCGCGCCGCAAAGCCATGGACCGAGCAGCGCGATTGCCGCCGCGAGCCGAGTGATATGCATCACGTCCCCCCGAATGAGCGCCCTCGCTCCCCAGGTGGAGCCTATCCTGCAACCGGAACGGTCGCAACGAGGCTTGCGCTAAGGGCTGTTTCGTGGCTCAACTCTTGCTCTGGACTACCGCCAAGTCGTTGCACCCGTTCGCGAGGCCGTCATGAGAACGATGCAGTATCGCAATCTGGCGTTGGGCGTGCTGGTGGGGCTGGCGCCGCTCTCGGCACAAGCCAAGCTCGGCGATGCGGCCGGCGTGACCGGCGCGGTCCAAGGCGAGGCCCGGCTCGAATCGCCTGCCCGCCAGACCACGGTCGAGCAGCTCGCCAGCGGCGAGGATGTGGTGATGGGCGATGCGGTCGCCACGCGCACCAAATCGCGCCTGCAGATCATGCTGCTGGACCAGACCGCCATCACCATGGGCGAGAACGCCTCGCTGGTGATCGACGAATTTGTCTACGACCCGGACAACGCGGACTCGAACATGTCCGCAACAGTGACGCAGGGCGCGTTCCGCCTAGTGACCGGCGGCGTCGCGCGCAATAATCCCGAAGGCACCAAGGTGAAGCTGCCGAGCGCGGTCCTCACCATCCGCGGCACCACCACCGAAGGCAATTGCGATTCCACCGGTTGCATCGTCGTGCTCAGCGGCACCGGCGACCAGAATTCCGCCGGCAAGAAGCCGAGCCAGATCCTGATCGAATCCGACAAAGGCAGCAAAGTCCTGAAGCGCACCGGCTTCTTCGTGCTGATCAGTCCGGACGGAACCATCAGCGAGCCGGAGCGCCTCGATGAAGAGGCCGCGAGCCGCCTCGCAGGTCTGTTCGACCCGCTGGTCGGCCCAGGCGAGGACGGCTTTCTCGGCGGCAAGCAATTGGTCGACGCGTCCGGCCAGCCGACCGCCGATGCCGCGCCCTTCGTCGAGGACATCGACGATCTCTATGGCGGCTCCACAGAGCTGCAGGATCTCGGCTACGAATCCACCAGCAACCTGCCGAGCGGCCAGCTCGAATTTTCCGGCACCGGCATCGACATTAGTGGACCGGGCGCGGGCGGTGCCTACAACTTCCTCTACAGCCTCGACCTCGGCAGCCGCGAGTTCAACGGCTTGGTCACATTCAACGCCGGCGGCACCGCATTCGGCACGGTCAACGGCTCGTTCGAGCTGCAGCACAATCCGTTCAACGACGGCTTCACCAACATCACCGAGGGCGGGCAGGTCCTTGACACGCCGAACAACGACGTGATCTCGGTCGGCTATACTTTTGGCCCCGACCAGATCGACACCTCAGTCGTCTATACGGTGACTCCCACGTTTGGCGGACCTGTGACGCTGACGGGGTCCGGCGCCGCCCCGATCGTGCCTTAGTCCAATCACGGAGTTCTCCCTGTTCCACCCTGATCGCGACTTCAATCAGCCGCGGCGTTCTGCGGTGATCGCGGAGCGCGGCGCGGCCGCAACCGCGCATCCGCTCGCCACGCTGATCGCCATCGACATCCTGCGCGCCGGCGGCAACGCGGTGGACGCGGCCATCGCCGCCGCCGCGGCGCTCGGCGTCGTTGAGCCGGCGATGACCGGGATCGGCGGCGATTGCTTCGTGCTGATTGCCCCCAACGGCAGCGACAAGGTCGTCGCCTATAACGGCGCCGGCCGCGCGCCCGCCGCTGCCAGCGCCG
>Ga0081538_10006198_pt1 | contig 10591 bp, 7 predicted proteins | sample TabmetS5T2R1_FD_71022 | JGI IMG/M metagenome (GOLD analysis project Ga0081538, IMG submission 71022) | Tabebuia heterophylla rhizosphere microbial communities from the University of Puerto Rico - S5T2R1 | ecosystem: Host-associated > Plants > Roots > Rhizosphere ...
CATCCGGTCAACGTGACCCGCTCCTCGGTGATCGGCACCGCCATCGGGATCCTGCCCGGCGTCGGCAGCCCGGTCGCCTCCCTCGTCTCCTACAACGAGGCGAGACGGTGGAGCAAGGACAAGGAGAAGTTCGGCAAGGGCGCCGTGGACGGCGTCGTGGCGTCCGAAGCGGCCGGCAACAGCGCCGCCGGCGGATCGCTGGTCCCCCTCGCCGCGCTCGGCATCCCGGGCTCCGCTCCCGCCGCCGTCATCCTCGGCGCCCTGCTGCTGCAGGGCATCCAGCCGGGCCCGGAGCTGTTCACGACGCAGCCCGAGCTCGTGTACGCCTTCGCGTTCGCCGTCATGCTCGCCGGCTTCGTGACCTTCGGGTTCGGAGCCGCCACGGCCGGGTTGCTCGCCCGGATGGTGACGATCCCCGTGCGGTACCTCGCTCCGATCGTGCTCTTCCTGGCCGTCGTCGGCGCGTTCGCCATCCGGAGCAACATGGTGGACGTCTACCTCATGGTCGCGATCGGGGTCGGGACCTATCTGCTCGGCAAGGTCGGGTTTCACCCGGGTCCGATCGGCCTGGGCATCATCCTCGGGCCGATCATCGAGCCGGCGCTGGTGGAGTCGCTGGCGATCGCGGAGGCGAGCTCGATGACCGAGGTCTTCCTCGGCAGCAAGCTGAGTCTCGCCATCATCGCGATCACGGTGCTGTCGGTCGTCTGGACCGTGTGGTCGAACCAGCGGGAGCGTGACCGTGTCGACGCCTGAAGCCGAGAGCGAGCGCACCCACCAGCGCCAGATCCCGGCCGACGTGGTGGGCGGGCTGGTGATGCTCGGCATCGCCGCCGTCTTCCGGCTGAAGTCGGGTGACGAGAAGCTCGACTGGATCTTCCCCGTCGTGCTCAGCTACGTGCTCGGAGGGCTCGGGCTCCTTCTGGTGGTCCGGGGTGCCATGGGCCGCGGCGCCCGGGTTCCCGCCGTACCGCCGATCCTTCGAGGCCAGGGGCTCGACGTCGCGATCTTCATCGGGCTCACCGTCGGGTACGTCGTGCTCCTGGACACGGTCGGCTTCTGGCTGATGAGTGTGCTGACAATCGTCGCGGCGGCGATGTACCTCGATCCCGACCGGTCGATGCGCCGGCTGGCCCTCGCCTTCGCCGTCGCGGTCGGGGTGTGCCTGGGCGGCTGGCTGCTGCTGACCCGGGTGTTCTACGTTCCGTTCCCACCGGCCGACTGGTTGCCCTTCCTCTAGCGCGGACGCCGCCGGGCGGACCGTTGATGACACATCGTATTTAATATAGGGTCGTCTCGTCGGGACGAGCGGCCGAGTCACTCGGCCCTGGACGAAGTGAGGGCACTCGTGAAGGAAGCGTTCGGCGGGCTGAGCTCGGACTGGAAAGAGGGCATCAACTGGGACAACGTCCGGTCCTGGCGGCTGGCCCGGGCGCGCGAGGCGATGGAGCGCCACGGACTCGGCGCGCTGCTCCTCATGTACGACGAGAACATGCGCTACGTCTCCTCGACGTACACCCCGGGCTGGAACCGGCTCAAGCCCGGCCTGCGCTACGTCGTCCTGACCGAGGGCAACGAGCCGATCGTCTACGAGCAGGGCGACATCGGGTTCCATCTCGAGGTCCACAACCCCTGGATCCCGAAGGAGAACATCCGGCACTCCTTCGCCTGGATCAAGGGCGCCGCGGGCCCGGCCTCCACCGCGCAGGTCGACAAGTTCACCCAGGCTCTCGTGGGTGACCTCGAGGACGCCGGCGTCAAGGACAAGCCGATCGGCGTCGACTTCATCGACATCAACATGATCCGGGCCTTCGAGCGGGCCGGCGTGACCTGGTCCGACGGCATGACGCCGATGATGGAGGCCCGCGCGATCAAGAGCCCCGACGAGCAGAAGGCGGTCCGGATCGTCGGCGCCATCTGCGACTCGCTGCACTACGAGTTCACCCAGTTCCTCAAGCCCGGCCTGACCGAGAACGAGGTGGCCGCGTTCGGCTTCAACTACCTCTACTCGATCCCGGGCATGGAAGATGTCGAGGACGTCATCGTGTCGTCGGGCCCGAACGCCTGGCCGAACTGGCGCAACTTCTCCGACCGGATCATCCGACCTGGCGAGCTCGTCATCATCGACCTCGCGGCCCTGACCTGGAACGGCTTCAAGTCCTGCGTCTATCGCACGTACTGCGTCGGCGGGAAACCGACCGACGAGCACCAGCAGTACTACGACACCGCGCACAAGTGGCTCTGGGACTCGATCGAGGCGGTACGTCCCGGCGCGACGACCGCCGACATCGCGTCGAAGTGGCCGTCCGCGATGGAGACGTGGGGCTACGAGGACGAGGACCAGGCGGCGGCCAACCTCTGGGGCCACGGCCTCGGCCTCGCGCAGTACGACCAGCCGGTGATCTCGCGGATCTGGTCGCTCGACCATCCGCAGGAGATCAAGGAGGGCATGGTGTTCGCCCTCGAGACCCAGCACGGCAAGCTGCACGAGTTCGGCGTTCGGCTCGAGGAGATGCTGATCGTCACCGAGCACGGGCCGGACCTGGTGTCGTCGTACAAGTCGCACGAGATCATCGCCGTCGACTGATGCGCTGTCTCGAGCTGTCGGATCCCCGGGCCCGGGATCCCGCGGTGGTCGGGGCGAAGGCAGCCGGGCTCGCCGCCGCCGGAGCGGCCGGGCTGCCGACTTTGCCCGGTGTGGTCGTGCCGGTCGCCGAGTCGGCCCGCGTCGTCAGCGCCGCCGCGACCGCCCTCGACGAGGGCATCGGCCGCGCCCGGTTGGCCGCGATGACCGTACGACCGGACGAGGACCTGCTGGCCGAGCTCAGCGACCGGTCGCAAACCTATCCGCACCCGCTCATCGTGCGGTCGTCGAGCCCGCTCGAAGCCGACGGCACCTGGTCGGGCGCCTTCTCCAGCTTCCACGGCGTCGGCCCACCCGACCTCGGCGCGGCGGTCCGTGGCTGCTGGGGCTCGGCCTTCCAGGTCGGCGTTCTGGAGCGGGCCCATCGCGCCGGCGTCGACCCCGAGCGGCTCGGCCTCGCCGTCCTCGTCCAGCCGGAGCTCGCACCCGACATCGGCGGCACGGCACGCTGCCACCCCGACGGCGGCGTCCAGGTCACCGCGACGCGCGGGCCGCTCGCGCCGCTGCTGGCCGGGCACGTCGAGGGTCTGACCGCGACCGTCCGGGCCGACGACGTCGTCGAGGGCGACGACGACATGCCGTCCGACCTGCTTCACGAGGTCGCCGCCCTGTCCCGCCGGGTCCAGCGGCTGCTCGACCACCAGCTGATCGAGTGGGCCGCCGCCGACGGCCGGGTCCACCTGCTCCAAAGCATCCGAAGCTCGGACTTGCCCGCGGCCGCGTCGTCCGAGGGAGACGCGACGACGGTGTCCGCGGTGTCGATCGAGGCACTGCGCATCGCAGGGCTGACCCAGCGGTTCCCCGGCCGACTCGGGTACGAGCTCGTGCTCCCGTGGGCCGTCGCGACCGACGACCTGGACCGTACGCCGGAGCCGCCGACCGGCGCCGACCCCGTCTCGCTCCTGGCCGCGACCCGGGTGCTCGCCACCGAGCTGACGTCGTGGGTCTGGCAGCGACCCCCGCGCGCCGCCGTCGCCGAGGCGGACCGGGTGCTGCGACTGCTCCGTGGCGACCGCCCGGAGGAGGCGATCGCCGTCCTGCGGGAGCTGCCGCCGCCGAGCCCGCAGGTCGCCGCTCGGCTGCTGACCAACCTCGACTGCCTCCGCCACCTCGCCCAGGAGCGCGGAGTCGCGGATCCCGACGTGTTCTGGCGGCTCGACCCCGACGCCCTCGACCGGGGGTTCCGCGACGGGGTCGCGACAGCGCCACTCCGACTGGGCGTCGACCTCTGGGAGCCGTTCGCCCACCGCATCGTGCTGGCCTCCGGCGACGTCGTACGCGGCACCCCCGCCGCTTCCGGCATCGGCGTCGGTCGACCGTACGTCTTCGAGCCCACCCGCTGGATGCCGCCGCCGACCGGCCGCACCGTCCTCGTGGCGAAGCGACCGGAGCCGGCGCTCGCGCCGCTGTTGTGGAACGCCGCCGGCCTCGTCGTCCGCGCCGGCGGCACCGCCGCGCACCTGCTCGAGTTCGCCCGCTCGATCGGGGTGCCGACCGTCGTCGGCTGCGAGCCGCCGGACCTCGACGAACGCCGCGGGCGCGGCGGCGATCCGCTCGTCGCGGTCGACGGCAGCGGCGGCCGGGTCGCCGTGGCCTGGCCGCCATGAGCCCGCCACCGCCGGCAGCGATCCGCAGCCTGCTCTTCTCCCCCGGCAGCCGGCCGGACATGATGGCCAAGGCGAAGCGCTCCGGTGCGGACAGCCTGATCTTCGACCTGGAGGACGCGGTCGCGCCGGGAGCCCGCGCGGCGGCCCGCCAGGCGGTCGCCGCCGCGCTCGACGACACCGATCCGAGTCCGCCGGTCTTCGTCCGGGTCAACCATCCGTCGACCGGCGAGATGGCGGCGGACCTCGACGCCGTCGTCGCGGCCGGCCCGTACGGCATCGTGTTGCCGAAGGTCGAGACCGCGGCCGAGGTCGCCGCGCTGGACGAGGCGATCGCGGCACGGGAGCGGGAGGTCGGCCACTCGGTCGGGTCGATCCTCGTCCTGCCACTGGTCGAGAGCTGCTTGGGCCTGCACTTCTCGTACGACATCGCTCGCGCGTCGGCCCGGGTCGCCGGCCTGGCGTTCTCGAGCGGTGCGGACGGCGACTTCATGGCCGACCTCGACGGGCAATGGACGCCGACCGGCGAGGCGATGCTCTATCCCCGCAGCAAGCTGATCTGCGAGACCCGCGCCGCCGGGTCGGACTGGCCCGTGGACGGCGTCTTCATGCAGCTCGACGACGATGCGGCGCTCGAGGTGGAGTGCCGGCTGGCGCGACGGCTCGGGTTCGCGGCCAAGCTGGCGATCCATCCGCGGCAGCTCGCCACGATCCACGCGGCGTTCACGCCGACCGCCGACGAGGTGGCGGCCGCGCGAGAGCTGCTGACGGCGTTCGAAGCGGCGCAGGCCGAGGGCACCGGGGCGTTCCGGCTGCGGGGACTCATGGTCGACAAGGCCAACGTCCGCCGGGCCGAGCGGGTCGTCGCTCGGGACGCCGCCGCGCGGGACGCCGCCGGGCGGGACGCGCACGACCGGGACGCCGCCGCACGAGCCGCCGCCGGGCGGGACGCCGCCGCGCGGGAGGCGCACGACCGGGCCGCCGCCGAGGACCGGCCGTCGTGACCGACCGCTCCGGACTCCACCGCCTCCTCGAGCCCGGCTCGGTCGCGATCGTCGGCATGTCCGCCGACCCGTCGAAGCACGGCGCCAAGGTGCTGACCAGCCTGCGCCGCTTCGGCTTCGACGGACCGGTATGGGGCGTCAATCCGAAGCGGCCGGATATTGACGGCATCGAGGTGGTCGCCACCCTCGGAGACCTTCCGGAGCCACCCGACGTGGTGATCCTCGCCGTGCCGGCGGCCGCGACGCCGGACGTCATCGGGGCCGCCGGCGAGCTCGGCGCGGGCGCCGCCATCCTCTTCGGCGGCGGTTTCGCCGAGGCGGGTGACGACGGCGCCGCGTTGCAGTCGCGCGTTGTCGGGCTGGCCCGGGACCACGGCGTACGGTTGCTCGGTCCCAACTCGGCCGGCGTCATCCACCCGTCGGCCGGGACGGTGCTGAGCTTCCTCACCTGCCTGGAGCGACCGGCCGACCAGTTGCGCCCCGGACCGGTGGGGTTGGTCACCCAGAGCGGTGGCACCGGGAGCTTCCTCCACAACCTGGCCGCGGAGCGAGGCAGTGGGTTCGCGGTGTCGATCTCGACCGGCAACGAGGCCGACATCGACGCGGCCGAGGCGCTCGTGCACCTGGTCGAGCATCCCGACGTACGCGCGGTCGCGATGGTGCTCGAGACGGTTCGCGACGGGCCGCGCTTCCTGGCCGCCGCCCGCGCCGCGCTGCGTGCCGAGAAGCCGGTCGTCGCCTGCAAGATCGGTCGCAGCGAGGTGGGCCAGCGCGTGATGCGTACGCACACCGGCGCCCTGGCCGGCTCGGAGCGCTGCTACGACGCCGCGTTCGACGCGCTCGGGATCACGGTGGCCGCGACACCGACCGAGCTGTTCGACGTGGCCGAGCTGATGGCGCGTACCCCGGTGCCGGCCGGTGACCGGGTCGGGATCGTGACCCACTCGGGAGGCACCGCGGTGCTGCTCGCCGACCAGGCGGCCGCGGCCGGACTTCGCCTACCGCAGCCGTCCGAGCGGCTTCGCGACCGGCTCGGCCCGTACCTCCAGCACGGCGCCAGCGGCAACCCGACCGACCTCGGCGGCATCATCACGCAGCCGCATCGCTACGTCGAGGTGGTCCGCGCGTTCGTCGACGATCCCGACTACGACCTCGTCGTCCCGGTGTCGACGCCGCATCCGACGGCGCACACCCCGGATCGGGCCACCGCACTCGCGGCACTGTCCCGCGAGGCCGACAAGCCGCTGCCGAACCTCTGGCTCGCCGGCGACCTCGGCGCCGAGGGCCTGCGCATCCTGCGGGAGTCGGCCGCGCCGGTCACGACCGACGTCGACGGCCTGGTCCGTGGCATCGCCGGGCTGGTCCGGCTCGGCGTCGTCCGGGCGCGGACCGACGAAGATACGAGGCTCGCCCCCGAGCGCCACCTGGTCGCCGACCTCGCCGCCCGCCAGCGGCCCGACGGTCCGGTCGACGTCGACGAGGCGGAGAGCAAGCACCTGCTGGCCCGGATGGGCCTCGAGGTCGTCCGCGGCCGGGTCGTCACCAACCCGGCCGACGCCGAGCACGTCGCGGGCGAGCTGGGCTACCCCGTCGTCCTCAAGGCCGTCTCACCCGACCTGCCGCACAAGAGCGACGTGGGCGGCGTACGCCTCGACCTCTCGACCCCGTCGGCGCTCGCGCGGGCCTGGACGGACCTGACCACCGACCTGCGGACGGCCGCACCGAGGGCTCGGATCGACGGCTTCCTGGTCGAGCGGTACGTCCCCGGCCTCGAGATGATCGTCGGGATCACGACCGACCCGACGTTCGGCCCGGTCGTCCTGGTCGGCACCGGCGGCACCCTCGCGGAGGTCCTCGGCGACGTGGCAGTCGGGTTGCCGCCGCTGTCGTACGGGGACGCCGGCCGCCTGATCGACCGGCTGCGCGGCCGCCGGCTGCTCGACGGCTTTCGCGGGTCTCCGCCGGCCGACGCGAAGGCCCTCGCCGACCTGCTGGTCCACGTGTCCCGCGTCGCGACCGCCCACGGCGATCGGATCGCGGAGCTGGACCTCAACCCGGTCGTGTACGCCGAAGGCCGCTGGCAGATCGTCGACGCCCTGCTGCGGCTGCATCCCCGCTCCCACCCCGACGTCGTCGGCGACTATTCGGGCTAGGGCCCGAGTAGTTGCTGACAACCTCCTCCACCGGCCTCGGACGAACCCGGAAGTAAGGGGCACAGCTCGTCGAGAGATGGATTATGCATGATGCTTCGTGTACCTTACTCGTTGATCGAGTGGAGACTGCCATGAGGACGCAACTGAGCATCACAAGCCCCCGCGGTCGGCGAAGCATCGCGATGGCGGGAACCCTCCTCGCGAGCTGGGCCCTGATCGGAGCGGCCTGCGGCGGAGACTCCGACGAAGCGGGCGGGGATGGCGAGCTCTTGGTCTGGGGGTCCCGGGAGTACTACATCCCGCCGGACGAGTTCCAGAGCTTCGAGTCCGAGTACCCCGACATCAACCTCAACTGGGACGTCCAGGCCGAGGACGACATCCTTCAGCAGCTGCTCCGGATGCGGCAGGCCGGGCAGACCATGCCGGACGTCATCCAGGACGACACGTTCATGATGGAGGCCTACTACGAGGCCGGGCTGCTGCAACCGATCGACGACCAGCTCGAGACCTGGCAGGAAGAGGACCCCGAGCTCTACGACAAGATCCTGCCGAACGCCTGGGAGGACAACGTCTTCGACGGCGAGACGTACGGCATGTCGATCACCGCGAACTACGACATCCTCTACTACAACAAGGCGTGGCTGGAGGAGGCGGGCGTCGAGCCGCCGTTCGAGACCTTCGAAGAGATGTACGACGCGATGCTCGCGATGAAGGAGGCGCGTCCGGACAAGATCCCGATGACGGTGCAGGCACTGGCCGGCGAGGGCGTCACCATGCTCAAGAGCATGCTCAACGCGGTCGGGGTTCCGTTCGAGGGATCGACACCGGATCTGACGGATCCAGCCGCGCTCTACGTGATCGACTTCTGGCAGCGGGCCCAGGCCGACGAGCTCATCCCGCCCGAGGCCATCTCCTGGGGCGAGTCCGAGACGCGCGGCGCCTTCATCCGGCAGGACGCCGGACTGATCTTCGACGGCATCACGACCGCCGGCGACTTCAACAAGGTGCCGAACTTCGACTACGGCGAGCAGTGGGAGACGACGCCACTGCCCAAGGACAGCGGTGAGGGCCACACCGGTATCTCGGTGTCGCAGCCGCGGACCTGGGCGATCACGGCGGACGCCGACGATCCGTACGAGTCGAGCCTGGTGCTGCGCTACATCGCCCAGACCGACAACCTCCTCGAGTCCCTCGCGAACGGCTCGGTGCCGATGCGGCAGACCGAGGCGCTCAACGACCCGCGGCTGCAGAACGAGATCCTGCCGTTCTTCACCGACGACCTGAAGGAGTCCTACCTCAACTCCGAGTCGATGCCGGCCTCGGTGAACACCGGTGAGGTGGAGGAGATCCTCGAGCAGCTGTGGGGCGAGATCGTCCAAGGTACCGACGCCTCGCCCGAGGAGCTGGCGGAGAAGTACCAGGAGCAGCTGAACGCACTGGAGTAGACCAGCACAGGTCGTGATGGCCGAAGGAGCGTCGGTGTGGGCGTGCTGAGCAGCGGCACCCGTCGTGGCGCGGCTCGACGCCGACGCAAGAAACAGGGCGCCAACGGGAGCAGGTGGGACACGAGCCTGGCCGGGCAGAGTCGGCTCGCGCCCTACCTGTTCTCGACGCCGGCGATCATCATGATCAGCGCCCTGCTGGCGTACCCGGTTCTCTACGGTCTCTACAAGAGCTTCTACCGCGCGCCCTTCTTCGGCGGCCCGGAGGAGTTCGTCGGCTTCCAGAACTACACCGACATGTTCAACGACCCGGCGTTCTGGGACGCGCTCACCAAGTCGGCGATCTTCGTCCTCGGCTGTGTGGTCCTGGGGCTCGTCCTGGGCCTGTTCTTCGCGTTCGCGCTCAACCGGGTCGTGAGCCAGCTGCGGTTCCTGCGCTCGGTGACGATCGCGCCGTACATCATCTCCAACGTCGCCGCGGCGGTGATGTTCCGGCTGCTGTTCAACTCCGACTTCGGGCTGCTCAACCGGGTGATCGAGTTCTTCGGCTTCGACGGACCGCAGTGGCTGAGCGATCCGAACCTCGCGATGGGCGTGGTCATCTTCTGTCAGGTGTGGACCGACCTGCCGCTGACGATCCTGTTGCTGCTCGCGGGCCTGCAGACGATCGACACGTCCTACCTCGACGCCGCCAAGGTGGACGGCGCGACCGGCTGGAAGCGGGCGTGGTTCCTGTCGATCCCGCTGATCTCGCCGCAGATCGTGATCAGCACCGTCTGGATGAGCTACTCGACGCTGACCGGGCTCGGGGTGGTGCTCGCGCTGACCGGCGGCGGTCCGCTGAAGGCGACGCAGACGCTCCCGATGGAGATGTACAGCACGGCGTTCACCGACCTCGAGATGAACGAGGCCCTCGCGATCGCGACGTTCATCCTGATCCTCAACGCGATCCTCACGCTGCTCTACGTCGGGCTGGCTCGTCGGTACGGGACGGTGGAGTGATGACGGTCGACACCCAGGCCACCACGACCGTCCCGCCGAAGGTCCCCACCGAGCGGCGGCAGGCCGGGCCGTCCGGCTTCGGCCGCGTCCTCCGGCAGATCCTGCTCTGGATCCCGCTGATCATCCTCGTGCTGTGGACGCTCGTCCCGTTCTTCATCACGGTGATGATCTCGCTGAAGACCCGTGGCGAGGTCTTCGGCGACCCGAGTGTGCTGCCGAACGACCCGTCGCTCGACGCCTATCGGGAGGTCATCGAACGACCGGGGTTCCGCGGCGCCTTCCTCAACAGCGTCCTCGTGGGCTTCGGTACGACCGTGCTCACCGTCGCGCTGGCCACGCCGGCGGCGTACGCCTTCGCCCGGTTCAACTTCCGCGGTCGGCACCTGCTGCTGCTGTTCACGCTGCTGCCGCGTCTGGTGCCGAGTCTCGGCCTGATGATCCCGCTCTACCAGTTGGCCGTCACCCTCGGCGCCCTCGACAAGCGGCTGACTCTGGTCGTGGTCTACACCGGCATGCTGTTGCCGCTGGCGGTGTGGCTGCTGGTCGGCTTCATCCAACAGATCCCGCCGTCCCTCGAGGAGGCGGCCAGCGTCGACGGCGCGTCGATGTGGGCCCGGATCCGCTACATCGTGCTGCCGCTGTCGCTCCCGGCGCTGATCACGATCGGCGTGCTGTCCTTCCGCGAGGCGTGGAACGAGTTCACCCTCGTCCTGGTCCTCACGACCTCGCCGGGCAACCGGAC
>Ga0081538_10006200_pt1 | contig 10587 bp, 10 predicted proteins | sample TabmetS5T2R1_FD_71022 | JGI IMG/M metagenome (GOLD analysis project Ga0081538, IMG submission 71022) | Tabebuia heterophylla rhizosphere microbial communities from the University of Puerto Rico - S5T2R1 | ecosystem: Host-associated > Plants > Roots > Rhizosphere ...
CGGGAAGGGAATGGATGCTACTAGACGACCAAGAACTGCGAGAGCGCGTCGGCAGGATAGAGACGCTACTGGAGGAGATCGAATCCTTCGAAGACCCCGCAGCCCGGGCCAAGACGGCGGAGATGGTGCAGACCCTCCTGGAGCTGTACGGTGAAGGGCTGGGGCGCATCGTGGAGAGCATCGGCCGCCTGGGCAGCGAGGATCTGAAGGACGAGCTCCTAGGCGACGAGCTGATCACGCACCTCCTGCTCCTCCACGGCCTGCATCCGGTGGACGTGGAGACGCGGGTGCTCGGGGCCCTGGATGAGGTGCGCCCTTACCTCGAATCCCACGGAGGTAACGTACAGTTTTTGGGTATAGGGGACAGTGTGGCCCGGGTGCGGCTGGAAGGAAGCTGCGAGGGGTGTCCGTCCTCCACCATGACGCTCAAGCTCGCCATAGAGGAGGCCGTCCAGAAAGCAGCGCCTGAGCTGGAAGGCGTGGAGGCCGAAGGCGTCGCCGAGCCGCCTCCCAAGCCGACGATGGCGTTCGTGGCCGCCCCGACGATGCGCAAGAAGAAAGAGAAGCCGCCGGAGGAGAACGGGTCGTCTTCCTGGACAACGATTGGTGAGTTGGACCTGCCGGGCGGCAGGATGCTGGCGAAGGAGGTCTCTGGGGAGCCGGTGCTATTCTTGAAGCTGGCGGGCAACCTCTATGCCTACCGTGATGTGTGTCCAGGATGCGGCATTTCGCTGGAGCAGGGTGAATTGAGGGTGGCGGATCTCACGTGCTCGGGTTGCGGGCGGCGCTACGACGCGCGTCGGGCGGGGAGATCGTTGGACGACGCCTCGCAGTCGCACCTGGAGCCCGTCCCGTTGCTCGTGGGCGAAGACGGCACGGTCAAGGTCGCCCCGCCGAGCGCGGTGGGCTGAAGGTAGTATGGCTTCCGACAACGATTTTTCCGCTCTCTCCGCGCTGCGCCGGTTCGCCAGGGAGGAATCAGCGAAAAAGGAGGCGGCTGAGGCCGCCGCCCAGGAAGAATATTGCGACCTGTGCGGCCAGACCATACCGCCCGACCCCGAGCATCGGCACCTGATGGAGGTCCCCACAAGGGAGATCATGTGCGTCTGCCGGCCGTGCTCCATCCTTTTCGACAGTGCGGCGGCGAGCGAGGGACGGTACAGGATCGTCCCAGAGCGTCTCCTGAACCTCGAGGATTTCCAGATGTCCGACGCGCAGTGGGAGAGCCTGCGCGTCCCTGTGGATATGGCGTTCTTCTTCTACAACACCCCCGCCGGAAAGGTAGTGGCCTATTATCCCAGCCCCATGGGGCCGACCGAGTCGCTCCTGGAACTCCAGACCTGGGAGGATCTGGAGACCGATAACCCCCTATTGAAAGACATGGAACGAGACGTGGAGGCGCTCCTGGTCAATCGGGCTCGGGGGGCCAGCGACCACTTCCTGGTACCCATAGACGAGTGCTACAAGCTGGTAGGTTTGATCCGGACCCGCTGGAGGGGCTTCAGCGGCGGGCGCGAGGTCTGGGACGACATTACCCGGTTCTTCGAGGAGTTGGGCAGGCGGGCCAAAACAGTAACCGTAGGCTAAACCCACAACGAGAGGAGGAGACGGATGGCGGACATAAAGGTAGGGAAACCGGACACGAAGCCCACCGCGCCGGCGCACATACGGGGGGTCGCGGGCGGCAACGATCCCGGCGGCTACGATGCCATGCCAGGGCACCTTCGCGACGGCAAGGCAACGGCCGAGCGGTCCACGGGCATCAACCCCGACAAGAGGGACCCCATAGACCCGAACAGCCCGAACCTGTCGCCGGCGTGAAGAATTGCCACCGTGCCTGACCTGGATTTCGAGGTGGAGAGCGCCGATGTGTTGCCCTACGCCGCCGTCCCGACGATCCTGTTCAGGTTGGGCGTCCAGAACGCGGTGGGGGGAGAAGAGATCAACTCCATCTCGTTGCGGACCCAGATCCGGATAGCGGCTACACAGCGACGCTACGACCAGACAGAGCAGGAGAAGCTACGGGAGCTCTTCGGCGAGCCCCACCAGTGGAAAGACACGTTGCGCAGCCTCCTCTGGACCAACACAAACACCATAGTGACCCGTTTCTCCGGCGGCCGCGTCTTCGAGATGCCTGTGGCCTGTACATACGACTTCGACGTGGTGGGGACCAAGTACTTCGCCGCCCTGGGAGACGGGGAGATACCGCTAGAGTTCCTGTTCAGCGGTACGGTCTTCTACCGCAAGGACGGCGGGCCCTTGCAGGTCGCCCAGATCTCCTGGGAGAAAGAGGCGAAGTTCCGGTTGCCGGTCCGGCTGTGGAGGGAGATGATGGAGCACTACTTCCCGAACAGCGCCTGGCTCCGCCTCCATAAAGACACCTTCGATCGGCTCTACGACTACAGGTCACGCAACGCGCTGTTGACCTGGGATAGAACGTTAGAGAGCTTGCTGAACACGGCCGAAAGTGAGGTCGAACGTTGACGGACCCGGTAGAGAAGATCGCCGCCGCCGTGCTCTACGAGGGATACGTGCTCTGGCCCTATCGCCGCTCGGCCCAGAAGAACCAGAGACGCTGGACCTTCGGCGGCGTCTACCCGCGCGCCTACAGCGAGGCAGAGGGCGGCAATGACCCCTGGCTCATGCAGACCCAGTGTTTGGTAGTCGGAGAAAGACCCACCGTCGAAGTACGAGTCCGCTTCCTCCACGTCGTGGAACGCAAAGTCGCTAAGCTCAGGGGAGCCGGGACCGTAGGTAGGGGCGGTTCGCGAACCGCTCCTACAAGGGCGTCGGGAGCAGGGGAACGCCTGGAGTTCGTGGACGAGTTGCGGGTTGGTGGGGACCGCTACCTCGCGTGGGAAGAGGCCGCCGAGCGGGAGGTCGTCGTGCCGGGCCTCGGACTCGCGGAGCTTCAGACGCCGATGCGCACACCGATCTCGGTTCCCGCCGGGATCGAGGAGGAGCCGCTGGCGGGCGATGGTGGAGAAATAGTCGGGGCGCTGGTGCGAAGCTGGAACTCCCTGGAAGGCACGGTGGAGGTAGAAGCCGAACCCGTGCGCGAAGGTCTGTTCAGACTCACGGCGAGAGTTATGAACACCGCGCCGTGGTGCGGCAAGGACCGGGAGGAGACGCTCGGGCAAACGCTCGTCTCGACACATACCATCTTGAAGGTGGAAGGCGGGGAGTTCGTCTCGCTCATGGACCCGCCGGAGGATCTGAAGCGTCTCGCACAAGTGTGCGAGAACGTGAAGACGTGGCCTGTGCTGGCGGGGGAGGAGGGAGATAAGCATATCATTCTATCGTCCCCGATCATACTGTACGATTATCCCCAGATAGCGCCGGAGAGCCCTGGAGATCTCTTCGACGGGGGGGAGATAGACCAGCTACTTACCCTGAGCATCCTCAGCCTCACGGACGAGGAGAAGGAGGAGGCGCGCGCTACTGATCCGCGGGCACGCGAGATCCTGGACCGCAGCGAGTCGCTCACCGAGGAGGACCTGATGGGCCTGCACGGCGCCGTCCGGGGTTTCCAGATACTGCGGGGAGGAGAGCAGATAGACCCCTTCGAGGTCGAGGGCCTGGAGAGGCCGGCTCCGTCGAACGTGACGGTGGGCGGGGTCGAGGTCAGGAGCGGGAGCCGGGTGAGGCTCTGGCCGCAGGCCGGGAGGGACATCTTCGACATCGCGCTCTCCGGGAAGGTGGCTATAGTCGAGAAGATCGAGCAAGACTTCGAGGACCGCGTCCTTCTTGCGGTCTCGGTCGAGGACGATCCGGGCAGGGAGCTGGTGGAGATGCCGGTCCTGGGGCACCGGTTCTTCTTCTCACCAGAGGAGGTCGAGCCGCTGGAAGGAGAGCGGTGAGCGGGCGTATCCTGGTCGCCGGTATCGGAAACATCTTCCTGGGCGACGACGGCTTCGGTTGCGAGGTGGTGCGGCGCCTGGCTGAGCGAGAGCCGCCGGAAGGCGTCGAGATCGTGGACTTCGGGATACGAGGGATGGATCTGGCTTACGCGCTGATGGATCCTTACGAGGTCGTGGTGTTCGTTGATGCCGTTCCACGCGGGGAAGAGCCAGGGACGGTCTACCTGATCGAGGCCGAGGTCCCCGAGGAAGGGGAGGTAACCCTCGACACCCACGGCATGGACCCGGTGAACGTGATCCGTCTGGCCCGCGTTCTCGGCGCCGAGATCCCGCGCACCTTCGTGGTCGGCTGCGAACCGCAGAACATCACAGGCCATAGGGGTAGGTCTCAGACTCACCCCTACGAAGACATGCTCATGGAGCTCAGCGAGCCGGTACAAAGGGCGGTCGGCGAAGCCGTGAAGCTTGTAGTGTCGGTGGTGGAGGAGGCCAACGCCCCGTCGCCCAACAGCTACCTGAAACCCGATACCTGAAGCCCGAAATCTACTCCTAAAGGAGGTGAGACCGTGAAGAAACTATTGTTCTTGGGCCTGTTGGCGGGCGTTGTCGTGGTGTTTATGCAGAACAGGCAGGATCTCACGAGGTACCTGAACATAAGGGACATGTAGGAGTCGTGCAGCTCGAGCTGGCGCCATGAGAGCACCGATACAGGAGCGGTGGGAGGTCTCGGTCCGGGGTATCGTGCAGGGCGTGGGGTTCCGGCCCTTCGTCTACGCCCTGGCGCGGCGGCACGGGCTCGCCGGGCTGGTCCGCAACGACGCCGAGGGAGTCCACGTCGAGGTGGAGGGCGACGCCGAGAGGCTTTATCTCTTCTTGCGCGGGATAGAGGAAGAAGCCCCGCCGCTCGCAGTCGTGGAGGCAGTCTCCTGGCGTCCGCTCGCAGCGCTGGGCGAGCAGAGTTTCCGGATAGAGGAGAGCCGTGAGGGCATCAGGCGGCGGGCGCTCATATCGCCGGATGTCGCCACCTGCGAAGACTGTCTGCGGGAGGTTTTCGACCCCGCGGATCGCCGCTACCGTTACCCATTCACCAACTGCACCAACTGCGGCCCCCGCTTCACCATAACCCGCACGGTTCCTTACGACCGCTCCACGACCACGATGTCCCGCTTCGAGATGTGCCCCGAATGCCAACGCGAGTACGACGATCCCGCCGACCGCCGCTTCCACGCCCAGCCCAACGCCTGCCCCGCCTGCGGCCCCCGCGTACGGCTGCTGGACAGGTTCGGCCACCGGTTGCACGCACAACCGGGCGACCCCATCCTGTGCACGGCCCGGATGTTGCGGGGACGGGCCATCGTCGCCGTCAAGGGCCTCGGGGGCTACCATCTCGCCTGCGACCCGTTCGATGAGCTGGCGGTGAGGACCCTCAGGGGCCGCAAGGTTCGCCAGGACAAACCCTTCGCGCTTATGGCCAGGGATCTCGCTCAAGTACGCGAGCTTTGTCGGGTAGGATCAGTAGAAGAGGCGCTACTCACCTCTCCGGCGCGCCCCATAGTGCTCCTCGAGCGCCTGGATGACAGCGGGATCGCCGATGCAGTGGCCCCGCGACAGAGCACCCTGGGCGTCATGCTCGCCTACACCCCGCTGCACCACCTGTTGATGGCCGATGCGGGCATTCCGCTCGTCATGACCAGCGGCAACAACTCAGACGAGCCCGTAGCCTACCGGGACGAGGAGGCCTTCGAGCAGATCGGGGAGATCGCTGACTACTTCCTGGTTCACGACCGGCCCATCCACATGCGCACCGACGACAGCGTGGTGCGGGTCGCTAGAAAGGAAACGTACCCAATCCGGCGCTCCAGGGGCTACGCGCCGGCGCCGCTGGCCGTGGCGGAGGGCTTCGTGCGGCACGTCCTGGCTTGCGGTGGCGAGCTCAAGAACACCTTCTGCGTGGCGAAGGAGCGCCACGTCTTCCTCAGCCACCACATCGGTGATTTGGAGAACTACGAGACCCTGACTTCCTTCCGGGAGGGGGTCGAGCATTTCTGCCGCCTCTTCGATGTACAGCCGGAACTGGTGGTTTACGATCTCCACCCCGAGTATCTCTCCACCAAATACGCCCGCGAACTGGAGGAAGCGGGACTACCAGCCGTGGGCGTACAGCACCACCACGCGCACGTCGCAAGTTGTCTGGCCGACAACGAGCGGCCCTGCGAGGAGCGCGTCATCGGGGTAGCCCTGGACGGGACCGGCTACGGGACAGACGGAGCTGTCTGGGGAGGGGAGTTCTTCGAGGGGAGCATAGAGGAGGGATTCGTACGGCAAGGACACCTGGAATACGCCCCTATGCCCGGTGGATCGGCGGCCATCCGGCAGCCGTGGCGGATGGCGCTAGCGCAACTCATCGCGCTCTACGGCGAAGAAGAGACCCTGAAGCTTCCGCTCGCAACCGTCCACCGGGCTGGCGAGCGGAACGCGCGGCTCGTCGCCCGGCTCGTGGAGCACAGTCTCAACACCCCGCCGACCTCCAGCGCAGGACGGCTCTTCGACGCCGTCGCGGCGATGGTCGGAGTGCCCGGAACGGAGCGGACCACCTACGAGGGACAGGCCGCGGTGGAGCTGGAACTCGCCGCGGACGGTACGGCGAGTCGGGGTTATCCCTTCCGGCTGCGGCCCGAGGGCCAAGGATGGATCGTCGAGACCCAGAGGATCCTTAGCGGGGTCGTGGAGGATCTCCTGGCGGGTAGAGCGACGGGAGAGATATCTTCCAGGTACCACCGTACGATGGCCGAAGTCGTCGTCGCCGGCTGCGAGCGCATCCGGGAAGCCGGAGGAACAACCGCCGTCGCGCTCTCCGGCGGCACATTCCAGAATATGCTCCTTCTGGATCAGGTGGTACGATTCCTGGAGGAGAAAGGGTTCGAAATCTACCGGCACCGCCGCGTGCCGCCAAACGACGGAGGTCTGGCACTAGGTCAGGCAATCCTGGCGGACAGAACCTTCAGAAAGGGGCTGACAAGCTGAAATGCTGACTGGCTGACCAGCGCGACCGAAGGGAGCTACACATGTGTCTGGGGATACCGGGACGGATCGTGGAGATCATAGACGAAGACCTGACGCTCGCTAAAGCAGAAGTCAGCGGCGTCCGGCGCAACATAAACATCGGCCTGGTCCACTACGATGAGGAGCGTGTAGAGATCGGGGACTGGGTCTTGATCCACGTGGGCTTCGCCATGTCCAAGATCGACGAGAAAGAAGCACACGCCACCCTGCGCGCCCTCGAAGACATAGGCGAAGACTACGAGCAAGAGCTGGAGGAGCTCAAGACCTCCCAGATCGAGTGACATGAAAGACGACCTGACGCTGCTCGGAAACTGCACCCTGGACCACGACGGATGCGTCGTCTGCTCCGACGCCGGCATCCCCGTCCGCGTCATCTCCATAGAAGGCGACGACGCACTCTGCGAAGACTCCGCAGGCAACCAGACCGAAATAGCCATAGAACTCGTCGCCCCGGTGGCAGAGGGAGAAATCCTCCTAACGCACGGAGGCGTCGCCATTGGCAAAGTCGAACCTGAAGCCTGAGACCTGAAGCCTGAGCGACCGAAGGGAGCGACCATGAAATACGTCGACGAGTTTCGGAACGCGGATCTCGCGCGGGCGGTGTCGGCCGAGATCTCCTCGCTCGTAGACCCGAAACGTCACTACAAGATCATGGAGGTCTGCGGCGGGCACACCCACACCATCTACCGCCACGGCATAAAGGATCTGTTACCGGATCAAGTAGAGCTGGTGCACGGCCCCGGCTGCCCGGTCTGCGTGCTCCCGATGGGCCGGGTGGACGAGGGGATAGCCATAGCCGAGAGGCCGGAGGTCATCTTCACCTGCTTCGGGGATATGATGCGCGTCCCCGGCTCGAAAGGAAACCTGCTCGAAGTGAAAGCCGAGGGCGCCGACATCCGCATGGTCTACTCGCCGCTGGACGCCCTGCGAATAGCCCGTGAGAACCCCGACCGGGAAGTCGTCTTCTACGCCATCGGGTTCGAGACCACGGCTCCCTCCACGGCGCTCACATTGCAGCGGGCGAAGAAAGAGAGGATCGAGAACTTCACCGTGTTCTGCAACCACGTCACCATCGTGCCGCCGGTGCGCGCTCTCCTCGACTCGCCGGACCTGCGCCTCGACGCCTTCATCGGGCCTGGGCACGTCTCGACGGTGATCGGCTGTAGGCCCTACGAGTTCATGCCCGCCGACTACGGCAAGCCGTGCGTCGTAGCGGGGTTCGAGCCGCTGGACCTCATGCAGTCCGTACTGATGCTCATGCGCCAGCTCGACGAAGGTCGCTGCGAGGTCGAGAACCAGTACGGCCGGGCCGTCCTCTGGGAGGGGAACCTCAAGGCCCTGGAGGCCATGTCCGAGGTCTTCGAACTGCGCCCGTACTTCGAATGGCGCGGGCTCGGCTTCATCGCCCAGTCCGCCCTGAAGCTGTCTCCGGCCTACGCGGACCTGGACGCTGAGCTGCGCTACTCCACGCCAGGCGTGCGCGTCGCAGACCCGAAGGCCTGCCAGTGCGGCGAGGTCCTCAAGGGCGTGCTAAAGCCGCCGGAGTGCAAGGTCTTCGGCACCGCCTGCACGCCGGAGCGTCCACTCGGCGCATTAATGGTCTCCTCAGAGGGCGCCTGCGCCGCCTACTACAACTTCGGGCGCAAGTCGTTCGAGAAGGTCGAGATCAGCGCCCGATGAGCGAGGGCAGGGAACGGGTAGGGGCAGGTTTCGAACCCATCCCTTCGGACGCGCTGGAGCAGAATCGCCGCAGGCCGCCGAGGTTCACCGCCCCGCGCATAGACATGAGCCATGGCGCCGGGGGCAAGGCAACCCACAAGCTCATAGAGGGACTCCTGCTGCCGGCCTTCGACAACCCGGCGCTCGCCCCCCTCGCCGACGCGGCAACGCTTCCCTTTGGTGAAACCAGCATAGCCCTGACCACCGACTCCTTCGTCGTGCGCCCCCTCGTGTTCCCCGGTGGGTCCATAGGGGAGCTCGCGGTCAACGGCACCGTCAACGACCTGGCCGTCTCCGGCGCCACCCCGCTCGCCCTCTCCGCCGCCCTCATCGTCGAGGAGGGACTGGAAACCGAGGCGCTGACACATGAAATTGAGGCGATGGCCACCGCCGCCAGGAACGCCGGAGTCTCTATCGCTACCGGAGACACCAAGGTGGTCGAACGCGGCAAGGCCGACGGGCTATACATTACCACCACCGGGGTAGGGGTCGCGGACCCGGAGTTGAGCCTATCTTCCGCCTCGGTGCGTCCGGGGGACAAGATTCTCTGCTCCGGGACGCTGGGGGATCATGGTGCGGCCATCCTGATTGCGCGGGGAGATCTCGAACTAGAGGCCGAAATCCTCTCTGACACCAGGGCCCTGACCCCGCTCGTGCGGGCGCTCAAGGAGGCTGCAGGTTCCGGGTTGCGCTTCATGAGGGATCCTACGCGCGGTGGTGTCGGGACCGTCTTGAACGAGCTGGCTCGCGATTCGGGGTACGGGGTTGCTCTGTGGGAGGAGAACCTCCCGATCAGGGACGTGGTCAACGGGGCTTGTGAGATCCTGGGCATAGACCCGCTCTACGTCGCAAACGAAGGCAAGCTCCTCGCCGTCGTCGCCCCCGAAGCCGCCGACAGCGCGCTCGAAGCCCTGCGGAGCGTCGAAGGCGGCGAAGAAGCCGGGATCATCGGCGAGATACGCGAGGAGCCGGAGCGGATGGTCCTCATGCACACCCGCTTCGGCGGCGCCCGCATGATCGACATGCTCGTCGGCGACCCGCTGCCGAGGATCTGCTAAAGGGATGATTCCTGTGCCCGATACAATAGGGAAGCCTTGGTTTGGCGGCTTATGTGCTGGATATACGTATCATTGCGAGCTTGATCGGAGAAAGGATAAAGCGTAGAAGGAACTAGCGAGAACTGTTGATAAGTAGTCTGGGGATCCCTTCTGGATGGTGGATTCCCGCCTTCTCGGGAACGACCAGAGAGAAGGCGGAAATGATGGTCATGCTGGGAGCATTGGGGTGAGAATAGCGCTCGCTTGGGAGGTTGTACGTCGTGGGAAAGTGATCCTGTGGAGTCCGAATGAGTTGATGTTTCGAGCATTGCTGCACATTACCTTCAGAAGATGTATATGAGTGGTGATTGGAAAAGGCAACAGGAAGTGCTGATACAAGAGTTCCTTGACGGGTGGTCGTGGGAGCGAGTCGTTTCGAGTTGGTTATCGCGCATCTCTGAATCGCCGGTTAGCCTTGAGCCCCTGTTTACGCGAATAGAGGTACATGACCCCGCTGCACTTGAGGGCCGTGATCATGAATTGTCTTGGTGGCCGGCGTCATCGGTACCGGAGATGTACTTGCGACTTCAAGACCATCTGAATAAGCATCCTGGCACGATCGGTCCGGTTCACCCAGACTCTTTCCATACCCGAAGGGGGGAACTTGAGACCATCCGCATGCTTTGGGAGGGCCAGGGCAATAGCCATGAGGTTTGCGCCATTCTAATTTCCGCATCGCTATTCTCGCGGATGCACAGCAGCCGAGGTATCTATCCTAGAGATAGTTGGCCACCCTATACTTGCGTTTCGGCTCTCGACCAATGGGCGAATGACGTCTCTGGGGGCGTAACTGCTTGGCACCATGCATGCACCCAGGTGATCCCAGAACAACTGCCAGACTCTGACTG
>Ga0081538_10006201_pt1 | contig 10587 bp, 9 predicted proteins | sample TabmetS5T2R1_FD_71022 | JGI IMG/M metagenome (GOLD analysis project Ga0081538, IMG submission 71022) | Tabebuia heterophylla rhizosphere microbial communities from the University of Puerto Rico - S5T2R1 | ecosystem: Host-associated > Plants > Roots > Rhizosphere ...
TCGGATAACCGGCTTCGAGGTCATGGACGGAATTATCGAGGTCGAGGACAACTACCCGAGCAAAGGCACGGGCGAACGCGGCGTGTGGTTCCGCGATAGCGAAGGCAACCTCCTCGCTTTGGGACAACCCATAGACCGTTAGAAGGCGCAGTGACGGTACGCAAAGGACCTGAGGAGCGAAGGCGGTTGCGCGACGAACGCCCGCGGAGCACGGCGGCGGCCACGCTCTATGCCCCGTGCCCGCGGGCACGGGCCTCGGCCCGACGAGACGCCCTCAACGGTGTGTTCTCGCTGACGGTTCAATTCATGCCCGTGCCGAGGGCACGCGGTACGGAATGCCGGCGCATCGCGGAACCTGGCGATCGTCCGGTCACCGCCCTTCGCAGGAAGACGCGGCCGATCGGTGAAAAACGCGTACGGGCCTGTGCCAGAGTCCGTGGCGGCGAGCGTAGTGCCCTTTGTCCGATGGTCTGCCCCACGGTCGGCGCCAACGACAGGAGGTTGCGCGGATGGACATGAGATCCTATAACGAGCAAGTCAAACGGAGTTTCGCGCCGACAAGACCCGGTGGCAGGGTACCCCTGGGCCTATACGGTACCCACGCTCCACTTGACGAGGATCGCCTGTCCATCTGCGACATGCCCGTTCGTCGTATTAGTACGTTTGGACCCAACCGAGGAGGAATCATGCGGTACATGTTGATGATCTGCGACGACGAGTCCGGTCAGGTCGGCCCGCCGTCCGAGATCGAGGCCGATCCGAGGTTTCGTGCCTGGGGCGAGGAGATGGGCCGTCGGGGGGTGCTGCGGGGCGGCGGGCGCCTCAGGCCGAGCAGCGATGCTACGACGGTGCGGGTGCGCGACGACGAGGTGCTGCTCTCCGACGGGCCGTTCGCCGAGTCCAAGGAACAGATGGGCGGCTACGACCTGATCGAGTGCGCGGATCTCGACGAGGCCATCGAGGTGGCCTCCAAGCACCCGGTCGCGGAGTTCGGGGTGATCGAGGTGAGGCCGATCTGGGAGGCGTGAGGCCGGACATCGAGGCGGCGGTCGCCGAAGCGTTCCGCGAGGAGTGGGGGCGCGTCGTGGCGACCCTGATCCGGACGACCGGCGACTGGGACCTGGCCGAGGAGTGCGCTCAGGACGCCTTCGCGCGGGCGCTGGAGACCTGGCCTAGGGACGGCGTCCCCCGCCGCCCCGGCGCTTGGCTGACAACCACGGCGCGCAACCGGGCCATGGACAGACTTAGGCGCAGGTCGACGGGGAGAGACAAGCTGCAGGAGGTAGCGATGTTGACGGACCCGGACGAACCAGGCGACGACGCGACCGGCGAGAGCGGCGTCCGAGACGATCGGCTTCGCCTGATCTTCACCTGCTGCCACCCGGCGTTGGCGCTCAATGCCCGGGTCGCCCTGACTTTGCGAACCCTCGCCGGACTCACCACCTCAGAGATAGCTCGCGCCTTCCTGGTCCCGGAGCCCACGATGGCCAAGCGCCTGGTGCGGGCCAAGCGCAAGATCCGCAACGCCGGCATCCCGTACCGCGTGCCCCCGGCGCACCTGCTGCCGGAACGAACCGGAGGGGTGCTGGCGGTCCTGTACCTGCTGTTCAACGAGGGCTACGCCGCCAGCGCCGGCGCCGATCTGGTAAGAGAGCGTTTGAGCGCCGAGGCCATACGCCTGGCCCGCGCCCTCGCCCAACTGATGCCCGACGAGCCCGAGGCGCTGGGGCTGCTCGCGCTCATGCTCCTCCACGACGCCCGCCGTAGCGCCCGCGTCGACCGCGCGGGCGACCTCGTTCCCCTGGAGGAACAGGACCGCTCGCTATGGGACCGGGACGCCATCTCCGAGGGGGTAGATCTGCTCGACGCCGCGCTGCGGCTGGGCAGGCCAGGACCTTACCAGGTGCAGGCTGCCATCGCCGCGTGCCACGCCACTGCGGCCGAGGCCTCCGCCACCGACTGGGCCCAGATCGCCGCCCTCTACGGCGAGCTCGCCCGGCTGGTACCCTCCCCGGTCGTGGAGCTGAACCGGGCGGTGGCCGTGGCGATGGCCGAGGGCCCCGCGGAAGGGCTGGCGATGGTCGAGGAGTTGGAAGCGTCCGGGAATCTGGCCGGCTACCATCTGCTGCCCGCCACTCAGGCCGACCTTCTCCGCCGCCTCGGCCGCCACGATGAGGCTGCCGCCGCCTACCGCCAGGCGCTGGAGCTGGCGGCGACCGACGCCGAGCGCCGGTACCTCGCCCGCAGGCTGGCGGAGACTACGGGCCACCCCTGACCTCGCGCCGACAGACAGCCTTCGTTCTGTTCATGAACAATCCGGGCTAAGAGCATCTCAACCTTGCCCTCGACAGGATTAAGATTCCGGCCGGACGGTGCCCTGAGTACCCGCTCTGTTCAGCCTCTCGATTTTTGAAGCAGCTGGGCGTTGCCGTTGGTGAGCACGGCGCGGAACCTTGGCTCAGAGTGTGTGTAGTTTCGGAACGTTGATAACCGCTAAAGGCCTCGTGTAGCGGCCGCCTGCCCTGTACTCCTCTCACCGCGACTGCCGGTAAAATGACGCGATCCCGAACGAAAGGATACGTTGTGCGTTTCTCTGAGCTCGTGCAGTACTTCCGGAGGCTGGAAGGGACGTCTGGGCGCAACGCCCTGGTCGAGGTCCTGGCCGAGCTCTTCGCGAGGACCCCGACGGAGGATGTGCCCCCCACAGCGTATCTCTTGCAGGGCAGACTCGCGCCCTACTTCGAGCCCGTCGAGATCGGACTCGGCAATAATTACGTGGCCGACGCCATCGCCTGGGCCTTCGGTGGCGACCGGGCGACGGTGCTCGAGCGTTTCGACCGTCTCGGCGATATTGGGGAGGCAGCGGCCGAGATAGCAGCGGAGTCTGGCTCCTCCCCGGCTCCTAATAGGGCCCCTCCGGTCCGTGGGATCTTCGACAGACTCCTCAAGATAGCGCACACGACGGGTGCCGGCAGCGTCAGGGCCAAGGTCGAGGCGTTCGCATCGCTGCTCGGGGAGCTCGATCCGCTGTCGTGCAACTACCTGTGCCGCATACCCCTGGGCCGAATGCGCCTGGGCGTGGGAGACCCCACTGTGCTCGATGCGTTCTCCTTCGCCAGAGTCGGCGACAAGAGCCTCAGGAAGGGGCTCGAGCGCGCGTATAACGAAACCTCCGACCTTGGGCTCGTGGGGAAGACGCTGTGGGAGGGCGGCATAGAGGCGGTAGAGCACCTCGGCGTCCGCGTCGGCAACCCCGTGCGTCCTGCGCTCGCCGAGCGGCTGCCGAGTGCGGAGGCGATCATTGCGAAACTCGGGTGGGCAGCGGTCGAGAGGAAGTACGACGGTTTCCGATGCCAGGTGCACAAGGCCGGTGACGACATCAAGATCTTCTCACGCAACCTCGAGGACATGACGGTCTCATTCCCGGAGATCGCCGAAGGCGCGAGGCGGCAGGTCGTCGCCAGCACGGCGATCTTCGAGGGCGAGGCGCTCGCGTACAACCCGCTCTCCGACGAATATCTTCCGTTCCAGCAGACCGTCAGGAGGAGACGCAAGCACGGCGTCGAGGAGACCGCGGCCGAGCTGCCCCTGAGGCTCTTCGCCTTCGACGTCCTCTACGCCGATGGCGAGAGAGTCATGGAGCGATCCTACACCGAGAGGCACGCCATCCTCGAACATGCGGTTGAAGCGGGGGATACCATCCTCATCTCCGAAGCCCACACGACCAGCGAACCGGAGGAGCTGCTCGAGGTGTTCAATGATTCCATCCAGCACGGCTTGGAGGGCATCGTCGCCAAGAGGCCCGACTCACCCTACCAGGCTGGGGCGCGCAACTACAACTGGGTCAAGCTCAAGCGCGCACAGGCGGGCAACCTCCAGGATACCGTTGACGGCGTCATCGTCGGCTACATCTACGGCCGGGGACGGCGGACCGTGTTCGGCGTGGGCGCACTCCTCGTTGCCACCTACGACCCTGAGCGCGACGTCTTCCCGACCGTAACCAAGATCGGGACCGGCTTGAGCGACGCCCAGTGGCGCGAGGTGAAAGAGCGCTGCGAGCCGTACGTTAGCGAGAGGAAGCCTGCGCGCGTCGAGAGCAACATAGAGCCCAGCGTGTGGGTTGAGCCGCAGGTGGTTATCGAGGTGCTCGCTGACGAGATCACCCGCTCGCCCGTGCACCCGACGGGAACGGACGAAGGGGGTCAGGGCTACGCTTTACGGTTCCCGCGCCTCGTTAGTTTCCGCCAGGAGGACAAGAAACCTGAAGACGTCACCACGGTCGCCGAGATCATGGAGCTGTACAACCAGCAGGGGGCGCGGACGACGCGGTAAGTGTAGCGTCGCCCCGCTACTGGTTCACCCGGGGATCATCTAGCTTTCGCAGTTCTCCCCACGATCGCCCTATCTTGACCTCGACCTCCAGCGGCACGGAGAGCTCCACAGCGTGCTTCATCTCGCGTACCACCAGCCCGGCCGCCTCGGCCAGTTCCACTTCGGGGACCTCTAGGACGAGCTCGTCATGAACCTGCAGCAGCATGCGCGACGCCATGCCCTCCTCTCGCATCCGCGCGTGCACCCTGATCATCGCCAGCTTGATGATCTCCGCGACCATGCCCTGGTTCGGCATGTTCTCTGCGGCGCGCCGTGCTGCCTCCCGGCGCTGCCTGTTTTTGGCTCCGATGTCCGGCAGATACCGACGCCTCCCCAAGGGTGTCTCTACGTAGCCCTTCGCCTCTGCTTCGCGCAGTGTCCTCTCGACGTAGGCCCGCACGGCGGGGTACTGCTCCCGGTGGCGTCTGACGAAACGCGTGGCCTCCTTCCGGTCGATGCCTGCCTCGAGCGCGAGCCTGTAGCCGGTCATCCCGTAGACGACGCCATAGTTGAGCATCTTGCCGACCCGACGCATCTCGGCGGTGACTTCTTCTGGCGGCACACCGTAGAGGCGGGCGGCGGCCAAGGTGTGGACGTCCTCGCCCTTCTGGAAGGCCTCACGCAGCGCTGGCTCCCCGGTCATGTGTGCCAGCACCCGAAGTTCTATCTGGGAGTAATCCGCACTAAGCAACACGGTCGGCCCTCTTATTCCGAGGCCCGAGGCGTCGGCCACAAACGCGTTGCGGATCTCGCGCCCCAGCTGGGTACGCACAGGGATGTTCTGGAGGTTAGGTTCTCTGGAGACGAGACGGCCGCTGCTCGCCGAGACCTGGCTGAAGCTCGTGTGCACGCGTCCCGTCTGCGGGTTTACGAGACCGGGAAGCGAGTCGGCGTAGGCGTCCTTGAGCCTGCTGAGGTGCCGGTGCTCCACTATCTTCTCTACAACCGGGTGCTGGCCGGCTAGCGCCGCGAGTGCGAGCGCGTCCGTAGAGTAGCGTCCCGAAGAGGTTTTCCTGCTCCCCTCCAGACCCAGCTCGTCGTACAGAAGCTCTCCGATCCGCTGTGGCGATCTCGGATTGACCTCATGCCCAACTGCCTCCGCCATCTCCTTCTCAAGTGCGTGCAGCCTCACCGCCAGGCGGTGCGACAGCTCCTGCAGCGTAGCGGCATCCACGGCGATGCCTACGAGTTCCATGTCTGCGAGTACGGGGACGAGTTGCAGCTCTAGCTCGCGCAGATACCCGAGCTGCCCCCGCTCCTCTAGCTCCGCCTCGAGGAGTCCGCTGAGGCGCAGCACCGCATCGGCCCGGGCGCAGATGTGTCGTGTCCTTTTCTCGCTTCCTATCGTCTCACTTTCCTCCGCCGACAGGCTAAGCCTATCAGCGATCAGGTCCTCGAGATCGTATGCCTTCCCGTCGAGCAGGAACGCTGCAAGCAGAGTATCGAAGGCGGGTGTTCCAGTCTTCACGCCACGCTGTGCGAGCACCATGAGGCCGGGCTTGGCATCGTGCATCACCTTTGGCGGACCGTCTGCGCCTAGCAGCGGGCGAAGCTGCTGGAGCATCCCCTCGCTGTTGGTATCTTCGGAGCCTAGAAGCGCGAGGTAGGCGGTGCCGGGTTCGAAGCAGATCGAAACGCCAGCGAGTATGGCTCCAACTTTCCCCGGCACCTCGCTCTGGACGTCGAGGGCTACTTGTCCTGCGCGCTCGGAAGTCTTCAGGATCTCGCGCACCTGTTTTGGGAATGAGAGCACCTCGCAGCGCAACGTTTTCATGTCCGGCGAGTTCATCTGACCAGTCTCATCGTCTCACTCTCCGTCGGCAGTAGTCGTCCCCATGCGACCATTGTAATCGCTGCCCGTTGCAGTGCCGCCGTTGTGGTTTTTGCACGCAGTTCGGTGAGCAGGCAACGAGCGCGTAACCGCTAGACGAGTGTCCACTTTGAGGCTCCTTCGGTCAGCAGGGTACGGAACCTTGGCTCAGAGTGTGTGTGGTTTCTAAACGTTGATGATGTGTAAGCGTCTGGCGAACCTCGAGACGACTAACTTCGAGGTTAGTCGTACATACGACGCGGAGGTGCTTGCCAGGTACGGGGCTTTGGAGAGTACCATGTGCGCCAAGAGCGCTACATGGGAAGGAGCAGCATGGGTGCCTACAACAAGCTCCCCGACCAGGAGCAGCAGATGAGGGGAGCATTCTCGGTCCAATGTCCCGAATGTGGAGCTCCGCCAGGGTTCGCCTGCCGCAAACCGAAGGGAAAAGGCCCCTACGACTCACACAAGGCCCGCAGAGAGCTTGCGTACGCTCAAGCCTTGGCCCAAGCCTCGGACGCCTCATACCGACCAGAACACCCAGGTTCACGCGCATAAGGCCAGGAGGACCGGAGCATTCATCTGCCTACATATCCATCCACCACCACAAGATGGAGACACCTCCGCCACGCAGCGTGAAGGGCCATAGAAGCCATTCTCGCGCCTCCGGGAGGGCGATCTATGCACGATCCTGCAAATGGACTTCTGAGAATTTCTATTCCACGCACTCGGGTGAATAAGGGGTTACGCTACCCCGCTCTCGCATCGCCTACCTAGAGTCTCAGCTAGACATCCGTACCGAGGAACTTCGAGAGCACCGACGCCTGCTGGAGGGGCTTATCTAACGGGTGCCGGCCCTGAAGCCAGGCCAGGAGGACCGTGATAGCCTGCTGAGTGGCCCTGAGAGCGCCACAGTCGATGATTTGGGGAGGCCCCAGCCAAGCGGCACAGACGATTCTCGGCGCTCTGAACAGCCGCGTCCGTGGTGGCAGTTCTGGCGGTAGAACGTTTTTGGGTACCCAAATACGAGGGTACGTAAGCAATTCTGCAGAAGAAGCCCAGCAAAGGAGAAGTGATGAACACTGTAGTGATGCACAACGTGGTGTCGGTGGACGGCTACATCGCCGACGAGAACGACGAGGTCGGCCCGCTGTTCGACTGGTACTTCAACGGCGACCACCCGCTCGTCGCCGGCGAGATGGACGAGCCGGCGCCGGGCGGGATGAGGGTCTCGAAGGCGTCTTACGACTACATCCGTCCGACGTGGGACGGCATCGGGTCGATGGTGATCGGGCGGCACCTGTTCGACATGACGAACGGCTGGGAGGGCAGGCCGCCGGCGGGGGAGCACGTGGTCGTGGTGTCGCACCGGCCCAAGCCGGACGGGTGGCACCCGGAGGCGTCGTACCACTTCGTCGACGATGTCGCGCAGGCCGTCGCGAAGGCGAAGGAGCTCGCCGGGGAGGGCACTGTGGCGGTAGCGGCGGGCGACGTCGGCGGGCAGGCCCTCGCGCTCGGCCTGGTGGATGAGGTGGCGATGGACGTCGCCCCGGTGGTGTTCGGATCCGGCAAGCGGTACTTCGGGCCGGTGGACGGACAGCACCTGCTGGAGGACCCTGACGTGGTCATCCGGGGCGACCGGGTGCTGCACCTGCGCTACCGGGTGCGCCGCTAACGGCCCGCGAGGCCGAAACCCCGGCGCTCCCGCGCCTCAGGAGGACGATCCTGGTCGGCGTGAGGCGCAGCTCGACCCTCTCGATGCTCTTCCAGCGCTTCTGCCAGCGGGGATCGTTCCCGACTTCGGGGTCGAACCAGATGCCCGGACCCGCTGGCTCGAGCACCCCTTCATAGGAGGAGTAGTCTTGCGGGTCGTGCAGCGTCGAAGTCGTCCCGCGGCGGTAGATCGCGTTGCGCGAGCGGAACGATTGCACCGACGAAGGGCTCGTCCCCAGAGCGCTGGCGATCCACTCGTCGCTGCGGTCCTCCTCCACCCAACGGCGGATGTCATCTGTGAACTTCCTGAGCGAAACCCTCTGATTTATACCCACACGCCATCACCTCTATTTAATTGTACTAGCGTATCAGCGTACATACGATGCGAACGACTTTCCAGTATCTTGGAACCTATGGTGTAGACTTTAGCCATGGAGGCAATACTCGACACAGGGGTTGTAATCCTGCGCTTAATACCTCTGATCCTGGCGTTCTACATCCCCGCGCTGTTCGGGATGGCTACGTGGAGCGAGGGAGACAGGACCAGGGCTATCCTGTGGTTCAGTATAGGCTTCGGCGCGATAGTGGGCGTGCAGGTCCTGTTCAGCAGCGCCTCGGCGCTGCAGATGGTCGGAGTAGTAGCGCTGTCTGTGATCCAGATAGCAGCCGCCCTCAGCCTCGCCGCCCTGACTGTATACCGGCTGGCTGATTGAGAAGGCTTCAGGCCACAGGCTACAGGCATCAGGCACACCGAGATCATCGGTACGCGTCTGTGACATCCGAATAACGACGTAGAGGGCACAGCGCTTTTCGGACCGGACCTGCGGAGAAATCCTGAAGCCTGATGCCTGAAACCTCGGCGGCGTCAGCCGCCATCCAGGGCGCTCTTGACCTCTTGCTTTTCCGCGTTCAGGGTGTAGAAGGTCATGTCGGCCTTCGCTTGTTTGTAAGGCCTCTGGCGCACCTTACCCAGGTAATCCGCCTCGAGCATGGCGGTAATGACGTCCCCGATCTCCTCCCGCGAGAGCTCCAGTTCGCCGCGCTCGTCCAGATCTCGGATGCTGGAGAAGATCTCCACGAGGGTGGCGGGCTGTTCGAGGGAGGCGACGCTCGCGCAGACCGTCTTGAGCTCGTAGGGCGTGAGATCTTCGAGGAGGTCGAAGCCGGGGTCAGATTCTAATTGCTGGCGCTCTTCCTGAGCGGGCCTGCCGTTGCCCCTGTTCCGAGTTGCGGGTTGGCTCTGTGATATGGGTTCCTCGGCTGCCAGGTCGGTCTCCTGCAGGTCGGGAACCTTCTCGTCGGGCAGGTAGACCTGGAGCTCGAGATCCTGGTCTACGGTGTTCACCAGGCCGCGGCGCTCCGCTTCGACCACGAAATCCTTGAACTTCTTGAAGCCTGCGTTCCGTTCGTCGAATGAGCCGAGCTGCACGATCATTTGCTGCTTCACCTGCCCGAGAACCCGTGTCTTGCCGCCCTTCTTCAACGTCTGGACGGCCCTGACCAGCTCCTTGTAGGGGTCCGCGGCCTCTCTCTTTGGTTCCCTGTCCTGGGCGCGGGCGGCACGGTCTTCTTCGAGCAGGGAGGCGTAGGAGACAAAGTGGTCTGCGGATTCGATCAGGTGGTAGGAGGTCGCCTCGGAGACCCCGATTACGACCACGGTCTTCCCCTTGCTCCTGAGCAGGCTGACGAGCGGGATGAAGTCCCCGTCGCCAGTGACGAGGACGTAGGTGTCCACCTGCGGGTGGTTGTGCAAGAAGTCCGAGCACTCGACCGCGAGCATCACGTCTATGGAGTTGGTGCGGCGCTTCTGGGACTTGCCGCCGGGGAAGTACCTGGCCGATATGTAGCGCGGCGAGATGCCGTTCGAGTAGAGGGTCGGCGGGGCCTGGCGGAAGTCTCCGTCGGTCCAGTCGGCGTAAGCCGTGGCCGCGACGATGCGCCCGTACTCGCGGGCCTTCTCCAGTATGGCCGAGACGTTCGGCTTGGATTTGTACTCCGTGACTGTGGAGATGTAGATGTTCTCCCAGTCGATAAATATTGCCAGATCTTCAGGCATGAACTTATTCCTAACGTAGAGGAGAGACCCGGATCTCCCGGGCCTCCGTTGGTCTTTTATACACTGTAGCGGTCGTGGATCCTGACTGCGGTCTGGGAGAGCGTCTCCTCGTCGAGGACGGCCTCGATCCAGAGTAGTTGCTCCCCGACCTCGAAGCCTTCGGGTAAGTCGAAGGGGGCCACTATTGTTACGGGCACTTCTGTTCCGTCGAGGCAGACGTAATACTCTGCCGACTCCATCAGGATCTCCCCGTCCTCGTCTGTGACGAGAATGCGGACCCGGCGCTCCTTGTCCGAGACGTGTTCGCAGCCCTCGAACTTGGTGTAGACGACGAAGGATGTCCCGCCGGCCCCGTTGGGACGGATCTCATCGAGTACTCCGAAGAGCGTCAGCCTATCTTCGTACTCCGTGCAGCTCTCGGCGAGGACGAGGGCCGTGCACTCGACTACGCCTCCGCACTCGCTATGCACCTGGCACCGTCCCGTTCCCGTCTGCTTCGGGAAGCCCTGCGGTAGAGGTGCCTGTCTGACTCTCCCCGGAAAGCTCATCCAGCGTCAGCTCGTCCGAGGCGCCGCCGACGTCCGTAGAGCGGGAGGAGATGACTTTGGCTATGGCGCTCACCGAGTCGCCGTTCCGC
>Ga0081538_10006202_pt1 | contig 10586 bp, 9 predicted proteins | sample TabmetS5T2R1_FD_71022 | JGI IMG/M metagenome (GOLD analysis project Ga0081538, IMG submission 71022) | Tabebuia heterophylla rhizosphere microbial communities from the University of Puerto Rico - S5T2R1 | ecosystem: Host-associated > Plants > Roots > Rhizosphere ...
ATTCAATATTTGTCGATCGATATGCGAGAACTCGATTGCGGGGTAGCATGGCGGCATGACGCACGACCACGGGCCAGACCTGTCGGCGGTGGACCGCCGCCGCCGGCGCGCCACGATCCTGCAGGCCAGGGCGGCCTCGCACCCGCTGCGCCTGCGGATCCTGCGGCTGTGCGGGCAGCAGCCCATGACCAACAAGCAGCTCGCCGACCGGCTGGACCGCCAGCCCGGCACGATCCTGTACCACGTCCGGCTGCTGGTCGAGGCGGGGCTGCTGGAGCCCGCGCCGGTCCGCACCGGGGCCAGCGGCGCCCTGGAGAAGCCCTACCGCAGCACCGGGCAGTCCTGGTGGCTGTCGGCCTACGGCGACACCGACGACGGCGAGCCCTACGACGACCGCACCGAAGAGCTCTCCCTCGCCCCCATCGAGGCCTTCCAGGCCGAGCTCCGCGAGGCGGGACCGGGCTCGGTCCGGAGCTTTGCCCGCTTCATGCTGCACCTGTCCGAGGAGGAGGTGCGCGAGCTCGACCGGCGCCTGCTGGTCGTCCTCGACGAGTACATCCAGACCGACCACCAGCGCCTGGACCGGCCCGCGATTGGCGGCATCGTGGTCCTCCACCAGCTCCTCGCTGACTGACTTGGCTTGTTAGCGCCACCCCCAGCGAGGTACAAACACGCTAGTGGACCTCGTGAGCCGGGAGGGCATCCATGGCACGCTCGCGACTCCGACTCGGACTCATCGGCGTGGCCGCCGCGCTCGTCCTTGCCTCGTGCGGCGGCCCCGAGGGAGAGGGCGGTGGTGGTGGCGGGGCCCAGGGGACCGGGCCGTTCACCTTCGTCGTCGGCAAGGACACCAGCGGGTGGACCAAGAAGCTGCTGGCGGACTGGAACGCCGCCCACCCGGACCAGAAGGCCTCGCTGCTGGAGCTGCCCGAGGCCGCCGACGCCCAGCGCTCGGCGTTCGTCACCAACCTCCAGGCCAAGAGCGACCGCTACGACGTCCTGGGCATCGACGTCATCTGGACGGGCGAGTTCGCCAAGTCGGGCTGGCTGCTCGAGCTCGACCAGAGCCAGTTCCCGCTGGACAAGGAGCTGAAGCCGGCGGTGGACACCGCCATGTTCGAGGGCAAGCTGTGGGCGGCGCCGTTCCGCACCAACGGCGGCGTGCTCTACTACCGCAAGGACATCCTGGACAAGGCCGGCAAGCAGCCCCCCAAGACCTTCGATGAGCTCAAGGCGCTGTGCCCGCTGGCCCAGCAGAACAACATGGACTGCTACGCCGGCCAGTTCGCCAAGTACGAGGGCCTGACGGTCAACTTCGCCGAGTCCGCGCAGGCGGCCGGCGGCGAGATCATGACCGACAGCGGCACCAAGGTCGCCCTCGGCGCCCCGGCGGTCCAGGGGCTGAGCTTCCTGGCCGACGGGCTCAAGCAGGGTTACATCCCGAAGGCGGCCATCACCTACAAGGAGGAGGAGGGTCGGCGCGCCTTCATGTCGGGCAAGCTGCTGTTCCTGCGCAACTGGCCCTACGTGTACACCCTCGCCAGCAAGCCCGACCCGGCCAACAAGGTGCGGGGCAAGTTCGACATCGTGCCGCTGCCCGGCTTCACCGGCGCCGGCTCCAGCTCGCTGGGCGGCCTGAACCTGGCCGTCAGCGCCTTCTCCAAGAAGCAGCAGTCGGCGACGGAGTTCCTGAAGCTCGCCAGCACCGAGGAGCAGATGAAGACCATGTCCACGCTGAGCGGGGAGCCGCCGGCATGGGCCGACCTGTACGAAGACCCCGACATGGTCGACAAGTTCCCCTACCTGCCGGTGCTGAAGGAGGGCCTGCTTGCGGCCAAGCCGCGGCCGGTGACCCCGTACTACCAGGAGGTGACCACCGCCATCCAGGAGGAGGCCTACGCGGCGCTGCAGGGCCAGAAGGCGCCTGACCAGGCCGTCAACGACCTCACCAAGCGGCTCACCGACATCGCCGCCCAGGGCGGCTAGGCGGCGTGCCGGCCCCGGTCGACGAGCAGACCATCCTGGTCACCGGCGCGACCGACGGTCTCGGCCGGGCGCTGGCGCGCGAGCTCGCCGCGCGCGGCGCCACCGTGCTGGTGCACGGGCGCAGCCAGGAGCGCCTGGACGACACCCTGCGCGAGCTGCGGGAGGCGACCGGCAGCGAGCGGCTGCGCCCCTACCGCGCCGACCTCGCCTCGCTGGAGGAGGTGCGCCGGCTCGGCCGCGAGGTCGGCGCGGAGCGGCGGCTCGACGTGCTGGTCAACAACGCCGGGATCGCCGGGGTCGGCGACCGCAAGGAGAGCGCCGACGGCCACGAGCTGCGCTTCGCCGTGAACTACCTGGCGCCGTTCCTGCTCACCCACCTGCTGCTGCCGCTGCTGCGGCGGTCGGCGCCGGCGCGGATCGTCAACGTCGCCTCGGTCGGGCAGGTGCCGATCGACTTCGACGACGTGATGCTCAGGAGGGGCTGGGAGCCGCTGCGCGCCTACCGGCAGAGCAAGCTCGCCCAGGTCATGTTCACCTTCGAGCTGGCCGAGCGGCTGCGCGCGGCCGGCGAGACCGGGGTGACGGTCACCGCCCTGCACCCGGCGACGCTGATGGACACCAAGATGGCGATCGAGAGCTTCGGCTACGCCATGAGCACCGTGGACGAGGGGGTGGCCGCCACGCTGCGGCTGGCGGTCGCCCCGGAGGTCGACGGCGTCAGCGGCCGCTACTTCGACGGGCTGCGGGAGTCGCGGGCCAACGCGCAGGCCTACGACCCCGAGGCGCGCCGGCGCCTGTGGCGGCTGAGCGAGCAGCTCACGGGCACGCCGACGGCGCCTCGTGACGAGGCGCCGTCGGTACGTCCGGCCCCCCCTGCCTGACGGCGGCGGCCGGTCACGCGGGTCGAAGGGCTAGCCGCCGGCTTCGACGCCGCGGAGCAGCTGGCGGACCTCCGTCTCCCGGTAGCGGCGGTGGCCGCCGAGCGTCCGGATGCTCGACAGCTTGCCCGCCTTTGCCCAACGGGTCACGGTCTTGGGGTCGACACGGAACAGCGCGGCGACCTCCGCCGGGGTGAGCAGCGCCTCGGGTGCCGGCGCCGACTGAGCACTACGACTGGCAGACATGGTTGCCACCCCTCACCTCGCACTTCCCCCCATCGAGACAGGATTCTCGCGGAGGTCCTGAATATCCTAGAGGCGTCGAATGGGACAGACCATAGCAACTTAGGGCTATTTTCCGCCCCGCCTACTAGGACTATCGGCAACTGACCGCCAGAGCTTTAGCAAAAGGTGCGGAGGACTCAATTGCTGGCTTCCCGTCCGCGCAGTGCCGACCAGCGCTCGCTCAGGCCCCGGTAGAGCTCGCTCGAGCGGTCGAGATCGCCTTCCTCCAACGCCTCCAGCGCCTCCCACACCTGCGCGGCCGAGTGGTCCTCGGCCAGCTCCTCAAACGGGATCGCCCTCGTTAGCCCGCCGTAGTCGAGCTGGACTAGGCTGTCGGCGTCGAAGTCGTGCAGCCAGCCCCGCAGCTCCTCGGCCGCCACCACCATCTCGGCCTCCTCCATGAGCTGCTGCAAGATCGACAGCGCCCGGGAGACGCGGCCGCGGGCCTTGGTCATCGCCGTCTGGTAGGTGAGCCTGGACGGCTGGCCGGGGCGGGCCTCCAGCAGCCGGCGCTCGTCGTCCTCGAACAGCGCGAACCAGGGCAGCGGGACGTGCCAGGCCGCCTGCAGGATGTGGCTGCGCGACCCGGGCCGCTCGCGGTCCCAGCGCTCCAGCGTGCGCTCGGCGCGCTCCACGTCCCCCGCCGACACGAACGCGTCCGCCACCTCGTCCGGGACCGAGCTGTGGAAGGCGACCAGCGACTGGAGGGTCCGCAGCTCGGTGCGGAGCGGGCACAGGTAGACCACGTCCCCGACCCGTTCGACCAGGGCATGCTCCCGCTCGCTGCCGACGGCGAGCCCGAGGGCGCGGGCCAGGCCGCGGCGCTCCTCCCGGCCGACCAGCAGGCTGGCGGGCAGGGCGTGCCCCGCCTCCACGTATGCGGCCCACTCGGCCCGCTCACGCGGCGGGAAGGCGGCGAGGGGCTGGTAGACCCGCAGGTAGGCCGTGAAGGCGTGCCCCTTCATGGTGAGGAGAGTATAGGTACGCGCGTATGGTAGGTTGGCGAGGCGGGTGGGTACCTCTCACCTGGCGTTGGTCGCACCGCGGCGATCCCGCCGGTGCCCGTCCAGGAGGTCACCTATGGGAGCCTTCGAGCTCATGGGTGGCGAGTTCGAGCAGGTCGTCTACAACCACGACCCCGCCTCCGGCCTCAAGGCCATCATCGCCATCCATTCGACCGCCCTCGGCCCAGCGCTCGGCGGCACCCGCTTCTACCCCTACCGGTCCGAGGACGACGCGCTCGCCGACGTCCTGCGGCTGGCCAGGGGCATGAGCTACAAGGCGGCCGCCGCCGGCCTCAACCTCGGCGGCGGCAAGGCGGTCATCATCGGCGATCCCAAGCGGATCAAGTCCGAGGCCCTGCTGCGCGCCCACGGCCGCTTCGTCGAGAGCCTCGGCGGCCGCTACATCACCGCCGAGGACGTCGGCACCTACAGCGCCGACATGGACCTCGTCGCCATGGAGACCCGCTTCGTGACCGGCCGGTCGGTCAGCCACGGCGGCGGCGGCGACCCGTCCGTCAACACCGCCTACGGCGTGCTGCTGGGCATGCGGGCGGTGGCCGAGGAGCTGTGGAAGGACACCGACCTGGCCGGCCGCCACGTGGTCGTCCAGGGCGTCGGCAAGGTCGGCTCGCACCTGTGCCGCCTGCTCCACGAGGCCGGCGCGCGGCTCACCGTCGCCGACGTCGACCTGGACAACGTGGCCAGGGCCGTCAAGGAGTTCGGCGTCGACACCGTCGAGCCCGACAAGGCGCACGCGGTCGAGTGCGACATCTTCGCCCCCTGCGCGCTCGGGGCGATCGTCAACGACGACACCCTGCCGGAGCTGAAGTGCGCCGCCGTCGCCGGGTCGGCCAACAACGTGCTGGCCCGCGACGAGCACGGCTACGCCCTGCGCCAGCTCGGCATCCTCTACGCGCCCGACTACGTCATCAACGCCGGCGGCCTCATCAACGTGGCCGACGAGCTCCAGGGCTACTCCGCCGAGCGCGCCACCAAGAAGGTCGAGTGCATCTTCGGCGCGCTGCGGGAGATCTTCCACCGCGCCAAGGCCGAGGGCATCCCCACCAGCGAGGCGGCCGACCGGCTCGCCAAGGACCGCATGCGCGAGGTGTCGCGGCTACGGCTCATCCGGGTCCTGCCCGGCGTCTAGCGGCTACAGGGCCACGACCTTCCCGAGCTGGACCAACTTGAAGTTCTGGTTGCCGCTGGAGCCGGGCGCGGTGTTGTCGTTGTCCTGGCAGACGAACAGGCCGGTGGGGAACAGCGGGCCGAGACCGCCCGGGTGTGCCGCGATCCCGTCCGTGCGCTGGCACCCGTCGGCGGCGACGCCGCCGACCACCCGGAAGGCCGAGAGGAAGGCGTTGCCGCCGGTCCGTTGATAGACGGCGAAGTAGGAGTTGCGGCCGTCCGCGACGTTCTGCGCGGAGGCGATCAGGTAGCCGCCGCCATCGGGGAGGTGCACGAGCGTCAGGCCCTCGATGTCCGCGACGAGGTTGCCGCCGCTGCCGACGTCGTCCACCAGGGTGCGGCCGCTGCCCGCGCCCGGCTCGGCCTGGTACCGCCAGAGCGCGACGTCCTCCTCGCTGATGTAGAACGCCCCGGTCTCGTCGTCGGCCACGCAGCCCTCGGTCTCGGAGCCGACGGAGAGCTCACGCACCAGGGCGCTCTGCAGCAGGCCGTCGCCGTCGGCGTCGTGGATCTCGAACTGCCGCACCCGGCCGCCGCGGTCGTTGACGAACGCGTACAGCCTTCCTGACACGCTGCTGTGGTAGAGGCAGAACCCTTCGCCGCCGCCGGACGGCAGCGTCCCCGTGCCGTCGGTGACCAGGGAGAGCTGCCGGGAGGCCGGGTCGACGGTGTAGAAGCGCATGCCGCCGCGCACCGCCCCGACGACGTCGAGCGCGCGGCCGCCGATCGTCACCGCCTGGCGCACGTCGACGTTCCCCCAGGAACCGGCCGGGGTGGCGATCCGCTGGATGCGGTCGCCGGCCAGATCGTACACCTCCAGGGCGCCCTGCTTGTCGTTGCCGATCACCAGCGACCGCGAAGGGTCGCCCGGATGCACCCAGATCGCCGGGTCGTCGGCGGCGTCCCCGCCGTGCTCCACCGGCGTGGTCTCCACGTCGGCGGCGACCGGCAACACCGAGGGCGGCGGCGCCGTGGCCGCCGGCACGACGGTCATGGCCAGCAGCACCATCGCGCCGACCACGGCGGCGAGCAGGCGTGCTCCGCGGGTCGCGACCATCAGGCCCCCCCTTCGGCCAGGGGTCACCCGGCCACATCGACGGACTGGTCAAACGGGCCGTATCCTAGCATCGGACGCAAGCAGGCCAAGCCCGGTCTAGCCCTCCACGACCTCGCCCATCACCCAGGCCGGCAGCCCGCGCGCCCCCAGGAACGCGGCCGCCCGGTCGGCCTCGCCGGCTGGCAGCACCACCACCATGCCGACGCCCAGGTTGGTCGCCCTGGCCAGTTCCTGGTCGTCGACCGGGCCGAGCTCGCCGAGCAGCCGGAACAGCGGCGGCGGCGTCCAGGCGGCGCGATCCACCCGCGCGACCAGGCCGCCGGGCAGGCAGCGCGGCAGATTCCCGGGCAGGCCGCCGCCGGTGACGTGGCAGAGGGCGTGCACCTCGACCCCGTCGGCGAGCAGGTCGACCAGGTCGGGGGCGTAGATGCGGGTCGGCGTGAGCAGCGCCTCCCCCACCGGGCCGCCGAGCTCCGGGACCACCTGGTCATAGCCGACCCCGGCCCTGGCCAGCGCCCGGCGGGCCAGGCTGAAGCCGTTGGCGTGCAGCCCCGAGGACGGAAGCCCCAGCAGCACGTCGCCGGCGGCCACCCGCTCCGGGCCGAGCAGGCGGTCCCGCCGCGCCACGCCCACGGCGAACCCGGCCAGGTCGTAGGCGTCCGGCTCCATGGCGTCGGGGTGCTCGGCGGTCTCGCCGCCGAGCAGGGCGCAGCGGGCCCGCCGGCAGCCCTCGGCCACCCCGGCGACGATCGCCGCCGCCCGCTCCGGGTCCAGCCGGCCGACGGCCAGGTAGTCCAGGACGAACAGGGGCTCGGCGCCCACGACCACCACGTCGTCGACCACCATCGCCACCAGGTCGATCCCGACCGTGTCGTGGCGGTCCAGCGCCTGGGCGACCAGCAGCTTGGTGCCGACCCCGTCGGTGGCGGCGGCCAGCACGCCGCCGGCGGGGCCCTCGTCCGGGCCCAGCGACCACAGCCCGGCGAAGCCGCCGATGCCGCCGAGCACCCGCGGCCCGTGGGTGGCCTGGACCGCGGCCCGCATGAGCGCCACGGCCCGCTCGCCGGCGGCCACGTCGACGCCGGCGGCGGCGTAGGTCAGTGGCTCCCGGCCGCCCGGCCGCCCGCTCACGACCGTGGGGCGACGCCCTCGAGGAGCGCCTTGCCCTGCGTGTGGCCCTCCACGGGGATCGGGTAGTCCCCGGTGAAGCAGGCCGTGCACAGGCCCCTGGCGCCGCCGGCGGCGGCCTCCGTCAGCGCCTCCAGCGACAGGTAGCCGAGCGAGTCGGCACCGAGATAGGCGGCGACCTCGTCGCTGACCAGGTCGCTGGCGACCAGCTCGGCGCGGGTCGGCATGTCGATCCCGTAGAAGCACGGCCAGCGCACCGGCGGGGAGGTGATGCGCAGGTGCACCTCGCGGGCGCCCGCCTCCCGGAGCATGCGCACGATCGCCTTGGTGGTGTTGCCGCGCACGATCGAGTCGTCCACCACCACCAGCCGGCGCCCACGGATCGCCTCGCGCAGCGGGTTGAGCTTGATCCGGATGCCGAGCTGGCGCATGGTCTGGCTCGGCTGGATGAAGGTCCGGCCCACGTAGCGGTTCTTCATCAGCCCCTCGCCGTAGGGGATGCCGCTGGCCTCGGCGTAGCCGCCGGCCGCGCTCATGGCGGTGTCCGGCACGGGGATCACCAGGTCGGCCTCGGCGGGGAACTCCCTGGCCAGCGCGGCGCCGAGCGCGCGCCGGACCTGGTGGACGTTCCGCCCGGCCAGGGAGGAGTCCGCCCTCGCCAGGTACACGTGCTCGAACACGCACAGGTGCGGGGTGGCCGGGGCGAAGCGGCGCGAGCGCAGGCCGTGGCTGTCGACGGCCACCACCTCCCCGGGGTCGACCTCGCGGACCAGGGTGGCGCCCACGATGTCCAGGGCGGCCGTCTCCGAGGCGATCACCCAGCCGCCCGGCAGCCTGCCGACGCACAGCGGCCGCACCCCGTGCGGGTCGCGCACCCCGTAGATGGTGCGCTCGTCCATGACCAGCAGCGAGAACGCCCCCTGGAGGCGGGGCATGGTGCGGACGATCGCCTCCTCCAGCGACAGGTCGGCCTCCCTGGCCAGCAGCTCGGCCATGACGTCGGTGTCGCTGCTGGCCCCGGCCCCGGTCCTGGCGCCGACCTCGGCGGCCAGCGCCGCGGTGTTGGTGAGGTTGCCGTTGTGGGCCAGGGCGATGCCCCCGCCGGCCGCGTTGGTCTTGAACGCCGGCTGGGCGTTCTCCCAGCGGGAGCCGCCGGTGGTCGAGTAGCGGGTGTGGCCGATGGCCAGGTGGCCCTGGAGGGTGGCCAGGGTCGGCTCGTCGAAGACCTGGCTGACCAGCCCCATCTCCTTGTACACGAGCACCCCGTGGCCGTCGCCGACGGCCATGCCGGCGGACTCCTGGCCGCGGTGCTGGAGCGCGTACAACCCGTAGAAGGTGAGGTTGGCGACCTGCTCACCGGGCGCCCACACCCCGAAGACCCCGCACGCCTCGCGTGGATGGTCGGCGTCGAGCATGATCCTCCTGGCCGATGGCCGAGCGCTGCGGGGGAAGCGCTCCGATCGTAGCACCCGACCCCGGCGGTCCGGCGCGAGAAGGCTGCGACGCCGACCGAATCGCCCGTCTTCGCTGCTGAGCAGGGGTCTGCGGGGGAACGGATTGTTTGCAATGCCAAGCGCGCAACGGGTAGATTCCCGTCTGCTCCCCCGTGTATTCCCCAATGTATTACCAAGCCAGCCCGTCGCTTCCCCGGGGCCGTCCGATGAGCAGGAAGCTGTGCGCCTTCGGGCTCAGACACCGCCGAGGATCGGTCATGCGCCAAGCAGGCCGGCGGCGATGATGCGGCGAGGTCCTTCGACCGCCCGACCACCTCGAGTCGATCAGGCCGAGACGCAGAGGTCAGCACATGATCCGTAACATGCCGATCCGGTCCAAGCTGATCGCGATCCTCCTCATCCCGCTGGTCGTGCTGACGGTGCTGGCGTTCCTCGGCATCGGCAGCGCCATCGGCCGGGGCGTCCAGGCCGACCGCGTCGACCAGGAGACGACCTTCGCCGTCAACCTCTCCCAGCTCGTCCACGAGCTCCAGCGCGAGCGCGACCTGTCGGCCGGCTGGGTGGCCAGCGACCGCGGCTACGGCCGCGTCGTCGCCCAGCGGGTGGCGGTCAACCAGGCCCTGGTCGACTTCCGCGAGGACGCCGCCGCCCTGGTCGAGTTCGAGCGTTCGGACTCGCCGTTCCTGGAGCACGCCCAGCTCGCCGTCGAGGCCCTCAGCGGGCTGAACGACGAGCGCCTGCGCATCGAGAACGGGGAGCTGTCGGTCGACCGGACCCTTGAGTTCTACTCGGAGGTCATCGACCACCTGATCAGGGTCGACGGCGAGATCGCCGCGGCGACCGACGACCGGACGCTGGTCCGCAACGTGTCCACCTTCGTCGCCCTCGCCCGGCTCAAGGAGGCCGCCAGCCAGGAGCGTGGGTTCGCGTTCGCCGTGACCTCGGCCGGGGCGTTCAAGCCCGGCCAGTTCCGGACCTTCGCCGCGATGGGCGGCGCGCAGGACACCTGGCGCGCGCAGTTCGACGCCACCGCCACCGCCGAGCAGGCCGACACCCTCGACCAGGCGTTCCAGTCCGGCGACGCCCAGCAGGTGGACGACCTGCGCGAGCAGCTCCTGGCCGCCAGCCCGGTGGGCCGGGTCGAGGTGGACCCCACCGCCTGGTACCGCTACGCGACCGCCAAGATCGACCTGCTCCGCGGGGTCGAGCAGGAGCTGGCCGCGGACGTGTCCGCCGCCAGCTCGACCGCCCAGAGCAGCGCCAACCGGCAGGCGCTGCTGTACACCCTCATCCTCACGATCGTGCTGTGGTGCACGGTCGGGGTGGCCCTGCTGATGTCCCGCACCATGGTCGGCCCGCTGCGCCGGCTGACCCGCACCGCCAACGAGGTCGCCGACCAGCGCCTCCCCAGCCTGGTCGACAAGCTCCAGCAGAGCACCGACCTGCGCGACCTGGACGTCGTCCCCGAGCCGGTGCCGGTCGACTCCGGCGACGAGGTCGGCCAGGTGTCGGCGGCGTTCAACTCGGTCCACCGGGTGGCCATCCAGGTCGCCACCGAGCAGGCCGCCCTGCGCAAGTCGATCGGCGACATGTTCCTGAACCTGGC
>Ga0081538_10006203_pt1 | contig 10584 bp, 10 predicted proteins | sample TabmetS5T2R1_FD_71022 | JGI IMG/M metagenome (GOLD analysis project Ga0081538, IMG submission 71022) | Tabebuia heterophylla rhizosphere microbial communities from the University of Puerto Rico - S5T2R1 | ecosystem: Host-associated > Plants > Roots > Rhizosphere ...
CCCCGCCGGCCCGGGCCCCGGGGGTGAGAAACCCCCCCCGCCCGCCGTAGCGCTCCTGCAGCTCGAGCAGGGAGGGCACCGGGTCGCGGCGGCCGATCACCTGCTGCCAGTCGAAGTCGTCCGGCCCGAGGCGCGGCGGGCGCGGGAGAGGGGGAGCCGCGGGGCGGGAGGCTGCACGCTCGATGGCGCGGTAGGCACGCTTCATGTCCGCCGACCGCGCGGGGTCGGGCTCGGCGATCTCGGCGACGAGGTAACGCGCGACGCCGGCCAGCCTCGAGACCACCGGATCGAGGTCGAGCTCGCCGCTTCCGTACGGAAGCCCTTCGCCGAGGATGCCGTGCGCGTTGGAGACGTGGGCGACGACCGTGTGCGCGCCGAGCTCATCGACGTACCGATCGAGCTCGAGCCCGTCGTCGGACGCGAGGCCGAAGAGGCCGGGATACGCGGCGGCGAAGCTCCGGAAGAGGCCGGCGTGAGAGGTGTCCAGCGTGAAGCCGAGCTCCGGGACGAGCTCCCGCGCGCGCTGCAGGTCGCGCCAGTGGCCGCCGAGCTCGGAGAGGAAGAGCCCGCTGACGCGCATGCGGAGCACCGGCGGCACGTTCTCGACCAGCGGCGTGATCCCCTGCGCCAGGCAGGCGTCGGCGTAGAAGCGAAGGAAGCCGCCGAGCCGGTCCTCGTCGACCGGCGCCCCGGCCTGGAATGTCTCCGGGGTGGCCGGCGCGTAGAGGTGCAGGGTGAGCACGGGGGAGCCGATCGCGGCGGCAAAGTCGACACACCGCGCGATGCAGGAGCGCGCCTCGTCGGTGAGCCGCTCGACGTGGACGAAGTCACCGCTCGGCCACGACACCGGCGCCTCGGCGGTCAGCGCGAGGCCGTGGCCCTCGGTCGCACGCAGCGTCTCGGTGACCGCTCGGGCTACCGCGGCGTCGTCAGCGACGTCGGCGGGCATCAGCGCGAGCTCCAGACCCGCCCACGGGCCGTCGGCGAGCCGCTCCGCGATCTGGCTAGCGGCTGGAGCGGCCTTGAGCTGCGGGATGGCGGCGAAGCCAGTCGACATAGAGGGGGACAGCGTCTTCGAGCGGGCGGACGACACAGGGTAGTCGCGGCCACTCGTCGCCCGCCGTGTAGCTCTCGTTCTCGCCCGGCTCCAGGGCTCCTCCCGGAGCCTCGATCGGCGAGAGCGTGCCGACCGCCTCGCGAACGAGCTCGGCGGCCCGGCGAAGGGGGGTTGCGACGCCGCTCGCGAGCACGACGGTCTCGTTCCAGCGCCCTTCCGAGACGATGGCAGCGAGGGCCGGGACGACGTCGTCCACGTACGCGAAGTCTCGGGCGCGGTCCGGGTCGCCGGGGATGACGAGCGGCGCTCCTTCCAGCGCCCTGGCGGCGAACGTTGCGATCGCTCCGGTGGCGCCCTCCCAGGCCACCTGCCCGGGGCCGAACACCGACGTGAGCCGGACGACAGTCGCCCGCGCCGGGTGCAGGGTGCACGCCAGCTCGCCGAGGCGCTTCGAGAGCGCGTACGCGTCCGGCGGCGGCTCGACCACTGCGCGCACCGTCGAGGGGTAGACGAGCCCGCACCCGTGCTCGAGGCAGCCCTCGAGGAGGTTGAGGGTCGTGCCGACGTTCTCGCGCACCGCCCGAGCAGGGTCGGCACGCGAGCGCGCAGGGTCGGGGACGCCGGCGAAGTGGAGGACCGCGTCGCAGCCTTCGAGGAGGGCGCGCGCTTCCGGGTCCCCGGCGTCGATGCGGACGGCCTCGGCCGTGCCGGCCCGCGTCGCGCCGTTCGGTCTCGTGACCCGCACGACGTCGTGCCCGTCTGCTTCGAGGAGCTCTGCCGTCCGCGATCCGAGGAAACCGGCCGCGCCCGTCACGACGACCTTCACGGGCGCAGGTACTCCTCGACTCGGAATCGATACGCGAAGGGCGACGTGACGGTGAAAGCGGGCTCGTCCTGCCGCCGCCCGCCCCGGGCCAGCCTGGCCACGTCCGCGACGGTGATCGTCTCCGCAGCCACGTTGGCGGGTCCCGGCGGCGCCCCGAGGAGGATGCGTGCGGCGTCGTCGACGTGGACGACGCCGATCGTCGCCGCGCCGCCGTCGTCCAGCGGAAGCTCCTCGCCGGCCGCCGCGAGGCGCCGAAAGCGGTCGACGACAGTCTGCGAGTCCGGACGGTCGTGCTCGGCCGGGCTCGGGCCGTAAACGATTCCGAGGCGCGCGAGCGCGAGGTCGAAGCCCGCGCGGCGGGCGTGCATGCGGAGCACCAGCTCGCCGTAGACCTTCGTCAGGTGCGAGAGGTCGGACTGCGCTCCGTAGGGATGGTCGGCGCCCACGTCGCCGCGCGGGCCGTCGCCGTAGACGTGCAGCGAGCTCCCGAAGACGACGGCCGGGCCGCCGCGGGCCGCGACCGACTCGGCGACGATCCGCGTTCCGGTGGCGTTCGTCGCCTCCGTGTAGTCGGGCTCGCGCTCGGAGAGCGGCCGACTGGCCTGCGCGGCGAGCAGGAGGATCCGGTCCGGCTCCTCCGCCAGCAGGCGGCCGACGTCCTCGCGCCGCCGGATGTCGGCGGTCTCCACGCGGGCGCCCTGCGACTCCAGGCCGGCGAGCTGGTCGCGGGCGGTCGCGTACCAGTTGTCGGCCAGCACGACCTCGTGGCCGTCGGCGAGGGCGAGCTCCCCGGCTCGGGCGCCCAGGTACCCCGCCCCCAGGACGAGGAGCTTCACGAGGGCCCCTTCAGGTGATGCTCCCCCGCGAGCATTGCCCGGAGGGGCACTTGGCTAGATCCGGTGCACGCCGGGCGCCGCCGGAACGACGTTCCGGCAGTCGACTACGACCCGGGCGTGCTCCCACAGCGGTTCCTCGAGGAACCGGCGGTGCGGCGTGAGCAGCACGACGCAGTCCGCCCGCCGAAGCTCCTCCGCCGACCAGTCGACGCTTGGGTGCAGGGCGCCGTCGAGCTCGATCTCGGGCACCCAGGGATCGCAGTAGACGACGTCGCCTCGCCGGGCGAGGAGCTGGCGCATGATCTCGAAGCTCGGAGACTCCCGGGTGTCGTGGACGTCGGCCTTGTAGGCCATGCCGAGCAGGAGGAGCCGCGAGCCCTTGATCGCCCGCGCGCCCTCGTTGAGCGCGTCGGCGACCTTCTGGACGACGTAGGCCGGCATGCGGGTGTTGATCTCGTGCGCGGCCTCGATCAGCTGCGGCGAGTAGCCGTACTCGCGCGCGCGCGCGGCGAGGAAATGGGGCACGACCGGGATGCAATCGCCTCCCAGCCCAGGCCCGGGATAGTGGGGGATGAAGGCGAACGGCTTGGACGAGGCCGCCTCGATCACCTCCCAGACGGAGATGCCGAGCTTGTCGCACATGAGCGCGAGCTCGTTCGCGAGCGCGATGTTGACCGCCCTGAACGTGTTCTCGTGGAGCTTGGCCGTCTCGGCGACCGTCGGGCTCGAGACCGGGATCACCTCGTCGACGATCTGCCGGTAGAGAAGCTCGGTGCGGCGCCGGCACTCGGGGGTCACGCCGGCGACGAGCTTCGGCGTGGTCTTGATCGTCCAGTTCCGGTTGCCGGGGTCGACGCGCTCGGGCGCGTAGCCGAGGAAGACGTCGCGGCCGACGACGGCGCCCGTGGCCTCGAGGATCGGCCTGACGATCTCCTCGGTGGTGCCCGGGTGGGTCGTCGACTGGAGGACGATGAGCTGCCCGGGCCTCAGGTTGGCCGCGACGGACTCGGCGGCCCCGACGATGTAGGAGACGTCGGGCGTCCGCGACTTGGCGAGCGGCGTGGGGACGCAGATCGTGAGCGCGTCGAGCTCGCCGACGGTCGCGTAGTCGGACGTCGCATGCAGCCGGTCCTCGAGCCCCGCATAGCGCTCGGCGGGCACGTCGACGAGGTACGAGCGCCGTTCTTCGACCGCTCGGACGCGGTCCTCGTTCAGGTCGATGCCGGTCACGTGGAAGCCGGCCTCGGCGAACGCCATCGCCAGCGGCAGCCCCGCGTAGCCGAGGCCGACCGTGCCCAGCCGGGCCTCGCGGGTCGCGATGCGGTCGTCGAACGTCGCCGAAGTGAGAACCTCTGTCACGGACTCGGATGGTAGCGACGGCCTCTTCAGACCACCACTGAACGGATGGCGGGAGCCGTTCTGGCCCTCTGCTATAACGGCCGGAATGTCTTTCCGTGAGGCCTGGCGCGCTCTCATCGGAGACGGAGATGCAGTCTGGGCGTTCCTCTCCGCCGCCGGGATCGTCCTCGTGCTCACCCCGCTGCTCGTGAAGCTCGCCCCGCGGATCGGGGGGGTCGACGTGGGCGGCGACCGGCCCCGCGTGCACACCCGGCCGGTCCCGCGGATCGGCGGCGTGGCGATCGTCGCCGGCATCCTCGTGCCGGCGGCCTTCCTCATCGACCTGAGCGGCCCGTACCGCGGGATCCTGCTCGGCACGCTCCTCGTCGCGCTGCTCGGGCTCGTCGACGACCTCCGCGGCATCAGCCCCGGGGCGAAGTTCCTCGCGGTCTGCGCGATCGCACTCATCCCGGTCGCCGGCTACGGGATCCTCCTCGAGGGCTTCTCGCTGCCGGTGCTCGGGGCGCACGAGTTCGGCTGGCTCGCGTATCCGATCACGATCCTCTGGATCGCGGCCCTCGCGAACCTCGTCAACCTGATCGACGGGATGGACGCCCTCGCGTCCGGGATCGTCTCCATCGCCGCCTTCTCGTTCGCCCTCCTCGCCGCCTCGTTCGGCCGCGCGGACGCGGCGATCCTGGCGGCCGCGATCTGCGGCGCGACCCTCGCGTTCCTGCGCCACAACTACCACCCCGCGAAGATCTTCATGGGGGACTCCGGGTCGCTGGCGCTCGGCTTCCTCCTCGCGGCGGTCGCCGTCGAGGGCGTCCTGAAGACCGCGGCGACGATCGCCCTGGTCGCGCCGCTCCTCGTCCTAGCCGTGCCCATCCTGGACACGTCCTTCGTCGTGCTGAAGCGCCTGAAGTACGGGCGGAACCCTTTCGCGGCCGACCAGAACCACTTCTACCACCGCTTCCTGCGAATCGGCCTCTCGCAGCGCCAGACGGCGGCCTACCTGCATGCCTGGGCCGCCCTGCTGGCCGCCTGGGCGATCCTCCTCCGCTTCGTGCCGCCCCGCCCCGGCGGGCATTGGGACCTCGAGAACGCGCTCCTCGGAGGCGCGGTCGGGCTCGTCGTCCTCGCGGCCTCGGTCTGGATGATCTACTCGCTCGAGATCCTGAAGGCGCGCCACCTCAAGGTGCTCGGCTTCGGCAGGGAGACCGGGGAGTCCGCCCCCGAGGAGAAGGTGGAGGCCGTGGACCGCGTCCTCACCGGAACAGGACGGTAGTGGTGATCGACCCGCGCGAGGCCGAGCAGGCCCTGGCCCTCGTCGCCGAGCGGGCGCGCGAGTACGTGGCCGGCCTCGACGAGCGCCCGGTGCGCGCGGAGACCGTAGAGGAAGACGCCGGGAGCTTCGCCGGGCCGCTCCCCGAGGATGGCGACGGGACGCTCGCCGCGCTAACGGCGCTGCTCGAGCGGGGCCCTGACGCCGCGATCGCCTCGAGCGGGCCGCGCTTCTTCCACTTCGTCACGGGCGGCTCGACGCCGGCGGCGCTGGGCGCCGACTGGCTCGCCTCGGTGCTCGACCAGATGGCCGGCGGCTGGATCGCCTCGCCGCTCGCAGCCGAGCTCGAGGTCGTGAGCCTCGACTGGCTCAAGGATCTCTTCGGGCTCCCGGCCGCCTGGGGCGGCGTCCTCACGACGGGGGCGACGATGGCGAACTTCGTGGGCCTGGCCGCGGCGCGGTCCTGGTGGGCGGAACAGCACGGCCGCGATGTCAACGAGCACGGCCTCGCGGGCCTCCCGGAGGTGCCGGTTCTCTCGAGCGGCTACATTCACGCGAGCGCGCTCAAGGCCCTCGCCATGCTGGGACTCGGCCGAGGCACGGTCCGGACCTTCGGCCGCGATGCCGTCGGCAGGCTGGACGAGGAGGCGCTCGCCGCGGCGTTGCGGGCGCTCGACGGCGCCCCGGCGGTGATCGTGGCGAATGCCGGCGAGGTGAATGCCGGAGATTACGACCCGATCGCACGGCTCGCCGACCTCGCCGAGGAGCGCGGCGCCTGGCTCCACGTCGACGGCGCGTTCGGGCTCTTCGCGCGCGCCACACCGCGCGCCGCTCACCTCGCCGAGGGCGTCGAGCGTGCCGATTCCGTCATCGCCGACGGCCACAAGTGGCTGAACGTCCCCTACGATTGCGGCTTCGCTTTCGTGCGCGACGGATCGGCGCTCGGCAGGATCTTCACCCCCGAGGCCGCGTATCTCCCTCCGCCCGACGATCCTCGGCCGAACTTCGGGTTCCTGGGCCCGGAGATGTCGCGGCGCGGGCGATCGCTTGCCGTCTGGGCGACGCTTAGGGCGTACGGGCGGCGCGGCTACCAGGAGCTCGTCGAGCACCACCTCGACTTGGCGCAACGCCTCGGGCGGCTCGTAGACGAGGCGCCCGACCTCGAGCTGCTCGCCCCCGTCCCCCTCAACATCGTCTGCTTCCGCTTCCGGCCGGACGGCGTCTCCGAGGCGGAGCTGGACGAGCTCAACGCGCGTCTGGGCGAGGAGCTGCTGGCCGACGGCCGGGTCTACGTAGGGACGACGACTTATGGCGGCAACGTTGCTTTCCGCCCGGCGATCGTGAACTGGAGGACGCGCGATGCCGACATCGACCTCGTCGTCGAGGTCGTTCGCGAGCTCGGCGCCGCGCTCCTCGCCCGCACAAAGTAGCCAGAATCCGGCTCCTAGTGAGGGATCGGCGTGTTACGAAGGCGCCCTGCGGACTGATAGGCTGCAGGCGAATAAGATGCATGCCGTCGTGGCCGCCCTCGTCCGTCGCCTGGACGCCCCGTGACTCCAGGAGCGCTGCTCACGCCGCGTCCCATGCCGGACCGGCGTATGCCCGTCCTCGTCGGCGGCGCCGTCGTCGCACTGGCCCTCCCGGTCTTCCTCCTCGCAGGCTGGGATGTCCGCGGCTGGGCGCTCGGGGCGCTTCTCTGGGCAGGGAGCCAGCTCGTCGGGCTGCTCCTGAGCAAGGCCGGGATCGGTGAGCCGACGCTGCGAGGCTCGGGGATCGCCGCCTTCGGGATGATGGGCCGCGGGATCGTGCTCGTCCTGATCCTGCTCGCCGTCGCCGTGGCGAACCCGTCGCTCGCGCTCGCGGGCGCGCTCGTCTACGCGGCCGCCTACAGCGCCGAGCTCGTCACGAGCCTCGCGCTCTACTTCTCCGGGAGCCCGAAGCGGTGAACCTCCTGCTCGCCGCCGAGGGGGACTTCGACCCGCAGCACGAGTTCATCCTCCAGGAGTGGGTTCCGATCCACATCGGGCCGCTCGACCTCTCCATCAACAAGGCGGTGGCGTACCTCTGGCTCGGCGGGCTGCTCACGATCGTGCTCGGGATCTGGCTGATGCGCTTCGGCCTCTCGCTCCGCCCGGACCGGCGCCAGACCACCGGCGAGGCGATCTACGAGCTCGTCCAGGGTCAGATCGCCGAGTCGAGCATCCCGTCGAAGGCGCTCCACATTTGGTTCCCGTACGTCGCGTCCCTGTTCCTCTTCATCTGGGTCCTGAACATCGTCGGCTTCATCCCGCTGCCGCTCTCGGACGAGAAGTTCGACCTCTTCGGGCTCTCGGTGCCGACCTGGGGCATCTACGCCGCGACCGCGAACCTGAGCGTCACGCTCGCGCTCGCGCTCATAACCTTCTTCTCGACGCACGTCGAGGGCATCCGCTACAACGGCACGCGCCGGTACTTCAAGAGCTGGATCCCGGAGGGCGCGCCCGGGCCGCTCCTGGGGCTGATCGTCCCCCTCGAGGTCATCTCCCAGTTCATGCGCCTGATCTCGCTCTCGGTGCGGCTCTTCGCCAACATGCTCGCCGGCCACATGCTGATCCTCGTCATGCTCGGCCTCATCTTCATCTTCTCGGCCTGGTGGCTGATCCCGTTCTCGGTGCTCGTCGGCTTCGGGATCTACGTCTTCGAGGTGGCGATCGTGGTCACGATCCAGGCCTTCGTCTTCGCGCTGCTCTCGGGCATCTACATCGGCAGCGCCATCGAACCGGAACACTGAGTGGCTCACCAAGGAGGAGGAACAGTGGACATCTTGCTCGCACAGACCACGGATGCCGGGCTTGCCGACCTCGGCAAGGCCATCGCCTTCGGGGTCGGAGTGGGGCTCGGCGCGGTAGGCGCCGGCATCGGCATCGGCACGATCTTCGGCTCCATGATCCAGGCGGTCGCGCGGCAGCCGGAGCTCCGCGGTGAGCTGACCGGCATCCAGTGGCTCGGCTTCGCGCTCACGGAAGCCGTCGTCTTCTACGCGCTCCTCGGCGGCCTGCTCGCGTTCGTCCTCGTCTGATGCGCGACTCTCTCATCCAGGCGTTCCTCTTCGCGCAGGAGACGACGACCACCGCCGAGGAGGACGAGGGCTCGCTGATCGACGTCGTCCCCGGCCTCATGGTCTGGACGATCGTCACGTTCGTGCTCGTCCTCTGGTTCCTGCGCCGCTTCGCCTTCGGGCGCATCCAGGGCCTGATCGACCAGCGCCGCGACCGGATCCGCGAGGCCCTGGACGAGGCCGACAAGGCGCGGGAGGAAGCGCGCAAGCTCCGCGAGGACGTCAGGCGCGAGCGGGAGGAGGCGAAGCTCGACCGCGAGAAGATCCTCGACGAGTCGCGCCGGCAGGCGCAGCGGCAGCTCGATCGCGCCCGCGAGCAGGCCGACGTCGATCTGCGCGAGCGGCTGGAGAAGAACCGCGAGGAACTCGAGGCCGAGAACGTCCGCCTGCGCGAGCAGATTCGGCGCGACGTCGTCGAGCTGACCCTGCTCGCCTCCGAGAAGGTGACCGGCAAGGTCCTGGACGACGACGACCAGCGCCGGCTCATCGAGGAGACGATCTCCGAGGTCGACGTGAAGCAGATCGCGAGCGAGAACTAGTAGTGCCCATTCAGGTAATCCAGCCCAGTCTCTGCGTCGCGAGCACCAAGCCAGGGGCCGCACTCGCGCGTAGCCAAGGCTTGCAGCCTTGGCAAGGGCGAGGGTGGGCTCTGGCGCAGCGTGATCGCGGGGCAGAGGCGGGCTTGTGTTGCCTGGAGGGGCACTAAATGGCGGTCGCGCATCGTGTGTATGCCCAGGCGCTGCTCGAGGCGGCCGCCGGCCACGGCCGGCTGGCCGAGGTGCGCGAGCAGCTCGGCGACTTCGTCGCGGCGATCGAGGCATCCGACGAGCTGCGCTCCCTCCTCCGCAACCCGCAGATCGAGCCGCACGTGAAGCGCGACGCCCTCGAAGCCGCCCTCGGCGACGCGGACCCGCTCGTCCGCAACTTCCTCCTGCTCCTCGCCGAGAAGGGGAGGGTGGCCGACGTGGAGGAGATCCAGCGCGAGCTGGAGCGCCTCGTCGCGCTGCAGGCGCGCGTGCTGGAGCTCGAGCTGACGACGGCGGTCGAGCTCTCAGACGCGGAAGCGGCGGAGGTCGTGAGCCAGATCGAGCAGGCCTCCGGACGGCGGGTCGAGGCCACGAGGAGCGTCGACCCCGACCTGATCGGGGGCATCGTCATCCAGGCCGGCTCGCAGCGCCTCGACGCGAGCGTGCGCGGCCGGCTGGAGCAGTTGCGCCAGGAACTCACAGCAAGGAGCTGAAATCACGTGAAGCTACGCCCCGAAGAGATCACGTCGATCCTGAAGCAGCGGATCGAGTCGTTCGACGTCGAGACCGACCTCGCCGAGGTCGGCACCGTCCTGCAGGTCGGCGACGGCATCGCCCGCGTCTACGGCCTCGAGAGCTGCATGGCCATGGAGACGGTCGAGCTCGAGCACGGCGTCACCGGCATTGCGCTCAACCTCGAGGAGGACAACGTCGGCGTCGCGCTCTTCGGCGACTGGGAGGACGTCGCCGAGGGCGAGACCGTCAAGCGCACGGGCAAGGTCATGAGCGTCCCGGTGGGCGACGAGCTCATCGGCAGGATCGTCAACCCGCTCGGGATCCCGGTCGACGGCCAGGGCGCGCTGAACGCGTCCGAGAGCCGTCTGCTCGAGTTCAAGGCGCCGGGCGTCGTCAACCGCCAGCCGGTGAGCGAGCCGCTCCAGACCGGCATCAAGGCGATCGATTCGATGATTCCCATCGGCCGCGGCCAGCGCGAGCTCGTGATCGGCGACCGCTCGACGGGGAAGACCGCCATCCTCGTGGACACGATCCTGAACCAGAAGGGCCAGGACATGATCTGCATCTACGTCGCGATCGGCCAGAAGGCGTCGACCGTGGCGCAGGTGTACGAGCGCCTCAAGGAGGCGGGGGCGATGGACTACACGATCATCGTCACGGCCTCCGCGACCGAGGCGGCCCCGATCAAGTGGATGGCGCCCTACACCGGGACGGCCATGGGCGAGTACTTCCTCTACAACGGCAAGCACGCCGTCTGCATGTACGACGACCTCTCGAAGCACGCGGACGCGTACCGCCAGATGTCGCTGCTCCTCCGCCGCCCGCCCGGGCGCGAGGCGTTCCCCGGCGATGTCTTCTACCTCCACTCGCGGCTGCTCGAGCG
>Ga0081538_10006204_pt1 | contig 10583 bp, 9 predicted proteins | sample TabmetS5T2R1_FD_71022 | JGI IMG/M metagenome (GOLD analysis project Ga0081538, IMG submission 71022) | Tabebuia heterophylla rhizosphere microbial communities from the University of Puerto Rico - S5T2R1 | ecosystem: Host-associated > Plants > Roots > Rhizosphere ...
TCGGGGGGGAAGGGGGGGACTACCGTCGGGGAATGGCCGCCTTCCACGTCTTCGACTTCGCGGCGAGCAAGCCCGTGTTCGCGGTCGTCGGCACCTCCACCCGCGTGTTCGCGATGCACGAGCAGCTGGACTTCGGCGGTGAAGGAGCAGGCGAGCCGTTCAACTACCTAATCGAATCGCCGTATGAGGACTTCGACGACGACTTCACCCGGCTTCGCGCGTCCGAGATCACGCTCGACCGGAGCAGATCGACCGCGGCCTGGCGCGTCGACGGCCGCACGGTGTACGAGGCCCACGGCACCTTGATCCCCGAACACGCCCGCATCGGGTTCGGGATCTGGACGATGCTGCCGATCCGGGACGGTCGCAGCCGCTCGCTCCACGGGCAGGGCATGGACGCGCGGTGGCGGCGCTTCCGTGTACGCGGGGTCGGCGCGTGAGCCGCCACTAGGGCCGCATCGCGATGTTCCGGAGCCGCGCGCGGGCTCGGGCCCGCAGTACGCGCGCTGTCGGAGCGCGACAGCCAAACCTTCGCTGGTCAGGAAGCGGGGGCAGCTAGCTGATCGGGCTGGCACAGACGACTCCGATCGCTGTCTGAACCCTCATGGGCGCACTCACCCTACCCGGCCGTTGGCTGGGCCTTGGCTGAAAGCTGCCGTCAGCCGACGCCCTGATCCCGCAGGCGCACCTTTCGAAAGATCAGGGAGCCGAAATCAGGGAGCTCCCCGACGCGGGCCCCAGTGACCGGCCTTACGGTCGACACCAGGCACGCAAACCCCAGCCTGACCAAGGAGGTTGAAGATGACAACTGACCCAACAGCTGGTTCGCGGGATGCGGCAGGCGGCGGCCGGAACGCCGGCATCGTCCTCGCCGCCGCGACGGTCGCGATGGGCCTGATCGCGGGCCTCTACTTCGGGTGGGGCGTCGCCGTGATGCCCGGCCTGGGCGAGCTCGACGACCGCGCCTTCGTGGACGCGGCGCAGCAACTCGACGACGCGATTCGCAACCCGCTCTTCTTCGCGACCTTCGCCGCGGCGCTCGTGCTCCCCGGGGTCGCGCTCTACCTGCAGCGGCAGTCCGGACTGCGACAGGCAACCCCGTGGATCGTCGCCGCCCTCGTTCTCTACGGGATCGGGTTTCTGACCACGATGGCGATCAACGAGCCGCTCAACCAGGACCTCGTCGACGCGGGTGATCCGAGCCGGATCGCCGACGTGGCCGGCGTACGTGACGACTTCGAGGACCCGTGGGTGGCGTGGCACATCGTCCGCACCGTCCTCACCACCGCCGCTCTCGGCGCTCTCGCTTACGCGCTGATCCTCCACGGACGGGCCGAACGAGCGCTGGCGCAGGGCAAGGCAGGCGCAGGCGAGCCGGCCGCTCGGCGCGCCGGCACGGCGGCCGACGCCCCCGCTCGGTGAGCACCGTGATGCTCGTCGATCTCCCAGAGCACCTCTTCTCCGACGCGCATGTCCGGGGGTCGCCCGAAGAACCGCGTGTACCAATCGATGCCGGCGTCGAGATCGGCTACCGGGACACCGGCGAAGAGATGGGTGATCGCGCTCTGTCGATTCGTAGCAGCCGTCAGGTCCAGGGGTAGGGGCCCGCGGACGCGACGTGGGCCTCGCCGCGCTCGAAGCGGGCAAGGCGGAACGGCTCCAGCAGCGGCTCGCCGCCGTCGAGCAGGTCGTCCGCGGCGAGGCGTCCCAGCGCGAGCATCTTGAACCCGTGCCCGGAGTCCACGATCGCATAGGCATTGGGAAGCACGCGGTCGCAGATCGGGTAGTCGTCGGGGGTGTGCATGACGATCCCCCCCGCGGGGGTCTCCGACCACTCGCGTGAGCGCCCACGGAAGCGGCGGATCGCGGCTGCGAGGCCAGAGGTGAAGAACTCGCCGAACGACGGCTCGGCGGCGTGCGTGGGGTTGTCGGGGCCGTACGGGTCGAGCGCGGGGTCGTCGAGCGCCACCGGAAGGCCCCCGCCGGTGATCCCGGTGCCGGTGCGGCCCATCCGGAAGTAGATCCCCCACGGCCCGTCGACCAAGGTGCGGCCGTCGCGATCCGAGACCAGCGGTCCGGTCTGGTCGAGGTGGACAACGGGTGCCTCGTGGCCCGCGGACCCGGCAAGCCCGACCCCGGGCAGCGCGAACTCCCCCTCCTGCGCCTTGAGGTAGGAGAACAGGGATCGGCGCCCGCGCTCGCCGTCGCGCCCCACCGCAACCTCGCCGTCCTGCCCGAGCTCCGACCACAGGCGCGCCGCCCACGGCCCCGGCGCCGCGATCACCGCCTCGCACGGCACGGGCCCGTCCGAGGTCGCGACCTTCTGGACGCCCTCGCCGCCGAGCTCGAACCCTGTTACCTCGACGCCCTCGGCGAGTCGGGCGCCCGCATCGCGGGCGCGGGCAGCGAGCTGGCGCACGGTCTGCATCGCGTCGGCCCACCCGCCGCGGCGCTCGTGGAGCAGCGCCTCGACCTCGGCGTCCCAGTCGGGCCACGTCCATTCGAGGTACTCCCGGCACCCGTCCGCTCCCACGACGAGCTCGGACTCGTAGCCGACCCGCTCGTGGTGATCGCGGATCGCCCTGAGGTCGTCGACCTGCCGCTCGGGGACCGCGGCGACGTACCCCACCTGGCGGAAGCCGAACGCATCCGGATCGGCCTCGAACAGCTCCACGGAGCGGCGGATCACCTCGGAGATCGCAGCCGAGCGGTAGTAGTTGCGCACGATTCCGCCGGCGATCCCCGACGCGCCCCCGCCGATCCGGTCCTTCTCGAGCACGAGCACGTCCGCTCCCCGCTCGGCGAGCCGCCACGCCGCCGACAACCCCAGAACCCCGCCCCCAATCACGACGTGGCCGGGTGCGCCGCCGGAGCTCAGCTCCATGGGTACGGGCTGTGCGAGACGGGATGCAGGTCGCCGGTGGCGAAGCGCTCGAAGCGGAAGGGATGCAGCAGCGAAGAGTGCTCTCCTTGCACCACCCGCGCGATCTCCCGCCCCACGGCGATCATCTTGTAGCCGTGGTTCGAGTCCGCGGCCACGTACACGTTCGGCCGCATGTAGTCGAAGACCGGGAAGTTGTCCGCCGTAAACGCGCCGGCGCCGCCGGAGCGCACCTGGTTGTACGCCGAGCGGCAGCCCTCGAAGCGCTCCAGGCAGTGGGACAGCGCAGCGCACCACAGGTCGGGGAACTCGGGCTCCACGGTCCCGGTCGGGTACGGATCGAGCTCGACGCGCTCCCCCACCGGCAGCGGCTGGGCACCGCCCTGGACCGAGGCCCGGTCCGGCTTCACGTAGATCCCCCACGGACCCTCGCTGACCAGGCCGCCCCCATCGTCATGCAGGGGGCGATCCGAGTCCACGTGCAGCACCGGCCCCTCGCGCCCCTCCTTCGTGTCGAACGTCGACGGCGGCAGCGTCACCTCCCCCTCCTGCAGATACCAGTAGGTCCACATCGGCACACCACGGTCGACGGTGCCGTCGGGGCGGTGGACGTCGATCCGGTCGGACAGCCCCAGCATCTCCCACAGCGCCGGAATCCACGGCCCCACCGCAATCACGACCTGCTCCACCTCGACCGGGCCAGCGCTCGTCTCAACGTGGGTGACGGCGCCCGATCCGTCGTATCCGAACCCGGTCACCTCCACGCCCTCGACGATCCGCGCTCCGGCGGCCTGCGCCTTGTGCGCCAACCCCCGCATCGACTCTATGTTGAAAGCGAACCCTCCCGCCCGCTCGTGCAGGCAAACCGTCAGGCCCTCGGCTCGCCAGTCCGGGAACATCTCCCGCATGTGCTCGCGAACGGCCTCCTCCCCCGTGTACAGCTCCGACGGGTAGCCGATCCGCTGCTGGCGCTCGAACACCTCGGTCAGGTCGGGCTCCTGTGCCGCCGGGCCGAGCGCCAGGTAGCCGGTCCCGTGGTAATGCAGCGCCTCGGGATCGGACTCCCAGATCTGCACGCATTCCGCCATCAGCTCGGACATCGCGGGCTGGAAGTAGTTGTTGCGGACTACGCCGCAGGCAATCCCGGAGGCCCCGGCCCCGACGTTGCTCTTGTCGACCACGAGCGCCTCCTCCCCCGCCGCGGCCAGGTGCCAGGCGGTAGACAGCCCGTGGACGCCCGCACCGATCACCAGGTTGCGGGCAGAGTGGGGCAGGGTTGCCATCTGCGTCAGTGCTCCGGCGGCTCCCAGCCCTCGAGCACCGACGGCCTCCAGTCCTCGCCGACATTGGGAGAGCCCTCGACCCAGGGTCCGAGCTCGGGCTGGGGGAATTTGGCGTGGGTCTCCTTGAGCCGGATCCCGTAAGAGTTGCCCGCGGTCAGATGGGCGATCAGCACCTTGCGCGCGATCTCGTCCTCACGGCCCTCCGGGATCGGGAAGTAGATGCGCAGAAACGAGTTCGAGTAGCGGTCGAAGACGGCAGGAGAGCCCTCCTCCTCGAGCAGCTCGATGTCCTCGAGCCAGTTCAGGTCCTTGCCGGGCGTCGCCGCCTCGAGGTCGATGTCCTCCACGAGCGAGATGTCCTCCTGGTAGGGGAAGCGCTTGCCGGACAGGTACTCGGCGTCGATCGAGACGACCTTCTCCGGCTCGTGGACTTCGTCCGCCCGCGTCACTCTGCCTCCTTGCCCGCGATGCCGGCGGTTTCCGGCAGGAAGTCGACCGGGTTCTCCAGGTACTGGTCCAGCAGGGTGCGGATCTCGCCCAGCGCGCGCTCCTCGCTGACGCCCGGGATGTACTCGGTCCCCGCCAGGGGCACCCGGGCCATCGCTGAGGCCTCCACGGTGAGTGCCGCGAGGTCCTCGGGCTCGAGGCTGTGCACGCTGGTCTTGCCGCAGGCGCGGGCCAGCATCTGCACCTCGAGCGTCAGCGTGTGCAGGAAGTTGAACACGCGCTGGGCGGCCTCGTCGACGTGGAGCCGCTTGCGTAGCTCGGGGTCCTGGGTGGTGATCCCGACCGGGCAACGGCCGGTGTGACAGTGGTAGCACTGGCCGGCGGGAACACCGACTGTGCCCTCGTAGTCTGTGACCCCGGGGATCTCCTTGTTGCAGTTCAGCGCCATCAGTGCGGAGTGGCCGATCGCGATCGCGTCGGCGCCGAGTGCCAGGCACTTGGCGATGTCGCCTCCGTTGCGGATCCCGCCGGCGACGACCAGGTCGATGTCGTCCGCGAGGCCAACGTCCTCGAGCGCCCGGCGCGCCTCGGGAATCGCTGCCAGCAGCGGGATGCCCGTCTCCTCGGTGGCGAGGTGGGGACCCGCCCCGGTGCTCCCCTCGGCCCCGTCCAGGTAGATAATGTCGGGCCCGCACTTGGCGGCCATGCGCACGTCGTCGTACACACGCGCCGCCCCCAGCTTGAGCTGGATCGGGACCTGGTAGTTGGTCGCCTCCCGGGTCTCCTGAACCTTGAGTGAGAGGTCGTCGGGGCCGAGCCAGTCGGGGTGCCGGGCGGGGGAGCGCTGGTCGATGCCGGGCGGGAGGGAGCGCATCTCGGCCACCTGCTCGGTCACCTTCTGGCCCATCAGGTGGCCGCCCAGACCCACCTTGCAGCCCTGCCCGATGAAGAACTCCACCCCGTCGGCCAGCATCAGGTGGTGCGGGTTGAACCCGTATCGGCTCTGGATCACCTGGTAGTACCACTTGGTCGAGAGGTCGCGCTCGGGCGGGGTCATCCCGCCCTCACCCGAGCAGGTCGCCGTGCCGGCCATCGAAGCCCCCTTGGCCAGCGCCATCTTCGCCTCGATCGAGAGCGCGCCGAAGCTCATGCCGGTGATGTAGACGGGGATGTCGAGCTCCAGCGGCTTGCTGGCGAAGCGGCTGCCAAGCACCGTCTTGGTCTCGCACTTCTCGCGGTAGCCCTCGATCACGAACCGGGTCAGCGTGCCCGGCAGGAAGATCAGGTCGTCCCAGCCCGGCAGCTTCTTGAAGATCGAGAAGCCGCGCATCCGGTAGCGGCCGAGCTCCGCCTTCACGTGGATGTCGTTGATGACCTCCGGGGTGAAGATCGGGCTGCGGCCGAGCGTGGCGCGGTCGCTGGGGGGGTTCTCGTCGGCCATCGTGATCCCCTCTCAGAGCACCAGCTTGCGCTCGCTGGGCTCGAGGATGTCGTAGTTGTAGAGCTTCTTCCCGGAGACGAACTTGCGCAGCGCAGGGGGCTTGCCGAGCTCGTAGTTGGCGAACTTTCGCTCGACCAGCTCGGTGTCGCCGTCCCCCCACTCCGCCTCCACGCAGTCGATCCCGAGCGACGCGATCTCGCCACCGGCGTAGATCGTGCCGTCGTACATGGAGTCGCCGAGTCCGGGTCCGATGTCACCGCAGATGATCTGGCGGCCGCGCTGCATCATGAACCCGGTCATCGAGGCGGCGTTGCCGAGCACCAGGATCGTGCCGCCCTTCTGGTCGATGCCGGTACGCGCTCCGACGTCTCCCTTGACCACCAGGTCCCCGCCGCGCAGGGCGGCGCCGGCCAGCGAGCCGGCATTGCTCTCGACCACGACCACTCCCGACATCATGTTCTCGGCCACCGACCATCCCACCCGACCCGTGATCTCGACCTCGGGGCCGTCGATCAGCCCGCACCCGAAATAACCCAGGCTGCCCTCGAAGCGGATCCGGCAGCGGGCGAGGAGGCCGACGCCCAGCGAGTGCCGCGCCCTCGGGGCAAGGACCGTGACGTCGGTGACGCCCTGCTCGTAGACGAGCCACCGCAGCTCGGCGTTGATCTTGCGCGTGGTCAGCTCGCTCGCGTCGAGCACCGCGCTGTGGCCGTCGATCTTCGAGCTCTTGGGGATGGAGTCGTCGAGCTCGACCAGCCCGCGCTCGTCCATCCGCATCGTGTTCTCGGCGCTCACCTGGTCCAAACCCGCACCTCGCCCTCGTAGGGGTCGTGGGTCTCTATCTCGCGGTCGAGCACCTGGCGGATCGCGATCTCCTCCGATGCCAGCGCCACCAGGTCGTCGTCCTCGTACAGGACGAGGGGCTTCGCTCCCAGCTCGTCCTTGGCGACGCCCAGGGAGTCCTCGGTCACGCAGATGTAGGTGAACACGCCGTCCAGGTCCTCGAGGCTCTGGTGCATCGCCTCCTCCAGCGAGCGGCCCCCGCTCATCTGCTCGGCGAGGTAGACCGCGATGATCTCCGAGTCGCACTCGGACTGGAACCGGTGCCCGGCGCGCTGCAGCCGCCGGCGCCAGTCGTGGAAGTTCGTCAGCTGGCCGTTGTGGACGACCGCGACGTCGGGGAACGGGTAGGCCCAGTAGGGGTGCGCGTTGGCGATGTCGACGTCGGACTCGGTCGCCATCCGGGCGTGGCCGATCGCGTGGGTGCCAACGTACTCGTCGAGGCCGTACTCGCGTGCCACCGTCTCGGCGTCGCCGAGGTCCTTGACGATCTCCAGCGAGCGCCCCAGCGACAGCACCTCCGTGTGGCGCACCCGCTCCACCGCGTCGGCGAGCAGCTTCAGGTCGCCGTCGAAGCCGAAGCTCACGGTCATCGTCCGGGGGGTGCTGCTGACCTGCTCGATCCTTGCGCCGCCGGCGCGCAGTCGCGCCTCGACCTGCTTACGCTGTCGTTGCACCCGCTGGGCGAGCTCAGGATCGTCGTCGCCCCCCTCGCTGAGCTTCACGTGCATGACGAAGGAGTCGCCCTCCCCGCGGTAGAGCGCATACCCGGTCGAGTCGGGACCGCGGTGCTTCAAGGCCTGCAGCATCCGGGTCATGTCGCGACCGACCTCCCGCTCGTCGCCGCCGTCGCGGTAGATGATCCCTGCGATCCCGCACATCAAGGAAGCACCTCCAGGTACTGCTCACGCTCCCAGTCGGTGACCGCCGCCAGGTAGCGCTCCCACTCGTCGCGCTTGTAGTGCATGAACACGTCGTACAGCCGGCCGGGCAGCGCGCCGCGCACGACCTCGTCCGCCTCGAGAGCCTCCAGTGCGGCACCGAGGTGGTCCGGGACGCGCTCGAACTCGGCGCCCTCGGCCAGCAGGTCGTAGGTATTCCTCTGCTGGGGCGGCCCGGGGTCAAGCTCGCGACGAACCCCGTCCAGGCCCGCCGTGAGCAGCGCCGCCTGGGTCAGGTAGGGATTGCAGGAGGAGTCCACGCCGCGGAACTCGAACCGCCCGCCGCTCGCCACGCGCACGGTGCAGGTGCGGTTCTGCCACCCGTAGTTCTTGTACACCGGGGCCCAGAACCCGAAGTCCCACATCCGCTTGTACGAGTTCACGGTCGGGGAGCCGACGCAGACCAGTGCCTTGAAGTGATCCAGGATCCCGCCCATGAACTGCTTTCCCAGCTCGGAGAGCTGTGCCGGCCCGTCGGGGTCGTGAAAGACGTTGGTGCCGTCCTCGTCCACCAGCGTGAAGTGATGGTGATGCCCGTTGGCCGACACGCCCGTGAACGGCTTCGGCATGAACGAGGCGTGCAGGCCGTGCTCGCGGCCGACGGCGGTGCAGATCTGACGGTAGGTGGTGATGTTGTCGGCGGTCCGCACGGCGCGGTCGAAGCGTGAGTTCAGCTCCAGCTGGCCCGGCGCGTCCTCGTGGTCGCCGTAGCTCATGTCGAGCCCCATCGCGTTGCCGTACGCGATCACGTCGAGGATCACCGGCCGCAACTGCTCGAACTGGTTGATGTGGTAGCACCACGGCTTCGTCACGCCCTCGGGCGCGCCCCCGTCCTCCTGCGACAGCTTCAGCCACATCATCTCGGGCTCGATCCCGCACAGGAAGCTATAGCCGAGCTCATCCTCGACGTCGTGGGCAACCCGCTTCAGGTTCTGGCGCGGGTCCGCGTCCAAGAGCTCCCCGGTCTCGGTGTCGTAGCAGTCGCAGTACACGCGCGCCACCCGCGGGTCCCAGGGCAGGCGCTGGAAGGTGTCCAGGTCGGCCACCGCGGCGAGCTCGGACGCCTCGGGCCCGAACCCGATGTAGTTCTCCTGCCGGTCGGTGAACAGGTCGGCCGTGGCGCCGTAGACGAGCTGGTAGCCGCGCTCGGCCACCCTCGGGAACCAGCTTGCGACCACGCCCTTGCCGTTGATGTGGCCGCTGATCGACACCTGCTGGAAGAACACGTACTCGATCCCGTCACGCTCGATCTGGTCGACGAGCTCAGCGATCCGATCCGCGCGGCCCGGGGCCGAGCGCGCCTCGGCGAGGGTCTTCGGGGGCGGTTCAATCGTGGGCGAGTCGAGGACCCTCTGGACCTCGCTGGGGGCGCCGGTCTGCTTCGTTGCCACTACTCCCCTCCTCGGTCGGTGCCGATCGTCACTGCCGATCAACTATATCCGAGGGTTTGAACAAAAAGGTACATTTTCACGCCCCGGCGACCTGCCGACGTTGACCAGCAGGCCTCACCGAGTTGCCGCACCGCCTCACCCCGCGGCGATCAACGCCACCCCCGTGAGGGCGAACGTAACCCCCGCGGTCTGGATGGCGACCAGGCGCTCTCCCAACAGCGCCCGCGCGAGCACTACCGTCAGGACCGGGTACAGCGACGCGAGCACGGAAACCACGCTCACCAGCCCGGTCTCGGTGCCGAGCGTGAAGCACGCGTTCGCCCCCACGTCGAGCAGGCCGATCAGGGCCAGCGACGGCAGGTCCGCGCGGGGCGCTTTGAGTCGCGGTCGCACCACCAGCAGCACGGCGACCAGGGTCAAGCCCGCGCTGACGCGCGCGGTGAGCAGCGCCCAGAACGGATTCGCGTCGTCCACGGCCGCGTCCATGCCGACGTAGAAGCCGCCGAACCCGAGCGCCGCCACCGCGGCGAGCTGGAGCCCCTGCCGCGAGATCCCGCCGCCCTGCGCCGAATCGGGGGTCCGCGAGGCCAGCGTCACTCCCACGAACGCCGCAGCCATCCCCGCGAACACGATCGCTCCAGGGCGCTCGCCGGTGGCGAGCCCGACCACCACGGGCAGTGCCGCGGCCCCGCTGGCCGAGACCGGCGAGATCACGCTCATGGTGCCGATCGCGAGCGCCCTGTAGAGCGCCGCGATCCCGGCCAGCTGGCAGACGCCCGCGACCAGCGCCGGGGCGACATCCCCCGCCGCCGGCGTCTCCACGCTCCCGGCCGCCACCACGGCCGCGATCGCGGCAAGGCCCGTGAGCTGGCTGACAAGCAGGACCGCGGCGAGGGTCAGTCGGCGGGTGCGAATGCCGCCGAGGAAGTCGGCCACGCCCCAGCACAGGGCGGTGCCGATCCCGAGCGCGACCGCGACCACGAGTCGCGCTCAGTCGGCGGAGATCTGCTCGGGCTCGGATGAGGCCAGCCCCCGCATCACGTGCAGGGCGAGCCGCCCCGGAGCGAACACGCTGATCCCGTGCTGCACGGCGTCTCCGGAGGCGAGGTGCATTGTGTCGGCCAGCTCCAGCACAGCGATCGGCGGCTTCACGGCCAGCGCCTCGGCCAGCGGGCCCCCCCGCTCCACGAGCCTCGGCATCACGTCCGTGCGCGCGAACGCCACCGGCACACCGCGATCGATCAGCACGTCGAGCACCATGTTGCCTCGCCCCAGAGCCTGCTCCAGCTCGTCCGTCGGCGGAAGGTCGAGCTCCGGGTGCAGCCAGTCGCGCATATGCGCCGCGGGCCGTCCGTCGGC
>Ga0081538_10006205_pt1 | contig 10583 bp, 8 predicted proteins | sample TabmetS5T2R1_FD_71022 | JGI IMG/M metagenome (GOLD analysis project Ga0081538, IMG submission 71022) | Tabebuia heterophylla rhizosphere microbial communities from the University of Puerto Rico - S5T2R1 | ecosystem: Host-associated > Plants > Roots > Rhizosphere ...
GCACCGTCGACCCGCCGGCCGACCTGGCCGGCGCCCTGGCCGCCGACCCCGAGGCCAAGGCCGCCTTCGACGGCCTCTCCTACACCCACCAGCGCGAGTACGCCGAGTGGGTGGCCGAGGCCAAGCGGGAGGCGACCCGCCGCCGCCGGGTCGAGCAGGCCGTGCAGATGGTCAAGGACGGCCGCCGCCACCCGTAGGCGGCCACCGACCCCTAGCTGGATCGTTCCAGCGGCAGGCCGTTGTTGGGCAGGCCGTTGCGCGTGCGCGCCTCCACCACGAGCCCGCCGTGCGCCTTGGCCCAGTCGGTCAGGGCCGCCACCGGCTCACGCAGGCTGAAGCCGAGGGGTGACAGCGAGTACTCGACCCGGGGCGGCACCTCGGGGAAGATGCGCCGCTCGACCAGGCCGGCCCGCTCCAGCTCGCGCAGGGTGCGGGTGAGCATCTTGCCGGAGATGCCGCCGATCTGGTGGCGCAGCCAGGAGTGGCGCTTGGGCCCGTCGATCAGGCAGCCGGCGACCAGCACGGCCCACTTGTCGGCGATGAGGGCGAGGGCGGCCCGGGACGGGCAGCGGGCGCTGTACACGTCCACCGCCGGCCGCTGGTCGGCCTGTCCCGGTATGTGAGACATGCGATGAGCATACCGCGTACCACAAGGGTTGCTGAACTCCCCTTGGTAACTTATGGTGCCCTTGGGAACGCAATAGCCCCTAAGTCGTCGCGGAGCCCAGAAGGTACGCGGCGGTGTACCGGAGGGAGGGGCTAATGGTGGTCATCAAGGTCCAGCAGGCTCCAGCCGAGCATACCGAGTACAGAACTACCGGATGCGCAGGAGCTTCGCCGCTGCCGGCTCGACACACCATGAGCGACAGCAGGTCCGGTCCGGACCATGACCGTATGAGGGAGTCCAATGCGCCAACCCAAGCCGAGTGAGCCCAAGCACCTGACCGCGTCGCAGGCCGCGGCCCTTCTGCAGGTGTCTCCGAAGACCGTCTCCCGTTGGGCCAAGGAGGGCAAGCTGCCCTTCGTCCGCACCCTCGGCGGGCACCGCCGGTACCCGGACAGCGAGATCCGGGCGCTGGTCGACAGCCTGTCTGAGCGGCCGACCACCGACGGGGACCAGAGCCCCGGCACCCGCTCGGCGTAGCGACCGCCGCGGGGCCTGGCAGGAGCGGGGGGCTCTTCCGCCCTGCCCACTCCTTCGTTTGCTGCGCGATTGTCGTGGAACTCCGTGGTCATGCGGATTGCCCTGATCGCTCCACCCTGGTACACGATCCCGCCCAGCGGCTACGGCGGCATCGAGTGGGTGGTCGCGCTGCTGGCCGACGGGCTGACCGACCGCGGCCACGAGGTCACCCTGTTCGCCGCGCCCGGCTCCGACACCAGGGCGCGGCTGGTGTCGCCGCTCGACGAGGAGCCGCCGCGGGACGCGATCGGCGACCCCTGGTACGAGGCCAGCCACGTCGTCTCCGTGTACGAGCACGGCGACGAGTTCGACATCCTCCACGACCACACCGGGCCGGTCGGGGTCACCGCCGGCGCGCTCAGCAACTGCCCGACCATCCACACCCTCCACGGGCCGTTCACCCAGCAGGCGCACATGCTCTACAGCCGCGTCGCCCGCCAGCACTGGTTCGTGGGCATCTCCGAGAGCCAGCGGTCGATGGCCCCCGAGCACCTGCGCTGGGCCGGGGTGGTCTACAACGGCATCCCCATGGACCGCTACCCCTTCCGTGAGGACAAGCAGGACTACCTCTTCTTCCTGGGGCGGGCCGACGAGGAGAAGGCCCCGCACCTGGCCATCCAGGCGGCCCGGAAGGCCGGGCGCCGGCTGGTGATGTGCGCCACTACCAAGAACGAGCGCGAGCGCGCCTACTGGGCGGCCAACGTCGAGCCGATCCTCGGCGACGACGTCGAGGTCCACGGCGAGTGCCCCCACGACCAGAAGGCCGACCTGCTGGGAGGGGCCGCCGCCCTGGTGTTCCCGATCCAGTGGGCGGAGCCGTTCGGCCTGGTGATGACGGAGGCGATGGCCTGCGGGACCCCGGTGGTCGCCTGGCGCAACGGCTCGGTGCCCGAGGTGGTCGCCGACGGCGAGACCGGCTTCATCGTCGAGTCGGTCGACGAGATGGCCGCCGCCGTCGACTGGGTCGGCGAGCTCGACCCCCACGTGCTCCGTTCCCGGGTCGAGCAGCGGTTCTCGGCCGAGGCCATGGTGGCCGGCTACGAGCGGGCCTACGAGCGCGCCCTGGCGGGGGAGCAGACCGCCCCGAGCTGAGCCCGGACGTCCGGACGCCCGGGAGTCGGTGGCCCACCAACTCCCGGGCGTCGGGATCGCGTCAGCTGCTCTTGGGCTTGCGCTCGCTGGTCGAGGAGCGCTTGGTGGTGGTGCCCCCCTCGGTGCTGGGAACGCTAGGGGTGGTGGTCGTGGTCGTCGAGGCCGCCGGCGTGGCCGGGGTCGCCGGGGTGGTCGTGCTGGCCGTGGTGGTGGTCGTGGTCGACCCGCTGGTCGACCCGCTGGTCCCCGAACCGCCGGCGGCGACCTTGTCCCCGGCCTCCTGGACCTTGTCGGCGGCCTTGTTGGCGGCCTGCTCCACGCGGGCGCTGAGGTCGCCCGGGACGCTGTCCATGACCTTCTTGACCTGCGGCTTGTCAAGCAGCTGGCGGGCGCTGGCGGTGAGCTGCTCGTACCGCTCCCGGCCCGCCTTGGCGCCGAGGACGTAGCCGACCGCGGCACCGACGACCATTCCGAGCTTGCCCATCCCCTTCATCTTCTTCGACCTCCGTCGCCGTTTGGAAGTGGCCTTGCGGGCCTTCTTGCCGGCATCCGCCTTCTTGACCTTGCGTCCGGCCGTCGCCGGGGCCGCGGCCGCCGCCCGCGCCGCCCCGGCGGCCGCGCCGGTGACCGCCGCCGTGGCCTTCTTGCGCGCCCGCCTCCGCTTGCGGGCCTTGAGCTTGGACTCAGGCGTCGTCTCGATGGCGGCGATCACCTCCGCCACCTCCTTGCCGGCCCGCCTGGCCGCCTGCCGCCCTTCGGCGGCGGCGGCGGCCCCGCCGGCCGCGGCCTTGCGCGCGGCCCTCCGGCTGCCCGTGGCCGCCTGCCCGCCGGCCTTGGCCGCCTGGCTCGCGGCCTTGCGCGCGGCCCGCCCGCTGCCGGCGACGGCGGCCACCCCGGTGGCGGCGGCCGCGGCGGCGGCCCGGCGGCCGGCCTCGGCCGCCTCGTTCGCGGCCCGGGCGGTGCTGCGGTTGGTCTTGCGCGCGGCCCGGCGGCCGCCCTTGGCGGCCTTCTTCGAACCTTCGCCGCTGGTCGCGGCGGCGGCCGTGCGGCGGACCTCCCCGGCCGCCCGCGTCAGCGCGTCCGCGGTCTCGCGTCCGACCTGGTTGACCCGCTCGCCCAGGGTCGGTGGCTTGCGCCGGCGGCGGGCCACCACGGCGGCCCCGGCCCCGGCCGCGCCGAGGGCGACCGCGGCGATCCCGGCGGCGGCCTTCTTGCCCCGCCCGCCCCTGGCCGCGCCGTCGTCGCCGGGGGCGGTGCCGGTCGACCCGCCGGACCACGAGGTGGCGGCCGGCGGGGTCGTCTGGGTGGTCGCCGCGGCGGCGGCGGCCGGCACGTCGGCCTCGAGCCGGGAGGACGGGGGCAGCTCGGTGGTGGCGTCGGTCGCCGCCGCCGTGCCGGCGCCCGCCGTCGTCGTCTCGCCGGCGGGCAGGCCGCTGGCGGAGGCGTCGGTGGCGTACTGGATCCCGTAGTGGGCGTAGAGCCGGGCCTCGTCCTCCTCGGACAGCTCGGCGTCCTGCTCCAGCCGGGGGGCCTCGCGGACCACCGACGTCTCGTGGGGGATCCGGACGGTGTCGCCGCGCTGGGCGGCGTCGGCCAGCGGCACGAACGTGCGCGAGCTGCCGAAGAGGCCGGTGTGGACCAGGGCCCACTCCGGCTGCTTGGTCGATCTGTCGACGTAGATGGCCTCGATCTTGCCCACCGGCTCGTCGTCGGTGGCCACGAGGGTCAGGCCTCGCCAGGAGCGGGCCTGGTCGATCGTCGGTAGCGTCATCGCGTCCTCCCGCGCCGCGTCATTGGTGGATCCTATGGGCCGATGGCCGGGGAGGCGAGAGCAATCCTCCGGAAGCCCGTCTTACCCGGGAAACGGCACCTAACCCTCCAGTCCCCCCATCGGTTGGACATCCCATCTGGGCGTCGAGTTGCTCAGGCGAGCCGCGTCCGGCGCCGGGGCGCCATGGCGGCCTCGATGTCGCCGGCGAGCCTGTCGGCCTCGCTCACATCGAGCGTTGACACGGTAACGCGGATCGCGGGCTGGCTGCGGAGCCGGAACCGCTCGCCGGCCAGGACGGCCCAGCCGGCCTCCAGCAGGCGCCGGGTGACGGCGCCCTCGTCACCGACGGGCACCCAGACGTTCATCCCGGAGCGGGCGTGCGCCTCGATGCCCCTGGCCGCCAGCCCCCCGGCCAGCGCCTCCCGGCGCCGGCGGTAGGTCTCGCGGCCCCGCGCCAGCAGGGCCTCCCCGCCGGGGGCCGACCACATGGCGACGGCGAGCTCCTGGAGGATGTGGCTGACCCAGCCCGTGCCGACCAGCTGGCGGCCCTGGACGCGGGCCACCGTCTCCGGGTCGCCGGTGAGCACGGCCAGGCGCAGGTCGGGCCCGAGCCACTTGGACACCGAGCGCACGTGCGCCCAGCGGGGGCCGGCGTCGCCGGCCAGGGTGGCTCCGGGCGCCCCGGCCACCGGCCCGGCGTGGTCGTCCTCCACGACCAGGACCTCCGGGTGCTCGGGGAGCACCCGGAGGAGCTCCCCGAGGCGGGCCGGGGTGGCCACGGCCCCGGTCGGGTTCTGGGCCCGCAGGGTGGTCACGAACGCGGCCGCGCCTGCCGCCAGGGCGGCGGCCAGCCCCTGGGGCAGTGGGCCGTCGTCGTCGAGCGGCACCGGCTCGGGTCGCAGCCCCAGAGCCCGGATCAGGTCGAGGGCGGGCGGGAACCCGGGGTCGTCGACGGCCACGCGGTCTCCCGGACGCAGGTGGGCCTGGAGGATGCGCTCGACCCCGTCGAGCGCCCCCCCGACCACGGCCAGCCCGGCCACCGGGACGCCGTCGGCCTCGAGCTGGGCGGTGGCCAGGGCGGCCAGCTCGGGCAGGACCGGGTCCTCGCCGTCGAGGTGGTGGCGCCGGTCGACCCGGGCCAGGGCCGGGTCCAGCGGCGGCAGCAGCGCCGGGTCGGCGCGGCCGTGGGTGAGGTCGCGGACCCCCGGCGGGAACAGGGCCGGCGCCCCGCCTACGGGCAGCGGCGGCCGTTCGGCGACGGCCGTCCCGCCCCGGCCCCTGGCCGTGACCACGCCCCTGGCCCGTAGCCGCCCGTAGGCGGCCGCCACCGTGGTCGGGCTGACCCCGAGGCGCAGGCCGAGCTGGCGGATGGTTGGCAGCCGGTCGCCAGGGCCGAGTCGGGCCAGGCGGACGGCGCGCTCGACGCTGTCGGCGATCTCGTTCGCGGTCGCCCCGGCGATGAAGTCCAGCTCCGGCTCGCTCATCGCCTAAGCATAGGAAACGGGCCGCGGAAGCACCGAGGCGATGAGCCGCGGTGTCCGCTTCGCGAACTCCCGCTGCCCATCGCCTCGGCGAGGTCGGGCCCCCCCTTGGTGCCCCCCCTTGCGGGGCGCAGTCTGCCCGCTCCGTGAGCAGCCGTCGAGGCCTAAAACGCAAGTTGGACCTTTCGGTCTAGCCTTCAGGGGCATTCGGGGCCATACGGGCTAGTCAAACGGGGTAGTTGCATTGTCCACCATCTCCGTATGGCGCGGTGTCCCTCGAACCCGTCATCGTGGTCCGATGACCGACGACACCGCCGCCGAGCGCTGGATGCGGACCGCCCTCGCCGAGGCCAGGGCCGCCCTTGACCACGACGACGTCCCCGTCGGCGCCGTGGTGCTCGCTCCCGACGGCGCCGAGCTGTCCCGCGGCCGCAACCGCCGCGAGCAGCGGCGCGACCCCACCGCCCACGCCGAGCTGGAGGCCCTCCGCGCCGCCGCCGCCACCCTGGGCAGCTGGCGTCTCGACGGCTGCACCCTGGTCGTCACCCTCGAGCCCTGTGCCATGTGCGCCGGCGCCCTCGTCCAGGCCCGCGTGGCCCGTCTCGTCTTCGGCGCCGACGACCCCAAGGCCGGCGCCGTCACCTCCCTGTTCGACCTCGTCCGCGACCCCCGCCTCCCCCACCGGGTCGAGGTCCACCGCGGCGTCCTGGCCGGCGACTGCGCCGCCCTCCTCCGCTCCTTCTTCACCCCCCGCCGCTATACTCCGGAACGGCAAGGTGCCAGAGTGGACGAATGGGGCGGTCTCGAAAACCGTTGACGTCGCAAGGCGTCCATGGGTTCGAATCCCATCCTTGCCGCCCGCGGTAGATTGCAGGTGGAGATGGCGACGGACCAGGGCAACGACCTCGGCTACACGGGCCTCCACGCGTTCGTGTTCATCGACGGCGCCGACCCCGGCCGCAACGTCGCCGACGTGATCGAGGACATCGGCGGCACCGAGGGCCGCGAGTTCCCCAACGGGCGGGTGATGTTCGCGTCGGTGACCGTGGGAGCGCACAAGGGCTTCGCGCACGTCCGCGCCGAGGAGGGCGACCTCGGGGCGCTGCAGCGGCTCATCTTCGAGGACCTGTGGGCCGAGGGTGTGCGCTGCGAGCACGCCGTCGAGGGGCCCCTCTACACGCCGCAGGGCGTCAACGCGACGCCCAAGGCCCCCAAGCGCAAGAGCCCGCCCTTCTGCGCCCTGGTGCGGGTCCGCACCGACGACGACCCGATCGCGGTGATGAACGAGATCGCCCGCCGCTTCGGGGACACCGACCCGTTCCAGGGCGCGTCGGTCACCTTCGGCTCGGCCGACCTGCTGGTCGAGCTGGCCGGCGACAGCCTTGACGCGGTGGACGGTCCCGTCCTCGACGTCATCAGGGGCACGCCGGGGGTCGTCTGGACCAAGACGTTGTTCACCTACTCCGAGCCCTGGCGAGCTCGGCCGTAGGCGGCGCCGTGGCCAGCGGCGAGCGCAAGCTGGTCGCGCTGCTGTTCGCGGACCTCTCCGGCTTCACCGCGCTGGCCTCCTCGCTGGACCCCGAGGAGGTGTACGCCTTCATCCGGCCTGGCCTGGACGACATGCGGCGGATCGTCGAGGAGCACGGCGGGTCGGTCCCGCACGTGATGGGTGACGGGTTCATGGCGGTGTTCGGCGTCCCCACCGCGCACGAGGACGACGCCGAGCGGGCCGTACGGGCCGCGCTGGCCGTGCGGGATCACGCCCGCACGCTGGCCCAGGGCGGTGGCGGGACCCGCTTCCCCGACGTCCACGCCGGCGTCAACTCGGGCGAGGTCATGGTCGCCCCCTCGAGCGAGCCGGGCGGGTTCACGGTCCTCGGGGACCCGGTCAACGTGGCCGCCCGGCTGGCCGATCTCGCCCCGCCGAGGGTGGTGCTGGTCGCCGAGCAGACCAAGCGGCGGACCGACCACGCGGTGCGGTACGGGCCTGGCCGCGGCTACCGGGCCAAGGGCAAGCCGGCGCCGGTGGTGGCCTTCGAGGCCATCGAGGTCCGCTCGGCCCTGCCGGCCGGGCGGGCGACCCCGGCGGTCTCGGGCGGCTTCGTCGACCGGGAGACGGAGCTGGAGGCGCTCGAGCGGGCGCTGCTGGCGACGCTGCGCGAGCGCCGCTCCAACCTCCTGGTGGTGACCGCCGAGCCGGGGGCCGGCAAGACGCGGCTGGCCACCGAGTTCGCCCGTCGGCGACCCGACGCCATCCTCCTCACCGGACGCTGCACGCCCTACGGGCAGCGGCTGCCGCTGTCCCCGATCGCCGGCGCCGTCCAGGACCTGATCGGCCTGGCCGGCGACGCGCCGAGGGCCGTCGCCGACCGCGAGGTGCGGCGGCTGGCCGACCGCGTGGCCGGGCCGCGCCGGGCCCGGGACCTGGTGCGCGGCCTCAAGCTGCTGCTCGGCACCGCCGACCCCCACGGGGTGCGGGACCCGAGCGGGGCCGCCGGGGAGGCGACCCTGGCCGCCAGGGCCGTGGTCGAGGGCCTGGCCCGCGAGGGACCGGTCATCGCGGTGGTCGACGACCTCCACTGGGCCGACGCCGAGCTGCTCGAGCTGCTGCGCACGACCACCGCCGACCCCTGGTCAGGGCCGGTGCTGGTGCTCGGCCTGTCCCGTCCGGACGCGCTGGAGGCCGCGGACTGGCTGCCCACCCTCGAGCTGGGGGCGCTCCCCACCCAGCAGCTGCGGGAGCTCGGCGAGCTGGCCCTCGGCCCGGGAGCGCCGGCCCAGGTCCTCGACCGGATCGCCGCCCGCGCCTCCGGGAACCCGCTGTTCCTGGAGGAGAGCCTGAGCATGCTGGTGGAGTCGGGCGCCCTCGTGCAGCGGGCCGGCGCCTGGGTGGTCGCCGACCCGGGGCTCCTGGAGCGGGTGCCGGCCACCATCCGGACCCTCATCGCGGCCCGCCTCGACGGCCTCCCGCCCGGCGAGAAGCGCGTGCTCCAGGACGCCGCCGTGTGCGGCGAGGCCACCTGGGACGGGCTGCTCGAAGCCATGTCGGGAGCGGCCGACGTCCGGGCGGCCCTCAAGCGCCTGGTGCAGCGGGGCCTGCTCCGGCAGCGGCCGGACTCGCTGGTCCCAGGGGCCGAGGAGTACGGGTTCAAGCACGTGCTCATCCGGGAGGTGGCCTACGAGTCGATCCCCCGGCGGGACCGGTCCGACCTGCACCGGCGGGTGGCGACCTGGCTCGGGGCGGCCAACCTGACCGAGGAGCCCGTGGCCGAGCTGGCCCACCACTACGAGCAGGCCTGGCGGCTGAGCCGCTCCGGCGCCGCCGAGGCCGGCGACCGGGACCTGGCCGGCCTGGCCGCCCGGTACCTCGGCCGCCTGGCCGACCGCACGCTCACCTACCAGGCCCGGCTGGCCGAGTCGCTGTACCGCAGGGCCGTCCAGGCCGCCGAGGCGTCCACCGGCGAGGAGCCCGGGCTGGTCATCGGCCTGTCGCTCGGGCGGGCGGAGTGCCTGATCGAGCTCGGCCGGCACGAGGAGGCGGCCGAGCCGGCGAACGCGGCCAGGGACCTGGCCCAGGTCGCGGGCGACGAGCACCTCGAGGCGCGGGCGCTGCTCGCCCTCGGGCGCATCGAGTCCGACGTCGGCGACGACGACGTGGCCCGGCGCCTGCTCGCCCATGCCCTGTCGTCGTTCGAGGCGGTCGGGGACGTGGGCGGGCAGGGCTGGGCCAGGCACCGGCTCTCCGAGGTCCTGGGCCGGGCCGACTACGCCGCCGAGCTCCGGCACCTCCGCGAGGCCTACGAGCTGTTCGACCGGGCCGGCGACCGCTGGGGCCGGGCGGTCGCCGCCCAGGACCTGGCCTACCTGCTGACCATCGTCGGCGGCGAGGAGTTCCACCACTGGTACCGGCAGGCCCGCCGCCTGATCGAGGGCGAGAGCGATCTCAGGTCGCAGGCGGCCCTGCTGCGGACCTGGGGATACGTCAGCTACTACCGGGGCGAGCACCGCGAGGCGATCCGGGCGATGCGCGAGGCCCGGCCGATCGCGGTCGAGGCCGGCGACCGGTACGCCGAGGCGGACACGTTCCTGATCGAGGCGATGGCCGCGTCCCTGGCCGAGGCCCCCGAGGACGCCGGCCGGCTCGCCGGCGAGGTGATCCGTCTCGGCAGGGCCATCGGCTCGCCCCGGATCGCCGGGCTGGGCCTGGCCGCCGGCGCCCGCGCCTGCCTCCGCCAGGGGAACCCGTCGCGGGCCAGCCGGCAGCTGTCCGCGGCCCGCCGGACGCTGCGCACGGGCGGGTCCCACAACGAGATGCCGGAGGTCGACTTCATCCACGCCGGAATCCACCTGGACCGGGGCAGCTGGCGCCGGGTGGCGGACCCGGCCGGGCGCGGAGTGGTCGGCGCCCGAGCCATCGGCTGGGTGCTGTACGAGTCGATGGGCCCGATGCTGGTCGGCCGGGCCCTGCTGGGCGCCGGCCGCCTGGACCGGGCGGCGGTCGAGCTGGAGCGCGCCCTGGCCTCGGCCACGGCCACCGACGCGGCGGGCACGGCCGCCCTGGCCGGCGCGGCCCTTGACCAGGCGCGGGTCCTGGCCGGGCACCCGCCGGCGGGCCCGCCGCCGGCGGCGCCGCCCGAGGAGGTCGAGGTCGAGGCCATCCGGTCCGAGACCGCCGGCCTGGCCGACCTGGCGGCCGGACAGCCGGAGGCGGCGGCGGCCGCCTTCGCCCGCGCCGCCGGCCACTGGCGGCGGCTGGGGCTGACGGTCTGGCTGGGACGGGCCCTCTCCCTCCAGGCGGCCGCGGCCCGTCGCGCCGGCGACCAGCCCGCCGCCGACCGCCTCCTCGCCCAGGCCGGCGAAGTCCTGGACCGCCTCAGGATCCCGGCCCAGACCCGGCCCACGGTGCTCTCTCCCCTCGGCGACCGGCGCGACGGCCGGGGCGGCTAGTGGCTCCCTCCCGCCAAGGCTGGCTAGACTGCCCGGCGGAGGCTTGGCCGAGCGGTCGAAGGCACACGCCTGGAAAGCGTGTAGGGGGGCAACTCCCTCGAGGGTTCGA
>Ga0081538_10006206_pt1 | contig 10581 bp, 13 predicted proteins | sample TabmetS5T2R1_FD_71022 | JGI IMG/M metagenome (GOLD analysis project Ga0081538, IMG submission 71022) | Tabebuia heterophylla rhizosphere microbial communities from the University of Puerto Rico - S5T2R1 | ecosystem: Host-associated > Plants > Roots > Rhizosphere ...
TCGGTAAACCCCACCTGGAGCAAGGTCGAATAGGGGACGCAACGGCCGCGGCGACGCGGCCGCGGAGGCTGGCCCGGCCGAGTCCCCTGGTGGACCGCACGAGGCCGGCGGCAACGCCGGTCCCAGATGGATGGCCGCCACCCCCGGGGCTGCCCGGGGGCACAGAAGCCGGCTTACAGGCCGGCTCCCCCTGCCTCACTCCGCCGACCTGCATGGTCGGCCTGGCGGCCCACGTCAGCCGATGCGCTGGAGGAGCTTGTCGCGGCGGGCGGCGACGCTGGAGCCCGCCTCCCGCCGGGCCATGCGGCGCAGCACCATCGGCGCGACGATCAGACCGAGCAGCGCCCAGGCTCCCAGCACCCCGGCGGTTTCCAGGTGCCGCCAGGATGCGCCGAGCTCGACGGCGACCGCGTCGTCGGGGAGCAGGGCCGAGCGCATGCCCAGCCCAAGCCAGTACATCGGGAACGTCTGGGCGATCCACCGCAGCCACTCCGGCAGCGCGGTGATCGGGTAGAAGATGCCGGAGATCGCGACCAGGCCCATGATCGGGAGTGAGAGATAGCCGGCGCCGCGGGGGCTGGAGACCAGCGATCCGAGGATGGCGCCGAGGGACTGGGTCGCCACCAGCCCCAGCAGCAGCACCCATGCCAGCGTGAGCCAGGAGCCGACCCTGCCGACCTGGAGCCCGTCGACCAGCAGCAGCCCGGGGACCAGCAGGATCGCCAGGTAGACCAGGATACTTCCTGACGCGGTGACGAGCTTGCCGATGAAGTAGCCCCGGATGCCGTTCGGGGTGGCCCTGGCGCGCAGCAGCGTGCCGTCTTCGCGCTCCGCGCTCAGGTACTGGACCATCAGCAGCGTGCCGAAGGCGATGAACATTCCGAGGACGCTGGGCAGGGCAAGGACGCCAAGGGTGAACCCGCTGGCTCCGAAGCCTCGGTTCCGAAGGAAGAAGATGGCCAGCAGCGTTGCCACCGGCCAGAGCAGCTGACCGACCAGCTCGCTGCCGGTGAAGGACTGGCGCAGCTCGATCAGGCCACGGGCGAAGCCGGCGCGCAGCGCTGTTGCGGCCCGGGGCATCAGGCGACCGCCTGGAGGTCGCCTGCCGCGGCACGGCCCTGGCCGGCTTCGGCGTCGCGGACCAGGGCCAGGTAGGTGTCCTCCAGCGAGGCGCGCCGGACCTCCAGGTCGGCGATGGCCTCGCCGTACCGTCTGAACAGGTCGAAGACGAACCTGGTGGCGTCGGCCGTCGACTGGGTGAACCGCTGCCCGTCGTGGGTCCAGCGGACCTCGTCGTTGCCGGCGATCTGGCGGGCGAGCTCCTCGGCGGTGCCGTTGGCGATGATCCGACCCGCGTTGAGGATCAGGATGCGGCCGGCCAGCTTCTCGGCCTCGTGCAGGTCGTGGGTGGTGAACAGGATCGTGGTCTCGCCCTGGTCGGCGAGCCGGAGGAGGAGGTCGTGGAAGTCGCGCCGGGCCTGCGGGTCGAACCCGGCGGTGGGCTCATCCATGAACAGCAGCTCGGGGCGGCCCACGATGCCGACGGCCACGTCCAGCCGGCGCCGCTGCCCACCGGAGAGCGTCCTGATCTGCTTGTCGGCGTGCTCGGTCAGCCCCACCATCGCCACCAGCTCGTCAGCGTCCCAGGGCCGCTGGACGTGCTCGGTGGCGTAGTCGGCGTAGTAAGAACCCAGATGCGCCAGCAGCTCACGCACCCGCCACTTCGGGTGGTCACGCCAGGACTGCAGGACGATGCCCAGCCGCGCCCGCCAGTGCTCGTCGCCGTGCGCGGGGTCGGCGTCGAGCACCTTCACGCGGCCGGCCGACCGCCCACGGAATCCTTCGAGGATCTCGATCGTGGTGGTCTTGCCCGCCCCGTTCGGTCCGAGCAGGGCCAGCACCTCCCCCTGGCGGGCCTGGAAGGTGACGCCGTGCAGGACGTCGCTGGCGCCGTAGCGCATGCGCAGCCCGTCCACGTCGATCACCACGTCGGCGCTCGTCGTCACCGTCTTGGCTCACCGTCCGTGGCGAGGGACTGCTGGACGCGCGCTCGCAGGTCGGCCGGGTCGATCCCGGCCAGGGTGAGCGCACGGGGCACGGTCCCGACCTGCGCCCCCAAGATCCCGAGCAGCAGATGCGCCGGTCGCAGGTCGCGCTTGCGCGCGAGGGCCGCGACGCCTCGCTCCATCGCGAGCTTGAACGACGGCCCTGGTCGTGGATGCGCAGGGACGCCGCGCGGCCGGGGAAGGCCGGCTGCGGCACGCGAGACTCCGGCGACGCTCAGGCTGTGCTCGAACTCCCGATCCAGCGCAGCGTGGATCGACCCGTAGTCCAACCCCGCCGAGGTCAGGATCTCCTGGGTGCTGGGCTCGGGCTCGGCGGCGATGGCCAGCAGGAGATGGTGCGCCTCGATCGTGGCCGACCCGTCCTTGCGGGCCTCCTCCGCCCCCCGCTCCAGGATCGAGCGGAGGTAGCTGTCGAATCTCGTCATGGCGAGCGCCTCCGCAGCTTGACGCCGGCGGCGATGAGCCGCCTGGCGTGCTTCTTGTAGACCGCCTGGCGGGTCACGCCGAGGGCCTCGGCGACCTCCGGCCAGCTCCAGCCCGCCCGCATCGCCTCCTCCACGGCGGCGACCTCCAACTGGTCGGCCAGGCGCCGCAGCGCCCGCACCGCCGCCAGGCGGTCGGCGAGTCCTTGGGAGGCGAGCTCCTGCGCAGTCGGGATCTCGGCACCTGCCATGTAAGCAACCTCGGTTGACTAACCTCTTAGCAACCGTAGTTACCTAATCGTGGCGTGTCAAGACCGCCAGCTCGGGATGGTCGCCGGCTCAGTAGACGCCGAGCAGCCGGTTGAGGATCTGCCTGGGGCTGAGCTGCGAGAGGCCGGGCTTGATGAGGACGATGTACCAGTCCTTGGCCGGGTCGGCGTTGGCCCCGAACCGGACCCCCTGGTCCCACAGCCCCTCGCGGTGCAGCACCTGGACCAGCCGCTTCCCGATCAGCTCGTACTGCTGGGCGTTGACCTCGAATACGGTGAAGCCGTCGACGACCCGGGTTGCCCGGGGCTGCGCCCCGAACACGGTGGTCGGGCTCAGGGTCGGCGGGGGGACGGTACGGGTCGGTACCGGGGCGGCCGGGACCTGCGCCCTCTCTCCAGCGCCACCGCAACCGGTGACAACGACCGCGACGGCGAGGGCCACGGCAGGCGCGAACGTTCGACGGTGCATCGGGCTCACAGCATCTCCGCCCTCATCTTCGCGCCTCTCCACCCTGACGTCTGTCGCGCTCGTGACAGAACACGCTCGGGAACCGGGTCGGGGTTCCCTCGGGTTGTGGCGCTCGGGCCTACAGGGCGGCTCCCCCTGCCTCACTCCGTGGTGGTGGGCCCGCCCGGCTCGGCGAGCTGGGCGCGCAGCAGCGCCGTCGCCGCCCGGCTGCGCTTGCCGAGCGCGCCGCGGTGCTCCAGCAGCGGCTGCAGCACCACCGCGGCCAGGTCGCCGCGGCCGGCCGCCAGCGCATCGCGGATGCTCTCCAGCAGCGCCAGGAAGTCGTCGAGGTTGGCGCCCCGCAGCGGCCTGGTCGCCGCCTCGCGCTCCACGCGCCGCGCCCGCTCCACCATGCCCACCACGCTGCGCAGGACGGCCGCGTCCTGCTCGGCCAGCCAGGCGACCACCTGCTCGTCGTAGGCGCCCCGCTCGACCCCGCGGAGGGCCCGGCCGAGCAGCTCGCGGCGGGCCTCCTGGTCCAGGCGGGTACCTGGCGGTCGTTCGTAGGGGCCGATGCTGTCGGCCATCGTCGGGAAGAACGCCAGGGCGCCGGCCGCGTTACGCTGTCGCATCATGGACCTGCCGAGCAACCCGCCGGTGTCGCCCGCCGTCCGCATCACCGTGCTGCTGCGGCTGGTCAGCGAGGGCTTCCAGGACGCCTTCGCCGCCCGCCCCGCCTGGCTGGAGATCCCGGCGGTCGACCTCGCCGAGCTGCGCGAGATCGTCGGGGTGGAGCGGGTCGAGCAGCTCAGGAACGCGACCGGCCTGCGCGAGGGCGAGGCCTACACGGCGGGCGGGCCGGCCGGCACGGTGACGCTGGCCGCGGCCGCCCACGAGGGCGTGCTGGGGCTGCTCGGCCTGGCCGCGCTGCCGCCGGACGTGATCGTCGAGCAGACCGCGGACGGCGACCCCCGCTACCACGTCCCCGAGGACTGGTTCGTCACCGCCCCGGCCGGCCGCAACGGCCGCGCCGACCGCACCAGGTGATCGGCTTCTGCCTGGCCGCCGGGGCGGGCAGCCGGCTGGCCCCGCTCACCCGCGTGACCCCCAAGCCGCTGCTGGCGCCCGCCGGGCGGCCGCTGCTGGACCTGGCCGTGGAGGCGCTGCTGGCCGCCGGCGCCGCCCGGGTGGTGGTCAACGTCCACCACGGCGCCGGGCTGCTGGCCGGCCGGCTGGCGGGCCGGCCCGAGGTGGAGGTCGTCCGCGAGCCGGTGCTGCTGGGCACCGGCGGCGGGCTCGCCAACGCCGCCCGGCTCGGCCTGCTCGGCGCCGGCGACGACCCCGTGCTGGTCACCTGCGCCGACCACGTGGTCGACCCGGCGGACCTGGCCGCGCTCGCCGCCGCCCTCGAGCGGACCGGCGCCCCGATGGTCACCGGCCTGGTCCCCGCGTCCACGGGCTCGTTCGGCCTGCGCCTGGAGGACCCGCCGGCCGGCGACCCGGGCGGGGCGGCCGGCGGCGCGGGGCGGGTGGCGCGGGACCCGCGGGGGCCGTGGGACTCGGCCGGGGCGTACGCGCTGCGCGCCGGCGTCCTCCACGAGCTGGAGCCGGTCGCGTCGACGCTGGCCGGCGCGCTGCTCGGCCCCCTCCTGGAGCGCGGCGCCCTGGCCGGCCTGCCGTTCCGTCGAGCGGTGGCCGACGCCGGCACCCTGCACCGCCTCCTGCTGGCCTCGGCCGGCCTCCTCAACGGCTGCTGGCCGTACGACCTGCCAGCCGGCGACCTGCGCGCCCCGCCCCGGCGCGGGCACCAGGGCGGGCCCGTGCTGGTCGTCGACGGCGCCAGCCACCACCCGTCGGCGACCATCGCCGGCCCGGTCGTGCTGGACCGCGGCTGCCGTGTGGAGGCCGGTGCTGTGGTCACCAGGGCGATCCTCGGCCCCGGCGCCGTGATCGGCGCCGGGGCGCGGGTGGTCGGGTCGGTGCTCGGCCCCGGCGCCAGCCTCGCTCCCGGCGGGGTCGCCGTCGCCGCCCTGCTCCCCGGCCCAGCCCCCCTCAGGTAGCCTCCGACTGCGGGGGTCCCGCCCTCCGCAAGCCCCCGAAACCATGCCCCGGTCATCCAAGGAGGCACCAGTGCCCGACCAGCTCACCATCGGCCTGCTCGGCGGGACCGGCCCGCAGGGGCGCGGGCTCGCGCTGCGCCTGGCGCTGGCCGGGCACCGGGTCCTGCTCGGCTCCCGCGACCGCGAGCGGGCCGTCGCGGTCGTCGACGACCTCCTCGGCGGCCGCGACCTCCCCGTCGAGGGGGTCGCCAACCAGGACGCCGCCGAGCGCGCCGAGATCGTCTTCCTGGTCTTCCCCTTCGCCGGCCAGGCCACCATGCTGCCGGCGCTGGCCGCGGCGGTCGCCGGCAAGGTGGTGGTCGACGTGATCAACCCGCTCGCCTGGGACGAGGCCGGCCCGCTGGTGCTCGCCGTGCCGGAGGGCAGCGCCGCCGAGCAGGCCCAGGCGCTGCTCCCGGACGCGCGGGTGGTGGCCGCCTTCCACCACGCGGCGCCACGGCTGCTCGCCGACCCGGAGCGGCAGGTCGAGACCGACGTGCTGGTCGCCGGCGACGACCCGGCCGCCAGGGGGCTGGTGATCGGCCTGGCCGACCAGATCCCGGGCTGCCGGGGGGTGGACGCCGGCCCCCTGCGGGTGGCCCGCCAGCTCGAGGGGTTCACGGCGGTGATCGTCGGCATCAACCGCCGCTACAAGATCCACGCCGGTGTCCGCATCGCCCGGCTTGGCGACGACCGGCGCCGCCGCCTGAACACCGACCTCAGGCCGGCCGGCGCGCGCGAGGAGGGCTCGTGAGGATCTACACCCGCGGTGGCGACGACGGCACCACCGGCCTGCTGTACGGCGGGCGGGTCGACAAGTCCGACGCCCGGACCGAGGCCTACGGCACCACCGACGAGGCGGTGGCCGCGCTGGGCATGGCGCGGGTGTTCATCGCCGACAGCCTCCTGGCCGACCTGGTCCTGCGGCTCCAGCGCGAGCTGTTCGTGGTCGGCTCCGAGCTCGCCACCGCCACCGAGAACAGCCACAAGCTGCGACCGGGCACCACCAAGGTGACCGCCGAGATGGTCGACGGCCTGGAGGAGGTCATCGACGACTACGTCGGCAGGATCCGCATGCCCGAGGAGTTCATCGTCCCCGGCGAGTCGCGCGGGTCGTCGTTCCTGGACTTCGCCCGCACGGTGATCCGGCGGGCGGAGCGCCAGACGGTCGCCATGGAGCGGGCCGGGCTGCTCAGCGACCGGGAGGTCGTCCGCTACCTCAACCGCCTCGCCGACCTGGTGTTCGTGCTCGCCCGCTACGAGGAGGGCGACTTCCGCACCCTCCGGCACGGCTGACGTGCGGCGGGTCGCCGACGCCCGCGGCCGGCCGGTCGAGCTGCCGGACCGGGTGGACCGGGTCGTCAGCCTGGTCCCCTCGCTCACCGAGTGGCTGGTCCACGCCGGCGTGGGGGAGCGGCTGGTCGGCGTCACCGACTGGTGCGTGGAGCCCGCCGAGGCGGTCGCCCGGCTGCCCAGGGTGCGCGGCACCAAGAATCCCGACCTGAAGGCCGTCCGGGCGCTGGCGCCCGACCTGGTGGTCGCCAACGCCGAGGAGAACCGCAAGCTCGACGTCGAGCGGCTGGAGGCCGGCGGGCTGCCGGTGTTCGTGACCATGCCGACCACCGTGGCCGGCGCCGTCGCCGAGCTGCGCGACCTGGCCGCCGCCGTCGGCGGCCTGCCGCGCGCCGCCGCCATCGACGCCGACCTGGTCGCCGCCGTCGCGCACGCCTACCGCTCCAGGCCGTCGGCCCGGCCGCGCTACGCCTGCGCCGTCTGGCGCGACCCCTGGATGTGGCTGGGGCGGCGCACCTACGCGGCCGACCTGCTCGCCCTGGCCGGGGGCGCGCCGGTGCTGGACGACCCCGCCACCCGCTACCCGAGGATCGAGCCGGACGCGGTGGCGGCGCTGCACCCCGACCTGGTCCTGCTGCCGAGCGAGCCCTACGCGTTCGGCGCCGCCGACGCCGAGGAGGTGGCCGCCTGGTCGGGCGCGCGCGTCGAGCTGGTCGACGGCCGCGCCCTCACCTGGTACGGCCCCCGCATCCCCGCCGCCCTGGCCACCTTCCGCGAGCTGCTGACGTCCTGACCGCGCTCAGTGGTACTGGTGCTCCGGGCCGGGGTAGTGGCCTTCGGCCACGTCCTTGGCGAAGCGGGTGGCCGCCTCGGCGATGATGGCGCGCAGGTCGGCGTAGCGCTTCACGAACCGGGGGGTCGGGTCCGGGGTGAGGCCGAGCAGGTCGGTGATGACCAGCACCTGGCCGTCGCAGTCCGGCCCGGCGCCGATGCCGATGGTGGCCACGTCCAGGGCCTCGGTGACCCGCGCGCCCAGCTCCGCGGGGATCGCCTCCAGCACGACCGAGAAGCAGCCGGCCTCCTGGAGCGCCAGCGCGTCGGCGAGCAGCTCCTCGCCCTCGTCGCCGCGGCCGCGGACCACCTTGCGGCCGAAGGCGTTGGCCGACTGGGGCGTGAACCCCAGGTGGCCCATGACCGGGATGCCGGCCTCGGTCATCTTGCGGACCGCCTTGGCCGAGCGGCGGCCGCCCTCCAGCTTGACCGCGTTGGCTCCCACCTTGACCAGGCGGGCGGCGTTGCGGACCGCCTCGGCGGCCGACGCCTGGTAGGACCCGAACGGCAGGTCGCCGACGACCATGGCGTTGCGGGCGCCGCGGGCCACCGCCGCGGTGAAGGTGAGCGAGTCCTCCATGGTCACCGGGATGGTGGTGTCGTAGCCGAGCACGTTGTTGCCGAGGGAGTCGCCGACCAGCAGCAGCGGGACCCCCGCCTCGTCGAGCACGCGCGCGGTCAGCGCGTCGTAGGCGGTGAGCATGATGAACCGCTCGCGCCGCTGCTTCCAGGCGGCGAGATCGGCGGTGGTGACCGGCATGGCGGCCTCCTGTTCGGTTGGCTCCTCGGAGCCCGCGCCGCGGGTCTCCTGGACCTCTCAAGTGTGCCACCCTGATGGGCCGGCTACGCATGGCGGCGTAGCCGGGGCCGGCGCGGCCGCGCCGGCGCGTAGGCGAAGGAGCCGCCCGGCGGCCGACGACGCCGGACCCGCCGGCCGCCACGATGGTGGGGACCCACCCGCAGCAACCCGACAGGAGGGTCCCATGCCACCAGCCGCCCGCCCCCTGCGCGTGGTCGTGCTGCTGCACGCCGCCCTCATCCTCGCCCAGGCCGCGTTCGCCGGGCAGTTCCTGGGCGGCGACGCCGGCTGGGTGCGCGCGCACGAGGCCAACGCGGGCATCATCCACCTGACCGCGTTCGTCCAGCTCGTGCTGGCGATCCTGGTGTGGCGGCCGGGCCGCGGCCCCGGCTGGCCGGCCCTTGCCAGCCTGGCGCTGCTGCTGGCCGAGGAGCTCCAGATGGGCTTCGGCTACGCCCGCATGCTGGGCCTGCACGTCCCGCTCGGCGTCGCCATCTTCGGCGGCACCGTCGCCATCCTGGTCGGCACCCGCCGCCTCACCAGGGTGGAGGCCCCGCCGCAGCCGGCGCCGCGCACCCCGGCCAGGACCTGAGCCGTCAGCGGGCCGGGCCGGCGAGGCCGCGGAAGCGGCTGGTGATGGGCAGGCGCCGGTCCTTGCCGAAGGAGCGGCCGGTGATCTTCGGGCCGGGCGGCGCCTGGCGGCGCTTGTACTCGGCGCCGTCGACCAGCCGCACCACCCGCTCGACCAGCTCCCGGTCGAAGCCGGCGGCGACCAGCTCGTCGACGCTGGCGTCGTCCTCGACGTAGCCCTCCAGGATCGGGTCGAGCACCTCGTAGGGCGGCAGCGAGTCGGTGTCGAGCTGGCCGGGCCGCAGCTCGGCCGAGGGCGGCTTGTCCAGCACCGCCTGGGGGATCACCACGCCGGCCCCGTTGCGCCAGCGGGCCAGCGCGTACACCAGCAGCTTGGGCACGTCGCGGATCACCGCGAAGCCGCCGGCCATGTCGCCGTACAGGGTGCAGTAGCCGACCGCCAGCTCGGACTTGTTGCCGGTGGTCAGCACCAGGCTGCCGAGCTTGTTGGACAGGCTCATCAGCAGGGTGCCGCGGACCCTGGCCTGGAGGTTCTCCTCGGCGACGCCGGGCACGGTGCCGGCGAACGGCTCCTTCAGCGCCGCCAGGAACCCCTCCACCGGGTCGGCGATCGGCAGCACCAGCAGCCGGATCCCGAGGTTGGCGGCCAGCGCCTCGGCGTCGGCGAGGCTCGCCGGCGACGAGAACGACGACGGCATCGCCACCCCGACCACCCGGTCGCGGCCGAGCGCGTCGACGGCGACGGCGGCGACCAGGCTCGAGTCGATCCCGCCGGACAGGCCGATGTGCACGAGGTCGAAGCCGTTCTTGCCGACGTAGTCGCGGGTGGCGGTGACCAGCGCCCGGTACACCTCCTCCTCCAGCCCCAGCGGCGCGGCCAGGCGGCGCTCGGCCGGCGGGCCCGGGTCGGCGAGCCGGTCGGTGACCCGCACCCGGTTGACGGCCAGGGGCGGGCGCGGGTCGGTGGCGGGGGAGCGCCGCGGCCGGTCCGACAGCCGCGCGGTCGCCCCCTCCTCCAGGGTCAGGTCGACGACCAGCAGCTCCTCGTTGAACGCGTCCGCCTTGGCGAGCACCCGGCCCTGCGGGTCGACATAGGCGCTCTGGCCGTCGAAGACCAGCTCGTCCTGGCCGCCGACCTGGTTGACCCAGAACAGGTGGGCGCCGTGGTCGGCGGCGCGGGTGGCCAGCATCGGGGCGAGCCGGTCGCCCTTCTCCAGCCGGTAGGGGGAGGCGTTGAGGCTCACCACCACCTCGGCGCCGGCCGCCGCCGCCGACGCCATCGGGCCCCACGGGAACCACAGGTCCTCGCAGATGGTGACGGCCACCTCGACCGCGCCGAAGGAGGCCAGCAGCACCTCGGTGCCGGGCACGAAGTAGCGCTCCTCGTCGAACACGCCGTAGTTGGGCAGCAGCACCTTGCGGTAGACGCCGAGGACCCGGCCGCGGTGGCAGAGCGCGGCGGCGTTGGCCGGGCCGGCGTGGGTCGGCTCGACGAACCCGACCGCGGCGGCGGTGTCGCCGACCCCGGCGGCGACCCGCTCGACGCCGGCGCGGCTGGCGGCCAGGAACGACGGCTTGAAGACCAGGTCCTCGGGCGGGTAGCCGGTGACCGCCAGCTCGGGGAAGACCACCAGGTGGGCACGGCGCTCGGCGGCCTGCCGGTAGGCGGCGAGGATGCGCTCGACGTTGCCGTCGACGTCGCCGACGACCGGGTTGATCTGCGCGCCGGCCAGTCGCAGCCGCTCCATGGTCCCAAGATAGCA
>Ga0081538_10006207_pt1 | contig 10578 bp, 8 predicted proteins | sample TabmetS5T2R1_FD_71022 | JGI IMG/M metagenome (GOLD analysis project Ga0081538, IMG submission 71022) | Tabebuia heterophylla rhizosphere microbial communities from the University of Puerto Rico - S5T2R1 | ecosystem: Host-associated > Plants > Roots > Rhizosphere ...
CGTAGAGTTGCCAAGATGTTCGATGGTTAGCCTTGAGGCCGAGACTTGTGCATTTTCAATTGAAATGATAGTATTTGAGGGCTTGTCTATCAAGGAGATGCGCTGTTTGAACCGTGCTGGATGTCGCAACAGTCTCTGACAGGCATGGACAGGCCGCGCCGATCAGCGTTCTACTCCAAGATCATAGCTCTGGTCGCCAGGAAGGAGAACGGCGATGAGTGTCTTCAAGAAGCAGGGGGTCTACTGGATCGACCATCACGTCAATGGCCATCGCGAGCGAGAACGTAATAGGTCGGACGAGCGACGTGCCAAGACCGTGCTGCGTGAGCGGGCGCGGCGGTAGGATGGAGGAACGATATGGGTGTCTTTCGACGGCGGTATCCAGATGGACAGCTGAGCAAGGACTGGTACATCGATTATCGGGTCAACGGCAGGCGCTACAAACGGCGTATCGGCCCGAACAAAAAGCTGGCCGAGCAGGTGCTCATGGACATCGAGGTGAAAAAAGCCAAAGGCGAGCACCTAGGAATCCATGATGAAAAAAAGATCTTGTTTGCAGACTTTGCGGAGGAGTACTTGCTGTTCGCTCGGGGCACCAAAGCTCCTAGCACCTATGCCGGTAACGTCAGGGAGATGCGGCGGCTGCTGCATACCTTTGAGGGCTACCTGTCGAAGCTTACGGCCGCACAGATCGAGAAGTACAAAATCACCCGTGGTGAAGGCGTCAAGCCCGCTACCGTCAACCGGGAGCTGGCCCTGCTGAAGCACATGTTGACCAAAGCGGTGGAGTGGGGCTATCTCAAGAACAACCCAGCCAAGCTGGTGAAGCTGCTCAAGGAACCCCCTGGACGGCTGCGGTATTTGGAAGCGGACGAGATCGAGCGTGTCCTAGATAGCTGTTCTGATGATCCCCGAGTGCCGTATTTGGGGCCCATTGTGCTGATCGCCCTGCATACGGGGATGCGACTGGGGGAGATCGCGGGATTGCGGTGGGACGACATCGACTTGAAACGTCGGCTCATCACCATCACGAAGACCAAGAACAACGAACGCAAAACCATCCCTATTAATGATGTCTTATACGAAGAGTTGAGCCGGCTCCCGCGACACGTCACCTCGCCGTACCTGTTCTGCTATCAGGACGGTGCGCGCATCCTGCGGATCGACCGCTCATTCCACAGCGCGCTGAAACGGGCGGGCATCGACAAGTTTCGGTTCCACGACCTACGGCATACCTTCGCCAGTCACCTGGCCATGCGTGGTGTGCCCTTGGAGACCATTGGGGCACTCCTTGGGCATAAAGATCCGAAGATGACCAAGCGCTACGCCCATCTTTCCCCCGCATCACTCCAGGCTGCCGTGACCACCCTCCAGGATCTCCGACAGGGAACAAAACGGGAACACACGGCTGAGACAAAAAAGGCGCAGGGCTGAAAACCCGCGCCAGGCAAGTACCCCCGGGGAGACTTGAACTCCCGGCACAGGGATTAGGAATCCCTTGCTCTATCCGCCTGAGCTACGGGGGCGCAGGGCAACTTCGAGCACTCGCGCCCTGTCCATCGAGGGCGCATGACATGTAACTTAACAGCCTTCCGGGCAGTGGTCAACACCACTGGCGACTCTGCCTCTATCCCTGCTTGTGGAGGGCACCGGATTGGACGGGTTGGCCGCGTCACAAGCCTGTCAGAGACACCCATGCCTGGAAGCTGCCAGATGGCTGGTATGCAGTTATAGGTTTGTATGGTAAAATAGAGCAACCTTACCGTGATTTCTTGTTTTCCGCAATTTTACTCAAAATTCTCTACTTATAATATAATAAGATTATCAATAATCATTTTCTGGTATTAATATCCTTTTCCATACACTTCAGTGATAATCATCAGGTCTATACGAGGATGACCACAATTCGTGCTGCCGCGGAACGAATAGATAATTTATCCCTAGTATCAATATGTTATATCTTCTCTGTAGACAATTTGGGACGGTTGAGGATTCAATCTTAGGCTTTTTTGTTGACAGATATGACACGGTATGGTACATGAGACTACGGATAGATAATTTTACACCCAACGATAGAAGTGGCGTGCACTCTTTGGCAGGCTGGGTCGTCGGGGGCCCGAGTGGGAAGCCACGGCGTTGTTTGGAATTTTGTTAATTAAATTAGTAGTTAAGTGGTAAGAGAGCAGCGTCAGGTGTCATCTAAAGAGAGAGGATAGGAGCAAACGTTTTAAGATCGATAACTCAAGTGGGGTGCGATTGTCGTCGATGCTGGTAGCCTATTGATAGCTGCGTAGCCGATCTGCAGAATCTCAAGCGGAACCTCCTCCATGCGACTTCTTTCCAAGTAGTTTTGCGCCGTCCATCAGGATGGCGCATCATGACAGACTGAGTCGGTCTTTAGTAGGCCGTTAGGGGTAGCAAATACGGCGATGGGCCAAAAAGTTGGGCAGGCGATAGGATCAGGGGGATTCGTTCGAGTAGGCTGTCTCTCTCATCTACTAGGCTCCATCTCCTCTCTTGCGCCCCGGAGCACGGTCTGCGTCTACTTAGTTCTCCCTCCTGCGTCTAACAGCGACTTATCGTTGTTCAGATCAAATGTCTTTTCACGGGTCCTGAGTCACAGTGGCTTCAAGGAGGCGATCCGATATAGCTGTCAGGATCTCTGCAAGGACCTCCTCGCAAACCCCCTAGCGGCTGTTAGCCATGTGCCTGGAATCTCCCTTCCCGCTGGCGAAGAGCCGAAAATCTCCGGGGCGTGCAGCGTGAGGCACGGGATGACGCCTTCTCCCTCGCTAGGGATATGGCAAACCATGAGATCCATGAAAAAGCGTGGGGCAACATACCGCCTACCCGGCTCAATGGTGGCATCGATGTCTTGCAATGCTACAGGGGACTGGTTAGTCGGGAAGGGTGCTCTTGACGGGTGGCAGGCGCTAACGTAGGGGCGAAACCAGGGGCCAGTTAGATCCCCTATGATGTCGCACTTTTCGTTCAAACGGTAGATGAGCTTGCGAAATTCGGTACAGAGGCAAAACGCTTAGCGGCTAACGGTTAAAGACAACGGGGTCGGAAGTTCACACCCCTGGGTGGGGGTCATTTGGGGAATGGCCCACCGAGGGACGGCTCCCGGAATCCCAGACTTCTTACTCTGGAGATGCTCTCTCTGCAAGAGAGCAGCCGGTCCCGGCCCCGTTGTGTTTTTAAGCCTATCCCATTCAGATATAGATGTCAAGTATTGAATTGTGTGAGGTATTCCGTATCAGAGATGGTCTCTCAGCAGCGTATTTCATGAGTTAACAACATACCCATTCAGCGGTTGGTCCTCTCTTAGACGAGCACTCGACTTCGCATGCCGTCGAGGCAAGAAACGACGGCGTGCGTCTATCTGCCATGAAAGCTCTGCCATGGCGGTGACAGAGTGGCGACAATACGGTCGGATGGGTGTGCAATAGGTTATGACACGAGAGGACAAGGCGTTCCCTTGGTATTCATCCACCAAGCGGCCACGGACCGTAGGATCTGGCAGTATCAGCTTCCCTCGCTTGCAGGTCGGTACCTCACGGTGACCGTCGACATTTTGGGACACGGGGTACCAGGTTGGGCAATGGCTGAGATGTCGATTGGGCGGGCAGCCGTCCATGTGCAGCGGTTGCTGGAGCAAGTGGTTCCAGGGCAGGCCTTCCTCGTCGGCGTGTCGATGGGGGCCGCCGTCGCCATGCAGTGTGCACTGAATGCCCCCTCGTTGGTCCGAGGGCTCATACTCGTGAGCCCCTGGATGCGCATCAGTGAGCATACCAAGAGCCTTATCGACCGGTTGTTTCGACTGGCAGAGTCAGGCGATATGACAACTCATACGGCTTTGCTTCTCCGCTATGTGTTCCCTCCCACGTATCTGGAGAGGCATGTCCCCGAGGTCGAGCGACTGCGGGCGATAGTCATGGAACAGGACAGCAAAACCGTGGCGTACGCCTGGGCTGCATGTTTGGCATCCAATGTGGACGGCGATCTGAGTGAGATCCGCGTGCCGAGTTTGGTGATCGGCGGTCTGAACGATCTGTTCACTCCTCCCTACCTCGCACGCGAGGTAGCCGCACGGCTCTGCGATGTGGAATTGGAGATCTGGAATGGCAGCGGGCATTTCCCATTCCTGGAGGATGCCCCGCGCTTTAACCGCAGGCTGCAGATGTATATTCGGCGCCACTGCGCCCAGGCCACTTCTGAGTGAGAGTGGTCAGGTGGCGAGCAGGATTGCCTGACCGATGGCATCGGTGGCCTTGCGTATAGGGCCCGCGTGATAGCTGGTTTCTGGTGCTCGGGGCTATGTGCGACTGAGAGGCGACTCCCTAAGATACTTTGGGGCTGGTCGCGACCATGGAGCCAGGGTTGATCGCGTGGTAAGTGGCGGTTGGACGGGCGCCCTCCAGAATCTAGGGCGCAGATATCTCGCTCCTAGAGCCGACGGGGGCGAAGCCCGTTTCATTTGGGACATTCTAAGGTATTGTTTTTAAAGAAGGTTGCCCTTCTAAAGGGGCGGAGCCTAGCAACAGAGTTGCGAGGTAAAGGCGCGCGATGCCGCGGTCAAACCGAGGCTTAAGGGGCCCGGAAGAACCTTCGCTGAGCGGAGCCTCGTGGGAAACCGATCGTAGAAAGGCATCGCGGTTCTGCCCGTCGATCTCTCGCGGCGGAGCATCGCCGTTGAACTCGACTGTTCAGGCGTGGCCGCGGCAGAGATGTCTCTAGGGTACGTCACGGTTCGCCTCGGCTTCAGTCAATCCCATTCCCCTTCTTCCGCCCAGACGGCGGCACTAATCTAGCTCTACCACCAATCAAGACGTAAGGGAGCGACTTCCTGAACGAGGTCGGGTGTGTGTTTGACTGGGGAGGCACCTTACTGGGGTTGTCTTGACAACCGTCAATTGGAGAAGTGATGCGATGAAAGCTATTATCCTAGCCGGAGGACTTGGCTCGCGTTTGTCTGAGGAGACAGTCTTACGGCCGAAGCCGATGGTCGAGGTTGGCGGCAAGCCAATTCTTTGGCACATCATGAACATTTATGCGGTGCATGGGGTAGATGAGTTTATCATTGCGCTGGGATATAAAGCAGAGATTATCAAAGATTACTTCCTCAATTTTTATGCACTGAACAATGATATTTCGATTGATCTTGCTTCTGGGAAGACCATCATACACGATGGCAAGCAACCCCAGTGGACGATTCATCTCGTGGATACGGGGTTATACACACAAACCGGTGGGCGCCTGAAGCGCTTGAAGAAGTGGATAGGCGATGATGAGACCTTTATGTTCACTTACGGCGATGGCGTCGCAGATATCGATATCAAAGCCTTACTCGATTTTCACTACTCGCACGGAAAGCTAGCAACCGTGACCACCGTACGCTTCCCAGAACGGTTTGGTAGAATTACCTTCGAAGGCGATCAAGTGGTGGAATTTTTTGAGAAGCCTCAGACCAGTGCTGGTTGGATCAACGGGGGGTTTTTCGTCTTGAACGCGAAAGCGATCGATTATGTCGACGGCGATGAGACGATTTGGGAGCGTGAGTCGGTCGAACGTTTGGCCCGGGATGGACAGGTGATGGGTTATCGTCATTATGGATTTTGGTCATGCATGGATACGCTTAAGGAAAAAAATGTCTTAGAAGAGTTCTGGCAATCCGGGAAGCCCCCGTGGAAGATCTGGAGCTGAACGCGGCCTGGGACGGATAATACCTCCGCAGCTCTAGCCGCGGTATCGAATGCATCTGACTCTGCCATGAGGTGATTTCGGCCAGCATTCCTGTAGCCTCCGAGTTGAGGCCCCGTGGAAGGCCTTCTCTTCCTTGTTTGCTGGCAGCCACTTACTCCAGGACCTAGGTTTCCGAGCGTTTCACGATGACCCGAGACAGCGTCATGCCGACCCGGAAGCCGCCTACCCGGCGCCGCTCTCGGGTGCTGAGGGCTGCGAATCAGCTTATCGTCCGCCAGCGTGTGCACATCTGGTTGGTCTTCGGAAGAACCAGAAAAGTCAACGAATGTCTCTATGCATGCCTTTCATTCAAAGGCCGGAGTTAAGGCTATGAAAATAGTTGTCACAGGAGCTGATGGCTATATCGGTTCGTTATTGGCTCCACTGCTGCTCGAACGAGGCCACGAAGTGGTCGGTTTAGACACGGGCTTCTACAGGAATGGTTGGCTATACAACGGTGTCATGAGGACTCCTCTGTCTATTTGTAAAGATATACGAGCGATCACAGAAACCGACCTAAAAGGGTTCGACGCCATCGCTCATCTAGCCGAATTGTCGAATGATCCCCTGGGGCAGCTCAATCCGGCGCTAACCTACCAAATTAACCATCTTGGTTCTGTGAACTTGGCGAAAAAATGCAAGCGCGCCGGCGTCACCAGATTTGTCTACACATCGTCATGTAGTGTCTATGGGGCGGGATCGGATGCTTACCGGACTGAGGAATCCGAGACGGATCCCCAGACCGCCTACGCCAGGTGCAAAGTTCTCGTTGAGCGAGATCTGTCTGCCCTGGCTGATGACGATTTTGCGCCAACATTCCTCCGCAATGCGACGGCCTATGGACCCTCTCCGAGAATGCGATTTGATTTGGTCTTGAATAACCTTTCCGGTCTCGCATGGATAATTAAAGAAGTCCGAATGGTCAGCGATGGTTCACCTTGGCGTCCTCTCGTACATGTCCTCGATATTTGTGAGGCGATTATTTGCACGCTAGAGGCACCGACGGAGAGTGTCCACAACCAGGTCTTTAATGTCGGTGATACACAAGAGAATTATCGGGTCAGAGATATCGCTGAAATTGTTGCACAAACGTTTCCTGGGTGTAAAGTCAGCTTTGGAAAAAGTGATGGAGACAATCGTAGTTATCGCGTCTCGTTTGAGAAAATCAAGACCTGTCTCCCTGAATTCAAATGTCAAAGAAATGTAACGTTTGGGGCTCAGCAACTTAGAGAACTTTTCGAGAGAATAGAGATGTCTAAAGAGGTTTTTGAAGCGCCGCCATATACTCGACTGAAACAACTTGAATATCTTATTAAAACCCAACAGATCGATAGCGATTTTTTCTGGAGGTGAAAATGATATTCACTACAACGAAATTGGTGGGCGCATATTTCATCGAACCCGAAAAAAAGTACGATGCGCGTGGGTTCTTTGCGCGAGTTTGGTGTCAAAAGGAATTTGCAGAGCATGATCTCACTTCACACTTGGTTCAGATTAATATAAGCTATAATAAGCATTGGGGGACTCTGAGGGGGATGCATTATCAAGTGGAACCTTTTCAGGAAAGCAAATTAGTGCGGTGTACGCGGGGAGCCATTTACGACGTGATCATCGATTTACGGCAAGAATCCCCCAGCTACCGGCAATGGTTGGGGGTGAAGCTGACCGCCGATGATCACAAAATGTTATACGTCCCAGAAGGGTTTGCTCATGGCTTTCAGACCTTAGAAGATGACACTGAAGTGGTGTATCAGGTTTCCGCGTTTTACGCGCCGCAATCTGAGGCGGGGGTGCGCTATGATGATCCGGGTTTCGGGATCGTCTGGCCCCTTGAGGTGCAGGTGATTTCCGACAAGGACAGAAATTGGGCGGATTATGTGGGTTGACCACTCACGCTCACGTCGGGCTTAGGATGCTCTTGATCGAGGTATCTGATGCTTATAATTGATAAAGCATTAGAGAAGCGTCATCGGGAAGGTAACCCTATTCGCGTCGCCATGGTGGGCTCCGGATTTATGGGGCGGGGTATCACGCTGCAGATAACGACCGCCGTGCCGGGGATGAAGCTGGTGGCGATTGCCAATCGTCGGCTTAGCGAGGCCAGGCGCGCCTACGCGGAGGCTGGCGTCGATGATACCATGGTGGCGGAAAGCGTCGTGCAGCTCGAACAGGCCGTCGCCCGAGGACAATATGCCATCACCGATGATGCCATGCTGTTGTGCGAGGCCGAGAACATCGACGCCCTCATCGAAGTGACGGGCACCGTGGAATTCGCTGCTCACGTCGTTCTAAAAGCGATCGAGCACCGAAAGCATATCGTCCTCATGAACGCCGAACTCGATGGCACAATAGGCCCTATTCTCAAGGTATACGCCGACAAAGCCGGCGTGGTGATCACGAACTGCGATGGCGATCAGCCAGGGGTGATCATGAACCTGTATCGGTTCGTGAGGGGGATAGGCGTCAGGCCGCTGCTGTGCGGCAATATTAAGGGTCTGCAAGACCCCTATCGGAACCCGACGACCCAAGAGAGCTTCGCCCGCCAATGGAAGCAAAAGCCGCATATGGTCACATCGTTTGCCGATGGCACCAAGATTTCGTTCGAACAAGCCATCGTGGCGAATGCGACGGGGATGAAGATCGCGAAACGTGGTATGTACGGCCCAACTGTGCCGACCGGAACTCCCATCCAAGAAGCCGTGAACTGGTACCCCTTAGAGCAAATCAGTGCAGGCCCGGGTATTGTCGATTACGTGGTAGGGGCTGCTCCGAGCCCTGGGGTGTTTGTGCTCGGCAGGCATGACCATCCTACCCAACAACATTATCTGAACCTTTATAAGCTAGGTGCTGGTCCGTTTTATTGTTTCTTCACGCCTTATCATTTGTGTCACTTCGAAGTGCCCAATACCGTGGCGAGAGCCGTGCTGTTCGGGGACGCAGCGATAGCGCCGCTGGGCGCGCCTCTTGTCGATGTTGTGGCCACGGCCAAGACCGACCTTACGCCAGGGGAAGTGCTCGACGGCATGGGGTATTACATGACCTACGGGCAGTGCGAGAACTCCGAAACTGTTCGAACTCATAACCTTTTGCCCATGGGACTGGCCGAGGGGTGTCGGCTCACGCGCCACATCGCCCGCGATCAAGTGCTCACCTACGACGATGTAGAGTTGCCGGCAGGGCGCTTGTGCGACAGACTACGGGCCGAGCAGTGCGCCTACTTCTCACGCGTGAGCACTCCAGTTACGTAGAGGAGCCTACCTTCCGCTCCCGAGGTCTTCTACCAGGTCGCAATTCTACGCCACCGAATACGCGCGGAGGGTGCGCTGGGCCGATCCTGCTTCCAATGCCTCTTGGCCAGCCGAGTAGCGCATTATCTCGGAGCGCGATCGGGTTTTCCCGACTTTCTCCTGAAAAGAAGGGCTCAACCCCATGGAGATCGCCAATCTCAACCAGGTGAACAGCGACCTTGCCCGACACCGGGGGAGTGAGGTAGCCGGCTTTGTGCGGACGCTCTGGGAGCGCTGGAAACAGATTGCGAGAAAAATCGGCGATTTCCAGGCCAGAGCGCTGATGACCGCCTTCTATTTTGTGATCCTTGGGCCCGTTGCCATAGGGCTGCGCTGGCGCGGCGATCCGCTTGCCATCAAGGCCACCACGCCACGGGGCTGGCACCACATAGAGCAACAGAGCGGGGTCCCGATGGAGCGATCGAGGAGGCAATTCTGATGGATATCCTGGGTCTCTCCTGCTACTTTCACGATGCGGCGGCGGCGTTGCTCCGCGATGGCCAACTCGTCGCCGCTGCCGAGGAGGAGCGGTTCACACGGAAGAAACACGACTACGAATTCCCCGAGCACGCGATTCACTTCTGCCTGCGGGCCGGCGGGATCAGGCCGGCTGATCTGGATTACGTCGTCTTTTTCGAGAAGCCGTTCGTCAAATTCGAACGGCTCCTGCTCTCCAACATGCAGACCTTTCCGCGCTCCTACCGCGTGTTCCGGGAGGCGATGGTCACGTGGTTGAGCGACAAGCTGTGGATCAAGCACCACATCCAAAAGCGCCTCGGCGTCCCGGACGCCAAGCTGCTCTTTAGCGAGCACCACCTCTCCCATGCGGCGAGTGCGTTTTTCTGTTCCCCCTATGAGGAGGCCGCCATCCTCACCGTCGATGGCGTCGGAGAATGGGCCACGGCCAGCCTTGGGGTCGGCAAGGGGACGGATATACAGGTGCGCCAGGAGATTCGCTTCCCCCATTCGCTGGGACTGCTGTACAGTGCCTTCACCGCCTTCCTCGGATTTGAGGTGAACGAGGGGGAATACAAGGTCATGGGCATGGCCCCCTTCGGCAGCCCGCGCTATGTGGACAAGGTGCACCAGCTGATCCGCCTCGGTGGAGACGGCAGCTTTGAGCTCAACATGGATTATTTCTCCTTTCACTACTCCGCCGACCAGACCTTCAATCGCAAATTCGTGGACCTGTTCGGCCCGCCGCGCGACCCTCACGCGAACTTCTTTACGCCGTCCAGCGGCTATCCGGTCTATTTCGGCCAGAAGCCGGGCAACTATGACGAACTGGGGCGCCAGAATGAATATTACGCCGACGTGGCGGCGAGTATTCAGGTGGTCATCGAAGAGGCCCTCCTGCAGATGGCCCAGCATGCCCACCGGGAGACGGGTCTGAAACGGCTGTGCATGGCGGGCGGCGTCGCATTGAATAGTGTCGCGAACGGAAGGATCTTGCGCGAGACGCCGTTTGAAGAGATCTATGTCCAACCCGCGGCCGGCGACGGCGGCGGCGCCATCGGGGCGGCGCTCTATGCCTATCATATGGTGC
>Ga0081538_10006208_pt1 | contig 10578 bp, 8 predicted proteins | sample TabmetS5T2R1_FD_71022 | JGI IMG/M metagenome (GOLD analysis project Ga0081538, IMG submission 71022) | Tabebuia heterophylla rhizosphere microbial communities from the University of Puerto Rico - S5T2R1 | ecosystem: Host-associated > Plants > Roots > Rhizosphere ...
GGCCACCCCGATCGAACGCATGAACATGAAGGGGAAGAAAAGCAGGCCGGAGAGCCCGATCAACACAGCCGTCCCCGAGAAGAAGATGGACCGTCCTGCGGTCGTCACCGTGCGCGGCACCGCTTCCACGGTCGGGTAGTGTTCGAGCTCCTCCCTATAACGGCTAACGAAGAATAGCGCGTAGTCTATGCCGAGACCGAGACCAAGCATCGTCGAGAGCGTAAGCGTGAACACGGACATGTCGTAGATGCTTGCAATGAAGTACAGTGCGGCGAGCGCCGTCACCACGCTCGCGCCACCGATTAGAACGGGCACACCGGCAGCGACGAGCGTACCAAAGGCGAAGATCAGTATGATCACGGCGAACGGGAAGGCGTATTTCTCAGCATCTTTGACGTCATCGTTGCTGGCTTGTTCGAGGTCCTGGTAGACGGCAGGGGCCCCTGTTACGTAGGTCTCGAGCTTGTCGGAGCGGACCTTGCTCCTCACCTCGACAACCACGTTGCGGGTCGCATCGATAGAGACATCGGAGGTGACTACCGCGTACGACTTCTTCCCATCCTCTGAGATATAGCGGGAGTCTTCCGAGTCGGCGTATGAGATGACCTGGCGTACGTCTTCCAGCTCGCGTAGGTCGGCGAGCGCATTCTCCTGAGCCTTCTGGAACTCTTCGCTGCGGGCGGGGATACCGTCTCCGGTAAATACCACCGTCAAGGTCGCGGGCGAGAGGCCGAACTCGTCCGACATCAAGTCCTGCACCCTCTCGGCCTCCGAGTTCGCGCCGTCGAACCCACCGCCCTTGAGTTGTCCCGAGAGCCCTGGGGCGAAGAAAGCGCTCGAGATCAGAACCATGCCCCAGAGCAGCAAGATAGCCCACCGGAAGCGGTAGGCGAAGACGCCGGTGCTATGGAATACGCTCACCCTGGACGGTAGCCCTCTCTAAACGCCGCTCTCATCGGCGCTATGGTACTCGACCCGAGGAGAAGGAATGGTGTTCGGTTACACGAACCCACGCGGTTCTTCTCTTACGGTTTGCTTGTAGGGGCGTTTCGCGAAACGCCCCTACCTTCCGCGGGGCAAGGTGAGGGCGAGGATTAGCCCGGGCAAGGGCAATACGCCTATAAGGAGCATCGTAAAGGAGAGGCCGGCGTTATCCGCGACGAGACCGAGCAGCGGAGCCCCGACACCGCCGAGGCCGATGGAAAGTCCCATCGTAATGCCGGCCGCGAGCCCGATGCGTCCGGGCAGGTACTCCTGTCCCATAACGACGGTTATCCCGAAAGTCCCCACCGTGGCCGCCCCCACCAGCACGAGCAACGCCATGCCGAGGAAAGGACCGGCGAACGTGAAGCAGAAGACCAGGGGTGGCAGCATCAGCATCGAAGTCACGAGTATCGTGCGCCTGCCAAACCTGTCAGCGAGAGGACCCATTGTCAGGGTTCCTGCGGCTCCGCCGAAGAGCATCAGCGTGAGGGCCGTGTTCCCGATCGCCGGGGACACGTCGAGCACGCGCTCGTAATAGGAGGCGACGAAGGCAACGAGCCCGAAGTAGACGAAAGACCGCACTGTGACCACCCCGATCATCCGCACGAAAGGTCCCCAGTGTTCGGGCGCATCGGCTACCGTCTCCCCTTCGCTCTCTACCGCCTCGGGTTTGAACTTGAGCATCCGTGGCAACTCGTGGAACAGCACGGCGGCCACGACGACAGCTGGCACTGCGAGGAACAGGGCCCCTGGCAACCCGAAGAGGATGATGAGCGGCGTGGTCAGTGCTGGTCCGAGGGCGAAGCCGACGTTACCGCCCACGGAGAAGAAGCTCATCCCGCGCGCCCGGCCCGACCCAGAGACATAGTTGGCGAACCTCGCCGCCTCGGGGTGGAACGCGGCCACCCCGATACCGCTCAGAACGACACAAAGCAGGATCAGGGTATAGCTCGGCGCCAGGCCGACGAGCGCCATTCCGCACCCGGCGAACAAGACACCGAGCGGCATGAGGGCGGGTACTGGCCTTCTGTCCGAGAAGATGCCGAATAGAGGCTGCACGATCGATGAGCTCACCGTCGCGGCGAACAAAAGGGCACCGGCCGCTGCCAGGGAGATACCCCGATCCGCGATCAGGAATGGCAGCAGAGCAGCCACGGCACCCTGATTGAGGTCCGTGAACAGGTGGCCCGCCGACAGCCCCGCCATCGCCCGCCGGTCAACGCCTTTATTGGGGATCTTACTCAATACAGGTTCCTTCTCCAGTAGCGGCAGTCGCCGAAAATCCTATCAGCCTTCTGAGATTTCGTAGGGTGTGAGCGCCAAAAGGGCGCCGTCGCGAAGCTCTGATAGGGCCAACCACGTCTCTCCAATGGCGTCAAATGCGGTCTGCGCGGGCTCTCCAGGAAGAGGTCGTCCGCCTCTGGGAGGGTTGACCTTTCTAAGCACGCCTGGAACATCCCGCTCTATACCACCGAGCTCCCTGGCCTTGCTAAGGGCCTCCCTGAAACCACCGGTCTCGTCGACCAGCCCGAGATCCAACGCCTCGGAACCCGTCCATACCCTGCCGCCAGCGATACCTTCGAGGTCAGAGAGCACCATCTTGCGCCCCCGGGCGACACGGTCCTTGAACTCCGTGTAGACGCGTCCGATCTGGCCTTCGATCACCCGCAGCTCGTCAGGGCTGGGCCGGCGACTCGGATCCAGCAGGCCGGCATGCGCCCCCCTTTCCAGCACGACGGGGTTGATACCAAGCTTCTCGTAGAGTCCTAGCGCGACGGGGCGGATGGCCAGCACGCCTATAGAGCCTGTGAGCGTGCCTGAGCGTGCGACGACGTGGCTCGCTGCCGCCGCGACGTAGTAGCCTCCCGAGGCGGCCGCGTTTCCCATAAGCACGACGACCGGTTTCCTGGCGCTTATACGTTCGACCTCGCGCCAGATCAGGTCCGAAGCCAGCGCATCGCCGCCAGGGGAGTCGACGTAAAACAACACGGCGGCGACCCTGCGTTTGTTCTCCGCCACACGCAGCGCCCCGACGACGGACTCGCTCCCCGCCTGCTCCCCGCCGACGAAGGGTAGTGGTAAGGGCAGTCTCCTGCTCCGGCCCCGCACTATGGCCCCCGAGAGGGTGACAAGCGCAACCTTCTTTCGCGACCGCCTCCTATAAGGCATGCGCAAAGAGCCTTGCGCCCGGCCCCACTCCGCCAACCTGGCCTGCTGTTCCTCCGAGCCGAACCTCGCCGGCAATTCGTCCTCGTAGAGGACTCCGTCGAGCAGGCCTTGAGAGAGCGCCTCCCGCGCGCCAAATGGGGCCAGATCTATCCTTGCGCGGACCTCCTCGCTGGAGAGATCTCTGCCATCGGAGATCGCATCGACGACCGCTTCGAAGCGGCGGTCGAGTAGCCGCCCTGCCTGCTCGCGGGACTCACGGGAGAAATCGTTGCTCACGAATCGTTCACCCGCTGATTTGTAAGGCGAGACGGCGACGACCTCGACCTCGAGACCGAGGTTGTCGAGGGCGTCTCTGAGGAAATCTACCCTGGTGCGCATACCAACGACGTTCAGGTCGGCGAGCGGGGTGGCCAGGATCTCGTCAGCCGCGCACGCCAGGTAGTAGGAGCGGATGTCTGCAGGATCCGCGAAATAAGCCACGACCCGGCCGCCCCGCGACCGGAAAGCGAGGATCTCACGTCGCAACTCTTCGATGGCAGCCCACCCGGCATCGAGTTTCTTGATGCGCAGCACGACCCCACGCGGGCGCCCGTCGGAGGTAATGCGATCTAGCCACAGGCGCAGCTTCTCCAGCGTCGGCGGGCTCGGGCCCTGGGACAGGCGGCGCCGAAGGAAGCCAACAGGCGTCTCGAACTCGGCCAGAGGGCCACTGACCTCGATCCACACGTACTCCGGCGGCCCGCCGAGTAGACGCGCGCGGGCGTTACGAATCAGGCGCCAGAAGTTCACCAGGGCATCGATGATCAGCGACATCTGGCAGTATGGTACACCGCAGCACGAAAAAAGCCGTATGATAAACTCTAAAAACAGGAATGGTTACTGATCAGCAGACAGCGCAGGAAGATACGTCAAGCGTGCTCGTACCCGACGTCAGGGAGAAGCTACGCAGGTCTGGCTACACCCTCACCTCCCAGCGCAGGGCCGTTCTCGAGGCCCTCTCCAAGGCGAAGGGACATCCTTCGGCCGAGGATGTCTACCTTATCGTCAAGCGCGAGAACCCGCGTGTGGCGCTGGGCACGGTCTACCAGGCGCTCTCGGTACTGGAAGAGGTCGGCATCATAGGCTCCAAGCACTGGGCCGAATCCCCAACGCGCTACGACCTCAACGTGGAGCCGCACCTGGACATCAGGTGCATCAGTTGCGGCGAGGTCTCCGAGGTCCCCGGTGTCGCACTCGGCGGCGTGGAAGAGCGCATCCGCAACAATACTCCTTACAGGGTCACCCGCGCGACGATGGTCGTCGAGGGCCTGTGCCCTGCCTGCATCGACAGTTAGTCAGCACTTCAGCACATCACCTTGTTGGTTTCGTTTGTAGTCCACTAGGCAAGTCGCGGTAGGTCAATACCTCTGCCAAGGGCTGTTGACAGGAGGTCGAAGGCCGTTTCGCGAACCATTGCGAATCTCGGTTGGCAGGCGGCTCCATCCACATAGACGGTGCACCGAGAGCAGGGTCTTTACCCCGAGCCTGGCAAGAGTTACCCTTTCGACAAACGTGGAGTTACGGGTAACACAGGAGAGGCGATCATGAGCGAGGATCCCACGGATAAGGCGGCCGCGCTCGCTGACGGCATGGAGGCGGCCGGTGCCCTGATCGAAAACCTGGAGAAAGAGGTGGCCGACCTTAGGAGTGACCTGGACCAGGCGGCCGCGGCGCTGAAGGCTGCGCAGGAAGAGGTCTCCTCCCGGGCCGGGGCGCTGGAGGAGAAAGAGCGGTCCCGCGTCGAGGCCGAGAGAAAAGTCGAAGACCTCAGGGCGGAGATCTCCGCCCTCAAGCAGCAGCACTCGGATGAGCAGCTACGCCTCAACAACGAGCACATAAACGAGATCGCAGAGGTGCGCCGCAAGCTTGAAGAGCAAAGACGCACCGACGTGGATGCGGCCTCCTCGGAGACTCAAGTCGACACCATCAAGGAAGAGTTCAGACGTGAACGGGAAGCCCTGGAGGCGCGTTACAGGGAGGAGATCGCAGCCCTGAAGAGCGCCTCCGAGCATTGGGAGGAGCAGCTCAGGACGTCCTACCAGGAGCAGGAGGCGCGCCACGCGGCCGAGCTCGAGTCGGCCCGCAGCGCGGCCGCGGAAAGGGAGAGTGCCCTGGAGCGCTCCCTCAGTGAAGACTTCGAAAGAAGACTGGCCGAGCAGCGGAGCACTTCCGACGATCGTCAGACGGCGGCCGTGCAGGCCCTGAGAAGTGCGGCGGCAGAGAGGGAATTGGAACTCCAGAACGTCGTAGGGACGCAGCAAAAGGAGATAGAGTCGCTGCGCGACGAGCTCGAAGCGGCCCGCCTTAGCTCGGAGGAACGGCGCAAAGAGGATCTGCGGCGGATAAAGGCGCTCGCCGAGGGACGCGAGAACGATCTGAGGAAGACCCATGCTACCAGACTCGCGGAGGCAAAAGAGTCGGCAGACAAGAGGGTCGCGGCCATCCAGGCCCAGAGAGAGGCTGATAACAGGGCGCTCAGGGCGCGCCACGAGGAGGATACAGCGCGCCTCAGGCGCGAGCACGAGGAGCGGCTTGCGGCCGAAGTCGAGCGCAGGAAGTCGGAGACGTGGGCACTCGACGAGCGATTGAGGGAAGCCGCCCTTCAGCGAGAGACCGAGATGCGCGCCTACACGGCCCGCCTGACGGAGCTCGAGGCGGCCAGGCTGTCCCAGAAATCCTCCTCGCAAGAGGATCTGGAGCGGGTAGTGGAGCGTTTCGGGGCGGAGATCTCTGATCTCGAGGGCCGCATCACCGAGCTCGAAGGGGCCCTCGAGGAATCCGAGGCCCGCAGGACCGAGCTGGAGACCGAACTCGGCGAGATCCGCGCCGGCGGTGAGGAGTCGTCCATTATCGCAACCGGGCCCGACGATGCCGCAGACGGAAGACCGGAAGGGTCTCTGGAGGAAGTCGAGGCACAGAACATACTGGCCGAGAAGAAGGTCGAAGACCTGGAGGCGAAACTCTCTGAGGCCAGAGAAGAGAGCCGGCGCAACGCCGAAGAGTTACAAAGAGCACTGGAAAGCCTCGACCGGCTCTCCGACCCGGCACGCCGGCTCAGGGAAGGCATAGCGCTGTTCAACGAGAGCGAGCACGCGAGAACGGTAGCGTCCATCTCGAAGGCCTTCGGCCTCCCCACGGTTCACGCAGCACTCGACGACTCGGCTCCAGGGAAACCGACGCTCACGTTCCTCTGGGGCGACATGGCCTGGCGACGCTACGTCTCCGACCCGACAGAAGGGGTCGAAGAACCCAGGGTCTACCTCACGGGTACGGGTGAAGACCCGGCCGAAGTCGAAGCGGCGAGCCGGCAGCCCAACGCCAGGATGGACTCCAGAGGGCGTTTGATGATCGGAGTCCAGGCCCGCTGAAGCGGTGTTTGGAAGGTAGACCTTCCAAACACCGCGCTGACAAGGCAAAGCCTTTCGCCTTGCTGACGAGCTAATGTCGGCGACGCCGCGCGAATGTCTGATTATGCGCATAGAGCGCCTCCCCGCGGATGGCCCCGACGTAGGAGGCCGCGCAGGAGACGATGAGGAAGATGGCCACGAGACCCACGGCCCAGGCGCCATCGACGCCGGGCAGGAATCCTTTGCCAAGAACCAGGTTGATCGCCAGGGAAAGAACGAAGGCTACGGGGACGACCAGGACCCCGTGCAGACGATGCCTGGAAGGTGCCTTGTAGCTGGCTGCCATCCCCCCGAAGTAGAATGAGAAGGCGGCGGCGAAGACGAGCAAGACTAGCGGGAGAGTGGCGGGGCCTGCGCGCTCTAGGCCGAACAAACGTGTAAGGACCGGCGCGAATATCCCCTGCACCACGAGTAGACCGAGTACGAGCGCCAGCAGCAACCCGATCCCAACGGCCATGATGCTCCTCATGAGTTTCATTCTAGCAGTCCCCCTATCGCCAGGGTGGGCAGGTTTACGGTGGCGCTCCGCCCGGCTTGTAGGTCACATTGTTGCGTAGTACGCTCTTGCTTCGTGAGAAACCGCACCCTGACCCGCAGAGACTTCCTCAAGATATCCGGCGCCGGGATGGTCGGGGCGACGCTGCTCGCTACCACCGGCTGTGACCTCACAGAGCGCATCCGCAACATCACCATAGATACCCCCGGCCTCAAAGAGGGTACCAACGTAGTGCTAATCATTATCGACAGCCTGAGGAAGGATCACATCGGAGCCTACGGCAACGAGAAGATCCAGACCCCCAACCTCAACTCCCTCGCCAAAGACAGCCTGCTCTTTAGTAGGGCATACCCTGAATCCATACCGACGATCTGCGCGAGGAGGGCCATTCACACGGGCCTAAGGACGTGGCCGTTCAGAGACTGGGTACCGCCCAAGGGCGAGGACATAATCCTGCAGGGCTGGCAACCGATACCCAACTACCAGATCACGCTCGCCGAGATGATGCAGGTGGCGGGGTACGGGACCTACCTCGTGACGGACAACATGCACCAGTTCAAGCCCTCTTACAACATTCATCGTGGCTTCGACGTCTTCGACTTCTTCCGCGGCCAGACCACAGACAATTACAAGCCGGCGTGGACTTACCCGAAAGATAAGGTCGACCAGGCCCTCCTCAAGGGCAACATCCCTGCCATGACGGGCCAAATGCGCCAATACTTCGCCAACGTGAAGGAGCGTAGGACGGAGGCCGACTGGTTCTCCCCCATGGTCTTCTCCCAGGCCGCAGAATACCTCGATGTTTTGAGCAAGGGCGGGCCTTTCTTCCTTACCGTAGACAGCTACGATCCGCACGAGCCCTGGGACCCGCCCGAGAAGTACGTCGAGATGTACGACGACGAACCTTACAACCTCAAGGAGCCGTTTTCTGTGATCTACGGCCCGAGCAGCTACCTGCTGCCTAGGGAGCTCGAGAGGATGAAGGCACGCTACTCGGCGGAAGTCACCATGATGGACCACTGGCTAGGCCGTTTCCTCGACAGGATGGAAGAGTTGAACCTCTTCGATAACACCGTGCTCATACTTCTCTCCGACCACGGCGTTGCCCACGGCGAGCACGGCTACACGGGTAAGCCTGACAACGTGCTCTGGCCCGAGGTTACCGACATACCGTTCTATATCAGGCACCCCGAGGGCAAGGGGGCGGGACAGACCAGCGACTACTACGCCTCCACCCACGACGTGGCACCGACGATCCTAGGTTTCCTCGGAATCGAACCGCAGCAGGAGTTGGACGGCCAGGACCTCACGGTCGTGCTCGAAGGCGGGAAGCCCGAGGCGAGACCCCACTTCTCGATCGGCTACAACGACCATGTCTGGGCCCGCGACGAGAGGTACGTCATGTTCAGCACGAACCAGGGCGCCGACGCCAAACTCTACGACGTAGAGCTGGACCCCGGTATGCACAACGACATCGCCAGGGTCGAGCCCAACGTAGTCAAGCGGATGTTCGAAGGCTACATACTCAGGGATGCCGGCGGCCCCCTGCCCACCTACGACTACGGCACCGACGCAAGATAGAACGCTCCAGCGTCCTACCCGCGTGCTCAAGGTATGTTCGACCGCTCCCCGAGCGTCACCTTCACTTTCTCCACTGCAGGCGGGATCACCTCACCTATGCCGCTCCACACGCGCAGCGTCGCCGCCCTGTCGTAGGGCGTCTCTCCCCGGTTGATCAGAACCACCCGAGCACCTGATCTGAGTGCCAGGCCAACGAGCGAGGCTGCAGGCTGCACCATGAGCGAAGAGCCGAGGACGAGCATCAGGTCGCAGCGGCGGGCGTGGTTGTCGGCCAGCATCAAATCTCTCTCCGGCAAGGAGTCCCCGAAGTTCACCACCGAGGAGATTAGGCGCCCGCCGCAGTTGGCGCACACGGGCTGGCCCGGCACCGGCTTCTGGGTGCGGAAGCCACGACCCCACCGGGCTGTGTCCCACCCTATCTCCTGCCTCGTGTAGAGTCTGTCGCACCCCAGACAGCGCATGAGGTACCCGTTGCCATGTAACTCTGCCAGGAGCTCGGGTCTGATGCCGGAGCGGCGGTGGAGGTTGTCGGTGTTCTGCGTGACGAGGAACCGTAGTTTGCCAAGCCGCTGGAGCTCGAAGAGTGCTAGATGGGCAGCGTTGGGCCCTACCTCATCCGGCGGTACACGCCACCTTGGTACCGGTAGGCCAGCATCGCGCCGCGTCCACACCCCCTCGGGGCCGCGAAAGTCGGGGATACCCGAGTCGGTGCTGATACCGGCGCCTGTGAAAGCGACCATGTACTCTGACCCGACGATCCACCGGGCGATCTTCCAAATGTGCCGCTGGAGGCTTCCTTCACCGGTCATAGTATCCGCCGCATGACCGCTACCTTAACATTGGAGTGCCCCGGCCTCTACCGGGGCGGCTCCTGGCGGAAGTCGGGGATGGTAACTCAGGAGGGTGTGCGAACCACCTGTCGCGAGGGGGCGATCCTGAGCACCACCCGTTCGCTTTGGATCTGTGTCTGGTAAGGCTTGCCACGGTATTTGTGGGACAGTTCGTCGATGTGCTCTCTCGCCTCCTGACCCTTTACCTTCTCTACGACCTCCCCACGCACTTCGACGAAGCGGTAGGGATCTTCCATGTCCCAGATAGTGACGGTCACCCTCGGGTCTCGTTCGACGTTGCGAAACTTCTGGCGGTGCAATTCGGTGTTGATCAGGAGGTGCTGCTCATTAGCATCGACCCACATCACCTGCGTCTGCGGGTGGCCACCGGGTAACAGCGTAGTGAGTGCCGCAAAGTTCTGTCCGCGGGCCAGTTCGAGAACCATCGGATGGACCTCGTGGCCATCTACTTTGTCCGACATGCGCTCCTCTCCCCGCTCGGGTGTTGATTACGCTTGTAGTGCGTTGGTCCTGATAGTCAGTGTTATTAGCGCGAGGCACCCAGCCGCGATTATGGTCCGGCCAGATCCTCGCGGGCCGCGTCCTGGTCCCCCTCCTGCACCACTTCTTCCTCGGCCGCTTCGCCGGTTTCCCGCTCGGCATAGAGCACGGTGAGTATGATCCCGACGAGGCCCACGAGCCCGACCCAGGCCGGCAGGCGGATACCCAAGAGCCGATCCAGGGAGTACGCGTCGGACTCGCGGATCATGAGCGCCGTCGAGATGGCGATATTGAGGACGGGCAGCTCTGCGCCTCCCTCGGTCACCCAGATGGGCTTGTCCCAGTGGGCCTTCCTGGTGGCCATCGACATGGCGCCTATGACACCGAGGGGGCCGAAAGGCTTGAGGAATCCCAGGGCCGTGAGCACGCCGCCACCGAACTCCGAGAGTCCTGCCAGATAGGCCCAGGGGCGACCCGGGCGCATACCGAGCATCTCCATGAAGCCGCTGGTACCCTCTAACCCTGGCCCCCCGAAGGACCCGAATAGCTTCTGGGCCCCGTGGCCCGCCAT
>Ga0081538_10006209_pt1 | contig 10575 bp, 10 predicted proteins | sample TabmetS5T2R1_FD_71022 | JGI IMG/M metagenome (GOLD analysis project Ga0081538, IMG submission 71022) | Tabebuia heterophylla rhizosphere microbial communities from the University of Puerto Rico - S5T2R1 | ecosystem: Host-associated > Plants > Roots > Rhizosphere ...
ACCTTCTCGCGGCTGCGCTACGGTCCGGCCATGACACCCGACTACCGACCCAGCCTGGTCCGCTCCTTCGAGCGGCACCTGCGGGCCGAGAACCGCTCCGAGCACACCATCGCCAGCTACCTGGAGAGCCTCCGCCAGGCCGAGGCGTTCCTCGCCGGCCGCGGCCGCAGCCTCGTGGACGCCCGCCGCGAGGACCTGGAGGCATTCGTCGGTGAGCTGCTCCAGCGGCGGGCGCCGGAGACCGTCGCCACCCGCTACCGGCGCCTCCGCGTGCTCTACCGGTGGCTGGAGGAGGAAGAGGAGATCCCGGCTAACCCGATGGCGAAGATGCGCCCGCCCATCGTGCCCGAGCAGCCCGTCCCGGTCGTCCCCGAGGACGGCCTCCGGCGGCTGCTGGCAGCCTGCGCCGGCAAGGACTTCGAGGCCTGCCGGGACACCGCCATCGTGATGTTCCTGCTCGACACCGGCGCCCGCCGGGGCGAGCTGGCTGACCTCCAGCTCGACGACATCGACCTCGACCTGGACGTGGCGCTGGTGCTCGGCAAGGGCCGCCGCGAGCGTGCCCTGCCCTACGGCCGCAAGACGTCTGTCGCCCTAGATCGCTACCTGCGCGTCCGCGCCCGGCACAAGGACGCCTATCTCCCCTGGCTCTGGCTTGGCAAGCGCGGCCGGCTGACCGCCTGGGGCATCCAACAGCTCCTGCGCCGTCGGGGCGAGCAAGCCAACCTGCCCGACCTGCACGCACACCAGCTGCGTCACACGTTCGCTCACGCCTGGCTTGCCCAAGGCGGCGGCGAGACCGACCTGATGCGACTCGCCGGTTGGCGATCCCGCCAGATGCTCGGCCGCTACGGCGCTTCGGCCGCTGACGCCCGCGCACGCGAGGCGCACCGGCGCCTGTCGCCGGGAGATCGTCTCTAGCCAGTCTCGCAGTTCACCCGGTTGCAGGTATCAAGAAGTTGACCGGCACAGAAGCAGGCGCTTACCAGAACGGCGAGCCCTTGGCCGAGATCGTTGAAGGAACAGAGGCATGCCGGGATAGTAGGTCAGCACTCGGCAACATCGCACGAGAACGATGAAATCGCTGTAGGAGGCTCGATGGTGCGGGGAGGATGTCATGACCGATACGCCTGACGAGGAACATGGCCAGGCTGCTGCGTCGGCGGATCCATCGGCAATAGATCACTCCGCGGTGGAAAGTGGAGGCGGGCGGTCAAGATGGAAATGGTTCGCGGCAAGTCCATTGGTCGTGGCTGTCGTGTCGCTTGTAGGCGCGCTAATAGGTGGTGCCATTGCTGGACTTACTAGCTTGCAAGCGACCACTGTTCAGATTCGAAACGATAGTGCACTTCGCCTGCGCGATGAGACGCGGGCTGGATGCGCCGAAGTGCTCCGGTTGGCATGGGACCGAGGAGAAAGGCTCGATAATTCCGCCGAAGCCGTCAAGACCTTCATTGCCGGGCACGGCCACGCCAAGGTACAAGAAGATCAAATCAAGATCGCAAGAGATGAGTTAAAACAGTATCATGTGACGGACATCGCGTGGGACCGCGCCGTTGCAACGCTGCTGCTCACCGCATCTAGCGAGCTAGAGATGACCGTTGGGCGATTCGATCATGATGCCAACGAGTTGGCATCACTCATCAAAGCCGTTAACCTTCCAGTCAGCGAAACGAGAAATAAGTTGCTATATGAGGCGGAAGATGAATTATCCACTCAGGGAGGTCTTGGCTTCGCCGCTAGAAAAATCTTGACCATATGTCAAATAGACATTCGGTTTACAAGAACTCTCCTGATGCGGCTGGCAGGTTAAGAGTTACGCAGATGCTTGGCCGCTATAGCGCCTCTGCCGTCGACGCCCGCGCCCGCGAGGCGCATCGGCGCCTCTCGCCTGGCGACCGTCTCTAGCTGGGCAGGAGCGCGACGCCGTCGTGGATTCGGACCGACGGCGGTCCAGACTGCAAGGCGTCGAGAAGCCTGGTCGCATACGCCTCGTTCATAAGCTCCGCTACCTGAGCAGGCGTCAACCAGGCCACCTCGCTGGCCTCAGCGGTTGGGCTTGGCTGACCCGAAACGATGTGGCAGCGGAACACCAGAGCCACAATGGCGTGCCGCATGTTCTTGTACACGCCTGTGAGGTAGTCCGGCTCGACGACCAAGCCGGTCTCTTCGAGCACCTCGCGCACGAGTCCATCGTGGATGGTTTCGCCCAGCTCTAGGACGCCGCCGGGCGGTTCCCACCGGCCGTTGTCCCTCCGTCGAACGCCAAGGAGCCGATCAGCCTCGACCACGGCCGCCGCGACGCTCACGGAGTGCTTGGGGCTAGGCTCAGCCATCGCGTGGGGTCCCCTTCACTGGTATATGGTCGTCTAGACCAGTCAAGGCTACCTCATGCAGAGAGTCATCGACCCCACGAGCGACCGGCCAGCGTATCTCCAGATCGCTGACCACCTTCGGGCTGCCATCGTTAAGAGCGAGCTTGCGGCCGGTGCTCAGCTCCCATCGGAGCGGGAGCTGATGGCCTCCTACGGTGCGGCGCGAGGCACAGTCCGCCAAGCGATAGCCGCACTTCGAGCACAAGGACTTATCGACGTTCAGCATGGCCGAGGCGCTTTCGTACGTACTCAACCGCCCGTGCGCCGTCTTGCGCACGATCGGTTCGCACGCCGCCATCGCAAGGCCGGCAAAGCGGCCTATCTCGCGGAGTTGGAGGCCGAAGGTCGCCGTCCCGACGTAGAGGTGCTGGCGATCGAGTCAGCGCCTGCCACCTCGGAGATCGCCGAGCGCCTCCAAATCGAAGAGGGCGCCCAGGTGCTCGTTCGCCGGCGCCGCTACCTGGCCGATGAGCAGCCCATGGAGCTGGCGACGTCGTACCTGCCATGGGATCTCGTTGCGGGAACGCCGATCGTTGACCCGAACCCAGGTCCGGGCGGCATCTACGCACGCCTGGAGGACATGGGTCATCGACTCAAGCGGTTCACCGAGGACGTCAGCGCGCGGATGCCACTTCCCGAGGAAGCCCGCGCCCTCCAGCTACCGGCCGGGGTCCCGGTGTTCGTCCTCGTCCGTACTGCCTACGACTCCGCAGACCGCCCCGTCGAGGTGTGCGACACGACGATGGCTGCGGACCGTTACGTGCTCTCTTACGAGTTGCCAGCGCGCTGAGCTGTCGGTTCTCAGACCACAGCGACCGACCCTGGGGTCTGCTGGTCTAGACGAGTAGACCTGTTTGCCCTAGGCTTCACCTACAGCGGCAGCACGAGCGTGGAGAGGAGCAAGCGAACGAAGTAGGCGGCCCCGGCACAGTCGTGACCTGCCCCGGGGCCTGACATCCTAAGAGAGGCCCCTGAGATGCGCGAACAGCGTACCCCTTACCTGACGCCTGTCCGGCGTACCGGGCAGCTGACCACTTTAACCTCGGTTTTTCGTGGGGCGCTGGTAGTGCTGTTTGGGGCGTGCCGGAGGGTCGGTGGCGACGCGCTCGCCGTCCACCAGCGAACTGGGTTGGCTGGCTTGAGCGTGATCCTGGCGCCGGGGGCGGTGGCCCGGTCGGCGTCGCCGCACCACCCGCACGCCAGGGCAGGTCGGGGTCTCCCGACCGGCACGGCGAGGCTTGACCGGAGGGTGAGTCAGCAGCGCAGCGGCAGAGCCCGCAGCCGAGCGAACGCGGCGGCCAGCACATGCGCCCACGGCCAGGAGGCTTGCAGCCGCAGGATGCTGCGGCGGGCGTGGCGGACCACCCGGGCGGCGACGTGCCACAGCCGGTAGCGCAGCGTCTTGGGCTCGGCCACCTTGAGGTCGCCGTCCAGCAGCGCCTGGGTCCAGCACGTCAGATCCTGGGCCATGAGGACCAGCTCCAGCCAGACGGCGTTGCGACGCCACCGGTCGAAGGGGAGGTTGGCAAGGCCGGTGGCCTTGGCGGCGCGGATGCGGTCCTCCACCCGGGCGCGTTGGCGGTGGCGCAACTCCAGCCGGGCAAGGTCAGGGTCGGGTTGGTCGGTGAGGAAGACCTGGAAGCGGTGGCCGTCGTGGTCGCTGAAGCGCAGCTGGGCGCCGGGATGGGCGTCTTCTCTGCGGCAGATCGCCCGGGTGCCTGCCGGCCAGGTATGCAGGTCGATCCAGCCGGTCAGCTCGACCACCTCGGCGCCGTCGCGGACCTGCCCGTCGGGGTCGACCGCGGGGGTCCAGCCCTGCTCGGGTTGGGCCAAGATCGCCTCGCGCACATGGGCATCGATCGGCATGCCCACCGAGAAGCCCACGCCCCGGTCGCGCAGGTGCCAGGCCAGCCGGGTGCTGGCGGCGGCGCTGTCGCTTCGCACCAGCACCGGCAGGTCGGCGGCTGGCAGCTGCGCCAACGCCAGGTCGACCAGCTCGATCAGGTCGCCGGCGGCGCCGGCCGCGGCGTTGCCGGGCCGCAGCAGCCCGGCCAGGGGTTCACCCGGCGCAGCCCCGCGGTCCAGCTAGGCCAGCAGCGGCGCGAACCCGAAGGTGTGCTTGGAGGTGCCCGCTGCGCCCTGCTTGGCGTCGCTGTGGGCCAGGACCAGCGTCGCGTCCGCGTCCACCACCAGCACCTCCACGTCGGGGTGGCCGCCGGCGGCCCAGGCGCGGCCACGGGCATGGGCCCGTGCGGCCCGCAGCCGGGCCAGCCCGTCAGGGTCCTGGGCGGTGCGGTCCAGCACCCGCCAGGCGGTCGGGGTCGACGCCACCGGGCCGAACAGCTCCGGCTGGTCCCGCAGCACCGCCAGGTCGCTGAGGCAGTCGCCACCATCGGCCAGCATCACCGCCAGATCCCGCAGCACGCCCGCGTCCGGATGCCGACGAGGGCCCCGTGGGCTGCGCCAGCCGAGCGCCCCGGTCAGCCCGACCCGGTCGGCCAACTCCCGCAGCAACGCCGCTCCGGCATGCCCGATCACGCCGCTGCCATCGGTGGTGACTTCGAAGCTAGACGCGCAGTTGGTAGCCTGCACCCGCAAGGTGCCCTCCTTGAGCCGGGACTGCGACCTTCAGACAGCCGCATTCTCCCTGCTCGAGAGGGCTCCTTGCGTCATCAGCAGGCAGCACCACCCAGCCCCATGAAAAACCGAGGCTAGTGTCCCAGTGGTCGGGCACGTATCGGCTCCTCTCGTGGAGGGTGGCCGGCCGGCGCCACGACGTCGTGGGTCGGCTGCTGGTCGGCCAGGTCATGGTGGCGTTGCCGGCATCACCCCCCTCCACGGTGAGGCCGGCGCGCTGTCCCCGGGGGGAGACACCCGCGCCGGCCTCAAAGGGGGGAGGCTGCTCCTCTTCCGGGGCGGTTCGCGACCTGCCCTCGCCGTAGCCAGGGTGGGCTGTGTGGCGGGGATTCAGGCTGGTGCGTCCCCAGCGGGATTGGCCGAACTCGACTGATCAAGGTCGGCCATGGCTGCCGCGACATCAGGTGACCTCGACGCAGATGAGACGAGTGCGGCGAGCAGCCTTGGGCTCGACCCGCTCCTGCGGGCAGGGCATCCCCGGCCCGACATCCACAGCTGAACGGGCTACGACCATCTGAACGGCTACGACCCCGGGGAACGGTCCCCTTTGCCCCCGGGGTCGTAGCCAGGGCCACGCTTTGCTGGGAGCCCGGCCCGCGGGGTCGATGGACTGTCCCGGGGGGCGCAGGGTAGTACGCACCCCGCCCATCGACCTACCCAAGGAGCGCCAGCGACGCCGCCAGCGTTACAGACGTGCTCTGGGCCTGCGGGGAACCACAGCACGAGCAGGATCGCGCATGAGTGGAGGGCCACAGAGACGATCCTCGCGCCGCCGGGAAAGAGCTTGGCGCGACTCCATGGCCCTCCTGCTCGCCGGTGGTGCGGTCTGCCGGTCCGCTGCCGCACACTGGGCGAACAGGTGCAGTTTGTGACGATCCGGAAGTTTCCGTCAACCGTGTATGCGTACCAGGCCTCACCCCGCGATGGAGCAGGGAGAACGACGAGGGTCGGGATGGCCCGGCCCCGACGGTCGGCCGCGACCTGGGAAAGGGCGGTCCGCACAGCCGTTACCGGCATTTAGCTGATAAGGATGAGGCCGGAGGTTCAAGTCCTCCCAGGCCCACCGCCCACTCTGACCAGCAGGAATGCTGGTCGTCTCGTCCGCCGCCCTAGCGGGCGAGGTGTATTCGGATCAACACCTCTTACCCGGTTACCGTTCCTTGTCATGAGTCAGCACTGCTCTCCTCACAGGCTTTCGGGTCGAGCGTAAGGCGGCGTGGTGGCAACCAAGACGGCGACGCCCACCATCGAGGTGTGGGTGGGCGTCTCGCCTTCGGCGGCTACGGGGAGCAGGGCGGCAGGGTGGTGGTCGTCTGGGCCGTCGTGGTGGTCGACGTGGTGGTGGTCGCGCACGGCCCGGTCGTGGTCGAAGGTGTCGTCGTGGCGGTCGTCGACAGGGTGGTCGTGCTGGTGGTCATGGATGTGGTGGTGGCCGACGAACTGGTCGGCGGCCGCGTGGCCGTGGTGGACGGGCCGGGCGCCGCCCGTGCGGTGGAGGGGGTCGGCCTGGGCCGCCTGGCGGTCAAGGACACGCCGGCGGTCGTCTGTCCCGGACGCGGCGATGGCCCAGAGGGAGGCGCCGCCGCGGCGACCGCCGGGCCCGCGGCCATGGCTGGACCGATGGCCACGCCACCCTCGTAGAGCGACGCCCAGCGCAGCACGGCGTCCACGTAGGCCCAGGAGTGGTTGTAGCCGTAGACGGCCCTGCGCAGCCCCTCTCGGCCGGACAGGTCCCCGCCGACCAGGCACAGGTAGCCGGCGGCGCTGGTGGCCGCGTCGAACAGGTTGTTCGGGTCGGCGACGCGGTCGCCGTTGCCGTCGCGCCCCAGCCGGCGCCAGGTCGACGGGATGAACTGCATCGGGCCGACGGCTCGGTCCCAGGTTCTGTCCCCGTCCCAGCGTCCCCCGTCGGTGTCGGGGATGCTGGCGGCGCCGTGCCCGTTGAGGGCGGGTCCGGTGATCCGCGGGCTCACCACCCCGTCGGGGCTGAGCCGGGTCGCCGACCCCCAGTGCATGCCGTGGTTGGACTCCAGCCGGCCGATGCCGGCCAGCAGGCTCCACGACAGCCCGCACCCCGGCCGGAAGCCCGCAGCCCACGCGGCCGCCTCGTGGTAGGCGCGCAGCGCCAGGGCAGGGATCCTGTGGTCGCCACCCTGCGGCAGCAGCGGCGACGTGGCGGCGCCGGGCCCGTTCGCCACCGTCTCGGCGACGGGCTGCTGCCCGGCGGCCTCGGCCGCCGCCTGGCGTCCCCGCAGCCAGGCCTGCTCGTGGAGGCGGTTCCACTCCTCCAGGGACAGGCCGAGCGCCCTGGCCGCCTCGTCGGTTGCGGCGCCGGAGTCCAGGCCGCCGGCCAGGCCGGCAGGCAGCGAGCTCGGCAGGGTCAGCGCCGCGAGCAGCAGCGCCAGCATGCGTAGGCCGCGGGCCGTCAGTGGCCGGCCCAGCCACGCCGGACGGGACCTCGCCGGCTCGCGCCGCTGGCGGCGCCGCACCACGGCCAGGAGCCGCACGCGCAGGTGCGGCGCGTCCCGCCCTGGACCGGTGGGCTCCGGTCCGGGGGTGTGGCCGCGCGGGCTGGCGGCGTCGCCCTTCATGACCTGGCTACTTCACGGTCAGCTTGGTGGCCTGGTACGCGATCGACCCGCTCGTGGCCTTCACCGTCGGCGTGAACGTCCCCCGCGGCGTCCGCCTGCCGACCTTGACGGTCAGCCCGGCGCTGCCCACCCCGTCCAGGGCCTGACCGCATGAGGTCGAGCAGCACCAGGTCGTGGTGGCCGCTGCGGGCCATCTCGAGCCCGCTGCGGCCGGCGGCGCAGTCGATCTGGAAGCGGGCCGAGGCCCGGGACATCACCTTGCGGATTCCCGGTTCGTCCTCGATCACAACGAGCCGCTGCACCGGACTCCCCCCCTTGCCTCGGCGGCAACCCGATGGGTGCCTTTGGCAGATATGGAGTAGGGCGACGGCCGACGGCAAGGAACACCCAAATGGACTACCCCGCGCATCCATCAGGCGTACGGCGGTCGCCGTAGCGTAACGGCCTCGTCCGCGCTGACCTGCAGCGATGCCGTCGGTAGCGGATGAACGTTAGATGACGATTCCGGATGACGGCCCGGTGACACGTTGATGAGAGGGCCGTCATTTTGCTGTCGTCCGCGGCCGCTCGGGTCCCATGCTGCCGCCGATCACTGCTGCCCTATGGCAGTCGCCGGGAAGGTAGACGGGTGGCCGGCGGGGTTTCCAGCAGGAGGCGCCACAGCAGAGGCCACCAGGCGTCCAACGTCCGGGTGGCGGTCATCCTGCTCGTCGCTGGGCTCCTGCCCGGCCATGCATCCTAGGGTGGCTCGATGTTCTACGGGTCGGCCGTCGTCGAACTCCTAGACCGCAGCCGCATGACATGCCTGCTCCATCGCTTCGCAACAACGACGCCAACGTCCTGGTGGTCGGTATCGATGCCGCCGGGCTGACGCGGCAGCTTGTCGGCGGCCATGAGACCCCTCATCGGGGCCATAGATCTCGCGCAGGTGGAGTGCTGATGCGCAAGGTGATGAGTACTACTTCGGGGGCATCAAATGGGGTGATGTCATTTCTATGTTGGCGCAGGTCAGGCGCCTGAGCGGTCACACCCTATGGCCGCCCCCGTGATAACAAGCGCCGATGGCAGCCCCGATCCGCATATCCAGATAGACGTATATCTGCACGCCGATTGAACCGATACCTTGAGCCCTTACGGTCGGGCGTGACCTGGGGAAAGGGCGGTCCGCACAGCGGTTACCGGCATTTAGCTGATAAGGATGAGGCCGCTGGTTCAAGTCCAGCCAGGCCCACAATCGGCCACTGACCAGCGAAAACGCTTGTCAATGGCCATCCTTTCATGGCGGTCACTCCAGTAGTCCCGTGCGCACAGCGATCCTAGAACGCATCCCTGCACTGTTGTCCGAGACGATTCCAGGTCGACGTCCGGGCGAGAGGCGCACGGTGCGGGTCTGTGGCGGGCGCATGACTGGCTGTAGGGGCGGTGCGTCGAGTGCGACGGTCGTCTGGTGGGCCGCCGGAGCACGGTCTCAGCTTGCCAGGACGGACAGCCGTCATACTGCTCAATGAGCTCTTGTTCGCCATAGAGGATACCGCCATGGCCCGAGGTCGTACCGTCAAGCTGCGGCTGGCACCGTCTCCGCCCCGGCAGACCGCTAAGCCGGCGGCTGGCTGCAGCCCGATGCCGGCTGTGCCGTCCGACTGCGGCGGGACCATGCGACTGCCAGCCAAGCCGATACCTTGTGCATCGTCATCGTGTCGACCTGCGCTGGGAGACCGAGGCTCGCCGACGAACGCAGCCTTGGGCGAGACTCGAACTGCGTCTAGACTTGCGGCATGAGCGAGGCCAGCAAGCCTACAGAGAGCTTCGAGGCAGTGGTCAACGACGCTGGCGATCTCGTCGTGCCTGCTGAGCAGGTTGAAGGCCTTGGTTTGCATGCCGGCGACCACCTGGCGGTCATCGTGCCGATGGAGTCAGTGAAGAGGCCGCCGTTCCAAGACATCCAGGGAGCCGGGGTAGAGCTCGTGCCTGAGTTGTCGTGGGAAGACTTCGAGGAAGCCAGCCAAGCGGCCATTGCTGAAGCTGAGAGCGCTGCTGAACGAAAGGGTCAGCTGGCGCCCGACTCGTGAGAGTCGTTGCCGATACGCACGCTTTCTACTGGTACTACCGGCAGCCTCAGCTACTGAGCGGCGCCGCCCTGGCGACGCTCCATACCGCTCTCGTCGGCGGAGATGGGGTTGTGGTCTCAGTCGCGACCTACATGGACCTGTGGTATCTCGTGAGAAAGGGCAGCCTGCCTAGCGTAGCCCTCAGCCACGTTTGGTCCTTCACGCAGTATCCCGGCATCAACGTCACTGCTGCAGCTATCACCGCTCGGATTGCTGAGCGATCGACGTCGGCCCCGATCGACTCGCTGGCCGATCCTTGGGACCGCTTCATCGTCGCGACAGCGGCGGTCCGAGGCCTGCCTCTCATCACCAAAGACCAGCCGATCACTGCCCTTGGTGTCGTGCGGATCATTTGGTGACCCGGCCTGGGTTGAACAGCGATCAACTACAGGATCCTGGGTGTGGTTGACAGCCCCGTTGGGCGAAGGCGACGTGTAGGGCCTGGTCGTCTCCACCTCGCGACGCGTAGATTCTCTGCTATACGTAATCGTCGAAACCGACATCACTGACCCGGAGCGGTACGCGCAGTACAAGGCCGCGTCACCGGGCGCGGTCGCAGCTGGTGGCGGCCGGTTCGTCGTCCGCGGCGGGGAACTCGCTGTCCTTGAGGGGGACTGGCGGCCGTCTCGCTTGGTCGTGCTTGAGTTTGAGGACCTCGCTGCCGCGAAGCGCTGGTATGAGTCGGAGGTCTGCCAGGAGGCGAAGAAACTGCGCGAGGGTGCAGCGCACATACGCATGGTCGCCGTGCAGGGCGTCGACTAGCGTGGACCGCATGTCGTTGGCGATGACGGTTGAGGAACGCCAGGCCTTCCTGGCCCAGGTGCACGTCGCGGTCGTGGCGGTGGCCGGCGAGGACGGCCGCGC
>Ga0081538_10006210_pt1 | contig 10575 bp, 8 predicted proteins | sample TabmetS5T2R1_FD_71022 | JGI IMG/M metagenome (GOLD analysis project Ga0081538, IMG submission 71022) | Tabebuia heterophylla rhizosphere microbial communities from the University of Puerto Rico - S5T2R1 | ecosystem: Host-associated > Plants > Roots > Rhizosphere ...
CAGGCCGGTGGTCGGCTCGTCCAGGAACAGCACCTCCGGCTCGTGCATCAGCGCCCTGGCGATCATCAGCCGCTGCGCCATGCCGCCGGAGTAGAAGTCGACCTTGTCGTTGCCGCGGTCGCCGAGCCCGAGCTCCTCCAGCACCCGGTCCGCCCTGGCGCGCCGCTCGGGGCCGGGCACCAGGTGGTAGGCCGCGTGGAAGATCAGGTTCTGGCGGGCGTTGAGCGACCGGTCCAGGTTGACCCGCTGCGGCACCACCGCCAGGCGCCGCCTGGCCTCCACCGAGCTGCGCAGCACGTCGACGCCGGCGACCCAGGCCCCGCCCGAGGTGGCCTTCACCCGGGTCGTCAGCACCCCCACCGTGGTCGTCTTGCCGGCGCCGTTGGGTCCCAGCAGACCGAAGATCTCGCCCCGGCCGACCTCGAACGACAACCCGTCGACCGCGTTGACCTCGCGCTTGGGGTAGCGCTTGACCAGCTCACGCACCACCACCGCGCCGGCGTCCGCTGGCCCCACCGTCACGACCGCCTCCTTCCAAACCGCTCCGGATCGCCTTCTCACCAAAGCAGATGGTGCCACCGCTCGGCATTGCAGCCAGCAGGCATCTTCGGCAGGCCGTTGCCCGGTAGCGGCGGTTCCCGCCCCGCCCGGCCGGGCGCACTACAATCGCGCCCGTGACCTCGACCGACTCCTTCCTGTCTCGGGCGGTGGCCGACGCCCGGGAGGCCGCCGAGCGCCGCGCCGAGCGGCTGCCGCTGCCCGCGGTGCGGGCCCGGGTGCGGGCCGCCGCCCCGCCGCCGCGGAGCCTGCGCGACGCGGCCCGTCGCGGCCCGCGCGGGCCGAGGGTGATCGCCGAGGTCAAGCGGCGCTCGCCGTCCAGGGGCGACCTCCGCCCCGACCTCGACCCGGCCGCCCTCGCCGGCGCCTACGCCGCCGGCGGCGCCGCCGCGGTCAGCGTCCTCACCGAGCCCCGCCACTTCGCCGGCAGCCCGGAGGACCTGCTGGCGGTCCGCGGCGCCGTCGACCTGCCGGTGCTGCGCAAGGACTTCGTCACCAGCCCCTACCAGGTCTGGGAGTCGCGCGCCTGGGGCGCCGACGCGGTGCTGCTGATCGTCGCCGCGCTCGACCCGGCGTCGCTGCGGGCGCTGCTGGACGAGGCCGCCGCCGCCGGCCTGGACGCCCTCGTCGAGGTCCACGCCGCGGCCGAGGCGTCGGCCGCCGCCGCCGCCGGCGCCGAGCTGGTCGGGGTGAACGCCCGCGACCTGACCACCCTGACGATCGACCCCGGCCGCTTCGCCGCCGTCCGCGGCGAGCTGCCCGACGGGGCGGTGCTGGTCGCCGAAAGCGGCATCCGCGACCGCGCCGGCGTCGAGGCCGCCGCCGCGGCCGGCGCCGACGCCGTCCTGGTCGGCGAGTCCCTGGTCACGGCCGACGATCCGGCCGCCGCCGTGGCCGAGCTGCTCGCCGCACGAGCCCGAACTGGAGGAGCCCATGGCTGAGCCCCGCAAGATCCTGCTCGGCGAGGACGAGCTGCCGAGCGCCTGGTTCAACATCATGCCGTCGATGCCGACCAAGCCAGGCCCCTACCTGCACCCGCAGACCCGCGAGCCGGTCGGCCCGGAGGCGCTCGCGCCGCTGTTCCCGATGGCCCTGATCGGCCAGGAGGTCTCCACCGACGAGTGGATCGACATCCCCGGCCCGGTGATCGACACCTACCGGCTGTGGCGGCCGACCCCGCTGGTCCGCGCCCTCGACCTGGAGCGCGCCCTCGGGACCCCGGCGCGCATCTGGTACAAGTACGAGGGCGGCTCGCCGGCCGGCTCCCACAAGCCCAACACCGCCGTGGCCCAGGCCTTCTACAACAAGGCCGAGGGCATCACCCGCCTCAGCACCGAGACCGGCGCCGGCCAGTGGGGCAGCGCGCTGGCGTTCGCGTGCGCCCGCTTCGGGCTGGAATGCAAGGTCTACATGGTGCGCGCCTCCTACGACGGCAAGCCCTACCGGCGCTCGATCATGGAGACCTGGGGCGCCAGCGTGACCGCGTCGCCGTCGCCGGAGACCAACGCCGGCCGGGCGGTGCTCGCCGCCGACCCCGACTCGCCCGGGTCGCTCGGCATCGCCATCTCCGAGGCGGTCGAGGACGCCGCCCAGCGCGACGACACCCACTACTCCCTCGGCAGCGTGCTCAACCACGTGCTGCTCCACCAGACGGTCATCGGCCTGGAGCTGAAGGCGCAGCTCGAGCACGCCGGGATCGAGCCCGACGTGCTGGTCGCCTGCGTCGGCGGCGGGTCGAACTTCGGCGGCTTCACCTTCCCGCTGCTGGCCGACAAGCTGGCCGGCCGCATCGGCACCCGCGTGGTCGCCGTCGAGCCGACCGCCGCCCCCACCCTGACCAAGGGCCGCTTCGACTACGACCTCGGCGACCAGGCCGGCATGACCCCGCTCATCCCCATGTACACCCTGGGGTCCGACTTCATCCCGGCGCCGATCCACGCCGGCGGGCTGCGCTACCACGGCGACTCGCCGATCGTGTCGCTGCTGGCCAAGGAGGAGCACATCGAGGCGGTCGCCTACCCGCAGTCCAAGGTCTTCGACGCCGCCGTGCAGTTCGCCCGCACCGAGGGCCACCTGCCGGCCCCCGAGCCGGCGCACGCCATCCGCGCCGTGATCGATGAGGCGCTGCGCTGCAAGGAGGAGGGCCGCTCCGAGACGATCGTCTTCAACCTCTGCGGCCACGGCCACTTCGACATGAAGGCCTACGAGGACCACCTCGCCGGGAACCTCCTCGATGTCTAACGGAGGCCCCGCCGGGAGGGCCGGCGGTTCCGCAACGGCCACCCGGCTGGTCGCGCATCCGCCCGATCCGCTGGGGCACTTCGGGCCGTGGGGTGGGCGGTTCGTGCCGGAGGTGCTGATGGCCGCCCTCGACCAGCTCACCGCGGCGTTCGAGGAGGCGGTCGGCGACCCGGCGTTCCTGGCCGAGCTGGACGGGCTGCGGCGGGACTACGCCGGGCGGCCCACCCCGCTCACCCCGGCGCGCCGCCTGTCCGAGGAGCTCGGGGTGCGGCTGTGGCTGAAGCGGGAGGACCTGCTGCACACCGGCGCCCACAAGCTCAACAACTCCCTCGGCCAGCATCTGCTGACCAGGCGGATGGGCAAGCGCCGGGTGATCGCCGAGACCGGCGCCGGCCAGCACGGCGTCGCCACCGCCACGGTCGCGGCCCTGCTCGGCCAGGAATGCGTCGTCTACATGGGCGAGGAGGACACCCGCCGCCAGCACCTCAACGTCGTGCGGATGCGCCTGCTCGGCACCGAGGTGCGGCCGGTCGCCACCGGCACCGCCACCCTCAAGGACGCCATCAACGAGGCCCTGCGGGACTGGGTCGAGACGGTGGAGACCACCCACTACGCGATCGGCTCGGTGGTCGGGCCGCACCCGTTCCCGCTGATGGTGCGTGAGTTCCAGCGGGTCATCGGCGACGAGGCCCGCGCCCAGGTGCTCCGCGCCGAGGGCCGCCTGCCCGACCTGGCGGTCGCCTGCGTCGGCGGCGGCAGCAACGCCGCCGGCATGTTCGCGCCGTTCGTCGACGACGAGGCGGTGCGGCTGGTCGGCGTGGAGGCGGGCGGCCGCGGGCCGGGGCCGGGCGACCACGGCGCCACGCTCGGGCTCGGCGACGCCGGTGTCCTCCATGGCGCCAGGTCCTACGTGCTGCAGGACGACGACGGCCAGGTGCTGCCCACCCACTCGATCTCGGCAGGGCTGGACTACCCGGGTGTCGGGCCGGAGCACGCCCTGTGGAAGGACCGCGGACAGGTCGCCTACGAGCGCGCCTCGGACACGGTCGCCCTTGAGGGGTTCCGCCTGCTGGCCCGCACCGAGGGCCTGCTGCCGGCGCTGGAGCCGGCCCACGCGGTCGGCTGGCTGGCGCAGGCGGCCCGCGACGGGCGGGTCGAGCCCGGGTCGCTGGTCGTGCTCTGCCTCTCCGGCCGCGGCGACAAGGACGTGGAGACCATCGCGAGCCTGCTGGACCGGGAGGTTGGCGATGGCTGAGACCCTCCCCGGCGCCGCCGTCGCGCCGGTCGAGCGGCTGGAGGGGCGGCTGCGGGGAATGCGGGCCGAGGGCCGGGCGGCGCTGGTCGCCTACGGGGTCGCCGGATACCCGGACCTGCCCGGATCGCTGGACGCCTTCCGGGCGATGGCCGGCGCCGGCGCCGACGTGCTGGAGGTGGGCCCGCCGTACTCCGACCCCCTGATCGACGGGCCGGTCATCCAGCGGGCGGTGACCGCCGCGCTGGCGGCGGGCACCCGCATGGACGACGTCCTCGGGCTGGTCGCCGACCTCACCGCCGGAGTCGAGGCGCCGGTGGTGCTGCTCGTCTACTACAACCTGGTCGCGCACCGCGGCCCAGGCCGCTTCGCCGCCGAGCTGGCCGCGGCCGGCGCCTGCGGCGCGATCGTGCCCGACCTGCCGCCCGAGGAGGCGGGGGAGTGGCTGGCCGCCGCCGCCGAGCAGCGGTTGGCTTCCGTGTTCCTGGCGGCGCCCACCTCGACCGACCGCCGCCTCCGGGCGGTGGCCGAAGCGACCCGCGGGTTCGTCTACGCGCAGGCGTCGCTGGGGGTGACCGGGCTGCGCGCCTCGCTGGCGGCCGGGATCGAGGAGCTGGTCGCCCGCGTCCGCGCCCACACCGACCTGCCCGTCTGCGCCGGCATCGGCGTCTCCAACGCCGAGCAGGCCGCCGCCGTCGCCCGCTTCGCCGACGGCGCCGTGGTCGGCACCGCGCTGGTCCGCCGCCTCGGCGAGGACGGCGTGAACGGCTTGCGCGCCCTCACCGCCGAGCTCGCCGCCGCGGTCCACGGCGCCCGGGGGACCGCCGGCCGGTAGCCCGCGCCCCCGCCCGGGGCGGCGCGGCGGCCACCCCCGGCCGGCGTGGTCAGCCCAGGTCCAGCCCGACCTCGGCGGCCAGGAAGGTGAGCACGTCGGCCTGAAGGTCGACCGTGCGCCGCACCGAGCGGGCGCCGTGGCCGGCCTGCCCCTCCCGCCGCAGCAGCACCGGCCGGTCGGAGGCGGTCGCCCACTGGAGCGCCGCGCACATCTTGCGGGCGTGCAGCGGGTCCACGCGGGTGTCGGAGTCGAACACCGTGAACAGCACCGCCGGGTAGGCCGTCCCCTTGACGACATGGTGATACGGCGAGTAGGCGACAAGCCAACCAAGCTCGGTGGGGTCGTCGGCGCGGCCGTACTCGTCGTTCCAGGTCTCGCCGAGCCCGAAGCGCTCGTAGCGGACCATGTCGAGCAGGGGCGCGCTGCAGGCCACCGCCGCGAACAGCTCCGGCCGCTGGGTGAGGGCGGCGCCCACCAGCAGCCCGCCGTTGGAGCCGCCGGAGATGGCCAGCCGCCGCGACGAGGTCCAGCCGCTCGCGACCAGGTGCTCGGCGGCGGCGGCGAAGTCGTCGAACACGTTCTGCTTGCGGTCCCGCATGCCGGCCCGGTGCCAGGCCTCGCCCTCCTCGCTGCCGCCGCGGAGGTTGGCGATCGCGTACACCCCGCCGCGCTCCACCCAGGCGGCGGCCGTGGCGCTCCACGCCGGGGTCAGGGGGACGTTGAAGCCGCCGTAGCCGTACAGGATCGTCGGCCGCGCCCCGTCGGGCTCCAGGCCCTCGCGGTGCAGCACGAACAGCCGCACCTCGGTGCCGTCCCTGGACCGGTAGGTCTCCTGGCGGGCGCTCACCCCGACCTGGAGGTCCACCTGACCTGGCGCGTCCATCCACAGCTCGAGCGCGGCCGCGGCCACCTGGTAGCGGTACACCCGCGGCGGGGTGGTGAAGTCGGTGTAGCCGACCCAGACCTCGTCGCCGCCTTCGGGACGGGCCGACACCCCCAGCACCGAGCCGGGCCCGGGCAGGTCCACCTCGGCCCGCGCGGCCCCGGTCTCGCGGTCGTGGACCGTCACCCGGCCGACCGCGTGCCTGCTGGAGGCGACCACCACCGCCTTGTCGGTGAGCGCGAAGCCCTCCACCACCGCGTCGGACTCGGCGACCAGGTCGCGCCAGCCGGCCGGCGCCGGCGCCAGCGGGTCGGCGACGGCGATGCGGAACCGGGGGGCGTCCAGGTTGGTGTGCAGGTACAGGCGGCCGTCGGTTCCGACCCGGCCGTCGGTCTGGGCGTCGACGCCCTCCTGGACGGGTCGGAGCGTCCCGTCGCCCTCCAGGTCGGCGATATAGAGGTCGTTGCGGGGCGCGGTCCCCGCCGCCGCCGCGACCAGCAGCCAGCGGCCGTCCAGGGACACCCGCAGCGAGTGGTACTCGGTCTTGTCGCGGCCCTCGCCGAAGACCAGCTCGTCGCCGTCCGGGTCGGTCCCCACCCGGTGCCGCCAGATGCGCCGGTGGAAGGCGGCCTCCCCCTCGGGGACCGCGTCGGCGGGGAGCCGCCGGCCGTAGTAGTAGGCCTTGCCGCCCGGCAGCCAGGCCAGCGGGCAGTAGCGGGTGCGGTCGATCGGGCCCTCGACCAGCTCGCCGGTGGCCACGTCCAGCACCAGCAGCGAGGCCTCCTCGTCGCCGCCGCTGGACAGGAAGTAGGCGAGCCGCTCGCCTTCCAGGGACGGCACCCAGCCGTCGAGGGTCACGGTGTCGTCGTCGGCCAGCGCGCTGGGGTCCACCAGCGGCCGCTCGCTGCCGTCCGGCTCGCGGACCATCAGGACCGGGTGCTGCTGGTCGCCGCGGCGGCGCTCGAAGAACGCGAAAGGGGCTTGCGCAGCACCGTGACGTCCGACCTGATCGCCTTTAGGGATCCCGTGGTCTTGGTGCTGCGCAAGCCCCTTTCGCCCGCCCCGGACCACCGGCACGCTGACCAGCCCCGCCCCGAGCAGCCGCTCCAGCCGCCGCCGCACCGCGTCCCTGCCGGGCCGGCCGTCCAGCCAGCCGGCCAGCAGCTCGTCCTGGGCGCGGCTCCACGCCTGCGTCTCCTCCGAGCCGGCGTCCTCCAGCCACCGGTACGGGTCGGCGACCTCGAACCCGTGCAGGCGCTCGACCAGGTCGAGCCGGCGGGCGGGCGGGTAGCGCATGGCGGGCATGGTAGCGGCGGCCGCCGGCACCATGCCCTATGCTGCCCGGCGTGGCCGCACCGCTCGTCATCGCCCCGGAGCCGCTGACCAGCCCGGACGTCCAGTCCCTGATCGCGCGGCTGGACGCCGAGCTGACCGAGAGCTACCCCAACCCCGAGGACAACTTCTTCGAGCTGGCCGAGGAGCAGGTCGACGGCCGCCACGGCGTGCTGCTGGTCGCCAGGGTCGGCGGCGAGCCGGTCGGCTGCGGCGCGCTGCGGCGCCTGGACGCCGCCACCGGCGAGATCAAGCGCATGTACGTGGCGCCGACGGCGCGCGGCACCGGCGTCGGCGCCCGCATCCTCGCCGAGCTGGAACGGCACGCCCGCGAGCTCGGCATCCGCCGGCTGCTGCTGGAGACGGGGGAGCGCCAGCTGGGGGCGGTCCGCCTCTACGAGCGCTTCGGCTTCGCCCGCGTCCCCTGCTTCGGCGAGTACGCCGACGCCCCGCTGAGCCTCTGCATGGGCAAGGACCTCGACTGACCGGTGCGGCGCTCACCCGGGCGGGGCGAGCCGCACGGCCAGGGTCCGGGCGAAGCGCCGGAAGCCGAGCGCGCGGGCGATCCCCACCGAGGCGAGGTTGGCCTCCAGCGTGCGGTACTGGACCACCCCGCCGGTGGCGAGCCCGTTGGCGGTCATCGCGCTGACCACCGCCTTGCCGTAGCCGCGACCTCGGTGGGCGGGGTGGGTGACGATGCCGACGTGCAGCAGCCGGGGTCCCCAGGGCTCCAGCATCCCGGCGGCGGCGAGCTCGGCGCCGGCGTGGCAGCCGAACACCGGTGAGCTTCCCGGGCGGATGCCGCTGTGCTCCCATGCGGTGGGGCCGCAGGCATCGGCCAGCCGCCGCAGCGCCGGGAGGTCCCGGTCGGTCAGCGGCCGCGTCCCCATCGTCGGGGCCGGCGTGAAGTCGCCGGCGTCGGCGTAGCCGACCCAGGCGGGACCGATCACCCGCCCGGCCGCCGGCCCGAACACCTCCCGCAGCAGCGGGACGTCGAACACCGCCGCCGCGGGCCGCCGCCCGAGCCTGCCGGCGGCCAGCTCGTACCAGTCGCCCGGCACCGCCACCACGCACGCCGGCGGGCGGGACATCACCGTGACGCCGCGGTACCCGGCGAGGTCGGGCCCGTTGCGAACAACCGACGTGCCCGGCTGCACGAGCTGCGCGCGGCTGCACCCCAGATGCGCCGCCCAGAAGGCGAGCACCGCCTGGATGCTGGCGTCCGTCGTCATGTTCGTCCACAGATTCGCGGATGGGGTCGAACACGCGTTCGCAGGCGGCTAGGTTCCGCAAGAAGGGTGCCCGAGGCGGGACTCGAACCCGCAAGCCCTTGCGGGCGGCGCCTTTTGAGGGCGCTGAGTTTGCCGAAGATTTCTCCACTCGGGCTGGTCAGAGGGAGGGTACCGGAAATGCGGACGCGGACGGAAGTCACCACCGTCCTGGAGCTGGTCCGGGCGGGTCTGAACGACTGCGAGATCGCCCGGCGGACCGGCATCCCCCGTGGCACGATCCGAGGCTGGCGGGTGGGCCGGCGGCCGAACTTCGAGCGCCCGCGGGCGACCTGCGCGGTTTGTGCTGGAAGTCCGGACACCCTTCCACAGGCGCCCTACACCTACCTCCTCGGTCTGTACCTGGGCGACGGATGCCTGACCGCGTTCCCGCGGGGCGTATACAAGCTCCGCGTCAGCTGCGCCAGCAGGTACCCGGAGCTGATCCGGCTGTGCGAGCTCGCCATGACCCAGATCCTGCCGAACAAGGTCGGCCGGGTGGCGGGGCAGGGATGCTTCGAGATCTACTCCCTCTCCAAGCACTGGATCTGCCTGTTCCCGCAGCACGGACCCGGTCGCAAGCACGAACGCAAGATCGAGCTGGTCGGCTGGCAGCAGGATCTGGTCGACGCCGACCCGCGCCCGCTGCTCAAGGGCCTCCTGCACTCCGACGGGTGCCGGGTGCTCAACTGGGTCAACGGCACCCCCTATCCTCGCTACCACTTCAGCAACCACTCCCCCGACATCCGGGCGATCTTCGGGCGGGCGTGCGACGCGCTGGGGATCGAGTGGCGACCGCACAACCGCTGGAGCCTGTCGGTGGCCAGGCGGGGGAGTGTCGCGCTGCTGGACGCGTTCGTGGGGCCCAAGCGGTGATTCGTGCGCCGGACACCGCGTCTGCTAGCCTCGCTCGGCTGACCGGGAGGGTGGATGACGGCGAACGCGACGCGGGTCGAGTGCGAGACGCTCGGGACCGACACCTGCGCGTACCGGGTGGTCGCCGAGCAGCTTCCCGGCGTGGCGGTGTTCGTCTTCGACCGCGACCTCCGCTTCGAGCTGGCCACCGGCGCCGCGGTCCTGGACACCGGCTGGCGCCCGGAGGAGATCCTCGGCCACACCCTGTTCGAGCTGGTCCCGCCGGACCTGGTGGAGCGCTACGCCGGCCCCTACCGGGCCGCGCTCGCCGGCGAGCGGCAGAGCTTCGAGGTCCAGGGATGGCGCAAGCCGGACAAGGTCTGGGCGGTCGACGTCCTGCCCATCCGCGGCGCCGACGGCGCGATCACCGGCGGGATGGTGTTCAGCACCGACGTGACCGAGCGGCGCCGCACCGAGCGGGAGCTGCGCGAGCGCCGCCGCCAGCTCGCCGAGGCGCAGCGCATCGCGCAGGTCGGCAACTGGGAGTGGGACCTGGTCAGCGGCACCGGCAGCGCGTCGGCCGAGTGGTTCCGCGTGGTCGGCGTCCGCCCGGAGGACATCCCGTCGCCAGAGGCCGCCCTCGGGTTCGTGCACCCCGACGACCGCCCGGGCCTCGAGGCCGCCATCCACCGCGCCGCCGCCGACGGCACCCCCTTCGAGGTCGAGCACCGCACGATCCTCCCCGACGGCCAGGTCAGGACCGTCCTGGTCCGCGGGGAGGGCGTCCGCGACGAGCACGGCCGGGTCGCGCGCGTGATCGGCACCAACCAGGACGTCACCGAGGCCAGGCAGGCCGAGCAGGAGCGCCAGCGCCTGCTCGCCCGCCTCTACGAGGTGCTGGAGGGCCAGCACCAGCGGCTCGCCGTCGACCTGCACGACGGCCACGTGCAGAGCCTGGCCGCCATGGGGCTCAAGCTCGACCAGGTCCGGCTGCGGCTGGGCACGCAGGCGCCCGCCCCGGTCCGCGAGCTGCTCGACGAGCTCCGCGGCGACCTCTCCGACGAGGTGACCTCGCTGCGCCGCACCATCGGCGCGCTGCGCCCGCTGGTGCTGGACCAGTGCGGCCTGGTCACCGCCGTCCACGACCTGGCGCACGCGACCCGCAGCCGGGCGGCGCTGGTGGACTGCTCGGTCAGCGACCGCCTCGGCGGCGAGCCGCTCGACCCCGACGTCGAGACCGCCCTGTTCCGGGTCGCCCAGCAGGCGCTGGCCAACGTCGAGCAGCACGCCGGCGCCCGCCCCCTGCACGTCGTGCTGGAACGGTCGGGGTCGACGGGGTCCCCGCGCGTCC
>Ga0081538_10006211_pt1 | contig 10575 bp, 14 predicted proteins | sample TabmetS5T2R1_FD_71022 | JGI IMG/M metagenome (GOLD analysis project Ga0081538, IMG submission 71022) | Tabebuia heterophylla rhizosphere microbial communities from the University of Puerto Rico - S5T2R1 | ecosystem: Host-associated > Plants > Roots > Rhizosphere ...
CCGGGCGGGGCGCAACCACGGGCCCGTGCCGATGGGTCGGCGCGAGCTCGTGGATGTCATCCTGCCGCCGTTCGAGACGGCCGTGGCCCTGGCCGGCGCCGGCTCGGTGATGAACTCCTACTCCGACGTGGACGGGGTCCCCGCGGGCTCGGATCACTGGCTGCTCACCGACCTGCTGCGTGAGGAGTGGGGGTTCGCGGGCAGCGTCGTGTCCGACTACTGGGCCGTGCCGTTCCTCGCGAGCATGCACCGCGTCGCCGCGGACGCCGACGAGGCCGGCGCGCAGGCGCTCGCCGCCGGCATCGACGTCGAGCTTCCCGACACCATCGGCTTCGGCCCCGGCCTCGTGGAGCGGGTTCGGCGGGGCGAGCTGCCGGAGGCGCTCGTGGACCGGGCCGCCCGGCGGGTCCTCACCCAGAAGGTGGAGCTCGGGCTGCTCGACGCGGACTGGACGCCGGAAGGCTCGGTGGCCGGCGCCGCCGCCGTCGACCTCGACTCGCCCGTCAACCGCGCCCTGGCCCGGGAGATGGCCGAGCGGTCGGTCGTCCTGCTCGAGGCCGGGTCCGCCCTGCCGCTGCTCGGCGACGGGCGCCCGCCGCTCCGCCGGGTGGCCGTCGTCGGCCCCTGCGCAGCCGACCCGCTTGTGCTCATGGGCTGCTACGCGTTTCCCAACCATCTGCTGCCGCGCTACCCGGGCCTCGGGCTGGGGCTCGAGGTGCAGACCGTGGTCGATGCCGTGGCGGCGGAGCTGGCCGATGTCGAGGTCGTCCATGAGCGGGGCTGCCCGGTGCTGGGGGAGGACCGGTCCGGCTTCGGCGCCGCCCTGGCCGCCGCCCGCGAGGCCGACCTCTGCGTGGCCGTGGTCGGCGACCTCGCCGGCCTGTTCGGGCACGGGTCGTCCGGCGAAGGCTGCGACGCCGAGGACCTCCGGCTCCCAGGGGTGCAGGCAGATCTCCTGGACGAGCTCCTGCAGACCCGAACGCCGGTGGTCGTGGTGGTGGTCTCCGGCCGCCCCTATGCCCTCGGTGACGTGCACGGCCGCGCCGCCGGCCTGGTGCAGGCGTTCATGCCGGGGGAGGAGGGAGGGCCGGCGATCGCCGGTGTCCTGTCCGGCCGGATCCAGCCGGGCGGGAAGCTCCCTGTGCAGATTCCCAGGCGTCCCGGCGGGCAGCCCAGGACGTACCTCCAGCCGCCCCTCGGCAGTCCGGAGAGCACGGGGATCAGCACGCTGGACGCGACCCCCCTCTACCCGTTCGGCTACGGCGGCTCCTACACCTCCTTCGAGGTGGATGCGCTCAGGATCAGCGATGACGAGGTGCCCACCGACGGCGCGTTCACCGTCGCCGTCCGGGTCCGCAACACGGGTTCGCGGGAGGGGGCCGAGGTGGTCCAGCTCTACCTGCACGACGTCGTCGGGCAGGTCGCCCGCCCGGTGAAGCAGCTCGCCGGGTTCGCCCGCGTCGGGCTGGCGCCCGGGGAGGGGGTCGACGTGACCTTCCGGGTGCACGCCGACCGGACCGCCTACACCAACCGGGAGTTCCAGCGGATCGTCGAGCCAGGGGACATCGAGGTGATGGTCGGGACATCGGCTGCGGACCTGCCCTGCCGCGGTCGTGTCCGGCTCACCGGTACCCTCCGGGTGGTCGGCCACGACCGCCAGCTCATCACGCCGGTGGAGCTCACCCCGGGCGCGGGCGACGCCGCCGCCTAGCGCGGAGAAGGAGAGAAGGAGCACAACCGTGGCGCCCAGGGATCGACGAGCCACCCTCGCCAACGTCGCAGCATCAGCGGGCGTGTCCGTCGCGACCGTCTCCAAGGTGCTCAACGGCCGCCACGACGTCGCCCCCGCGACCCGCGCGCTCGTCCAGGATCTTCTCCACGAGCACGACTACGTCGCCCGCCGCGTCAGGCCGGCGCCGTCTCCGACGATCGAGCTGTTCTTCCACGGCCAGCTCAACGCCTATCACACCGAGGTGTTGCAGGGTGTCGTGGAGGCCGGGGCCGAAGCCGGCGTCGCCGTCGTCGTCAGCGTGCGTCCGCGCGGGCAGCGCGGCCCCGGGGCGAACCGTCCGGCCGCATGGGTCCGTGACCTGGCCACCGCCGGTCGCCGGGGGGCGATCGTGGTCACCGTCGAGCTGGCGCCGGCGGACCTGGCCGCCTTGTCCCGGGCGCGCATGCCGGTCGTCGTCATCGACCCGCTCAACCTGCCGAGTGCTCAGGTGACAAGCGTCGGGTCGACCAACTTCGCCGGTGGGCTGGCGGCAACGCGACACCTGCTCGAGCTGGGGCACCGCCGGATCGCCTACCTCGGCGGTCCGGCGACCGTTGCCTGCAACCAGGCGCGGATGCACGGCTACCGCGGCGCCATGGAAGCCGAAGGGGCGCCCGTCCCCGACGGGTACGTGCGGACGGGGCGGTTCAGCTACGAGCACGGCATCGTCGGAGGTGCCGCGCTCCTCGACCTGCCCCAGCCTCCGACCGCGGTGTTCGCGGGCAGCGACGAGACCGCGCTGGGGGTGATCGAGGCCGCCCGGGGCCGCGGTCTGCGGATTCCGGAGGACCTGAGCGTGGTCGGCTTCGACGACACCCCGGTCGCGCGGCTGGCCGCACCGCCGCTCACCACCGTTCGCCAGCCGCTGCGTGAGATGGGCGCCGTCGCCGTCCGGACAGCGCTGCGGCTGGCGAACGGCGAGCGGGTGGACTCCCACCACGTCGAGCTTGCGACCGAGCTCGTCGTGCGGCAGTCGACCGCCCGCCCGCCGGCATCCGCCGCAGCGGCTCCCACGCCGAGGGGACGGTGACGGCCGCGGCACAGCGGATGAGGCAGGGCCGCTCGCCGTCCAGCAGCGCTCGCGCCCGGGCCTGGTCGAAGGTGCATGCAGTCCACGGTGGGTGCGGCCGTGCCGGTGTGGTTGACTCCCGCCGCCTGGCCGCGGCATCGCCACGGCCGGTGCGACGACCGCGAGAGGAGTCGCCATGGCCGAGGACCAGCCCGGCGCGCCGGGGAGCAGCAACCATGACCGACCCGGCCAACGACCCACTGAGCCCTTGGGCGGCCCCACCCAGCCACCCGCGCCGCCACCTGCCTACGGCCAGCCAGGTGGCGATCCGCGGTCCCCGGCCCCGACCGGACCGTTGCCGGGCGGCCCCTCCCCACCGCCCGCCTTCGCGGCGCCCGGGCCACCACCCGAGGCCCTGGGGGGCTTCTGGCGGCGTTTGGTGGCGGCGTTCCTCCAGCGCCGGCCAGTCGATCGGCAACAAGATCCTCGGCATCCGGGTGCTGGACGCTGACTCCGGCCGCTCCCTGCCCGTTGCCCGGGCGTTCGTCCGGGCGCTCATGAGCAACCTCTCCGCCCTCCCGTGTTTCCTGGGGTTCTTCTGGGTGCTGTGGGGACCGCGCAAGCGGACCTGGCACGACATCGTCGCCGACAGCCTGGTCGTCAGGGCCAGCGTCTACCCGTCCGGCGGGTTCGCCCGCCTCGCCCGCTGAGCAAACCTTCGGTGCAGCGGTCGCTGCTCGGCTACGCGATCCCCCTGGGGTTCGGTGCCCGACTGGTCGCCCTACCTGCAGCCGGTGGCCCCCCAGGGCGCTCCCAACGTCGTCTACATCGTGCTTGATGACACCGGGTTCTCGGCGATGGAGCCATGGGGTGGGTTGATCGAGACGCCAACGGCCACATCCCCTTCGAGTACGCCACGATCGCTGAGGTGTTGGGCGAGCGCGGCTGGAACACCTACATGCTCGGCAAGTGGCACCTGGTCGCGGCCGACGAAATGAATCATGAGCGCTACCGCGAGCAGGTGTTCCAGCGCCAGCGCTGCGTGTCGCCGCCGGATCCCGGCCAGGGCCTCTGCAGCCGCGGTCAGGATCGTTGACCAGCGGTCCGGGCGGCGTCCTGGATGCTCGAGACATCGGCGTCCGTCGCTGCGCGGAGGCTTCCCCGGAGCACGCGAAGGGCGACGCCGGGACCCAGGAGCGACTGAGGAGGAGCGACCATGCCAATGACCCGGACAAAGGCGCTGGCCAGCGTGGCGTCGTGGGCGGCGGCGGCGTGCAGCCGGGCCAGGTAGGCGCTGACCAGCCGGACCTTCGGGGTTCGGCGTCCAGGGACGCCGGGGAAGACCAGGTCGCCGCCGGCCGCGATGTCCCACGGCACATCGACCACGCGGGCCAGGTCGGCGAAGACGCGGCGCGGCTGGGGCTGAATGCCCTGCTCCAAGTGGCGGCGCAGGGCCAGCGCCTGGAGCGCGGCCACGGTGATGCCCTGGCCGTAGATGGGGTTGAAGCTGGAGACGGCGTCGCCCAGCACCAGCAAGCCGTCTGGAAACCGTGTCAACCGTTCGTAGCGGTGCCGCACGCTGGCCGGGAAGCGGAAGGCGACCGGGTCGTCCAGCGGCTCGGCGTCCCGGATCGTCTCGTAGATGTCGGGGAACCGAAGCGACCGGGCGAAGGCGAGAAAGCCGTCGGGGTCGGTGGGGGGTGATCACCCAGGACGCCGCCCAGCGTCACCATCAACCGGCCAGCGTCCAGCACCTGGAACGCCCCACCCCGCGGATGCTGGGGGTGAGCCCGTGCAGGGCGGCCAGGTCACCACCGAGGGCGCCGCGGGGCAGCCGGTAGTTCCGGGTCGCATCGCCCAGCCCGATCCGCACCTCGTCCTTGACCGGGAGTCCGACGCCCCGGACCGGGACCAAAGGATGACGTCGGGCACGGGGTGCGCTCCCTCACAACTATCGCCCTCAGTGGTCCTTGAAGCCACTTCTGCTTCTACCAGTGAGGATGCAGGGTCCAGGGCCGTCAAGCAGTGTCCTCGGACACCCCGACCGGCGTGCCATGCGTCACCCGACGCGCGGCGAATACGGACGACGACCCATCGCAACCAGACCTCCGGCTACCGGTTGCCCCGCGCAGGGTCTAACCCAGCACCGTTACCGTCCGGGGCCGAGGTGGTTGCGGACCAGCGTTTCCGCAGCTCACCGACGACCGTAGACCGCCAAGTCATGTGCTCCCCGCTGCTGTAGGGGTCGTCGTGGCTGTCGCAGGACCATCCTCGGTGCCCATCCCAGTGCCCGACACTCGCGCTGCGCGCGCAGCAGCAGGTAGACCATGGTGCAGACGCCGACCAGCGATCCGAGGATGAGCGGCACACCGAATCTGGCGAACGTTTGGGTCGTGTAGCCGCCGGGACGCATGACCATCAAGTTCGACTGGTGGCCGAAGTCGCGGCCGAGCGAGATCACCTCGGCGACGGTCCGGCCCCGCTGCGCTCCAGCATCGGCGTCGGCCACCGCGTCCGCCTCGACCACCAGGCTGAGCTCCGCCAGCTCCACGGTGTCGCCCTCGGCGCGGATGTGGAAGTGGTAGCGGCCCGGCACGGCGCCTTCGACGACGGCCCCGGCCGCCGCGGCGACGGGAGCGTAGGCGAAGCCTTGAACGTGGAGCGCGAGCCGCCGCAGGTGGGGAAGCGCACGCGAGAACGTGGCCGCCGCATCGCGGACCTCGCTGGCCGTCACCGCGCCTGCCTCGCCGACCCCGACGGCGACCCGAACCGTCTGGTCGCCGCCCGGCATCACCAGGCACTGCCCGACCTTGCCGTCGAACCCGCACGCCCCAGCGTGGCCCGATCCACCCCCAGCTCGGTTGGGACCGGCCCGTCGGTGGCGACGAAGACGCCGACTGCCTCGACCACGCCCGGCTTCGCCTCGGTGGTGACGCAGGGGCGGCGGGTGCGGCGCAGGCGGTTGCGGGTCGCCTGCACGGCCCGCCCCACGGCCACCGGGGGACGGTCGCCGCGCGTTGCCGGCGAGGTGGGCTCCGCGGCGCACACACGACACCCTGACCGGGACGGCAGATCGCGGCTCCATCGAACAGGTCCGCCCCAGAGCACCGCCGTCGCACGAAACCGCCGCCCCAATCCAGTGCCCTCCGAGCCGCCGACCTGAACCCAGGGCCGCAGCCCAAGGATAGCCTTGCCCTTCTCCAACTCGGTGCCTTTCTCACCGTTGCACGCTTGCCATAACGGATGAAGCTTCGCCGTCCGCTCTACGCTCGACCCGAAATCGTCCGAGGAGAGCAATGCGCCGGCTGCCGATTGGGCCGAGGAACGACCGCGTGGATTTGGTCACGAGCAATGCAACTGCGACATGCGTCTGACCTGCCGTTTGGCGTCCCTGGCAGGACTCGAATTGCAACCTGCTGTTCAGGAGATGGCTCGGTTTAGACGCTGTACCGGAGCGCGACTTCCTGGTCGCAGGCGACCGTCGGGCGAAAGCTATCCTCTGGTGCTTGGGCCCACCGGCACGGCTCAGGCGGGCGCGGTCTCGGCGAGGATCTCTAGGCACAGGTCCCGGCACTTGTCGCAGATCCGGGGCAGGTCGCCGAACTTGCCGGCAGGCACCGACAGCCCGCTGGCGACCAGCTGCCGCACCTCGCCGGCCTCCTGGCCGCAGAAGCTGCACCGGGCCTGCGACCCCGGCGGCTCCAGCCGCATCGGCCCCTCCACCTGGCCCTCGACCGCCGCGCCGGCGGCCAGCCGGGTCGCCTGGGTCACGCAGCGATTGCAGATATACACCCCCGGCCCGGCGATCAGCTTCGCGCACTCCTCGTGCGAGCAACCACAAAACGAGCACGGCCCCGGCGGCCCCGGCAGTAGTTGGTGGCGCCGACGCCATCGCCGCGGGATCGGCTTGGTAGCGTCGTCGGTGATCTGGTGGACCCGCTGGTGGCTCAGCCCCAACGCTTCGGCGATCTCCCGCAGCGACCCACCGGCCGTATGCAATCGGCGGATCGCCTGGTGATAGTCCACCTTGGCCCGCTCGGCGGCGTGCTGGGACACCGCGAGCTGCTCCTTGGCCCGCTCAGCCTCGCGCACCAGCTCCGGATCGAGCGCCATCTGTCTAGTATCACTAGACAGAGTGCGGCTGTCCACCCCCGGGAGTGAAGCAGCCGCGTCCTATGGTATAGGCACCCTACGGCGGTAACCCCTGTCGTCAAAGGCCGGGCATTGCCGGGGTGGTGACCTGTTGGTTCGGATGCCGTATTGACTTCCGCAACCGAAGCTGTTGGCGTGGGGGGCCGCGCAGGGGATTGACCCGCGCGCCACGCAGAAGGGGGAGGCGAATGGTGCCGGATCGACAGGGGCTACGGAGGGGGACGGCACGGCTGGTGGCGGCGGTCGTCGCCATTGGGGCGCTGATCGCAGGTGCGCCGTCGGCGGCGGCCGGTGGCGGCGGCCGGCTCGTGCCGGTGGTCGAAGGGCTCAACGGGCCGCGCGGCGTCGCGGTCGCGCCGGGTGGGCGAGTCGTCTACGCCGAGGCCGACGGGTCGTTCAGCCAGGTCATCACCAAGGGCCGTCACGCTGGGTCGGTCGAGCAACTCGGCACGGTCCCGCAGCAGTTCCTCGCTCCTGCGGTCGCTGTGGGCCGCCGGGGCCAGGTGCTCGCGCTAACGGTGGGTGGGGAGCCCGGGACCGGGGGAGCCACCCTGTACCGGTGGACTCGCGCCAAGGGCGTGCAGGCGGTCGCCGACATCGCGGCCTACCAGCAGACCGACCCGGACCCCTACGATCTCGAAGAGCTCCCCGAGGAGTCCAACCCCTACGGCGTCGCCGCCCTGCGCGATGGCAGCGCCTTGGTGGCCGATGCGGCCGGCAACGACCTGCTGCGGGTCTACCCCAACGGCCACATCGTCACCGTGGCCCGCCTGAAGCCGCGGGTGGTCGCCGTCCCCGAGGAGCTGCCCGACGAGGACCCCGAGGGCAACCCGCTGCCGCCGGGTGGAACGCTGCTGCCATCCGAGGCGGTGGCGACCTCGGTCACCGTCGGTGCCGACGGTTCCTACTACGTGGGTGAGCTGCGCGGCTTCCCGGCCACGCCGGGAACCTCGCAGATCTGGCGCATCAAGCCTGGATCGGTGAACGCGGTCTGCGACCCGGAGGCCCCGAGGAAGGGTGCCTGCCGGCGCTACGCCGACGGGTTCACCTCGATCGTGGACCTCGGTGCCGGCCGTCACGGCAGCCTCTATGTCCTGGAGCTGGTCAAGCAGAGCTGGCTGCAGTGGGAACTGGGACTTGTCGACCCACCGGTGGGTGGGCTGTTCCGGATCCGGAAGCGTGGGCGTTCGCCACAGGAGCTGGTTCCTGACCAGCTCGTGCTTCCAGGCGGTGTCGACGTCGGCAAGCACAGGGCGGTCTATGTCACGGGGCCCATCTTCGGCCCGCCCGAGGGCAGCCCGGGAGTGCTGGCCCGCGTCCGCTAGGCGGCCAGGATGACCTGACCAGGCTCCCCGGCCCGGAGGGCACCTTCCGGGCCGGGGAGCATGATCCCGGCTGCCTCCGAGACCTGCACGCCGGTGTCGAGGAACAGCCGCGGGATGGCGCCGTCCCGCCGGTCGGTGAAGTCGCGGCCCTCGCAGGCTTTCAGCAGTCGGCACAGTTCGTCGTCGGTCAGGACCGGCGGCGGCTCGCCGGGAATCTGCGGCGGGGGTTCATGCTGGCCATCGGGCCGGCGTCCAGCGCACCCTCGGCCACCGCCCACTTGAAGAACGCCTCCAGGCGCCGGTAGCGGTTCAGCGCCATGAGGGCTTCCAGCGCTCCAGCTGGTCGGCGGCGAAGGCCCGCACGTGGTGCCGGGTGATCGCCTCGACCGTCGGCGGGTGGCCGCATTCGCCCAGGAAGTCGGCGAACAGCCTGACCGCCTCGGTGCAGCTCTCACCTCGGTGCGCCGGTGCAAGCCGCGCGACCGCGGTCACGGAAGCTCAGCTACGGCCAATCCCTCGGCAGTTGCCGCGTCGAGAAGCGCGCCGTCGCCGGCCACCAGGACGACACTCGGATCACGGACTCGGTCGGCAGCCGCGAGGTGGACCGCGTCATACCCGCGCAGTTGACGAACCTCAGCCAGCTCGCCGGCGCGGCGAGTGAGGGCATCATCGACTTCGACGAGGTCGATCCCTTCGAACATGGAGTCGAACCGGGTCACGGCGTTGCGCAGCTGCCGAGCTGTGAGGCGGCCAAGTCGCTCGGCCTGGGCGAGAGCAGCGCACGTCTCCGGGTAGATGAGCCGGACGCTCACGACCCGATCCGCGCCGTCCCACAGCGACGCGGCGCGGGCGGAGCCGGGTTCGGCGATCAACAGCGGCACGACCGCTGACGCATCGAAGTACGCGATCACCGTCGCTGTTCCGCGACCAGGTCAGAGACAGTCCCCTTGGTCTTGACAGGCCTGGCAGCGCGCCGCTTCGGGTGCCGGGCGGGTGTCACGATGCCCTCGGCGATGAGTCGATCGAGGACGCGCTCGCCGCCAACCGGTACGACGCGGGCGATCGCGCGCCCTCGGTCCGTTACGACAACCTCATCGCCATCACGCACTCGGTCGAGGTAGCGGCTTAGGTGGTTCCTGAGTTCTCTGACACCGACCTCCATCGGGTCCTCCAACGTAGCCACTTATCGAGTGCCATTGTAGCCACTTAAGGAGAGGAAAGCACTCCCGATAGCGCTGGCGGCTTGTTCGATACAAAGCAAGCAGCGGTAGTAGCTCAGACATTCGCCCGCGTGACATCACGGCCTACTGTATGGCGTGTGGTTGATCCGATCTTCGCCGAGCCGCGTCTTGCCGAGGTCTACGACCCGCTGGACCCCGACCGCAGTGACCTGGACGCCTACTCGGCCATGGTCGATGAGTTCGGCGCGCGCGACGTCCTTGATATCGGCTGCGGCACCGGGACCTTCGCCTGCCTGCTCGCCCGTCGCGGCCTCTCCGTGACCGCCGTGGACCCGGCAGCAGCGTCGCTCGCGGTCGCACGGGCCAAGCCCGGCGCCGAGCGGGTGCGGTGGGTGCACGGATACGCCACCGACCTACCTCCGCTGCAGGTAGACCTGGTGACGATGACAGCCAACGTCGCCCAGGTCTTCCTGACCGATGCGGAATGGGCCGCGACGCTGCGGGCCGCGTCCGCAGCGCTCCGGCCGGGTGGGCGGCTGATCTTCGAGACCCGTGACCCGGCGGCGAAGGCCTGGCTGGAATGGAACCGCGAGCGCTCCTACCAGCGCACCGTCGTGCCTGGCGTCGGCGGTGTCCAGGCCTGGCACGACCTGCTCGAGGTTCCCGGTGACCTGGTCTCGTTCCGCTCGACCCTGGTCTTTGAGTCCGACGGTGCGGTGTTGACCTCGGAGTCCACGCTGCGCTTTCGCCACCGGGACGAGGTGACCGCTTCGCTGGGTACCGCCGGCTACGTGGTTGACGAGGTGCGCCAGGCGCCAGATCGGCCCGGCCGCGAGCTGGTCTTCATCGCGCGGCGGGCCGACGTTGGCTCGACTGGGACGTCCGGCTCGCGCAGGCGCAGTACCTTGCACATCAACGCCAATGTACGTACAACTAGCCATACACACCTGGGGAGGATGGCATCGTGGGCGTCGTCGGAGTGCGGGAACTCGGCCGGCACGCGAGCAAGGTGGTCAGCGATGTGCGGCGATCTGGTCGACCGGTGATCGTGACGGTCAATGGCCAGCCAGCGGCTGTAGTCGTGCCGCTCAAGGCGGAGGATCTTGAGGACTTCGTTCTCAGCTACGGCGAGCAGTT
>Ga0081538_10006212_pt1 | contig 10574 bp, 9 predicted proteins | sample TabmetS5T2R1_FD_71022 | JGI IMG/M metagenome (GOLD analysis project Ga0081538, IMG submission 71022) | Tabebuia heterophylla rhizosphere microbial communities from the University of Puerto Rico - S5T2R1 | ecosystem: Host-associated > Plants > Roots > Rhizosphere ...
ACCGGGAGGCGCGTGCGCGTGTAGCGGCTGGCGCGGCCGGCGTTGTGCGCGGCGACGCGCCGCTCGACGTCGACCGTCCAGCCGCAGTACAGCGTCCCGTCGGCGCAGCGCAGCAGGTACACCCAGGCGCCTACGTCAGCCACTCGGTGACGTAGCGCGGGCTGAGGTGGATGTCGATCTGGCGCAGCGGGCCATCGCCGCTGTTGACGAACGCGTGCGGCTGGCCCGCGGGGACGACGACGATGTCGCCTGCGCCGACCTCGAGCTCACGGTCACCGGCCGTCATCGTCGCGCTGCCCTCCTGGACGATGAAGACCTCGTCGTAGTCGTGCCTGTGCAGCGACGGTCCACCGCCGGGAGCCGCGTCGACGAAGATCATCGAGATCCCCGTGCCGCCGTGCTGGTAACCCTCGAACTCGCCGCTGGTCTCCAGCTCGTCGCGCCGCACGACGTACGCATCCCGTTCCATCGCTGCAGTCTTGCAGCCAGGGTTGACGCCGATCCCTCCCCGGAGTGATGACCGGCGGCCGGCGCGCCACTAGCGTCGGAACATGGTCATCACGGTCGATGGGCGCGAGGGAACGGAGTCCCACTACATCAGGGAGCGCGAGCGGCAGCGCGATGCTGCCGCGAAGCGCGTCGCCGATCGAGCCACCGAGCGAGCGGAGCACGAGGCGACGCTCGCCGGGCCGGGCGGGATCGCCGCCGCGGACACGCCGGAGCGGATCGCCAAGCGCGTCGAGCGCCTGCGCGACCAGCGCGGCGGCACGCTCGAGGGCGAGGTGACGATCGAGCGGATCATCAACACCGCGGACTTCGTCGACATCCGCTACCTCGACGCGGGGGTGGCGGCGGCGCGCGCGATCGGCCGCGTGAACATCCGTGACGCGAGCGGGCGGCTGCAGGGATACGGCACGGGCTCGCTCGTCTCCCCCGCGCTGCTGCTCACGAACCACCACGTGCTGCCGGACGCGGCGACGGCGCGCACCAGCGTGATCGAGTTCAACTACCAGGACGGGATCGACCGCCGGCCGCTGCTGCCGCAGATCTTCGCGCTCGAGCCGGACCGCTTCTTCATCGCCGACGAGGAGCGCGACTGCGCGCTCGTCGCGGTTCGCGCGAGCGGCACGGAGCTGGCGCCGTACGGCTTCAACCGGCTGATCGAGGCCGAGGGCAAGGCGATCATCGGGGAGTACGTGACGATCGTGCAGCATCCGCGCGGCGAGAAGAAGCAGATCGCGCTGCGCGAGAACAAGATCGTCGACATCCCCGACAACTTTCTCCACTACGTCGCCGACACCGAGCCCGGCTCGTCGGGCTCGATCGTGTTCAACGACGAGTGGGAGCCGGTCGCGCTGCACCATGCGAGCGTGCCGGCGCCGCGGCACCGCGAGCACGGCGGGTTCGTGAACGAGGGGATACGGATCAGCCGGGTCGTCCAGTTCATCAAGGAGTCGCCGCTGACGGCGGAGCAGCGGTCACTGGCCGACCAGATCTTCGCCCCGCCGCGGCCGGAGCTCGTCCGGCCCTCCGAGCCGGTGATGCCCACGCCGCCGCCCGTGCCCGCGCCGCACGATGGCGCGGTGACGCTCACGGTGCCGGTCCAGATCACCGTGCGCGTCGGCGATGCGGCGCCGACCGCGGTCGAGCCCGAGGCGATCTCGATCGACCCGGACTACTCCACGCGCGGCGGCTACGACCCGGACTTCCTCGCGCTGCCGCTGCCCCTGCCGGCGCTGTCGCCGGAGCTCGCCGCGGTCGCGTCGCAGGAGCTGCGCTACCACCACTTCAGCGTCGTCATGCATCGCACGCGCGCGCTCGCGCTCTACACCGCAGTCAACATCGACGGCCAGGCCGCGCGGCGCCCCCGGCGCGAGCGCGACCGCTGGATCCTCGACCCGCGGCTGCCGGCGAGCGAGCAGACCGGCGAGGCGGTCTACCGCGACAACCCGCTCGACCGCGGTCACCTCGTGCGCCGGCTCGACCCGGCATGGGGCAGCGAGGCGCTCGCGAAGGCGGGCAACGACGACACGTTCCACTTCACCAACGCGACGCCGCAGCACCACGAGTTCAACGCGGGCGACACGCTCTGGGTCGGGCTCGAGGACTACGTGCTCGAGAACGCCGACACGGCCGACATCCGCGTGAGCGTGCTGACCGGCCCGGTGCTCGCGGCCGACGACGACACCTACCGCGGCGTGCAGCTGCCGCGCCAGTTCTGGAAGGTCGTCGCGATGGCCAAGCGCTCGGGCGAGCTCTCCGTCACCGGTTACCTGCTCAGCCAGGCGGCGCTGATCGACGGGCTCGAGGCAGTGGACGAGTTCTCCTACGGCGCGTACCGTACGTTCCAGGTGCCCGTGCGGCGGATCGCCGATCTGACGGGCCTCGGCCTCGACCCGCACATCGCGGCCGACCCGCTCGAGCGGCTAGAGGCGGCGCCGTTCCCGCGCGAGCTGCTCCGCCCGCAAGACCTGTTGCTGTAGACCTCGACGGCGCCTGGGCCGGCGTGCCAACCTGCCGCGCATGGTGCTTGCGCACGAGCGGCAGGGCAGCGGGCCGCCGCTGCTCCTGATCGCCGGCATCGGCATGGACGCGGCGGCGTGGCGGCCGGTGCGGACGCGGCTGGCGGCCGAGCGCGAGGTCGTGATGGTCGACCTGCCCGGATTCGGCGGGTCGCCCGCGCTGCCCAGCGACACGAACCCGACGATCGACGCGCTGACGGACGTCGTCGAGCGCTCGCTGCAGGAGCTGGGGGTCGACCGGCCGCACGCCGTGGGAAACTCGCTCGGCGGCGCGCTCGCGCTCGAGCTGGCGCGCCGCGGCGCGGTCGCCTCCGCCACAGCGATCTCGCCGATCGGCTTCTGGTCGGATGCCGAGAGCCGGTTCGGGCACATGTCGCTGCGAGCGACGTACAGCATCACGGAGTGGATTCGGCCGTACGCCCGGCGCCTCGTCAGCCGCCCGCGGCTGCGCCGGCTGCTGTACGGGCAGATGTTCGCGCACGCCGAGCGGATGACACCGGCCGAGGCGCTCGCGCACATGGACGCGCTGCTCCGGGGCGACGGCTTCCACGCGACCCTCGCGCAGGCGCACGGCTACGACTTCCCGGCCGGCGACCTGCCGGTGCCGGCGACGATCGCGTGGGGCACATGGGACGCCCTGCTGCTGCCGATCCAGGCGCTGCGGGCGCGCAAGCGGCTGCCGAGCGCGCACCACGTCTGGTTGCGCGGCTGCGGCCATGTCCCGATGAGCGACGACCCCGAGCAGGTCGCAGCCGTGATCCTGCGCGGCAGCGCCGTGCCGGCCGCGCCCACGCGTGACACCGCGCGGGTCGGCGCGTCCGCTCGATAGTCGTCCTCGCGCGGTGAGCGATCAGAACGCCGTCGTCAACGCCAGCGGGTAGACCGCCGGCGCGCCGCGGCGGCGCAGCTGGCCCGCGACCATCGCCAGCGTCCAGCCGCTGAAGCGGACGTCGTCGACGAGCAGGCAGGCGCCCCGCGGCAGATCGCCGCGGACCGCGAACTGGCCGCGCACGTTCGCGACCTGCTGCGCCGAGTTGGCCATCTCGCGCTGCGGCGGCCCGTCGCCGGTGCGCTCGAGCAGCGGCGCGAACGGCACGCCGAGCGCGCGCGCCAGCCGCTCCGCGAAGTCCGGCACAAGCGCGCCGCTGCGGCGCGACGGGATCGCGGCGACCCAGGCGACATTCGCGCCCCAGCGCCGGACGGCCTCGGCGGCCGCGGCGACGAGCTCGTCGTCGAAGCGGCCGGCGCGCCGCCCGGATTGCACGAGCGGATCCCAGCCGCCGTCGCCGAGCCGCGCCAGTGCGCGGCCCTCCTCGGCGCGCACGTCGTCGGGGATCTTGCGCATCGAGCCGTCCTCGGACGGCGCCATCTTCTTGACCTCGAGCACGAGCGGCTTGGAGCGCAGGTGCAGCGCCGCGTCGCGCGCCAGCTCGGCGTCGAGCGGGCCGGCGAAGCGCGCGCCGGCGCAGACGGAGCAGCGGCCGCAGTCGCGCGGCTCGGGATCGTCGAGCTCCTCCTGCAGCGCGCGCATCAGGCAGCGCCCGTCGGCGCCGAACGCCGCCATCGCCTCCTGCTCGCGCCGCCGCAGCGCCGTGACCTGCGCGTAGCGTTCGGCGTCGTAGCTCCAGTCGGCGCCCGGCCGCCGCACCCAGCGGCTGCCATCCCTCACGACGGCGCCCTCGACGTCGAGCACCTTGAGCAGCGCCTCGATCCTGCCGCGGCCGAGGTTCACGATCCCCATGAGCGCGGGCAACGTGAGGCCGTCGTCGCCGAGCGCCTCGAGCACGCGCTCGACGAGCTCGCCCGGCGGGAACGCCTGCTCGATGAAGAAGTCCTGGATCCGCCGGTCCTCGCGCCCACGCAGCAGCACCACGTCGGCATGGTCGACCGCGCGGCCCGCGCGTCCAACCTGCTGGTAGTACGAGATCACCGAGCCGGGCGCCTGGTAGTGCACGACGAAGCCGAGGTCCGGCTTGTCGTAGCCCATCCCGAGCGCGCTGGTCGCGACGACCGCCTTGAGCTGGTTCGCGAGCAGCCGCTCCTCGACGTCGACGCGCCGCGCGGTCTCGACCTCGCCGCTGTACGCCTCGGCGGCGATCCCGTGGCCGGCCAGCCACTCGGCGACCATGTCGGCGTCGCGCTTGGTGAGCGTGTAGACGATGCCGGAGCCGTCGAGCCGCGGCAGCCAGGTCGCGAGCCAGGCGAGCCGCTCGGCCTGGCCGGGCAGCTCGACCACCTCAAGCCGCAGGCTCGAGCGCCCGAGCGGCCCGCGATAGCTGCGCAGCGGCGCCGCCGCATGGCCTGCGCGCAGCTGCGCCTCGACGTCGGCGACGACGCGGTCGTTCGCGGTCGCGGTGGTGCCGAGCACGGCGACGCCGTCGGGCAGCCGCTCGAGCATCTCGGCGAGCCGGCGGTAGTCGGGCCGGAAGTCGTGGCCCCAGTCGGAGATGCAGTGCGCCTCGTCGACGACGAGCAGCCCGACGCGCTCGGCGAACAGCGGCAGCATCGCGTCGCGGAACTGCGGATTGTTCAGCCGCTCGGGGCTGATCAAGAGCAGGTCGACCGCGTCTGCGGCGAGCAGCCCCCGCACCTCCTCCCACGCCTCGCGGTTGGTCGAGTTGACCGTGTGCGCGCGGATCCCGAGCCGCTCGGCGGCCGCGATCTGGTTGCGCATCAGCGCCAGCAGCGGCGAGACGATCAGGGCCGGCCCGGCGCCTTGCTCGCGCAGCAGCGCCGTCGCGAGGAAGTAGACCGCCGACTTGCCCCAGCCCGTGCGCTGGACGCACAGCACGCGGGCGCGCTCGGCGACGAGGTCGCGCACCGCTTCGAGCTGATGCGCCCGGAAGCGCGCGCCCGGGCCGGCGAGCGCCTCGAGCAGCTCGGCGGCCCGCGCGTCGATCGTCGCAACAGCCATCTGAAGCACACTAGGGGGCCGCCCGGAAGTTCTCGCCCCCCGCCGTGTAACTTCGATGGCGATGGAGATCCCCGGCGCCTGCCCGCTCGACTGCCCCGACGGCTGCTCCTGGATCGTCACCGTCGACGACGGCGAGGCCGTCGGCCTGCGCGGCAACCCCGACCACCCGTTCACGCGCGGCGCGCTGTGCGCCAAGGTCGCGCGCTTCCTCGACCACACGCGCGCGCCCGACCGGCTGCTGTACCCGCTGCGGCGCACCGGCGCCAAGGGCGAGGGGCGCTTCGAGCGGATCGGCTGGGACGAGGCGCTGTCGGAGATGGCCGAAAGGCTGCTCGCGATCCGCGACCGCCACGGCGGCGAGGCGATCTGGCCGTTCCAGGGCACCGGCACCCTCGGCTACCTCCAGGGCCTCGAGGGCCGCAGCGGCGCGCGGCTGTGGAACGTCCTCGGCGCCAGCGACCACCTGATGACGATCTGCTCGATCGCCGGCAGCGAGGGGCTGCGCTACACGACCGGCACGAACCGCGGGATGGACCCGGAGGCGTTCCAGCACGCGCGGCTGATCCTGCTCTGGGGCTCGAACCCGCTCACGAGCCACCACCACATCTGGAAGTTCATCGTCGCGGCGCGCAAGCAGGGTGCACGCCTGGTCGTGATCGACCCCGTCCGCACGCGCACCGCCGCGCAGGCCGACGAGCACCTGGCGCCGCGCCCGGGCACCGACGCGGCGCTCGCGCTCGGTCTGATGCACGAGGTCGTGCGCCGCGGCGCGCACGACGAGGCGTTCCTGCGCGAGCGCTGCGTCGGCTGGGAGGCGTTCCGCGAGCGGATCGACGAGTTCCCGGCCGACCGCGTCGCCGCGATCTGCGACCTGCCGCTCGAGCGGATCGTCGCGCTCGGCGAGCGGCTCGCGACCACGCGGCCGACCGCGATACGCGCCACGATGGGGATCCAGCGCCACGCGGGCGGCGGGATGGCGCTGCGCACGCTCGCGACGATCCCGGCCGTGACCGGCGACTGGGCGCTGCCGGGCGGAGGGCTCGCGTACTCGACCAGCGGCTACTTCCGCGGCAACCGCGCGGCGCTCGCGCGCGACGACCTGCGGGCGCACCCCGTGCGCTCGCTCGTGATGACGCGGATGGCCGACGTCCTGCTCGACGCCGACCCGCCGGTCCACGCGCTCGTCGTCTACGGCGCCAACCCGCTCGCGTCGAACCCGGACACCGAAAGGGTGCGCCGCGCGCTCGCGCGCGAGGACCTGTTCACGGTCGTGATCGAGCACTCGCCGACCGACACCGTCGACTACGCGGACATCGTGCTCCCGTCGACGATGCAGACAGAGCACACCGACGTTCATGACGGCTACGGCCACATGTACCTCGCCTGGAACGAGCCCGCCGTCGCGCCGCCCGGCGAGTGCCTGCCGCACACCGAGATCTGGCGCCGGCTCGCGCGCGCGATGGGGTTGGAGGAGCCGGCGCTCTACGACGACGACCTCACGCTCGCGCGCACGCTGGTCGAGTCCGGCGACCCGACGCTCGCGGGAGTCACGGTCGAGCGACTGCGGCGCGAGGGCTGGGTGCGCCTCGGGCACCCGAATCCGCTCGTGCCGTTCGCGTCCGGCTTCCCGACGCCGTCGGGCAAGCTCGAGCTGTACTCGGAGCGGGCCGCCGCCGCGGGCCACGACCCCGTGCCCGGCTACACGCCGCCGGCCGAGGCGGCGGATCCGGGCGAGGACCGGCTGGCGCTGATCGCCGCCGCGTCGCACTGGTTCCTCAACTCGATCTTCGCCAACGGCGCGCTGCACCGGGAGCGCGCCGGCGAGCCGACCGTCGCCCTGCATCCGGACGACGCGGCGGCACGCGGGCTAGTCGCCGGCGAGCGCGTGCGGGTCGGCAACGAGCGCGGCAGCTTCGACGCGCTGCTCGCTGTCGGTGACGCGGCGCGGCGAGGCGTCGCCGCGACCACCAAGGGCCACTGGCCGAAGCTGCTCGCCGGCGGCGCCAACGTGAACTCCGCCACCGAGGAGCGCGACGCCGACCTCGGCGCCGGCGCCGTCTACCACGACTGCTCGGTGTGGGTTCGTCGCGCGGTGTCCAACGGCGACGGCGCGGTCGCGCTCGCTCAGCCTCAGCGCTCGGCGCTGCGCCAGTAGCCCGCGGCGATCGGCGGCGCGAGCAGCGCGATGATCGCGAGCGCCCAGATCGCGGTCGCCCACGCGTCGGCGTCCGCCGGGAGGCCGAGCCAGATCGAACGGATCGAGTCGAGCGCCATGACGCCGAGGCTACGGGTCGTTTAGGTCAGTTCCCGGCCGCAATCTCTGCGATCCTGCGCGCGATGACGGAGACGTCCGGGCGACTGCTGCGGCTGCTCTCACTGCTCCAGGCGCGCCGGGAATGGCCGGGTCACGAGCTCGCCGACCGGCTGCAGGTCTCGGGGCGCACGATCAGGCGCGACATCGAGCGGCTGCGCGAGCTCGGATACCCGGTCGATGCGCTGACCGGTCCCGCCGGCGGCTACCGGCTGCATGCCGGCACGGCGATGCCGCCGCTGCTGCTCGACGACGACGAGGCGGTCGCGATCGCCGTCGGCCTCCGCACGGCGGCCGGCGCGTCGGTCACGGGGATCGAGGAGACGTCGGTGCGCGCGCTCGTCAAGCTCGAGCAGGTGCTGCCGTCGCAGCTGCGGCGGCGCGTCAACGCGCTCGGGTCGGCGACGGCGACGCTGCCGGCCGGCGGGCCGACGATCGATCCCGAGTGGCTGACCGCGATCGCCGGCGCGTGCCGCGACCGCGAGCGGCTGCGCTTCCCCTACCGCAGCCGCGAGGGCGTCGAGAGCCGCCGGCTGGTCGAGCCGCACAGCCTCGTCAACCTCGGCCGGCGCTGGTACCTCGTCGCCTGGGACTGCGACCGCGAGGACTGGCGCACGTTCCGCGTCGACCGGCTCGAGCGCCCATCGCCGGCCGGCACGCGCTTTGCGCCGCGGCCGCTGCCGGGCGGCGACCCCGCCGCCTACGTGGCCGACAACCTGTCCGCCGCCGCCACGCGCCACAACGCGCGCGTGACGCTGTACGCGCCGGAGGCGGAGATCGCCCAGCGCGCCGCCTACCTGGGCGGCACGTTGGCGCCGATCGACGACCGCACCTGCGAGCTGCGCCTGAGCGACGAGTCGATCGACTGGCTCGCGACGCGGATCGCGATGTTCGGCGTCGAGTTCGCCGTGCACGAGCCGCCCGAGCTGGCCGCGCGCCTGCTCGAGTTGGCGCAGCGCTTCACGCGCGCCGCCGGCGCGAACGGCTAGTGTCCGCGATCCGATGCTGGTGCACTGGGACGACGTCGAGCCGGTCACGATCGACGACGGCGACCTGCGCGGGACGCGCTGGCGGCTGGGCGCGGCGGCGGGAACGGCGCGCGTCGGCCTGAGCCGCTACCGGCTCGGGCCGGGCGAGCGCGCGATGCCGGTCCACGTTCACGGCGACGAGGAGGAGCTCGTCTACGTGGTCGGCGGCGAGGGCCTGAGCTGGCAGGACGGACGCACGTACGCGGTCCGGGCCGGCGACTGCATCCTGCACCGCCCACGCGCCGAGGCGCACACGATCGCCGGCGCCGGCGAGGGAGTCGACCTGCTGGTGTTCGCGAGCGGCTCCGACACCGGCGTCACCTGGCTTCCCCGCGCGGGCGCGATGTGGCTCGACCCGCGCTGGCTGCCGTTCGACGGTCCGGACCCGTTCGCCGCCGAGGCGGCCGCCGGCCGGCTCGAGCTGCCCGAGCCCGAAGCCGAGCGGCCGCCGAACATCGTCGCGCTCGCCGACGCGGAGCTGAGCCAAAGACGCCACGGCGACTGCGCAAGCGTGCGGCGCGACCACGGCGACTCGCTCGGATCGGTTCGCATCGGCGTCGGGCACCTGACGGTCGAGCCCGGCAAGCTGACGTACCCGCCGCACTGCCACTCGGCCGAGGAAGAGCTGTTCGTCGTGCTCGAGGGCGAGGGCACCCTGCTGCTGATGGACGACGAGAGCGAGCGGGAGCATCCCGTGCGTCAGGGCAGCGTGGTGGCCCGCCCGCCGGGCACGCGCGTGTCGCACGCGTTCCGCGCCGGCGCCGGCGGCCTGACGCTGCTGGCGTTCGGCACGCGCGAGCCGAACGACATCGCGTACTACGCGCGCTCGGGCAAGGTCTCGCTGCGCGGGATCGGAGCGCGGTTTCGCGTGGAGAGGTTGGACTACTGGGACGGCGAACCCGGTTGAGCGGCGACCCGTTCGTCGTCGTCCAGATCAGCGATCCCCACATCGGCGCGGCCTGGGAAGGCGGTGACCCGGCGGCGATGCTCGCGGACGCTGTCGCGCACGTTGCCTTGCTGGTTCCGGCGCCCGCCGCGGTGCTCGTCGCGGGCGACATCGCCGGTCACGGCGCCGACGCCGAGTACGAGCGGGCGCGCGAGCTGCTCGCACCGCTCGGCGCGCCGCTGTACGCGCTGCCCGGCAATCACGACGAGCGCGCGGCACTCCGGCGCAGCTTCGACCTCCCGGGCGCCGGCGCGGAGCCGGTGCAGTACTCCGTCGATCTCGGGCCGCTGCGCCTCGTCGTGGTCGACAGCGTCCGTGCCGGCGAGGACCGCGGCGAGCTCGACGCCGAGCGGCTGGCATGGCTCGACGCCGAGCTCGCCGCCGCGCCAGACTTGCCGACACTTATCGCGATGCACCACCCGCCGCTCGTCACCGGCGTGCCGGCGATCGACGCGATCGCGCTGCCGGCGGCCGACCGGCGCGCGCTGGGCGACGTGGTCGGGCGGCACGCGCAGGTACAGCGGATCGTCGCCGGCCATGTGCACCGGACGATCGCGGCGACGCTCGCCGGGCTCCCGGTCATCGCCGCCCCGAGCACCTACGTGCCGCTGCGGCTCGACTTCCGCGCCGACGAGATCCTGCTTGCGGACGAGCCGCCGGGGTTCGCGCTCCACGTCGTGCTCGACGGCGAGCTCGTATCGCACGCCGTGGCGGTCACGGCGGATCGTAGACGCTGACGATCCGGCCGCCCGGGGCAAGGTACGGCTCGACGAGCCGGTGCGCGCGCTCGGGCTCGCGGGGGAACAGGCCGACGCGCACCGCGAACACCCTGTCGAAGCGGCGCTCGCCGAGA